>Ga0315312_1001059_pt1 | contig 23937 bp, 31 predicted proteins | sample TDP7_MG_FD_203629 | JGI IMG/M metagenome (GOLD analysis project Ga0315312, IMG submission 203629) | Freshwater sediment microbial communities from Lake Towuti, South Sulawesi, Indonesia - TDP7 | ecosystem: Environmental > Aquatic > Freshwater > Lake > Sediment | place: Indonesia: South Sulawesi... | reverse complement strand
AAGTCTCAAAGCTTCAGATATTACTGTGACGTCCCTCAGCAGAAGAGCCTGTCTCTTTTTTACAGTGATTTCGTCTTCTCCGAGATCAGGAATCTCAGGCGGGTTACAATTCTGGACCAGCCATCGAAGTAGGGATTTGGGAGCATCCAAAGATTTTTCCCTGGTTCCCCAACTGGCTTCTATGATGGGAGAAGAATCGTTTAGTTCAGAAGGGGGATGACCAGGAAACTGGGGAAGCTTAAGTAGCCTTGACAGCCAGGATAACCCGGTTTGATCCTTCTTGTAAAGTTGGTTAAATATTGGCACGACTCTCGTCAACGATGAGTCATATTTCCCCATCATCCTGACTCCTGGTCGCTTGCCTGATACGTGCGTATTCCTTCCCAAACGTAGCCATTTTGGCAAAAGTCGGATTTGCGATCGCAGAAATGAATAAGAAGGTCAGGGCGATAGAGACGTCAAAACCAGCTTTTTCAGAGCCAGCCGAGAGCGAGATTAGCCTTATTCAATTATTCGATTCTCTATCCCGTGGGGACCTTCCCGTTTCCAGCCCCCCTCCCAGCGTAACCTTTCCAAATATACCCTTATTTTAGGCCCCTGCCAAGGGACTTTTTTTCTTTCTAATTTTGTGGTAGTAAATAGCAAAACTCTTTTCATGGGGTTTCGGTTTATGAAAACTGTTAAGCTAAAGGCTAAGTTAAAAAATGGTCACTCCGAAATCATAATATTAACTTTCGATGACAACGATTTAAGAATCTTAAAGCTTTTTCAAGATAATTTCGACCGTTTCATGACAGCCCGTTTTTTTGAAAAAGGCATTCCTTCGATTAAAAAAATCAATTGGGAGGCAGGAGGAATGCAATTTACCTTCGCTGATTTTGATTATCAGGATGTTTTTGAACTCCTCCACTTGGCAAGACCTATTTTCCTTTCGCAAGAACCGGGGAGCCCGGTCAATCGCAAGCCAAAAACTGTTCTTACGGCTGCGAGTTATTAATCTATGAAAATGGCAACTGGGCTTTCATCTCAGGGTTTGATGCCTGTCGTCAAACACGGATTTGCCGGACTCATGGTTTTGCCAGAATATATGTAATAACTGGACCAACTGCTGCCATAAAGGGCTGGTCACCCAGCAAGGCTAAACGTATTAGCACCTAATAGGCCATTAAGTCCCATATATCATTCTGTTTTGGGAGAACATCCCCATCCAGCTCTGTTGTGATGAAAGTGGATGTTTCTCCTCCACCCCTAACCCTCTCAGGTAAAAGATGAAAATCCAGGGTCAGCAGGCCCCCGAATTATCCAATTCCCAATTTAAGATGAGATTCCTATTTCCGACAGCCCTGATTAAGCTGCCTGAGGCAAAAGGCATTATAAAAAAAGTCCGAATTGTTGGAGGAGATAATAACCCTAAGATTCAGGCAGAGTAGGATTAAATTCTCACTCTCCCTCATCTGCACTGAAGAAAGCTTATTTAACATTCTTTTTCATATTTATACAACATTAGAAAGCGTACTATATACTGCGCAATTGCACTTGCCAGTAACCCCACCCAAATCCATGGCTTGGATACAGCACATGACATCCATAGAAAGTAAATTCCCGTGGCACACCAGACGCTATTAATGAAGACATATATTAAAGCAAAGTAGAAATCTGCACCATATCGGTGAATCGGAAATTCCGAGTATTTTTTATTTTTGAAAAGTTCCTCATATAGCAATTTTTCAATAACAAAGATTCTTTCTTTCAAGGTTTGGATCGTGTTGATCCTCTGACGGACGCTCATGAGGAAAGAAAGCAAGCCAACGCCAAAAAGAAAGAAGGCAATAATCGCAAGATAAAAAGCATTTTCCCTAATGACGGTTTCTGTTTTAAGTAGCGCACCCAAGATTGGAAATGGGGCACCAATAATAAGCAAATAATATCGAAACCATTGATTCATTATTTCTTGCTGAAGCTTGAATTGATCCCGATGACTCTTCAACATCTCAACCCGTTCCTTATTCATCTGGGCTTTATCTTCTTTTTCGCAAGAACTTTGGTTTGAATCCAGCTTTTCATTTACCATCGAATAGCCCCTGCCCTCCATCGAAAACTAAAAAGCCAGGGTGATGAAGCCTGGCTTTTTACTTTGGCCAAATTGATTTATTGCCCTTCTTACAAAGAAACCGATTTTAGAAGGTTCCCCAAAGCATCATCCCTCGATTCTTCGATAATTCCTCTGATATAAGACTCTTTCTCCTCCAACGAATGAACAAAAATACGGGAATCAGAAAGTTCTTCATTTATAAAAATAGATAGAGACATTTCCTCTTCCATTGCAGACATATCCTTTATTTGTTTCCAGGTTCTGAATTTATCCATTTTTTGCTCCTTTATTTTGTTCCTGAGTTGTCTTGCTTTCCTCGTTTACACAGAAAATTTCCGTTTCGCTCAAGCCCAATATAATTTTTACAATTTCTTTTATTATTGGCTCTTCCTCTTTATTTGGATATTCCGCATTAAAATTAATATCCAATATTTCTTTATAATCGATGATGTAATCATGAGATGGATAACGATAAATGAGTTTGTCCAGAATTTTTTCTCTTTCGTCTCGGTTTTTCCATTTAGTGTACCTTCTCAATAACCTGTCTCCGTATTCCTTTCCGACCATCAAAGCCCTGCTATATTCGCCAACCGTTTCAACATCTAATTTGTTTAACAACGGGGTAGTTATATTTGAGGCAAAAGTAATGCCATGTTTTATGGCCTCATCGGGAGATAAATTTGATCTCTTAACAATTAATTTAACCGAAAAATCAAAGACTTCGACGGCAAATTTTCTCAATTCCTCAAGCGTTTTGAAAGGGTTGAGAGCAGAGGTAAATTTTGGCGACCCTTTTTCATACTCAACTACTTGGGTATCAAGAGGCCCTAATTCTGCAAGCTCTCCCATCATAATATTATCGCTTCCTAAAAGAAAAAGAGAGGCGGCGCTTTTTGCATACAATGGGATGATTGTTGTCATTTTTTCGCAATGATTTCTTATTAATTCGATGATTTGATAGACAATGTTTATATCGCCGCCTGAGGAATGCAAAATGACATCTAAATTTCTACATTTCTTGCCATTAATACATTCATGGATCAAGAATAAATGGGTGCTTACTAATGATTCTTCAGGCAACACGATTGCAACCAGTGTTGATTTCCTCAAGTCGGCCAATTTTTTGCATTCATTTTTCAGGGGAGAATCGCCCATTTTAGGATTCCGTCCAAGAAGTTGCTAATCAAGAGCTTTTAAATTATACCATTTCATTAAATAAAATAGGCAAAATTTTTTGTCAAGCCTCAATTTTTACCTTCATCTTTCCTGTCCGCAGAAAATTAAGTAAACTTCAGGAAAATATTATACCTTCCTCCAACCCACACCCCCCTCTTATTCTCCCTTGCTTCCTGATAAACCTAAAAATTGAACCCGCCCTCTTTTAAAAAAGTGGGGTTTTCTAATCTAAATCCAATTCATCTCTTTTCTGTCAGTTTGAAACTAATAGAACGGGTAGGGAATTCCATTTCCTAAAGAGGGTATCTTACCTTCCGTATCTCTGATAATCAGCTTTCGTCTTTGCACGATGCTGTGATGTGGTCAAAAGCTGCATGTTAGATGGATCATCCCGTCCTCCGGCATATAATGGGATTATGTGATCCATCTCATACCCCGGAGGCACGTCCTTATATCCACGACTTTTTAAAAATAGCTCTTTTGCAGATTCCGATCTGATAATCCTACCATCAAGGTCTCTTTTCACACTGTTATGATAATTTAGAGGAGCCGAATATTTTGCAGATGATTTATAATAAGACTTTCCTCTATAAGATTTTGTCGAATAATAAGACCCTGTTCCTCTCCTTTGATAATGATTTCCTGTATAGGGATTGTAATAATGAGTTCCTTTGCGAGACTTACCGCTTCCGCTGGTGTAGGTTCCCCCACGGCTTTTTCCTCCTCTTCCTCCCTTTGCAAGGCCATCCTCAGGAATTAATAATGAAAGGACAAATAGAAGAGAAAGAAGAGTTATCAGTTTCCTTCTCATCCTTTAGACCTCCTCATAGCAGTAAAGTTTTTCATTTGAATTACGCAAATATACTCCCTCTTTAGGCAAATTTCCTATCTTGTACCCTCCCTTTTTGAAATTGGTGATCCACATGTCAACTAAAAGATTAAGAGCTAAATTATACATATCTCTGCTCTTATTTTCAGAATTTTGAATATGCTCTACCCCTCGGCGAATCCTCTTAGGAAAATTATCATCAGAATCGTACCCTTCATAATAAATGCTTTGAGGTATCGTCACATTTGATGGAGGTGAACCAAAAATATTTAATACGACATAAGAAGCCTGAACGCCAAAGTGGTTTGGCGTAAGGGAAAAGTTTATTTCACCCCCTCCCTCATATGTCACCGCCCCTTCCATAATCAAATTTAGATCTTCTTCTTTCAAAATCAATTTTTCCAGATCATCAGGCAGAATATCGAGTGCATCATTTACAAGACTGTAAACCAAAGACACGAATTCGTCATTATATCTGGTACTTTTCATGGTGAAATCCTCACTCCTACTTGATGGGGTATATGTTTGGCTATACGATGGGCTGAGGGGAGATGATGGTCTTGATGGCATGCATGAAATAGAGCCCGCCAAAAATAATATAAACGGCAGTGCCGTTAAGATTAATCCCTTCTTAGACACGGGTAGTAACCTCATTTTTAAAGACGGTTATCCTATAACTTTGACCTCTCAAAAATAAAAAACCCATCTCTTCCTCAGAAATGGGGTCTATTTCAATCTCCAAACCATTCAACCTCCTGGCTACCCACTTGAGTAACGGTTAAGGGTTGATGGATCAGGGCTTTACCGGAAAAGCATCTATTCTGATGGAATTGTATTAAATTGGGGATGGAAAGTCAAGGTGGTTGCTGGGCAGATGGTTTTTTACTTGAATCCCAATCCCCTTTCCAATATACTCCCGTTATCTGTGCTGTTTCATCCCATCTCAACAGGAGATAAAAATGGCCAAAAAACCCATGACCAAGGCCCAAATTGTCGCCCATATCGCCGCAACGTTTGAGTTCAAGAGTAAGAAGATGGCCTCGGCAATTCTCGGCGAGATTGCAGCGTTGGCCATTTCCGAAACCAAGAAGACAGGGTCCTTTACCCTTCCTGGGATTGGCAAACTGGTCCTCGCCAAGCGTAAAGCTCGAATGGGGCGTAATCCGGCTACGGGGGAAGCAATTAAGATTCCTGCCAAGATTGTGGTCAAGATGCGGATTGCCAAAGCGGCTAAACAGGCTATTGTACCCAAGAAGAAGTAAGAACCAGGGTAGCTCCTTTTTCCCCTCCTGAGGTCTGCTTGATAAATCAAGCCGTGAGGGAATTCAGTTTGGGAGAGAGAGGCACACCCATTTTCCAAGAATCGCTGCCTGGGCCGTCGGCTAGGCGGATTCCCTCCTAAAACCTTCAAGAAAATGCTCATCTAAAATAACGGGGCACGGGATTGTGATCCCTTCCTGTGCCCTGCTCCGTTTTTCCCTTGCCTTTTCCTTCCAATTTATATATCATCCACTTGAAATCGTAAACCTCCCATCATCTATCAGACTTCAATTCAAAAGGAGAAAAGATGGAAGGAAGATCCCTACCCGTTCAATTGAGAGGGGTCAGACCTAAAATATTGGAAGCAAACTGGTCAGAAGCTCTATGAACAAAAAGCATCTAAATGGTAAGATGAGCGAACACTGGGCTAAGGAGCCAATTATTATTAAGACTGCTCTAGGTAGAGGAATCTCAGTAGCTTTTTCCTGGCAGATCGATAAAGCTATGAAATTAGCAAAAAAAGAGGGAATTGATTTAATTGGTGGACCGGGGGCTTCTTTATCAGGATTACCAGTCCCAAAATTAGATATTACCGTTATTCATAGACACAACCCTTACGCCACTTTTACGACACGGGGATGCATTAATTGCTGTCCCTTTTGCGCTGTCCCTGCATTAGAGGGCGAATTTCGGGAGTTAAAAGAGTGGAAACCAAACCCTCTGATATGCGACAACAATATTCTGGCAGCTTCCCGCAAGCATTTTGTTAAGGTTATTGATTCGGCAGTCCAATTCGGATGGGTGGACTTTAATCAGGGATTAGATTGTCATCTTCTGAAAGATTACCATTTACAAGAGTTACAACGAATTAAAAATGTGATCATTCGGTTTTCTTTTGATTCCATTAAGTATGAACCAGTTTTTCTTCAAGCAATTGAAAAAACGAAGAAATATGGATTTAAAGATGTCAGAAGCTACGTATTAATTGGATACAACGATACTCCGGAAGATGCTTTATATCGGTTGGAATTGTGCTGGAGAAAGCTGGGGATATTCCCCTATCCTATGAGATATCAACCAATTGATGCAAAGAAAAAGAATTCTTATGTTGCTCCAAGATGGACAGATTATGAATTGAAAAGAATGATGGCATATTGGTGTCATCTAAATATAACTGATCCTATTCCTTATAAACAATTTGATTATGAGCTTGTGAAGAAAAAAGAAAATAAAAAAAAACCCAATGGCAAAGGGATTATAAAGCTGGATAAGGTCTGCGAAATTATCTTTAACAGGTTAAGAATCCCAGTCTACAATCGTGAAGCTGGAAAGAAAGCTCTTGAAGCAATTTTTCTACTTAATGATTCAAAATTAGATAGTTAAGAAAGAATGCAGAAGGCAGTACGGAAAAATAGCAGGAAAGAAATGATTCGGAGATTGCAAGAGGCTCCTGAGCTAACTTCTGGGCGAAGAAGAAATGGGGAAATGAACAAGAGGAAGCAAGCCTCCTCCTGGTTAAAGGATAAGCTGGGGGTCACTTATAAGGCCAAGACCATCTCCAAGCGAGCGGAGAGAATAGCGACAAATGTCGCTAAACCCAAAGTGCGGGCCAGCCCAAAAAAGGTTGTCCAGCAGGTCGAGCAATCGGATAATTATAAAAAAATCAAAGAGTTATGGATTACGCTGACTGCCAAAGAGCAGGATGATTTCTGGACCTGGACGATATTTAAGAGTGGACTGAATGTGTTTAGGCAGCTCACGAAAATGCTGCAAGAATCAGAGCGTAAACTCGCAGAATACAGAATCAAGGAGGAAGAAAATAAAAGAAGAAAAAATCATTAAGCAAGATGTAAAGCTGATGATTGATTGGGAGCTATCCGGGGAATATGGTTTTTACGCTATAAAGAACCCAACGGAAAAGGATTATAAGACTTATTCGGATTGCACTAAACACCCAAAATAATGAAAAAAACCCCAAGTTTTTTCACAGATGGATGGCGGTCAACCTTGGATCAGCACCAATGCCTTTCGTATTAAGGATTTTTTTGGATGATGGGTCGAGAAGGAAATTTCAAATGAATGGAAATCCCGCTTGACATGGAAATCATAGAGGAGATAATAATATCCAGCAACTTAAATCAAAATAAAGGAGGGAAAATATGCCTAGGAAAATGGATAAAGTTTGTGAGATTATTTTCAACAAATTAAGAATCCCTATTTACGACCGGGAAGGTGCAAAAAAAGCCCTCGAAGGAATTTTCTTGCTTTATGATTCAAAAGCATTGGGTTCGGAAGGAATGGAGAAAGCAGTAGCGAGAAGTAGAAAGGAAGAAAAGTCCCGCAGAATGAAGCAGGTTGCCAGGTTACTAGATCAAGGTCTTAAAAAAGCTGAAATTATTAGAAGAGTTGGAGCCAGTCCTGTTACCATTGCAAAAGATATAGCAGATATAAAAGCGCAGAGAAAAGCTGAGAAGAAGGCAGCAGAAAAATAATTAATGGTGGGCCTAAATATCTTTTACCAAAACCGCATCTAACAGCAAGAGAAAGCCCAGACGCTTTAGGTCTGTCCTTTTTTATTGGATGCCAGTAAGAGATTAGATTGTTAAAGGGGCTTGAAGATCCATTTCCAAGAAAGGGGGATCTATGGAGATCCCGAATCGTCAAGAATTCATTAGGGGCTATAAGGTCTACGAAAAGAGTGAAAGGCGAGACCCAATGTATAAAGTGGCAAGCTTCCTCGTTTCCCATTTCTGGGGTAAACCCCGTGATATGGCTGATGGACTTGGAACTCTGCTTCTAACCTGGAATCAGGCATTTTATCGGTTTGGCACTTTTAATTTTGACAAACTGGAAAGATGTATTGTTTATAACTTTCTGCCCATTCAAAAATTTAAAGAAAGAAGTATTTTCACTTTGTGCGTAGCTGACGAGCCTGTTATTAAGAAACTGTTCCTTCAGTTCCTTAAGGCATTGCAAATCGGATCAGGAACGTCGAAGGGGAAAAAAAGCCCCGTAGCGGTCGCTAAGGCTTTACATCTATTAGCCCCAAACTTTTTTCCACTTTGGGATAACAAAATTTCCAAAGCATATTCTTGTTATTATAATCAAAATCCAGAGAAACAATACGTTCAATTCTGCAAGATTACCAAAGCCTTTGCAGAAAAGGTCAAAGGCTATACCAGACGGCCAGATATCCTGAAGCTTATAGACCAATACAATTATTCTAAGTTTAGCCAAAAGTGGGTCTAAATGTAATCCCCAAGGTCCCGTCCAGGGATGATTAATTTTGATAAGCCTTTGGGGGTTAGGGATGGAGGGGACACGGACAGGATCAATCCCCCCTGCACTCACAAAGATTTCGCTCAAACGCAATATTTCCAGCCAGATCCTGGTTATTTGTCTCTTTTAGAGCCTCCAGGAGAAGAGATTTTATCTTTACCCACAAATCTACCCTATCCCGAAGGTCTTATCGTACTACCGAAGAAAAAGAGTTTTGGCAAAGCCATCGAAAACCTCCTCCACAAAACCATGCCCCAAATCCTCCCTCAATATCGAAGGCAATGAACAGGCCGAGTCCATGGGAAAAGGTTTCCTTGCTGGAAAATCAGGCGGGCTGTGATATGGGGTTAGGAAAAAGAAGCTGCTTACACCATGTTCCACATTGTCAATGCTTACACCAGGGCCGCCCAGTTCGAGGGATCACCAGCCGAGGCGAGTTATCGGCTGCAAAAAGTGGGTGGTGGGATATTGGGGATGGTAAGGGCTTTTTGTTAAAAAAAGTGCTATAATTATAAAAAATCTGATTGATATAGCTCAGTCCTGCCAGTTGATCTGAGTGGGAGAGAGCTGGATAAGAGAAAGGAAATGAAGGAAGAAAAGGAAATCAAACCTCGTTTTGGGACTGTCAATTTTGAAAGGAGAAGGCATCCCAGATTTTCAGTAGATTTGCCGATAGAATACTATCAAATCAACTCGCCCGTCAGCCACCCTGGCCGCACGCTCAATGTCAGCGAAGGCGGGTTGATGGTTTATCTTCCTGAACAGTTGCAGGTTGGCCAATATCTGAAACTGAAACTCTTTTTTGCTTCGGGACCTAATCTGAGTGCCATTGAAACGCTTGTGCAGATGGTTTGGATGGACATTCATTTGGGGAAGGGCGGGGATTATCGATGTGGAGTGAGCTTTGTCGATATATCCCCAGAGGATATGAATAAGTTGAGGAACTTTTTGCGAAGCCTTACAGAATAAAATTCTTCCTCCCTAATTATTCGTTACAACCCAGCCCCTTAAGCGGGCGCACTCATTTAGAGGATATTTAGTTCTGTTCCCCCGTAATCCCTCTCCATCCCAAACACAAAAGCCAGGGTGATGAGTCCTGGCTTTTTTATTTAAGATATTGATATTATTTTATTAAAAGCGGATGCCAAATGGTGGATATGGCTCTGTCCTAACTTTCTGATAATAATCTTCCCGTTCAATTGTGCAATCTATCATTTGCCTGAAAATATTTACTTTTACTCGTAATTGCCGTGCCATTTTCCCTTCGATTTTTTGGCTTATGTCTTTTCTTTTATGAGAAACCTTGGTAAGAATCGGAGGCAAATTTGGTAAACGCAATTCATACCAACGATGATCTGGGCTATGATATTCGGGAGCTTGAAAACCAAATTTATTTTGTAACTGAGATTCGATCTCGTTAGGTCTCAAGGCTATTCCAGAATTTTAATAATTGACTGGCCGAAGGTATTTTTGAATATTTTTAAGTATTCTTTGGGAAAAGTTATCGCCTACATTAGCCTTAGCGTCAATAAGTTGATAATAATCAATAAAGGTTGTAATATAATCTTTTTCTGCTTCTATTTCTGTTTTTCCTTCGCCATATATTAGAAACAAATCATCACTCAATATATAATAGCCATCTTCATCTTGTTCGAGAGTTACCAATAATGGTTCAATTATCTCCCATCCTTTGGCTATATTTCCAAGGAGATTAAACTGCACATCTGAATATGAATAATCAAGATGGACGTTGAAGTATTGTTCATTGCTAATTGAAAAGCCGAAATTTACTGATAAATCGTTTGCCGTGCCTTCAAGTAATAATTGGTTCATTAATCTTCCTCTTTTTTCTCGGTTCTGGAATGGAATTTGTCAAGGTTTGTTTGCATAGCTTTGATAAATTCTTCCATACGTTTAGGTGTTACAATAATTCGAGCCACGCAATTGGCTCTCATTTTTCCAATTACTTCAAGTTTAGACTTAACTTCATCAGGAGATCCTAACAACACTGGTTTCTCGATTTCAAAGAAACTAATAATAAATTCTTGGTCTGTATGTTGAATCACTAAATTAGTGGCAAACTGACTTTTGAGGCCCTCAGGGATATGCCATTCAATAGGAAGGGTAATAGATTCTTTTTCCTTTGTATCCATTTGCGCCCTCCTCGTGCACCTAATTAATCAATTGACACTACGCTAACTGGGACTGGGATACCTATTTTTTCGGCAGGAAATTTGAAATCTTGATTATAAATTTTTGCTTATCCTTTATCAAATTCTTGAGCTATTTGTCAATATAAAAGTTCCTTAAAAATTTCAATAACTTATCCCCCTTAATCTCGTGAACTACCATTTATTATCTCATGCTTCCTGGAATTAGGCAACTTTTTTGACCGACGGGCGTCTATTCTGGCCTTTTTATTAGCCTTGCTTTCCTTCTTTTATGGGGACCCAGGAGATCCCCAGGCCCCTCGTTTATCTCAGCGGAGCCTCAGCCAAATGGAACCAAACCAGCTCTTGTCGGGAGCAACCCTATCCCCCGACGCATTAATTATTCTCCCTCGCTTCCCGATAAGCCTTTAGAAATTTTTCCTGATATTTAACATTGGGCGGAATGGTCATCATAGAAGCATAGCCAGCCCTGACAATTTCTTCGTTCAGCATCTTAGCATCAGGGAGATAGACATACCCCAAAAGCCTGCCATGCCCGTCCCTTTGCTGAACGTCAAATTCTATCCTGACCCTATCTCCTTTTTTGACCAAAGACTTTGTGAAAGCGGTGGCTCGCTTTCCCATCTCGATTATTTTTTCTATGTCCTCCCCGCTCCTTTCCGCATCTCTTTTGGCCTTTGGGTTGATTCTGCTTTCTGGGCAATCTATGCCTATAAGCCTGATGCTTTCTTGCTTTCCCTGGAATTCAATTTTTAGGGTATCTCCATCAACAACCCAAAGCACTCTTGCGGTGTCCGGGGCATGGATAGAGAAGGGAAAAAAGAAGACAAGAGAATAATAGGAGCAGCTTACAAACGAATGTCTTTTTACTTCTGTGCATTAATTAAATCCCTGAATTTTTGGATATTAAAACCCCACTGCTTTGCCAGGTCATCCGCCTCCTTCTCGTTTTTTGAATCCTTACCTGACCTCATGTGATGGCCAAGATGATAATGCGCAAGCTCGTGGGCAACAATCGCCATCGCCACATCTTCATCATAGGTGTGCAACTTTTTTGAGTCTAAATATATATCCCCCGTCTCAGCAACTGCCCCCTCGTTACCGAAAATGCGCCCTTCGTGGATTCGACCAAAGGCGTTGGAATAAATTTCCATGGACCCGCTGATGACGAAAAGCACTTTTTTGAGGATATTTTCTAAGTATGGAGTTTCAATTTTCACATCAGCAAAAATTTTATCCAGATTAATCGATTCATGATTTTTTATTGCCATTCTTTTCTCTATCTTCTTTCCTTATTTCTGAGCTTCTTTATTTCCTCAAGCAGTTCAGCCTTAGTTATGACCCCTTTTTTCTCAAGCAAATTGACTAATGCCTCTTGCTCAACGACATTGGTTATCAGGAGTTCTTCAAAGCTAACGGTTTCTTTTGGGTCAAGTTTCTCTGCCATCAGTGCGGCCTTTGTCTTTTTTGATGGGGTTTTATTGCCAATCCGATTTAATATACTTCTGGCTCTTCTTTAACTCCAGCTAAATAGTTTAAAAACATATCCACTCTTTCTAGCCAGCGGATGGAAAAAAATAAAGAATTTGACCAGATGCAGGTAACACTAAGGGGAAGGCTCATCCTCTACTTGACTGGCACATCCCTTTGTTCAAACCTTTTATCGACGGGAATGAAGCCAATTTTTGATTCAAAATATGCTTTTACATTAAGCGTGATCGGCACTGAGATAACTTTATCCTTGATACGTTTTCGGATTTGTTCCTGCTGGGGTAACGTGAGTTCGTACCTGAAATAAATGTCATCCCTACTTTTCCTTTTTGGAATATCAAACCGTTCTAATATAGCTCCTTGAAAGATTGGTTGACCAACCCATAGATCAATAAGCAAACGATCCAGGACAAGATTAAAAAGGCTCAGGTTCGAAACTCGGGAGCAGAGACTAAGTCTAGGTATCTCGGTCCCAAAGCTGATGTCAATAGGGTTGGTACTTCTCAGGTCAATTTCTACCTGTCTCGCAATCTTCTGAGATGAAATAAAGCGGCGAGCTAGCCACCGAGGAAGAATATCGATCACATTCTCAAATATGATGGCGGCAATCCCTTCAATAACCATGTCTCAATCAAAGGCATTCATATACTTCCTTAATTTTGAACTGGTTACATTATAGACCAATTTGAAACCCCCTGCCTGCCCACTGGCAGGACTGAAAAACCTGGGAGAGGCCAGCCGAGTGCTCTGAAGATTCCTCCCTCGATATAACCAAGGATACCATTTGGTACGGCTTCGTCCAGGGGATTGAAGAGGAATAGAGGAATTTCAGCCAGGCCAAGCTGGAAAGCCTGAAACCGAAGGTTTGCGAGATACGGAGGGAGGATCTCCCGCAGGCAGAAAGAAGGGGGTTTCAATTTTACTGATTCTGTTTAGTTTGGGGTTTTATCTGTTCAAATCCAGATTGCCACTGTTGAACTCAACCAGCTTTTTCCAGTCAATAGAGCCGTCGGTGCAAAATTCCTTCATGAATTCTTCGGTGAAGAGATTGATCAGCCTTCCTTTTTGATTATGGAATTCCTCATTGTGCTCTTTGGCCCTATGTCCGAGCGGTTCAATGATGTCAGTGTAAAGATTTTCATCTTCGCTCAGCAAATACCAAAAATTCTGCCCCACCACCTTAAGGTGTCCCCTGACGTAAGTTGTCTTGACCTTTCCGTAGCATATTCCCTCGACTGGCTGGACATTAACCGTGAGTTTGGATTGCTTCAAAATCCTGACGGCCTTCCTAAAATTGTCATCTTGGTCTCTGCGTTGAGAGCTATTGCCCCAGTTCGGACCAGATTTAACCGATACAAGATAGTGGGTGTTATCATTTATGAATTCCAAGTCTATCCCAGTTGCTGGGGATTTCCATCCGTCGCAGGTTTTTTCCACTATAAATATCGCCAAATGCTCCAAGAAGTCCCCAAAGATTTTTTCTTCTGAAGCGTAGAGTACAGCATCCAGAATATCCTTTATCAAATCGGAGGCGACGGTTATGTTTTTAGTCTTAAAAAGATATGGATTTTTCTTCTTGAGGATTCCCTTTAGATTAAGCTCTTCGAGAATTTTTATCTTATTTTTGTGGAACTCGCCGATATTTACATTTACAAATTCTCTCACCTCGTCAAGGTTCAGTTTTTTCATTTAGGACGCCTAAAATAGGGTTTGGCTTAGCCAGTCGTTTGCCATGCGGCAGTATTCGGGATTGATGTCTATCCCGATGTATTTGCGCTCCATTTGCTTGGCTACTATTACCGTGGTGCCTGACCCTACGAACGGGTCTAAGACAACGTCGCCACTCTTCGTGAACAGTTTGATGAACCATTCGGGAAGAGCGAAGGGAAAAGCGGCGCTGTGGTTCCGGTTTGAGCATTCTGTGGCAAGGTAAAGGACGTTGGTTGGGTAAGCCATCTTCCTTCCGAGCCATTTGGACACATTTTTTCCGAATCCGCTGTTGACTTTTGATTCGTCCCGCCTTTTGTCAGTTTCGCTGAGATTTTTCAGCCTTGTTTTTGCCCAGTCGCCCATGGGCACCATTACCTCTTCTTGGTACATGTTGAAGCGTTTTTTCTTGTTGAATTGGATGAGCCTTTCCCATGAATCTCTGAACCTGTTTGGCCATTTTCCTGGGTAGCAATTCCTTTTATGCCAGACGAATTCCTCCGTCCAGAGCCAACCCTGCTTTCTCATCTCCAAAATTAGTTGAATAACGTAGGGATGTCTTTCTCCGTCAACGGCCTTTTCTTTGATGTTAAGGATGAATGTTCCTGCAGGCTTTAGCACCCTCAAGAATTCTAGGGATTTCGGCAGGAACCACGCCACATATTTGTTTGGATGGATTCCGCCATACGTTTTTTTCCTGCACTCAGAATACGGCGGTGAAGTGAATATCAAATCAATGGAGTTGTCGGGGAAGTTTTTCAAAACTTCCTCACAATCGCCGCAAATGATTTGATTTAGAGGAAAGCCTTCTTTCACTTAAATTTTCTTGCCATTTTTATTGGATTTTTCTTATCTTGGGATAAAGAAATAAATGTGCCAATTTTAACTACATTTGGTATTTGTGGATTTTGGTACCACAATATTTAGTGCTTGTCAAGAAAAAAAATACGCCTTTTTGGGCTTTACCTGGAAGTCGGTATGGTTCAAGAGAATTTCATCGATGAGGGCTTCTGCTCGCCTCACAAGCTGGTCCTCGTTGAGAGATAGGATTTGAGAAAGTTGGCGAAGCTTATCCGTATCCCTGAAGTAGACCTCTTCAAGCCATGAAAGAATCCGTTCTTTCATCTCTTTGGCGGCATTATTTGAGAAGGTGATGGCAAGGATGTTCCTTAGATGATTTCGAGGGATTTTATCGGAAAGAATGAATTGAACAAACCTCTCCGTTAGGGCATGGGTCTTGCCAGAACCCGCAGAGGTTCTTAAAAGGCTAATGTGAGGAAAAAGTAAATCAACATCCTTTATTAAAACTGAAGTCGCCATTTCTCCCTTTATGAGGAAAGTATTCTGAGGCCTCCACCGATTCACATTTTATTCATTCTCGAAGTGGGATTCAATCTTTTTCGTCAGCATCCCTACAAGTTTCTGATTCTCTCGATCTCAGAGGCTTTTCTCACCTTCCAGTTTTCTTCAAGCTCGCAGTCTACCTCAAGCCAGCCACCGATTTTTATCTCTTTCAATTCACTGAAGGAAATGTACCCCCACTCAGCATTCTGATGGTCGTCATTCAGAACGGCATATCCCCAGAAGAGGTCTTCTCCGTCAAATTCAGCCATGTAATAGTCGCAACCTGCTATGAAGAAATGGAGGTAAATCAGCTTGTCCTTCAGGGCGATATGCTCGGTTTCACGGAGTCTGGGTATCTTAGCCAATCGGTCGTGCGTTGGTTCATTCCACATGCTTTGGCTCCTTTTGGTTTTGGCTTTTGGGCTGTCCCTTTTGGGCCTCTGCGAGCTGCGCCTTTAACTCTTCGAGCCGTCTCTTGACTGCCCATGCCCCCTTTTTGTAGACGGTGACGCAGAGGAGCTTTCCACTCTCATAGAGGGCAAAAAATCGGTCCCATTTCACGATCTTAAAATCGTTTTTCACCTTGCAAACCTCTTTTCTGCCTACCTTCTTGACTTTTCCTGGCAGGTTTTGTAGCTTGCCGAGTAATCTGCCTGGCATAGATAGCTCATTTGCTCTAAATACAACCGAACGATCGGATGATTGTTTACATAATTCGTCCCCTGGCCTTGCTCTGTGGCTTCCTCCCAGATCAGTTCCATGGCCTTGGAAAGGCTGTGAACTAGGCCGCTCAAATTGCAGGCATCTTGAGAAAGCAATGCCATTTCATATTCTTTTCTGAGTTTTTCCTTTCTCTCCTCGGTCATAAATTCCCCCTTTTGCCCGTCTGATTTATCAGCAACCATGTAAAAATCCACTGTGGCCTAACTGGTCATCGATCCCAGAACTGGGACCCCTAATTCCTTTCCCCGAACAAAAAGGGGGCTCTCCTTTTCCTTTTAGTCTGGAGATCACGTCATGAATCTGTGCTATGGTCAGTGGGCTTTCCTGTCCATGCAGGATCATCCTGTTGATATTAGCTTGCTGAGCAACCTTCCCGCAGAAGCCAGTGGAAAAGGGCGAAGGATCTGCGTGCAGGATCACGGATTGCTGGCCGGGGCATACCTTAAAGCCTTTATTCAGCAGGCTAACCTTTCTTTGCAAAAAGGGAATTTCTATTCCATCGGAGGGAAAATGCTCACCGAAAATCATCTCGGAAACTGAAAATCGTATCCTTGGATTTCCTGTATGACCTTTATGATAAATCCTTTCTAATTTGCTCCCCCTAAGAAACCAGGCTTTCTGGTAATCTGGCTATCATTCAATCTTCAAAACCGCCTAATTACCTCAGCCTGCTCACGGGAGTGTCCAATAATTCACGCACCTTACATTCCAACGCATTCAGCGTAAAGGGTTTCTGCAGAAACGCTGTGCCTGCTCCCAAGACTCCGTGGTGCACGATTGCTTTGTCTGGATAACCCGATATGAAGAGCACCCTCATTTGAGGATGTAATGACATCAGCCGCTCGGCTAGCTCTCGCCCGCTCATCTGGGGCATTACTACATCTGTTAAAAGCAAGTGAATTTGACCCTCATGCCGCTCACAGATCTGAAGGGCCTCCTTACCATCCCTCGCTTGGAGCACAGTGTACCCTTTATTCTGGAAAACCTTGCTCACCATTTTCCGCACAGCCTCTTCGTCTTCCACCAGCAGGATGGTCTCAGGTCCTCCCCGTGCCACGGTAGGAACAGGTTTCGGTCTGTATGTTTCCCCAGGCTCCTCGGCCCTCGGCAGGTATACCTTAAAAGTGGTGCCTTTTCCCAATTCGCTGTAGGCCCAGATATTTCCCCCGCTTTGTTTAACGATCCCATAGACGGTGGACAATCCTAGCCCCGCTCTTTCCCCTTTTTCCTTGGTAGTAAAGAAAGGTTCGAAAAGATGGGACATCGTCTCTCTGTCCATTCCACACCCATTATCCGTCACTGCCAGCATTACCCAGGGACCCGGTTTGACGGAAACATGCCGAAGGGCATATTCTTCATCTAGAAAGATATTTGCCGTCTCAATCGTTAGTTTGCCTCCCCCAGGCATGGCGTCACGAGCATTCAAGGCAAGATTCACGACAACTTGTTCAATTTGACCGGGGTCCACCTTTACTGGCCAAAGCTCCGGATCTAGAACCGTGTGCAACTGGATGTCTTCGCCGATAAGGCGCAGCAGCATTTTATTTATGTTGGCCACGACTTCATTCAGGTTCAGAACCTGCGGTTGCAAGACCTGCCGACGGCCAAAAGCCAGGAGCTGCTGCGTCAACGAGGTAGCCCGTTCAGCAGCTTTGCGGATCTCTTCGACCTCTTCCCGTGGCGAATCTCCTCGGTCGAGTTTGGAAAGAAGCAGCTCGACGCACCCTTTTATCGTCGTCAGCAGGTTGTTAAAATCGTGGGCCACCCCTCCTGCCAGCTGGCCAATCGCCTCTACCCTCTGCCTCAGGCGCAACTGTTCCTCGCTCTTGCGCAGGGCTTCTGCTGTGCGCTTGTGCTCAATTTCCATGGCCTCCAATTTATGAACCCGTTGGCGCAATTCTTTCAATTCCCTTAAGAGTTGAGCTTTTGTCTTATCTGCATCTTTCATCATGGCCAACCTCAAAAATTCTGAAATCTCCTGCTAAGATTCTTGTTTGATAAGGGCCTGCTCTTTTTGGGCAAGTTCCTGTTCCTTCTTTTTGACCTCAGCCCTTTCTATTGCATGTGTCTGTGGTAGAAGCTCCTGTCCGTGCTGGATTATCCTGGTGATCCTCAGCCCTCTCATCAGAATCACCCTCGGCAATTAACCCTTTCAGCTCTAAGCTTTTTATTTCGGGCAATGATGCCCCGATTATGCCAGCGACATCCCCATACATCCCTGAGAGGTTAGTAACCACCCGCTCAATTTGCCTTTCCCTTTTCCCCCAAATTTTGATAATAGCCTTTTTTTCTTTGTCCAGATCGGTCTTCATCGAAGTAAAAGCAGTCACCATGGCTTCAACTTTTTGAGCAAAAGCAGGACCAGAGAGATAATTATATAGAAACTCCATCTTTTCACTCCTTCCAACGGCAGCAGTTTTCGCACTGGCAACTTGGATGAGATTCATTCTCAATGCCAATGCAAGACACTGTGCCAGGGAATAATCAGCGATCCAAACCCCCTTCGCATAAGTAAAATTAGAGACTTCTTTAGGTAGAACGGTGGTCACCAGGGCTGCGATTTCAGCTTTGGCTTCTCGTTGATCATCTTTAAGCTTTTCGATCCACGCATCATTCCACGCTTTCGTTCTTTTTGATTCCCAGATGATTGTTCCACAATACTGACCGTTTTGATTATGAACCCTCTGTAGAATATCAGCCCCCCTCATTCCTTTGGGCACTGGCTCAATTTGATCGAGGGGGAATTTCTCCTTCAAAATATCTTCCAGTTCCAGCTCCAAGACCTCCCCCTTCAACTGAACCGGACCCTGCTCAGCCTTTCTTCTCAAATCCTCGATTTGCTTCAACATGTCTTTAATCTGCTTGTCTTTTTCCAAATCCTTTAGTCTGTGTTCCTCCGTAAAGCTTCTGATGGCTTCTTGCCTAACCTTTTCCCTTTCTTCATCCAGTTTCCGGGAAACCTCTAATTCCAGGGATTTTTGCCTTTCCTCCAGTTCACGACGTTGCTTCCTGAGTTCAAGCTCTGCCTTCACCGACTCTTCCAACTTCTGACCTTTTTCCTTTAACTGTGATCGCAGGTCTTCCAATTCGAGAGCAACCGCTTCTTTTGCTTTCTGGTTTAATTCTTCTTCCAGCTTTTTCTTTTCGAGTGTTACTTTCTGGGAGACTTCTTCTGCAATGGCTTTCTCCTTCTTTAGCAGAGACTGCTCTTTTAGGGCAAGCTCTTGTTCCTTTTTATTGACCTCAGCCTCGAATTCTTTCTCCAACCTCTCCCTGATCTGGTGGGAAATCGCTTCAGTCAAAGGAATCTCCCTCTGGCAATAGGGGCATATTATTACTTGTTCATTCATGATGAAAATCCTCCTTAGATAAAGTGGGGTTACTTCAAAAAGTGCTGGAATCGGATAGGATGCGTTCTGCCTCAGGGTTTCTTTTGGGTCCCTTGGCTTCCCGTCTTTCCATTATTTGAAATTTGTCTTTCTCGCTTTACCTCCTTTCTTTAATAAGCTTGCCAGGTCATTGGTTCTGCGGGGTGAATAGAGCCAAACAAGGAAAAAAGATGCAGTTAACCTGTGTCATCGTCGTTTTATATGAATCCATCCTTTTTTTCCATACAATTCCTAATCATGTATTCACAATATTACTATCATAAACGCAGTAGCTATAATCCCTGCCCGTATCAAGGCTCATCTTGAGGAAACAGGCTTCTCTATCAGCATAATAATCAACAGGACCATTGCCAGGATGAGTGTAATTTCCAACGGTCCAGACGCCCCCAGAAAGAAAGATCAATAATAATGCGAGAATCAATTATGGTTTCTCCTAAAATTTGAGCACTAATGGTGGCTCATCAGTATTGGATTTAAGGGCATCTGAGTAAAAGGATCAAGGCTCGGAAAGGCCCAGCAACTGGGCGTTTAGAAACTGAGTGACTATTATCAAAACTATAGTATATATCGGCATTTTTTTGAAAAACTTTAGGGAAAAGTAGGGTTTTTAAATACAGGCTTTAATATTTTCGCCTAAACATAGATTCCAACTCTTCTTTTCTCTAATTGTCACTCTACATATTTCCTAATAGCTTCGCTTAGCACTTCTCTCATGCTCCTCCCTTCCTTGACGCATTTCAGCTTTAGTTTGAGGTGGAGATCATCTGAAATCCTTAACGCCAGCTGCTTCATTTTCCTTTCTTCCGTCCTTTTTGCTCCTTTGCGAAACATTTTAGTGCCCCCTTTCTGTTTCTATGTCTGTAATGCCGTGTTTCTTCCCATACAATCCTCAAAAATGGATAAACCTCTCAGCCCCAGCCTGAATACGAGCAGCGTTGTGGAAATAGATCATCGTAGTCTTGGGGTCCGTGTGCCTAGCCATTAACTGAGCTTGCTCCAAGGTAGCCCCTCCTTTGATGCTTAGGCTAATGGCGGTATGACGGAGAGAGTGGGCAGAAAGCCTTTTGTCATTCAGACCAACCGCACGAAGTATTTTCTTGATGATCCTACTAATACTTTTAGTGGTGAGGGCGTGGCCGGAGTTCCTATCGGAAATTGAGGCAAAAAGAGGAGCAGTGTCCGATATTGCACCTCTGGCAGAAAGATATTCTCGGAGGGGTTTTAGGGCTTTATCTACCAGAAGCACAAAGTCATCCTTGCTATTCCTGCCTTTGCCCTGCACCCAAAGGACAGCTTCCCCACCCTCCTGCCTGAGATCACCAGCCTCCGCCTTAGCTACCTCTACCGTCCTAAGACCCGTTCTAACCAGGAGATTAAAAACGGCATAATCCCGGAGACCCTCCAGGGTTCCTCTGTCTATGGAGCCTAGGGCTTCTCTGATTTGCTGGGGAGTAAGGCAGTCCTTCCTAAAGCTCTTGGCTTTCTTGGTTCCCTTTATTCCCCTGGCGATATTGGGATAAATCTTTTCCCCTTCGAGAAATTCAAAGAATTTTCTGACTGATGTCATGTATCCGTCTATCGTGCAGGAGGATTTTCCAGTCTCCAGGAGATTTTCCTTGTAAGTAAGGATATCCAGCCTCTTGAGGGCATTAAGTGCCTCTATTTTGCCCGTTTCCATAAGCCAGGAGACAAACTGCTTAAGCTGCCGGGAATAGGTGGCCTTGGAAGACTTGGAGACATCCTGAGAGGCAATAAACCTTTCAATCATGGCCATGAGAAAGGATAACCCCTTACCTGGTGGAACCTCCCCTGGCGTGTCAATTTTGATAAGCCCTTTTTGGCCGTCCACGCTTCATTTCCCCTTATTATAATAATGTCTCTATATTTAGCAAGCTTTTTATTAAGATATCTTAATATATCGGCAAAAATTGGAAAAAGTTTAGGGGAATAAAAGTTAAGGATGGCAAGAGAAAATCGGTTGGCTGCAAATAGGAAGTTTAGCCGAGCATAGGCTCAAGTTATTCCTTATTTCTGCGTGGGTTTTGGGTGCTGGGGATGTTTAGAATGGAATTTTCAATAACCCCTTTAATTCATTGGGGTTTCTTGAAAATGAGGGTGTGTTGGGGTCGGGGAAGAAATGGAGGGGTCCATAAAAATAATTTATTCCGGGAATTTCTTTGCTCCTGAAATTAGTGCTTGAAGGACCTTCCCCAAGGGTGTAGAATACTTTTTGTACTAAATAAATTACAGATTTTGTAAAAAGATGTATATTCCAACCAGTAATCCATAGGTAGGATATCTGCACTGAGGGCCGATATCACCCCAAAAATAAAATTACATCAGCACTAGGCGACGAGGTGAATGAGTTATGCGAAATTCTGAGGGATTAATCTCTTCGAGGTTTAAGTGGAAGAATTAACGAAAATAACTGATAATATTAGCAAAGTTATCAATGAGGCAACTAAAGAGATAAGAGAAGCTGTCGAAATTTTAGACCCTCCAGAAGTATACCCAATTAACAGGAGGAGTCTTCTCAATATTTGCGCCGCTGTTGCTGTTGATACTGGACAAACTTTATTTGGAGGTCTGCTTAGAAATGTCGGGGTGGCACTTTATCAAGTCGCAAGTTCTCAAGAAAAAGACGAGCCAAAATCGTATGCTTTTTGGGTGAATCCTAATCTTCCTGATCCCAATGATCCTAATGAAAAGATTGAGTCAGGAAAACCAACAAGGAAAGATTCAATAAATGGTCAACTTGATAAACTTTTACATGAGGATCAATTAGTTCAGGATTTTGTTAGAACTATGCAGTGGCGAAAAATATATCAAACAGGAGTAATGCAACCATCTTGTTACTCATCTGCTACTGCTTTAAGTGGTTTCTTAAGAGAAGTTTTGGAATGGGCTAAATTATTTCAAGTTGCAAAAGATTTAACAAAAATACAATCTTTAGGAACAGGAATACAACCTGTCTTATTAAGGGATGGGACTCTGAGATTTGCACATACTTCCGAAGGAGTTAGTTCCCCATTAGGAAAACTATTCCATGATTTGAAAGTGCCAATTTTAGGTATTTCAAAACAATCTGCACTCTTGAGGAGCCCAGTTATTATTTTATGGTTAGCCAAGCATGAGGTATTTGGGAAAGGCGGTCCGTTTATGGTAACAATTGATAAAGAAATGTTTAAAAAATTAGGTTGGCGACTTGAAAGATATTTTGGCGAAGAAGGTTATCGCTTTGGTAGGTATGTTCTTGTCCGATTTGATCCGTTATCAGGAAGCAGAAATCTCTTTGCCGTCGATGTCCCTGAGTATCTCCTTAATAATTTAGACGAAACTTTGGTTTTACTTTCAGGAGTAGCACAACAATCCACTGCAACTTCATATCCTGTGCCGGGCTACCCTATTTCTCTAAGAAAAGTCCATGATAAGGTCGTTTTTACTGATGATAAAGTTTACCTTTTGGAAAATTTTCTAAGAAGGTCTATACCACCGGAGACATATGAATTACTCAAAAACTTAGAAATTTTCGAAAGGAATGTCAAATGAATAATGATAGGGTTGGTGTAATTGTTGGTAGAGGGAAAGAACGAGACCATTTGGAGATGGTAATTGCATTTTCAGAGCGTGAAAAAGCACCTAAATTGGGAAGTTTTATTGTCATTGAAGAACAGGAGTTTATGAAAAGAAAATTCCTCGCCCGTGTGGAAGATATGAATTACGGTGATTTCCAAGCGACCAAGGATGAGCGAATCAGAGCCATTGTTGAGAAATATATGCGTGAAATTTCAGGATATGGAAGAGAATTATCTGAGGAAGAAAAGAAGACCCTGTTCTTTCGACATTACATTTTAAAAATTCTTGGAGAAATAAGCGCTGACAATAAAAATATACTTACAGAATACAGGTTGCTTCCAGAACTATCATCTATATGTAGATTCCCAACTGATAAGGAATACTCAACAATAACTAATGCTGGCATACAGGAACCTAATAAAACAATGAAAGTCGGTAACTTAGTGATGGGAAAAGAAGTAAAGACAAACGATATTCTTTTTGAGCCTTGGAAATTCGAAAAACGGAGAACCGCCATCTTTGCAAGGACAGGTTACGGCAAGAGTAATTTATGTAAGGTAGTTGTTTCATTGGCATCGCTTATAGGAAAAACGGGAATACTTGTGCTTGACATGGACGGCGAATATGCCTTTAAAACCAAAACTGCAACAGGACAAGAAGTCTTAGGACTTGCAGATATAGATTCTCTTAAGCCTAATCTCGTAATATATACCCAAAGAAAAGATTTAGTTGATGTTTATAAAGATGTGTACATATCCCCAATATTGAATTTTGACTTGCTTGGACCTTTCCGAGTAGCAGAACTTTGCAAAGATCAGGAGCTGGTAATCATCACAGAGTTTAAGTATAGCGAACCATCTAAATGGCAAGAATTTCTTAGAAATTATAGAAAAGAAAGTG
>Ga0315312_1001058_pt1 | contig 23940 bp, 28 predicted proteins | sample TDP7_MG_FD_203629 | JGI IMG/M metagenome (GOLD analysis project Ga0315312, IMG submission 203629) | Freshwater sediment microbial communities from Lake Towuti, South Sulawesi, Indonesia - TDP7 | ecosystem: Environmental > Aquatic > Freshwater > Lake > Sediment | place: Indonesia: South Sulawesi... | reverse complement strand
GTCAAGCTACCTTGATCGACTCGGCAAGGGTTGTAGCCATCTCAGCCTTCGCTTTCGCCTCATCGTCTATCTTAGCTGCGTCCGATCTTGAACCGCTCTTGCCAGTTCCCCTTTCGGAGGTTGAGAAACAAGTTAAATAATGTGCACCGCCAAATTTCAAATTTGAGAAATCAAGGGTTCTCCTCCACCCAAGTTGCATCTCAAAAGTGAGAAAAGAAAATATGAAAATACGACTGTATCGAATGGGAGCAAAAGAAATACATGACCTATGAAAAGAAGCACCTAACGCTTGATGCCAAAATAATCTGGATGCTCCATAAGAAACAACCGTTAACACTGGATTCTCTCGTCAAGGAGATGGGGCTAAAAAATAAGAGCTTGAAGAATCTGAAATATCGGCAGATCCGCTTTCTGCTGGACCATGAAATTGTCAGAGATATTGTAAAGAACGGACAGATATTCTACGCGCTCTCTGACTATTCTGATCTTTATGAGAAAGTTGCAAGATTCCTGGTCGAATGGAAGAGAGAACATGACTTTCCTCCGACTTTGGATAAGATAATTATAGGCCTAGGAGAAAACCCGGAGAATCAAGGGAACAGAGACGAGGTATGTAGCACATCGCTGAAGTTGGGATGGATGCCTCCGCCCCAGGTCACACATAAAGACAGAGAGATTCACACGAGAGATCTTAAGGAAGTCCTTGCGAAGTGGATTCAGCAGATTCCCGAAGTATCCCAATATGACGTGACGTTAGTGGCCAGTTATCAGGGTCCTGAACTGCTGGTAATGTACAAGGGTGAGAAGCTCGCAGTTGAGAAGGAGACTCTGTTCGAAGATTTGCGAAGACACCTGAAACCGGAGATATTCTCAGACTACAGTCAACTCGCGGAAAACGCGAACCTATTTGACGAAACTAGAAAGAGCGTCTCATCGGAAATAGATGAGTCTGTCAAAAACCTCGAAGGAAGGATGTTCAACGGTTGCAAACTAGAATCTGTCACACCAGAGTTCTGCGAATTGGTTTTTAAAATGATGTTTAGACGAATTATCTATCAGAGAGGAGAGTATCCGCACTGGCCGAAGGACTATGAGATGTTTAAAGAATTAAAGCTCGAAAGAAGGGACAATTCGCTGGAGTGTCGAGTCCTCAGTATTATGGCCTTCAGGGTTACCGGAAATACCGAGGACCTGGAAAGGCTCAAAGCCAATGTCACACCACTCGTACAATCGATTGTGACTCTCATGGAGGACTCTAGTTTTGAAACGAAGCTAGAAGATCTTCGGAGTAAACTTGATCAACTGAGAGACTTTAGGGACAAACTGGTGCGGATGCTTGAAGAATACAGAAATGTCCCAACCCTCCTAGGGGACTGCAGAATACTTTTCAAACTTCAAGATCTGATCCTTCCCGTGGAACGAGAATACTCATGAAATCTATGTCGCGGTTTCGAACTTCCTGCAGATAAAACGCAATCAAACAATTAGACAGGAAGAATAATGATTGAGTCATATGATTTCGGTAGAATCGATAGTTGCGAGTTTAGAAAAAGGATTACAGGAAAGAGGTTTTTCAGTAAAGCAAGGCAAGTTACTGCCCGAAATGAAGAAGGTTCAGAGAAGGTGAAGGAAAGTAAACATTTGCTAGGTTTGTTCTTATTTTGTTGATTCGACGAACTGAGGGAAAAAGATGGCTATTGGCGACAGGTTTAGAACGGGAGAGATTTGTCCGGTGACGGGGATTTATGAAAATGTGCACTATCATCCTGAGAGAGAGCCTAAACCTGATGATGTGTATGAATACAAGTATATCCCGATCAAAAAGGGCGAGACGTTCCCTCCATGCAGAAAGTGTTCTTCTCCGGTGATTTGGATACTGAGAGATTACCCCAGCTTGCCAAAGTTGCCAAAGGGTTACGTTTAAGGCAATAGCAGCTAGAATACTAGAACGTCGAATTTTCGCGTGGTGAAAAACTGAATATCAAACATCGCTACAAACAATCAAGGTTTTAAGGCTTTTATTATCAGTTCTATTTCCTTTCCCTTTTCCTGTCGAAATAAACAGTATTTTGCATCTAATGTTTTGCATGCTTCTATCAATCTTTTCTCAATGTCGATATCTTTTTCTTTACTCGGAAGAGAACCGCCTTTAGAAACAGTTTTTCGTTCTATCAAAATTATCTCTAGCTTGTTTGGGTCTCGTTTTTTCCTTACTGCTATACTGTCAACAATTCCAGCAGGTTCACGGCATTTTCTAGATTGTAGATGCAGTACCCGAAATTTCTTATCCGCTTCGTGCAATTTCTTCGTCAAGAAAGCCTTGCCTATTCTTTCGGTACCATCCCTTTAGATCTGGCATTCTTCATTTTTTTCATAATTAAACCTGTTTTTCACACAAACTAAAGCGTTTCGTAAGAGAAGTGAGCCTATCCTTGGGCTGAAATGGAGAACGTTCTGAGAAAGTAGTTTCACTCCTGCTCGCTCGTCGTAGCAACTACTGGAACAACCTGTTTCGTGAGACTAAATCCTTTTTTGAAGTCTCTAAGGTATCCCAGAAAGATTCGCTTGTATTGCAGAATCTGCTTCTTTCCTTCTTCAACTTCTCTAGGATCGTCCTTGACTTCTACAAGATATATGTTGTTCTCATCTTCAAACACCAAATCAACCCTGAGAGAAGCATAAGTTGCTTGCAGGCGCTTCTGGTCATAGATGCCTAGTTCGGCTTGAGTAAACTTCGCTTCTTTGCTTATCAAATCTGGGTGTTTGATTAAATGGGAAGTCAGATTTCCCGAGTATTCCCCAAAAGGATTTTCAATGTTCTTTTCATTAACAATTACGATTCGAACGTCTTCCATCATAGTTCCAGCCAGAATAAAATCAAAAGCCCTTTTAGATATTTACGACTATCGACGTAAATCATTAAATGCCGAAAGCAGCATAGTTTGGTTAGAGTCAGACGGTATAGAATATGATATTGCCAAAGTGGCTTCGCGACAAGAAGCCTGCTAGGAAATTTTCGGCTGAATCAATATATGACAAGGACGGTTTCAAGATAGTGGAAATAGACGCTGGCGATAAGCCTTCTGCACTTTGTTTTGGAGCTCCGGATGAAGTAAAAGTTGAGCTGGGTGCTGGTGTGAAGGTCTCTCTAGCGATGGGTGGTCAAGCTCAATTTAAGTATGGTTCGGGAAAGACCTACCGTTGGCATATTGTTGATTACCCAACATTGGTGGACAAATTCATACCATCCGAAGAGAAGCCTACATATCTGGCATCTAATTGCGCCTATGCGTCTGGAACCACAACAATAAGTTCGGCAACGACTTTTGTATCTCTGGACATGGGTCAAGAAATTCGAGTGGATGCGCCGACAGGGAAATATACTCTGAAAGCGACTAAAGAAGGTCTTAAATTAGAGCCTAAACCGCATTATCTTAAGAAACATGAAAAGACTCGCAGACCTAAAGACCTAGAACGTGGATTTCGTCCGAGTGTTAGAAAATAGCTACCTTCCGATTCTCTGTGACTAATGTTGTCGTAAGAGTCTGTGTAACACGTAGAATTTGTTCAAGAACACTCACAAGAGCTTATTGAAATACTGGAAAAACAAGCGGTCTGGATGAAAAAACTAGTCCACGAGCGATAACCGTTTTCGTCAAGCCAAGCTGGTTGGCCGGTGAAAACTCTGCCACTCCTACAAGTGCTGCTATGTCTTGAATGTGAGCGATGTGGTGGCGACTTTCTATTAGAATGGTACTTGTTCGGTTGCGGTTTGGCCAGCGCGGGAAGTGGAAACGGATCGGCTTATGGTCTTCACGGTCGCTGTCAAATCTGGTAGAAAGTGACTCAGAAATCTGAATTCCTCAATTTTGTTCTCCAATTTTGCAATAAATCTATCGACTTCTTCCACTGGTGGTGGTTTGATGGCTTCTTTGAGCAATTCTGCCAAAGTGAATGCTGCGCCAAGCCAAAAATCGAAGACTCCTGCAGCAAGACCTGCAAGGGCCAAGAAACCCTTGACAGCCAGGCGTCTCCTCGGGACCATGCCTTTTCCTAGAGCATCCAACCAAGCAAGCATCATTGTCGCGAACATCGAATGATTAGCAAGGACTTTGATATCAAGCTCAGCCATTTTTCTCGCAATTCGCTCCTGTTCTTCGATATGACGTAGGGTAACCCTCAGACGTTCTTTCAGTCCTTTTCGAAATTTCTCCAATCGCACCCTATGTGCTTTTGATCTGAAACGACTCTTCAGGTCCTCTACCTCTCTGTCGATCTCTTGAAGTGACCTAGCTACATTCTCCCTGTGCCTCTCATATTTTCGTTCTGTCATAGACAAATGCGCCATTGCATTTGACTTGGCTTTCTCTGACTCGGATTTCAGTTCGGTCAGCGCAACTCTGAGGTCTCTTACAAAGGGAACAGCTTCACGAACAGCCTGCTCGCCTTCGGCACCTTTACTCCTCAAGAGCGCCGATCTCGATCTATCTTTGAGTTCGAGCATCAGCCGCAGAATCTCGGCAAGTTCCTCAGGAGGAGCGCTCATATTATCCTACTATCCACGCTAAATTGGATAAAACGAAGAGCCAAATGAATTCATTGCTTGACTTTATCAAGAGCTTGAATCAGTAAATCTAAAACCTCGGGTTGTTTCGCGAGCTCCATCATCGGTCTATCGATTTCTTCTTCTCCCGAGTTTTTCTCCTTCGAATATGTCCTTTCGAGTAGTCCAACCTGATTCGACGAACTTTTTTTCCTAGTGCAACGATGTCGAATCGACTTCCCGTATTATGCACTGCTAACATCCTCTTCCTCAACCCCAAGAAACCAGCTGGAACCTTCACAATCTTTGTATGACATCGTGGAAACTCTTCTAGGCTCAAAATGATTTTCTTGCGTGCGATTTCAATCGAAATCGGAAATTCCACTTGAGTGAGGAGAGACAAGTGGCTACGACCTTTTTTGACTCTTTTCGTACAATATCCGAGCGGGTCGGATTGAGAACTTATTCGCCCCTAATTTGCAAACCATGAATTTCTCTTTCTTCTTCTCGGCTGACGGGAGGATTAGACACGAACCTTTCGGGATCTTTCTGAACGTTTTGAGATCGAGAGTAACGATAGCCTTTCCCAGTTTTTGTTTCTTGGCCGCCTTCAATTCACTCTCTCGCTCTTAAAAGCATCCAGCACTCCTCTTAACTCTTGCGCTTCTGTCCTTCTATACCGACTTTCCGAATAGGGATAGGAATGGAACCACGCATGCTTTGTATATCTGGGAGTCTTTTCAACGAAAGCACCTTCAGCAAGGTTCTAGTATGTTATTCCTCTTCTTTTTCATAAACTGCTCGGAACACTGTGCTACAGCCCAGCGAGAAACGCTGGCATATCTCTGAATCGGCAATTGAACGCAAGGAGACCAAGTCCCAAAGAAACAAGAGCTAGTATCTGCCCCCAAGTAGGTGTGAAAACCCGCGGATTACCATGCGCTCCCGATGGCTGACTCTCCACGAAGTCTGTAGAAAGCGGTTGCGCGACAAGACTGTCTTTGGGAAAGAGAAAAAGAACCTGTCATGTTGCTGGAAAGTGTGACCCCGGTAACACAGAAAGTTGAATCAGGCTTAACATCTTGCGAATCGGCTTTTCTCACTGGCTGACTAAATCCCAGATAAGCAGTAAGCTCATCTTCGCTTATGATTCGGCTCTCGAAAGGCCTGCCTCCGTCAACCTTCGTATACTCGTTCCTCAGATTGCTCTAAAACGACTATTCTTTCAATTTCCCAACAGCCCAGTATTCGCGGGCTAATATTCGATGTTAAGGCCTGCTGCAACTCGTCTTCCAAGGTATCATTGGTCACGTTTGTTAGCGATGGATCGGTTGAACATAGGATGATGAAAGCTACCTTCCCTACCAAGTGGAGCCACCTGCATGAACTGCCCAGCCACGCTCTTCCTTCACAATCTTCAACCTACTGTTCCTAGCCATTTCAGAAACCAACGCTGGCAGAAGGATTTGTGCTGTTAAGACCTATTTAAAACTGGTGCTACCGAGTATTCCCAGTCTCACCAACCGTTAAGCACACCACGCGTTTCCATAGTTTTAGGTGGACAAGATGAGCCAAACGTCAAAGATAATTGGCGAGAGCAAGGTGGGACATAAGAACCGTATCACGCTAGTAGGCGAACTGGTCAGGATCCTGAAAGTCAAGGAGGGCGACACAATCGTCTACATTCTAGACGAGAGAGGGAACATAATCCTGAAGAACTCGAAGGATGTAAAAATCTCAATTCAATACTAGCCCCATGATGTTAATTTCTAATGCGGATTGTCTAGTCTCTATACCTTTTCCACATGTTTAGTGAACATTGATTCCAGCAGTAGGATGACCCCTTGTAGACGCACTCTCTACACTCAGGCAAAGAAAAGATTGGAATGGCAAATCTCCTTCGAGGTCTCTCAGCTGACAACTTCTCCTCATTAAGCTAAACCGATAGCATAGATAAGTGCATATAGAAACATCACCAAAAATCGTCTTTTGAATAGCCGACTCGTGCTAAGCACGCAGACGTACGGGGAACAAAACACAACTAGAAACCGGAGAAGAAAAAATCCTCATCTACCAAGATATTTAAGAAAAATGGGGAGTTTGTTTATTATGAATCTAGAACTAAGAAGGTGGCTTTTCAGCTGGAGCGGCTGCTGGAGGTGTGGCTTTCTTCCTAGTGGCCTTTTTCTTCGGTTTCGCTTTCTTCTTGGCTTTCTTAGGCAAAAGATTCTTCTCCTTCACAAATCAATAGCGATTGAAAAATTGATAAAACTTTGCACCTAAGGAATATCGACGTTTCAGAGAGTTCCAATGATAGGATAATGTCCATCCTCAAAACAACTCTTATAGACAATTGGCAAGTAACGAAATGTTCGGTGATCATGCTTGGCGAAATGTCCGAAATATGTGGCAGGAGCATGATTTTTTTCTTTTTGAGAGGTCCATCGGTCGAAAGTAAATCACATAACGCGCGTGTGGTCCCACGATCATAGCGTCGTCTGCATAGAGACCGTTTCCTTATGAAAAGGTTCTAATGGAAAGCCGCCAGAGAACTCGCTAGAATTTCTTCGTTGTCAGGAACTTTGATGAACACCGGAACATTTTTTTGTTGCGTCGCCTTATATGAGACGAAGAGCCACTCACCTGTCGATAGCTCGGTGCTCTTGTCAAGAACATCGTAGTTGAGAGAGAACGCATCAGCGATCACCATTCTATCGTAGAACCTTGGCAGAGTATTGACGAAGTAACTGTGCAGTTGCTGCAGCGCGTTCACGTTAAGGTGGGCAACCCTCTGTGTACTCACCCAGCAGTGAGCTCTATACTTTCTTCCCTGTCTGAGCAACGATTCTACAGCCCTGTTCGACTGCTCCGAAAAGTCTCCCATCTTTGTTCGATCAGGGATAAACTCCTGAGCCTCATCGAGGACAACTAAAACCTTCCGCCTGGCTCCCCTGGTTTTCTTGACTAGGAGTAATCTTTCGATGAACCGTGAGGTAGCGTATCTAGCCATATCAGGCTCGGGCAGATACACGACGTTCACCCTAGGAGTCTTGTCAGAGAGGACGTAGTTCACCAAGCTTTCCGGTGTTATTTCCATGATTTCTTCTTCTCTCTTTTGCTTCTCTTCGGCAGGTTCTTCCGGAGACGTTAGATAGTCGATAAGAACCTGAATGTCAGCCTTCAGAGCGGTTGCCGCACCCAACTTCGAGGCGAGGTCGTTCAGTATGCTGAGCAACATCTGCTTCTCTTGTCCTTTCAGAGATGCGAGGTCCATATCTAGGGTCAGTTTGCGACTTGTTACGAAGTACTGCATTATCTTGTTGTATGCGATCGCGGCCTGAACTGCCCCAGACCCCTTCTTTTCGGAAATGGATTCAAACAGCTCTAGCAAATATCCAATAGTGAGCGCGGCTGCTTCGGACGGCCGCTGAAGTGAAAGCCCTGCGACTTTGGCACGAAACAAATCCTCAATGTAGATTCTCATCTTGTCTATCTTGATCTTTTCCTCTAGCGTTTCAGGAATGGCCTGAGAGTTTAGGAAGTTCTCGGGATTGTTTTCAAAATCCTCTGTTGAGAAAACCATGCCGTCTTTCAGCAGCAGATCCAGCAGATGAATTGAGTATTCTCCGGCCACGTCGAAGACTATCACTTTTAGGTCTTCTGCATTTTCGACGGCTTTCCTGACTAGGGAGGCGGTGAAGTTTGACTTGCCCGACCCTGTGAAACCGAATACTCCGGCATGATAGCGCACTATATTCTCGATGTTGACCGTGAGCGGCATGTCGAAGCCGAGGAGGATTCCAATTTCTACGCCGCCCTCGATACAAAGGAATTTCTTCACAGCCGCCTGAGATAACAGAGAGACTTTGCTACCTGTGAGCGGTACAAGCCTAGACTTGGCAAAACTCAACTCGCCTTCGACTAGATCCATCTTGTACTCTGTTGGCACCGCTACAACATCAATCCAAGTCTCCTCGCTTTGACCTCAACTCGAACTTATCGTGTCCAGATACTCTTTTCTGATAACAGTTGGCATCGAGATGTCCATGCCCAGCATCTGAAAGTGTGTCGGACGAAGGGCAACAACCTCATAGATGACGAAGGTTGATCCCTTCGCCTGAGGCCTCTCTATCGCAACAAATGCTGGTTCGTGCAGCCTATCCAGCACATCGAAGTCAAATTTAACCTCAAGCACAGCTATCGGATTGGTTAGAGTGATCTCTCCTTCTCTCATCTTTGAAGTTCTGGTTACAGTTCTATGATCTCTGAGCCTAGCCTCAAACTTGCCCTTCAGATCGTCAAATATCTCCTCGCTCTTCAACCTCTCACAACCTGGTGAGCTGCTTTCAGCCGCGCATATTCGCTTTCGCTTCGTAGATCCCTGAATCTCCTTGCGATAGAGAAGATCCTATTTTTCCTGATCATCGGAGTCAGCTCCAAGTTGGCAACCCCGCGAAGCATGCTCTTCATCTGTTTCACTTCAGCTTTCACCGCCTTGTCCGCCAGATATAGAAGCTGATTGTGTCCAAACGCCTCAAGAACCTCTGGATTGTCGGCCATTGAAAGAAGATACAGAATTGCATTATCAATCAAGCCGAATTTATCTCCCTCGAAGAAAGGCTCTATTGTGGTTTTCTTATTCCATTCGAATGCATCAATCTTTCGTGTCAAACTCGAATCAAAATTGGGATAGAATACTCTATCATAGAGAAATACAGGGGACCTCGCACACGGGTCATTCTTGAAGCATCTAAGCTGAAAGAAAGCCCTTATCAGCAGTTGCTCTCTCGAGGCTACGGCCCGACTGAGATGCTACACTCCCTTTGGGACTATCTTAACGAGCACAACATCTTATTGATATTGACCTTAGACGAAATCGACTACTACATCCGAACAACCGGAGAGGACATCGTCTACGAGCTCACTAGGCTGACTGACGGAGTTACAGGTGTACTTCAGAGAATCAACTTCATGTTCATCGCGAGAGACCACAGCTTCATGGAAGTGATTAGACCCGAGACGCTAAGCAGGTTCAGGCCGCAGGAGAGGCTTGAGTTTCCACCATACAAAGAAAATCAGCTGAAAGACATAATCGTAGATCGGATCAACGAAGCCTTTGTTGAAGATGCTGTGAGCGAAGAGATAACTGATTTCATCGCAAGGAACGCAGCCACGTACGGGCATGGCGACGCTAGGTATGCGATATCGCTTCTATATGCCGCGGGCATGATAGCGGACAGAGAAGAATCTCGTTTCGTTCTGCCGGAGCATGTTAGGGAAGCACAGGGAAGAACCGATCCTAGGCTAAGGGATGAAGATATAGCGCTAAGACCGGACGAAGAAAAGCATATTCTGCTTTCTCTTTCAAGATGTCTCAAAAAGGAAAAGGAAGCCGTATTCGTTCCACTCATCTCATTAGAGAAAACGTATAAGACTGTATGCGAGGAATACAGAACCAGAGCTGTTGGAAGAGTTCTCCTCCATGCATTGCTGAAGAATCTCCAGATTCTCGGCATCGTCAACATCGACGAGAAATTTAGAGTTGAGCTGCCCTATGTCAAGGCCGAAGTATTGGAGAAATTCTTGGTCGACCTACTCCAAAGGGAAAGTGAATGACATGTATGAGAGAGAAAAAATCTTGAAGGTTCTGGGAAGCTATGCTCGACTCAAGATTCTTGCAACGTTAGCCAGGCATCTAGACGAGGAGCTCACGCTATACTAAAAAGGAGACGACTCCAAAGTCTTTGTTAAGATACCTTCAAGAGAGGAGCTTGAAAATAGAAACGCCATTCTAAGCCTCATCCTCAACTCCACATCGTTCAGACAGACAGCAAATAAAGTGTACCTAGCTCTACCAAAGATATATGCATCCACGATCGACGGAGCTATAATCCAAGGACAGGGGGTCGGACTAATAGTATATGATGAGAAGACGATAGAGGAGGTCATTGCACCTAAATTCTTTCAACATCAGGCTTCAAAATCTCAAGAAAACCATGCCGAAGAGATCGAGCAACTTAGGAGCCACCTAACCCAGCTTGAGCAAACTGTTCAAATCTTGAAGTGTGAGATTTCACAGCTGAAATCAATTCGACCGATAGAAGAGACAACCAAGACTCAGAAGACTGAAAGTGTACCGGAAAGTCTTCCGTCTTTCTTCAGAGACAATGCTTGGCTGGACATCCTATCGAAAAGAGGAAAAGAGCCCGAGCGATATGTTAGCTAAGGCTGAGAATTTCGCGCATACTCCCATTAGATCACTAAGGCTCGTGGTCGATGTTGAGGATGTTTTCAGTCCAGAGCTGACGTTAGAAGACTTTCTTAAACTGCATGGTAAGAATCCTGAACCGCCCAAATACAGAATCCTTAACATAGATGTCGTAACATGCTCAGAAGATAATCAGCCTATCCTAGTTACGGAATGCGGAAGATGCCCAAGGTTCATTCGAAGATTCAATGGGCACATTTCTTGTAAGAAGATTCTGACGATTGAATAATTCTACCGTTTTCTTTCTAATCAATGACGCCTCTCACACAACTTCTTGCCTTAATTTCTCTCTCAAGGACAAGATTACTTTCACTCATCCCTCTGACTGAGAAAGAGTGGCCTCATCACTTATATAGCATTTTTCGGCTTGAACCTCTACGTGAGCTGAAATTAGGTGGAAGATTTGGCTGAAAAGTATGAGCTTAAGGATATAGAAGGCGTCGGCCCAGCTACGGTTTCAAAGTTGGAGGATGCAGGTTTCTATTCGGTTGAGTCGATAGCTGTAGCACCTATCAAAGAATTAATGGATAAATCTGGCATATCATTCGACACAGCCACGAAAATAGCTGAAGCAGCAAGACAGTTGATCAAGATAGACTTCATCACCGCAAAAGAACTTTGGAACAGAAGACAGAGCATGATGAGGATAAGCATGGGATGCAAATCCTTGAATGAACTGCTGGGCGGAGGAATAGAAACGCAGGCGATGACCGAGTATTGGGGAGAATACTCCACTGGGAAGTGTATTTCTAAAGACTCTGTTGTGGCGACAGCCACAGGACCGAGGCTGGCTGATCAATTGATGGTTGGTGATCCTCTATGCGAGATTGACAATATGTACAAAGTATCTCTTGGAAAGACCGTGCATAAATTTGCTCAAGAAGTGGGTGAATCTATAGCCATTAGAACTTCTGGAGGGTTTTCAATCGTGTGTAGCCCTCAACATCGCTTCTACACACTTAACTCAGAAGCTGAATTGGAGGAGATAGAGGCTAAAGACATCAAGGAGAAGCGGTGGTTGGCTGTAGCTCGTAGGATTCCTCACTCTCACATCGAGATTCCGCTTCCCCAGCCACCCGAGACAGGAGATAGACAGGCGACAAAATATCGCTTTCCCACGAAAATGACCGTTGATCTTGCCAAGATTCTTGGATATCTAGCCAGCGAAGGTTCCATGAATTGGAAGCAAAAGTCATGTACCATCGTTTTCACGAACAAGAATGAAGATCTCAGAAAAGAGTATATCCGCTGTTTCCAGCAGGTGTTTGGAGGTAGCCCTCACTCCCCTCCAAGTCATCCAGATGATTTGATGGTGTCTTCGATTCTGATTGGGGAGTGGCTCCTGACCCTTATGCCCTCTCTGAAGAGTGAAGGAGGGAAGCGGGGTTGTAAGTTGCTTCCACCTCAAGTGATAACGGCTGGCTCAGACGAGACCAAAGCGCTCCTGCAAGCCTACTTTGATGGAGACGGGTGGGCTAAGAGAGACTCCCCTCAAATCGAACTATACTCCTCATATAGACCACTCTTGGATCAGCTCCGATTCCTCCTACTTAAGCTTGGAATATACTCTCGGACCCATCGACGCGTTCTCACGATCAGCGGTGAGTACGCGTTCAAATTTGCAAAAGAGGTTGGAAGCGACAGATCTGACAACGTTGAGAAGTTTGGGAAATGGAAACTAACTCCACAGAATCTTAAAAAAGACGTCATTCCAATAAAGAGAATAACGTTCCATAAGCTAGCATCTCTGCTGGCATTAAACTCTGACAACCCTGTCTGGATGAAGTGGCTTAGAAACTACCTAAACGGTAGGGCATGCCCATCTCGAAACACTCTACTGGAAATCACCTCAAGACTGAGAAAATTCATGGCTCTGATGACGGAAAGCGGCTTTCAGCATGCTGAGAAAGCCGACGTGATTATAGACAGGCTTCAAAGACTTGCCGAAGGAGACCTGGCTTGGGAAAGAGTTCTATCAGTAAAATGTCATGAGAAGCCGGTTGAGATGATCGATTTCCAAGTTAATCCCAACCATAACTACATTGTGAACGGCTTTGTTACACATAATTCGCAGTTGTGCATGAAGCTCAGCATAATGGTTCAGTTGCCCTTTGAGAGCGGAGGCTTGAACGGCAGGGCCCTATTCGTGGACACTGAAGGAACATTCTCGCCTCAAAGAGTGTATCAGATGGCTCAAGCTATGGGCCTTGAACCAGAGAAGATCCTAGAGAACATTGTCTACGCTCGCTGCTATAACAGCGACCATCAAGCGCTCATCGTTGACCATGCATTCAAGCTCTGCCAAGAAGAGAACGTGAAGCTGGTCGTGGTTGATTCAATAACCTCCCATTGGAGAGCAGACTACGTCGGGAGGGAGAACCTGAGTGAGCGCCAGCAGAAGCTCAACAACCACTTACACAAGCTTCTCCGCCTAGCAGAGATACTGAACCTAGCAGTGGTCGTTACAAACCAAGTCCAAGCAAACCCGGCAACATTCTTCGGAGACCCAAATAGACCCGCCGGAGGCAACGTGCTAGCGCATGCGTCTACACACAGAGTCCTATTGCGGAAAAGTAAGGGGAACATGAGGATGGCTAAGATCACGGACTCTCCATGCTTACCAAGCGACTCCGAGGCATTCTTCGCGATCACAGAAAAAGGCGTAGAAGACACGCAAATAAAGGAGAAGAACGGCGGGAAAGAAGAGTAGCAACTACCTTAAAGCCTCTCTCCATAGCTGGACTGAATATTGCCCTTCTGCAAGCCGAAGATGCTTCCTGCATTTGAATCGGTCAAGCCATAATCGTCAACGGCAATATCCAAACAATATGTCAAAACTGTAGTCAGGATTTGCTTGAAGGATTAAACGGTTGTCCAATCGATTTAAGATAACGGGTTTGACAGATAGCCTAGAAACAAACTCACACATCTATGCATTTCTCTACTACTGCTCCTTATGCGACGAGTTCCTAGTCCTCAGCCGCAGCCCAATCCAAGCCAACAGAGTCCGCCTACTATTCAACGGTATATGTCCAGCATGCAGGGTGAAGCTCGACCAAGTTCTCAAATGTGAACAGGTGAAAGCTCCCCCTGAAATCCGGTTGCTGGTAAATCCAAGATGCGAGATCAAATCAGCACTTGTTGAGAGCCAACCGCCTCAATCAACCGGTCCCGTGATTGTTCGAGCTGTAAAGCTGCCATGCAAGATGAAGGCCGCTGTAACCAGCGGCTTGGATGCTCTTGACAGCCTAGCGATATTGAGGCTCGGGCAGTTCGCCACACTTCAGGGTTCAAGCCTATGCCGCTCTCTTTCAGAGATGTTCTGCGTCAGAGCGCAACTCCCCCCGCCTTCAGGATTGGACACGGACATCGTCTTCATAGATGGTGGAAACTCATTCGATCCATACCTGATATCTGAATACGCTGTCGGGCAGGGAGTTGACCCGAAGCGGGCGCTTAGAAGGATCCATTTGAGCCGAGCCTTCACATGGTTCCAACTCAGCACGTTGCTGAAAGAGAAGCTGCCAGAAGCCTTGGACAGATATGACTCCAAGTTCGCAGTCATCTCTGAAATAACCCAGCTCTACTTAGAATCCGACATAGAAGACAAGAAGGAAGCATTCAGCATACTCAACAAATCAATCGCCTCTCTGTCAATCCTAGCATCCCACATCGACCGAGGATTCGAAGATTCACTTACCTCTCACGCTCACGTCGTCGTCGCTATAGAAGAGAGGGTAGATGGCTATGTACGCATAACGCTACGCAAGCACCCGTTCCTTCCAGAGCAGAGGGTCAAGCTGACGTCAACCATACCCAACAAGTCTCTAGAGCAGTTTCTAGGCGATTGACGATGGGTAGAACAGTTCCCTCTTGGCGCATGCTCATCGAGGAGGAGATGAAACGTTGGGGAAAGTTTAGGGATGCGTTGAGAGCTGAGGACAAGGAGGTCTTTGAAGACCTGCTTAATCAATGTAGACTCTACGCTTCAGCAGCCGGAGCGATGGCATCGCCGATCAAGCTGGAGCCCATGTTCCTCTCCATCCTGTTTGCACATCACAAGATCCTGAGGGAGTTGGAGAAGAAACTCAAAGGGTTGTCAACTTGAAGGTTGAAGGATGGCTTCTCGACATATATCCAAAACATGGAGAGATGGTTCTCTGGATCAAGAAGAGAAGCGGAGAATGCATCCGGCTAACCGAAAGATGGAATCAGCGCCTTTACGTGGCCGGCAACCTCGCCGACCTGATGACCTTGGCGTCCAGAGATGAAATCGCGGATAGATGCGTCTTCGTTGAGAAGTATGAGAGGCTGAAGGACCTTGAGAAATCCAAGGTCTTACAGATGACGGTCAGAAGCGATAGGGAGGCGGCATCGCTAGCCAGGAGGATACTGCGCTGGGGAAACTATGAGAGATACAGGCTATACAATGTTGATGTTCCCTCAAGCCAGATGTACCTTTACGAGAAAGATCTCTTTCCGCTGGCCTCTATCGAAGCTACAGCCGAGCAGGACATAATATCATGGAGGTTATTGGATAGGGTAGAAGATACAGATTACAGCCTTCCAGAATTCAGAGTTGCAAGGCTCAGCTTGGAAACCGCGGAAGAGAGGAGAATCCGAACATTCAAGGACAAGCTGGCGAGAATAACCATAGGGTTAGACGGCGAGTCTCTCCTCGTAGACTCTGGCTCTGAAGTGGAGAAGCTGCTGAAATTTATCGCCATATTCAACGAGTTAGATCCCGACATTGTCATTACTGAAGATGGCGACTCATTCCTGTTTCCGTATCTCAGCCACCGCGCTGCCGTAAATGAGGTCTTGGAGGAACTTAAGCTCGGGCGAGAAGGCGCACCATTCGACATAATGGAAGGCGATGGAAGATCATACTTCTCATATGGCAGGATATACTATCGAAGCTCAGCCGCTAGGCTGCATGGCAGAATACACATAGATGAAGGCAACGCCTACCTCTATTCGGATTGTGGATTGGAAGGGCTCATAGAAGTTGCCAGAACCTGCAGAATACCCCTTCAAAGGGCTTCTAGGTCAACGATAGGCACAAGCATGACTTCACTGCAGCTCTACCAAGCAGTCAAAGATGACATCCTCATCCCATGGAATAAGAATGAGACTGAAGATTTCAAGGACGGCTTAGAACTGCTCCTAGCTGATCGTGGAGGATTCATATTCGAGCCGAAGACCGGAATACGCGATTCAGTGGGCGAGATCGACTTCACCTCGCTTTACCCTATGTTAATGATGACCAAGAACCTAAGCGCTGAAACCGTGAACTGTTCATGTTGTCCAGACTCTTCCAACCGCGTTCCAGAACTCGGCTACAACATCTGCTACAAACGGACCGGCATCGTACCGAAAACGCTTCGAATATTGCTGAAGAAGCGAGCCGAGTACAAGAGGTTCAAGAAGGAAGCGAAGGACCCTCCGCTGAAAGAGATGTACGACCGTAGGCAGGCCGCGTTGAAGTGGATCCTAGTCTGCTCATAAGCATGCCGGGAAGCGTGCTGGGCAATCGGCTACTTAGGATTCAAGAATGCGCGTTTCGGAAAGATAGATGCGCACATAGCTACATGTGCCTTCGCACGCGATGTTCCCAAGAGGGCTATGCGAATAGCCGAGGATAGAGGCTTCAAGATAATCCACGGCATAGTGGATTCGCTCTGGCTCAAGAAAGACAGCGCTACCAGAGATGACTACGAAAGGCTCTGTGAAGAGATCGAGCGTGAGATGCACCTTCCAATCTCATTTGAAGGTTTGTACAAGTGGATAGTCTTCCTCACGTCGAAGACGAACGCCAACCTGCCGGTTCTCAACAGGTATTATGGAGTATTCGAAGACGGAAAGATGAAGGTCAGAGGAATAGACCTGCGGAGACACGATACGCCGAAGATGATTAGAGATTGCCAAGAGAAGATGCGCCAAGTCTTAGCCAAGGCGTCAAACTCAACGGAGTTCCATGAGCTGCTGCCAAGTGCACTCCAAGTCCTCAAGAAGTATGTGGAAGCACTTAAGCTGGGTCGAGTGAGAATTGAGGATCTGATAATAGAGAAACGTTTATCCAAGAAACCCCGTGAGTATGAGAAACAAACTTTACAGGCTATAGCATCCCAGCATCTGACGAGGGAAGGTCTAAACATCTATGCGGGACAGACAGTGAGATATCTGATAGTGAACAGTGGAGCCAAGATCGCAGAGAATAAAGCATTACCGGCTGAACTGACACATGAAACAACAACCTACGATGCCGAGAGATATATTGAACTGCTCCTATCCTCCGCCGCGAACCTACTTACACCATTCGAGTACGACGTGAACATATTGAAGCAAGTTATTGACTATCAGGAATGAGATAGGGCTAGAGTTGACATTCCAAGACCCGTTGGCTTTCTCAGCCATCAAACGTAGACGAGAATTTCAGTTTCGCGATTCTCTCAAGGTTATTATCTTGCGCAGCCTCTCACATAATGGTATGTGAAAGGCTGTGTCATCGCAGATCGCCGAAAACCTGAGACTGCAGACTGCCTCTCTCGTCGGACTATTCCAAGATCGTGTTTCGAGTCTCAGGAGTAGAACGGATTTTACTCCGCTATTCAAAGCCTATGACGAAGCTACGGCTATCAAGACTCTACAGAACCTACTGGGAATTAAGCCATTCATAGCTGTTGGCATAGACGGATCGATGGACTATGATGAAAGGCTGGAGATGCTTCTGTTCTATGTTTGCGCTACCGGTTTCAAGTGTAGCATTGAGGTTTCAGACGGGATCAAATGTGATTTGAGAAACGCTGTTCGCGATTCAAAGCTTTCTGCAAGCGCTGCGATTCCACTCTGGTATGAGGATCTCTCATCATTGATGGGAACGGCAAGAGCAGCAGAGACCGACTACGAATTTCAAAAGTCAATTGAAAGAGTCCCTTACGCTGTGATGACCCTTGCAGAACTATATCTAGCCCTGCAAGCCTTAGAGAGACCCGAGGTCAAGCTTATCCTCATTGATAGACCATTGTCAGGAAACTATTCGACCCTTTCCCGAGACATGAGAATCCTTCTGAAACAAGGCGCCAGTGGCATCGCTGGGACGGAGACTGACGCTGGAAGAGTGACGATGCTCGACTTGCACATTGCTTCTGTTCTAGGGCTTGGTAGCTTCTACATTCCTCCAAGAGGACCGCACCTTGTCTACGCTGCGATTCAGCAACTACTCAAAGGAGAGATGAGAAAACAGGATCTCGCCAGGAATCTTGGATTGAACGACGAACAGATGGCAAAGCTTACGAAAAGACTCGTCGAGATAGACAAGCATTATGACGGCCAACTTCTACGATCTCTTGACTTGATGAATATAGAACTTAATCCAAACGTGGCAGGCTACTGGCAACGTGTGCACGAAGCATGCCTGAGCCTAGCAAAGCAATTGTTTGAGGGTTCAGAGCATCCGTTGAGACTTGCAGAGGATAGATGGCTTACCGTCCTTGACCTTAACACAATCAACTTGGTCATCCTGTATTTACTGATAGACCAAGCGAGAAAGAGCGGGAAGATTATTATTGGAATTACGAAGGATACTACTGCAACCGATCTGAGAAGAGCGGTCATTCCGTATAGTGTCTTCTCAGATCTAATCAAACCAGAATCAAAGTTGCCCAATTTGAAGAACGATAGGGCGTTGCTGTCGATCTTCAGCGCAGTCAATCCCAATTTGGTCTGTCCGCCTTGGCGAACCTTGGCGCATGACGCTTGCTTCTCAACACTCGCCGAGGAGGACGGACAGCTAAGGTCTGCTAGAAAGCCTTCGGGACTGTTCGTTGAACCCCCATTCTTGAGAGAGCCTGCAAATTTCGTCTGAGAAGAATGCTTTCTCAGCATCGTCGTTGAAGTTAATCATAGGGATCGCAGGATCGTTGGCGCCAAATCCGCCTCAGACCATGTTTGGTCAAGACCAAAAATCATTTTTCATCTCTCAAGAAAGCATAAAACCAGGCCTCCAATAGAACAGATCTGCTACCACCAGAGCCTTGTCACTATGTCCGCCTAAAAGGTGCGAACCTCTCACCCGAGACGCTGCAAAAACGCTGAAAAAAGGGTAAAATCGTGACCTCCCGTGTACTTCCTATAGATAACTATCGGAAGTATAGGGATTAGCTAGGGAAAAGCTCGGGCGATCTAGGTTTCAATTAGTCCCCGATAAGCATGGTTGTAGGACGCTTTATGGCTCTGGAAAACCCTTAAAGATGCGCATATCCTACCTCAGGTGGAGAGAAGAGAGGACTCGATCCGCTATGGTCAAGAAGAGCTTGTGGCTTGATGCGGAGCTTCTGTCTCGCATTGAAGCGCACCGAAGGAGATGCGAGCATATACCCAGCTTGAGCAAAGCAGTTTCGGAGCTTATTGAGAAGGGCTTGCTCATTGAAGAGCTTCCTATATTGATCAGTTTAGCTTTCCAATTCTGGCGCCCACCAATGTGCGCTAAAGCCGGGTGGGAGGGTTCGAACCCACAACGGAGGCTTTCAATTCTACCATAGGCCGATTGAAATTTTCTTTTCCACGGTCATTTCATAGACTTCATACTTCTTTCTCTACGTCTGACCCGGGCAATCCTTTTACCCTCGTTTCTACATTCTAGTGATGAAAGATGTCTTTCAAGATTCGAGTGGAGTAGAGTAGAATGTCCGAGCACAATGTGCAGCTTCTCAGAAACATCTTGGAGAATATTGAGAGACGAGAGAAAGTTCAAGCTGTGAGAGGCTTCATAGATAAACATGGGCGAAAAGTGAAAGGCTACACTCGGAAGCGCCCTTGGCATTACGACAAGCCGACGATGCCGATGAAAATTATGAGGCTTAAACTCGCTGAGGCGGCTTACGAAACTTACGGTTTGAAGGGACTTTCTGCGGAAGGCGTACCGTTAGCTCCCAAGAAGATCGGCGAATTGCTTAGAGGAATGAAGATTGAAAAGCCAAAGGTGGAAGCCGCTTCAGCTAGTAGAGAGCTGCCTCTAACAGCCGTAATTGAAGCTCTCAAACTTCTCTTCAGTAGGTGAAAAATGCCGAAACAGCCTTCTGGCTCCCATCCGAGTACTTGTAGCTTTGCTTAATCTCTGCATGACTTCATTGTGACTGGCCCATTTTCGTGCTCTACCTTAAAAATGAATGCTGACTCTTCATTCTGGAAACAGGTCAATCGCTAGGCTCGGGTCATCTCCTCTTGCCATTCATCCATTGCTATTTCGGATGGAGGTGATACTTTGAGGCTAGCTTCTTAAGGATCTCCTCTTCTGGTTCGCCTGCCCTCATCAGTCGGAGGGCTTCCTTTTCGATTCCTCGCATCAATCTTTGGACGATCGGCCTAGCTATCTTGGCCGCGCGCTCCTTGGCTTTAGCCTTGACCAAATATTTTGGGGGTACGTTCTCTTTGAGTTTCTCCTCAACCACTTTGAGGAAGATTCCCGGTTTCAGGGCTTCAACCTCCCAGCATCTGCCTCCATACTTCTTCATGTAGTCCTTTGCTCTGGAGTCTCTTCTGTTGACTGCGAGGGAGGGCGGTTTATACCTCTCGATCTGCTCCAGGGTTAACGCTATTCGCTCAACCTCTATGGCCATCTCCTTCTCAGCAACCTCCTCGATGAGGAGGCCTGAAGGGTCGAAGTCACCTACGTACAGGATCTTCGTGACTCCCCTCTTCGCTGCCCTCACAAGCGCGGTTCTATACATGCTAAGGGATGCGAAGCCCCTCAATACCTGTATCGACATCCTGTATCTTGCAGTTAGGTGTTCGAGGAAATTCCTTATGCTATCTTTCTCGACCCAAACCTCAATTTTCCGGTAAGGTATGGGAGCGTGGATGAAGGGCCTCGTAGGATCAATAAATTTGGCATGCAGGTCAGGGAGCCTCCTCCTCAACTTAGTAAGGTGGTAGTCAAGCCGCTTGTAGAAGCGCATAGTAGCGGAATACCGGTACCTGCTGACAAGCAGATAGAAGAGCTGCCTAACAGTAAGCCTAACATAGTATCTTGAAGTTTGAAGGATTCTCCACTCCAGAAGACGTGACGCCCTACCTTTGGTCCCTATTTCCTTGCCTACCCTCAACAATGAATATCAAAAGAAAAATGTCGGTTGCATGAGAGCTCGGCGGTAACGAAGAATCACAAGTCCTTCTAGCTCGATCAAGAGAGTTGAAATAGAGGATCGGTATCACAAGCATCACCGAATATGCCGTGACTCCATAGCTCAGAGAGGACCTCTCAAAAAAAGTATCCTATTTGTATTCTACGCCTGCTTTTGGAGAAGAGATTTGCTTATCTCTTTTGCATTTGGTCTTTCAGTACTCCCATTTGGAGTAGAAAGTAAATGGTTGCAGACCTCATCAGTTCAGCTTTGCTTTGATAGATTCCAGCCTCTACAATCTCGTCCAGAAGCTTGTTCAATTTCTCGTCAACTGTAACTCTCAATTCTACCATTATTAGCCCACTGGATAGCCTCTAGAGACGGCTAGCTTTAGTCCTGAACAAAAGCTATATGAGTTGTCTGCACATCCATTATCCATTCAAATGGTTGAATGCTGGGTAAAGAACTGGAGAACTGGAGCGTATGAGAAAGGTCGTTGGACTGTTATTTTCGGTCATTATCATTTCGATGTTGGCTCAGCCTTCTGTTTTCGCAGAGGTGCCGCCATTACCGCCCCCTCCTCAGCCGAGTTACGAATGGCATGACTCTGGGTCTACATTGTACTATGCAACTTACCAAGGCGTCAACTATTCTCTCGGCGTGGTAGTTGGCTTATATGCCCCAGTGAGCATCGAACTGAATAAGAATTTTACGATATATTTCTACGTGACAAGAGCCATGGAGGTCGTTACTTTCCCCCTTGGCGTGCCTTTCATGATTAGTATTTGTATTGGGCTGGGCAAAACTTTGCCTATTGGGGAGATTTACGTTCATGTCGGTGTTGGAGTTTTTAACGTCTGGGATATGTGGTCTTGGCATCCGCCTACGCCTATCCCTCCATGTTTCAGTCCTTCTTTGTCTGTCTCTTATCCGAAGATTTCCTATGCCAGCGTGTCTGACATACCGTACGGACGATGGGATGGACCCTACACGGCTTGTGCAGCTATTGCAAGTGGCTATGTTGTCCCAGAGTTTCAGCCATCTACAACAATAGCTCTGCTGACAGTTATTCTTGTGATGGTCACTATCCTCTTACGGAAAAGATTCACTGAATACAGGCAGATATCCAAAAAACCCGCAGGCTTCATGGCTTGATTCCCTACTCCGACATCTCTGTTCTAATGAAGCCTCAGTCCCGTCTCTCCTGAATATTCCCCAAAGTGATAAGCGGGCTTGCCTTCGATCTTGCTGGCGTCTTTAGAGGAATGAAGTTTTACTTAGCTAAACACTATCTCCCGAAAGAGAAAGTAGGATTTGAATCCTCTTAGGCGATGTATGAAACCTAGCAAGGCCGTCGAGAATCCTAATTAAGAAACCAGGTTGGCTAACTTCTCCACCAATTTTTCCTTTTTAATATATGCTTGCTTGTTGACAAGCGCTATCAAGGAGTTGGCTACTTGCTTGTAGGGCTCAATCATCTCGCTCATGACAAAGTCCAGAAACTCGTGGCGGAGAGTCTTTAAAGCCTGCTCAAGACTCTGGGAGTAAACATGTATGGTGTCTCCCTTTACCTCTCCATCCAAGTTGGAATCCTGTTTCGGAGTCCAAACAACTTTGAGCTCATGACCTTGATTCAGGAGACTTTGAAGCTTCTTCAACTCCTCACTGAGCTTAGCCTCGCCCCGCTTCATCTTTACGAAACTCTCCACTCCTGCCATATTTCAGCGGCTGCAACGTTCATCAGGCTAGGGCCTCCGCTTTCGTTCAGAATCGAAGTCTCTAACGAGCTTCACAATGTCTTCGTCAACGGATTCGAGCTTAGGGATCAGCATCTCAGCCTTTCTCGAATCCAAGTATGTCTCGACAATATAGGCTACAACGCTGTCGACGATCGCCTGACGCTTGAAACTGATGAAGTTCGATCTTAGAAATCTGGAGTTCTCCACTTCAAGCATCAAGTTCCTGTAGATCTTGCGCAACAATCGGCCGGTTGCGTCGCCTATGACATAGTTGTTTTCCAGCCCTAGTTGCTTCAGTCTCTTCGATCCCCTCTCCAGAACAGTGCATAGACGCCTGTCAGGACTAATGAAGTTCTTGACTTGGATGTATCGTACTCCTAGGTTCTCAGTTCCTTTCTCCGAATTTTTGAGTATCCTGTAGTAATCGCGCTTCTTCAGGAATGAGCCTTCGGACTTGTTGAAATCCAAATGGTTTGGCGGGGCGTGAGTCTCAACCTCATATGAGATGTCTCTAGCAAGTTGCTTGCTTTGTCTGGCGATGCTTCCACATCTTTTGCAGACCACTTCAAACTCAGGTGTGAGTTCCAATGTCGACAGGTTGCGGCAGTACGGACATTCTGGAACATTGAATCTTATTCCGTTTTGAGCTTTGATTTTGGACGTCCAATAATTCACGGTAGATTTCGGGATGCCGATAGCCCGAGCAATCTGGCGGCTGCTTTCCCCTTTGGCGTAGCGCTCGCAGATCATAGCAAGTTGAGTTTGGGTAACAGTTGGAGGTCTAGCCATTAGCGCTTAGCCTCTCGTGTAGTGGAGGTATCCATCGCCGGGCTCGTACAGGACACCGTTCTCCACGAGGCGTTGGATGGTTTTGTCAGCGTCTAAACAGAGACAGGCAAGAAACCTTGTGAAGTTGCCTAGCGGAACGATGCCTTGCCGATGGTTCTGGGCTAGCCAATCTAGAATGGCTTGATGGATCTCCGCTGTGTATGAAGGAGAATCATGAGAATCATCTGTACTAGCGTTTGGAGGCTCCTTGCCTAAGACCTGTACCCCACTGTCCTTCCCCCTATTTTCTTTAGATTGCTTTGCTTGGGAAATAGGGGATGGAACAGTGGGGTAGACAAGTGTTTCTCTTCTATCGTTAGGGTTGGGTTCTTGGCTGATTAGGCCAGCGGACTCGAGTGTAGGGAGAATCTGTCGCCGCAAGCGATCATCTGAGAGCGGTCTGTGATATAGCTCAAAGTACCTGCGGATAATCTCTTT
>Ga0315312_1001057_pt1 | contig 23942 bp, 18 predicted proteins | sample TDP7_MG_FD_203629 | JGI IMG/M metagenome (GOLD analysis project Ga0315312, IMG submission 203629) | Freshwater sediment microbial communities from Lake Towuti, South Sulawesi, Indonesia - TDP7 | ecosystem: Environmental > Aquatic > Freshwater > Lake > Sediment | place: Indonesia: South Sulawesi... | reverse complement strand
CCAGCAATGCCTTTAATGGCGTTAGCCCGCCTATTGTATCGATATCCACATGGGCCCTTAACCGCGTGGTACCGTTCATTGCTTCCCATTGGATGACTTGCCCCGCCCTTCGCTTTACATCCGCTATGGTATACTTTCTTTTTGCGTCCCATAAAATTTCTATGGCTTCTTGGAGAGTCCCAGAAATGTTCGGCCTTACAACATCGGCGGTCAGCACCTTGTCTAAGTGGATGTGAGGGTCAATGAAGGCTGGAGAAGTTAAGCGCCCTTCAGCGTCTATTTCCTTGGTTGCATCGCCCTTAATTTTTTCCTTGATTTCCACGATTTTTCCGTTGTCTATTCCTATGTCCATGAGCCTTGGTTTTTCCCTTATTTTTGCATTCCTTATTACTAAATCCATTCCTTTCAATCCCCCAAGATTATCTTTCTATTCCGAGTTTTATGGCCACATCCTCTAAGCCCAATTCCTTCATCTTTTTGTAGGTTGGATAACCGTTTTCATCTAAGGAGCGTAGCCTATAGTATTCTTTTAGCATCTCGTCTAATTCTACCGTGTGTCCTTTGCAGGGGCTTGTTGGAGCCGGCTCCTTTGTGAACCTCTCTGGCAACCTGTCGTCCTTAGCTGAGAAGCCCTCCCTTAGGTTAAAGGCCCTCTCAAGCATGAATATCCTTTCGCCGATTAACCTGATATCCTGCTCGCTGTACTTCACTCCAGTGGCATAATACAAAGCCATGGCGATATCCTTAAAGTAAATAACTGGAGGAAAGTGGGTAGTAAACTTGCATACTATAAGGGAGTCCGCCACCGCGGCCAGATTCTCACAGTCAAAAACCATTAAGGGTTTGAACTTGGGGCTTAGCCTGTCCGCGCCTTCGGGTAGGATGGACTCTCCGTATAGCTGTTGAGTCCTATGTTCAAACCTTTCTTTAACGGCCTCAGGGAAACCGACTTCACTGAGGAACTCAGCGGAAGTTAGGTGATCTGCTCCTCTGTTTGCCGTTGCGTGGGATAGGCCCATGGATTTTTGGGCTCTGCCGTCCTGAGCCGGAATGTCTACGCCTTTGACAGTCATCTCGTATTTTTTGGCTTCTCCGCCAATTTTTTCCGCGACTTTGTGGGTGCCTTCGGCTAGCGTGTCTCCGAAGCCTTCCCGCAGGCCAATTTTTTTCACTAAATCAACTATTACTTTGGAGTTGCCCCAACTGAAATTTATTCCGCCTGTATCCTTTTCGGTTATGATGCCTTTCTCCCACAACTCCATCATGAAACCTATTGCTCCTCCCGTATCGTCTGTGTCCATGCCGTATTTGTCGCATAAAGTATTCGCAAAGATTATGGACTCAATGTTCCTGTTCCACACATTTGATCCAAGGGCGTGTATAGACTCATATTCAAGGCCCAGTCCGCCGTCTGCCTTCCATTTCCCCCCTCGAACCACATGATATTTCTTGCACCTAAAAGGACAAGCAAAACAGGATTCTTCCCTCACTCGATATTTTTCCTTAAGGAGTTCTCCCGAAATTTCATCAGCATATGGAAAGGAGCCTTGCTGACAGTTTTTGGTGGGAAACCTGCCAATGGAACTCATGATTTCCACTAACAGGGGCGTCCCATACTCCATGAGAGAACCGCTGAAGGGGTGGGTTAACAGCCTCTTGTGGGCTTCCACGGCAAAATTGTAAAATTCTTTTTGATCAAACAATTTTATGTCTTGGGTGCCATAAGCGACCACTGCCTTCAATTTCTTAGAACCCATAACCGCTCCTAAGCCCACCCTTGCAGCCGCCGCATACTTGTCCACCATTACCGCCGCGAATCGGACCAGATTTTCGCCAGCAGGCCCTATCAAGGCCGTATGTATCTTTTCGTTTTCCAATTCCTTTTTTAACAACTCATGGGATTCCCAAACATCTTTCCCCCATAGGTGAGAGGCATCCTTTATTTCGGCTTCGTCGTCATGCAGATAGAGATAAACCGGTTTCTCTGAGCGCCCTTCAAAAATTATCGCGTCAAAACTTGAGAATTTTATTTCTGGACCGAAGTGCCCCCCAACGTTGCTTTCTCCCCAGCCACTCGACATGGGGGATTTGGCAGCAACCTTTAATCTTCCGCTGGAAGGCCAGATGGTGCCAGAAAGGGGTCCTGTGGCGAAAATCAGTTTGTTTTTTGGTCCTAGAGGGTCTATTCCCCTTTCCAGTTCTTCCCACAGAATTCTTGCAACGAATCCGTTGCCGCCGATGTATTCTTTGGCGAAATCTTTAGATGTTTTTTCAGAGGTTATTTTTCCGTCTGTCAAGTTTACTCTAAGGATTTTTCCCATCCAACCGTACAATGGATTACCTTCCCTTTGCAGTTGATGCCTCTTTTACTTCGATTACGGAGATTGACAGGGCATTTGTTGGGCAGTTATCCACGCAAGCTTTACAGGATGTGCATTTCACTGGGAGTTTTATGTTGGGTCGCCACCAAATCACGTCTGTGGGGCAAACTTCTATGCATATTCCGCATAGGGTGCATTTTTCCTCGTCTATGACATAGGCTCCATTCACTAAACTGATGGCATCCTCGGGGCACTTTTTAGCGCAAAGGCCGCACTGGTTGCAAACCTTTATTTCGAATCCTTCTGGGTCAGACGGCTTTCTCACTATTTGAATAGCTGATTTTTTGGGGTTGTTCACGCCGAAATTCACATTGGAACAAGTTAGTTCGCAAACTTCGCAGTAGACGCACTTCTGGTCATCCGGCACTACTCTTATGACTTTCATGGAGCCCTTTCCATGCCCGTTTATAGCGTACGTGCCATGAATTACTCTTATTTCTTTCGCACTACCGGTTCAAACTCAAATCCGTAAACCTCTTTTCCGCGAATTTTTCTCAAAGGCCCCCATACTGGCCGTAGATTCATGCCGATTTCGAGTTCTTCTGCGGTTATCTGGCCTAAGGCCCTAGCGCCGTTTTCAAATTCTACGATACCCAACGGAAGGGGAATTTGTTTGATGCCCATGGGTATGGCGTAAAGTTTTGTGTAGGTTACCAGTTTGCACTTATCGCCCATTTCTATGTCTTCGAGTTCTTTGCTTTTGCAGTTTATGCAACGAGCTCGCTTGGGGTAGAAGATTTTTCCGCACTTTTTACATTTAACTCCCATCATTCTCTGCAAATTAATCACCTCTTTTTAGAACAAAGGAAATTACGTTGTTGCCGAATCCTCCAAAGTTGCAGCTATAGGCCCGTTCAGCCTTTGGAACTTGGCGTTTATCAGCTTCGCCTCTTAGTTGCCATGTTAACTCCACAATTTGCGCTACGCCAGTTGCGCCTGTGGGGTGACCCCGCGCCTTTAGCCCTCCAGAGGGGTTTATCGGTAACTTGCCATCCAAGGATGTGACTCCCTCTTCCACCGCCTTGTGCCCAGTTCCCTTTTTGAAGAAGCCTGCATCCTCGCTTTCGGCTATTTCCAAGATAGTGAAGGCATCATGTAACTCGACGACATCGATGTCTTTTGGGGTGAGCTTTGCCATCTCAAAGGCCTGTTTAGAAGACATTATGACCGCTTTAAGATCGGTTGGGTCTTCTCTTTGATTAACTGCAAGGGTATCCGTTGCATGCCCAAAACCGGCTACAGTTACTGGCGTATCACAAAACTCCTTTGCTCTCTCAGCTGGACAAAGGATAACAGAAGCTGCACCGTCGCTTATTGGACAACAATCAAAGAGTCTGAGAGGTTCCGCTACTATGGGGTTGTTAACTTCAGCCTCTGGGAGGGAGTAGATTCCCTCAAGAGTGATTAAGCGGTGCAGGTGAGCATAGGGATTTTTAAGGGCATTCATATGATTTTTAACGGCGACTATGGCTAAATGTTTCCTTTCTACGCCGTACTTGTGCATGTAAAGCCTAGTGAACATGGCAGCGAGGGATGGCAGAGTGACCCCTTGTAAATACTCAGCGGAAGGATGGGTCATTGTAGCCAAAAGGTCGGTTACCACATCGCCGGGCACATGCCTCATTTTCTCTCCACCAGCCACAAGCACCAAGTCGTAAGCACCTGAAGCCACAGCCAAGCAAGCATTTTTAACGGCTGACCCGCCGGAAGCAGGCCCATTCTCCACGCGCTCGGCCGCAGCGGGCAATAATCCGAGTTCATCTGTGAGAGCGCTGGCTATGGCTGTTTGATTGGCGAGTTCTCCGGACAACATGCTGGCGACATAAACGGCGTTAATGTCATGGTCTCCAATGTTGGTGTCATCTAAAGCGTTTGTTGAAGCCTCTGCTAGTAAGTCTATTAGGGTTTTGTCGTCATGGCGGCCGAACTTGGCCATTCCGCAGCCTATGATGGCGACTTTTCTGAACATTTCGGTTAGTCACTCCCTCCGCTTACTATGTCAGGTACTATTATTTCCGGCTGCAAAGATTTCTTATACAATTTTTCAGGGACGGGTCTTTCGCCAAAGACGAGTTTAGGCTTCTTCTCGTAGTAGGCTTCTTTGGTTAGAGCCCAGCAGTTTGCGCCTCCTAGTTCATGCTGGACGCCTGGTCTGAACTCTAGGCCCCACTCGAGCATCCATCTGTTGAAGCCCAGTGGACTTTCAGCTGTAACAAGAATTTCCTCCGCTTCTAGGTTTTCTATGGCGTGTTCCTGCTTAGCTGCAAATAGGTGGGCACCTACTCTTCGGCCCCTTCTTAGGGCGATGGTGTGTAGACTAATGCAGGTTTTCTTGTTGAGGAGCCTGTTGTTGACAAGGCCTACTAGCTTGTCGTCTACTACGCCTATGAGGCAGTATTCGTTTCGTACTCTGTATCTGTGCCATCCCAAAAGTTCGGCGTACACCCTGGCGCTTACAATGTCATAATAATCACTTCTGACAGTTAATAGAGGTGTGATAGCGTTAAGCAGCAGGGGCACCTCCTCCCTGGATACCTCACGAACGACCATTTTTTCTCCAGTTGCCAAAGTAACCATTTTAGGCGGGTAAGGCTTTCTAGGGATATCCCAGTCAACACTTAGAATCGACTCAATGTCTTTCTCCATTTCTTTCCCCTTCCCTTCTATTATCTAAAGCATTTTTAAAATTGTCTAAGAGACTAGTTTTGTTGACTTTTGCCTTACAAAAGTGTCCGACGAGATGCCCAAACTGGGAGGTGTCTTGTGTCGTTAGACCCCAAAAAACCTTTATAAGTTCACTGAATTATGTCCAGTCAGGAGACATAAGGAATGGTGAAGTTAATCGACCTGTCTCAACCACTGTGCGCCGATACCCCTTTCTGGCCGTTGTATCCCCCTTTCGAAGTGAAGTTCATAAAGCGTAAACCCGAGCACGGCGTGAACGCACAGTATATCCAAACATCTAACCACATAGGCACCCATCTGGATGCCCCTATACACTTTGTAACGGGAGGCAAGACCATTGATCAGATACCCCTCGAGCAGCTCTATGGGCCCGGAGTAGTCGTGGACGTCAGCGATGTTGGTGATCTAGGCATTTACACTCCAGAGATGGTTGAGGACCGCGTCGACCTGCATGATGGAGACATTTTGATCCTACACACGGGCTTCCACCGTTACGCATGGTACCAACCGCAGGGGCAGGCAGACGAGGAGCGCTACATTCACCTGCACCCCGGACCGACACGCGAATGGTGCAACTGGATGCTGAAGCGGAAAATAATGCTCTGGGGAGTCGACGCTGTTTCCACGGATCACCCAATGAACCTGCCAATAGGGAGGTTCCTGCCTAGGATCTGCACGAAGGTTCGCGCCCTAGCCGAAAAGAAGTTTGGCAAGGGGAACGTGGACAAGCTGTTTCCTGAGGAGGACTATCAGCTAACGCACAACTTGCTGTTCCCTCACGACTGTATCCACATTGAGAACTTGGGCGGCGACATTGAAAAGTTGCTTAACAAGCGCACGACAATCGGTTGCTTCCCGTGGCTGTTCAAGGGCGGAGAGGCAGCCTTCGCAAGAGTGGTAGCATTCGAAAAATGAGTTTCAAGGAAAGGCTTAGACCGATCAACCCTCCTGAGGAAACATGTGAAAACATCTGCATACGAATAGCGGCGCATGGACCGCTTGCGCTGGCACATAGGAAGTCTTGGAGGCTGAAAGTATAGTAGCATTTTTCTCGTAAGACCCATTAATGAGGTTTGAGCTCTTAATTAAGAGGGCGTCTTATCATGAAGGGAAGAGAAGAGGCCAGTTTGATCGTTGAAAACTTTCGATTGGAGGGTCGCAGATCCCTGACGGAGCATGAGTCAAAGGGAATCCTGAAGGCCTATGGGGTACCTACCACACGGGAGGGACTTGCAGTGAACTTAGAAGTTGCCATGGGCTTGGCTGAGGAGATAGGCTTTCCTCTTGTTTTGAAGGTATGTTCTCCTGACATTGTCCATAAGTCGGACATCGGAGGGGTAATAGTTGGACTAAAAACCTCAAGCGAGGTTAAGGAGGCTTACGGAAGAATCATTGCAAGCGTAAGCAAGCAGAAGCCTAGAGCGAGGATTTTAGGCGTTCTTGTTCAGGAAATGGTTCCCCCAGGGCAAGAGGTTATCGTAGGTGCCACCAGGGATGCCCAGTTCGGTCCGGTGGTGATGTTTGGGCTCGGAGGAGTTTTTGTGGAAGTTTTGAGGGACGTCTCCTTTAGGCTGGCCCCCCTAACAAGGGGAGAGGCATTAGAAATGATGCGAGAAACCAGGGGCTTTAGATTACTAGAAGGATTCCGGGAATCAAAGCCTGCGGACCTTGAAGCCTTAGCCGATGTCATAATGAAGGTAGGCAGAATAATAACAGAACTGCCCGAAATAACGGAGATAGATATCAATCCCCTCTTTGTCTACGACAAGGGGTTGGTTGCGGTCGACGCCCGTGTAATACTGTCTCAGCCTTAATACTGATTAACTAAACAACCTAAGACGGTTCCGATACCCTCTTCCTGAAATCGCTGTACATGACCAATGCAGCAGCCGCCTTCGCCACCTTTTCGGGCGAGGAATAGACTGGGATTCCCCCTCTTTTCAGGATTTTCACCCCGTTTTTTATGCTGCTCCCACCCATCCAGTAGGCCAACATGGGCTTTTTGCAGTCTTTCTGTTTTTCTACGACAGCTCTAGCTGGTCCGTCTGAGGTCACTAGGCCTTGAGAAACAAAAATTGGAATGATCAGATCAATTGTTTTTATCCTTGAGACCGCGTCGAGCACCTGTTTGTAGCATTCGTAGTCTGCGCTGCCGGTCATGTCGACGGGGTTAGACGCGGAGGCTATAGGAAGTAGAAACGACCTGAGTTCATCTACTGTTTTAGATGGGAACCTTGGCACCATTAACCCTAGTCTGTGGCACCAGTCGGTGGTCATCACTGCTAGTCCGCCAGCGTTAGATAGTATGGCCACGTTTCTGCCTTTAGATAGGGGTTTATTGAGAACTTGGGCCGCATCAAACAGTTCCTCGATGTCTTCCACTCCGATGGCGCCCGACTGTTTGAGGGCCGCTCTCATGATGTCGGTTGACCCGGCAATGGAGCCCGTGTGGGAGAGGGCCGCCCTTGCCCCTGGCTCTGTGATGCCTGCCTTTAAAATCACGATGGATTTTTTTCTTGAAACAAGCCTCATGGTTTCGAAGAGTTTCCTTCCATCTTTGACCCCCTCCATGTACATGGCTATGACCTTTGTCTGCCTGTCCTCCATTAGGTATACAAGGATGTCGGATTCGTCTACGTCACACTTGTTGCCAAGATTTATGAACTTAGAGAAACCAACCTCTTCCCCGTAGGCCCAGTCCAAAGTTCCGCAGCACATGGCGCCGCTCTGGGATATGAAGGCGATGGAACCCTTCAGGGCCTTACTGAAGGTGAAGGATAGGTCCAAGCCTATTTCGGTGTTTATCAGGCCGAAGCAGTTGGGGCCGATGACTCGGATGCCTCCTTCCTTTGCGATTCTGACGACCTGGGCCTGTAGGTTCTCTTCTCCAACCTCTGCAAATCCGGCAGAGATGATAACTGCTCCCTTCACTCCTTTTCTGGCCGCCTGTTCCATAACGGTGGGCACCACAGGAGCGGGAACAACGATTTCCACCAGATCGATTTCCCCGGGGACTTCCTCTAGGCTTGGATAGACTTTTCTACCGAATATTTTGGTAGCCTTGGGGTTAACGAGGTGTATTTTCCCTTGGTAGTCGCTCTCTAGGGCGTTTCGCGTTATGGCGCCGCCCACTTTTTCGATTTTGCTGGAGGCCCCTATGATGGCCACTGTGCGGGGTTCCATGAGCCTCTTCATCTGGAGGTAAGTTTCCCTGAACTCATTGCTTTGTATATCCATCTCCTAGTCACCAGACGGAAAACACCTATACTTTTATATTTACTTTGATTGCTTCTTATTACCATTGTTGTCCGAGGTGGTTGTCCTGCTGTTTCTCACCTTTGCGAAGATTGAGGCGGCGAGGGAAAGGGAGGCATATCTAGCTGTGGCAAGGGGAGATGTGGCCAAGCTTCCCCACGTAAAGGGCGTCTACTTGACCTTCGGCGAACAAGACATAGTACTCATCCACGAGGCTCCGAGCCTTAGGGAAGCGGTTCAAACGGCCGTTAAGCTCAGGAACATCCCAGGCATCATCGACACCCAGACCATGGTCTGCATGGACATCGAAGAGATTTTTGGATAGCGCAGTTTTTCGACCGAAGGCTCACTTATAGACCCCCCTATAAATTTTTCAACATACCAAACAACATTATTCCGACTTGCGCTGTGCGAACCACGGAAAAATTTCCTTTATAAAGGCACGCACAGAAATGCACACAAATATTTTCATGCTCTGCACTAACCCTTATACTTTCTAACTCTGTCTTGCCTTGCGTTTCTGTAATCTCGGTTTCAGGGGTGAAATAAAGCCTTCTATATTCCTAATTTTTCAATCATAACCTTTAAGGCCTGCTTAAAGCAATCCATTGGGGCCCTCACGACACCTGCCCCAACTTGGCCAATTCCCGCCTTTTTATGGGCTATGCCAGTGTTTATGACGGGAGTAATTCCGGTTTCAATCACCTTTCTTATGTCGATGCCCGTTGGGGTTCCTTCAAAATTGAGGACTGGTAAAGCATAACTCCTGTTTTTTGTAACCGTAATCTCCCCCATTTCCTTCGTGTAATTCATTGCTTCCATGGGAGTGCCGCCAACGAACTGGACTATGGCCGGGGATGCCACCATGGCGAATCCGCCAATTCCTGCCGTCTCTGTGATTGTGCTGTCACCCAAGTCTGGGTTTGCGTCCTCCGCGGAGTAGCTGGGAAAATATAATCCCTTCGGTTGGGGGGCAGGAGCAGTGAACCACTCGTCTCCTAGGCCGCTTACTCTTATGCCGAAGTCGGTGCCGTTCCTTGCCATAGCCGTTACGATGGTGCTTTTTTCAATTCCGTGGGCTGCATCCATGGTTGCCTTGCATGCTGGCATCGAAAGGTTAACGAAAAAGATTTTGTTTCCAGCTATAAATTCCACCACTTCGCGAATCCTTTTCTTATCCAGATTCGTATTCAGGAGAAGTGGCATTATCTCGTTCAAAAACAAGGAGGTCGCAGCAACATTTCTGTTGTGGCATTCATCGCCCATCTGCAACGCCTGAGCGATTATGTTTTTTAGGTTAATCCCCCTTGATTCTCTAATCGCCGCCCCGATGGCTGGCCCTAACGTTCCCTCCATCCACTTAAGCCTTTGAATCACATCGCTGTCGTAAGCCCCGTACCTCAAAACCTTGCCTAAACCTTCATTCATGGTGCAATACGCCAAATTTCCGTAAGTTTCATTCTTCACGACGAACACGGGCATGGATGCAGAAACAACTCCAGCCATTGGACCAACCGCCTTGCGATGGTGACAAGGCGAAAATTTTATGGAACCAGAAACAGCAAGTTCCCTCGCCTCCTCAAGGTTTCCTGCAAGCCCCTCGTAAATGAGGGCGCCCATCATAGCCCCCTTCACTGGACCGCACATTCTTTCCCATTGGATGGGTGGACCCGCGTGTAAAATTGTTGTTTTAGTCATCCCAGGTATGGCTTCAAGGGCCGATTTAACATCTATAAGAACAGGTTGAGCAGACACTATTCTTTCAGCTGCCTTTTGGTTTGCCTCGTCGATTTTTTCTTCCAATTTTTTGGACATTCTTTTTTGCTCCGTTAGTCACTCTCTCTGCGTAATATGTCAGGCACTATTATTTCCGGCTGCAAAGATTGTCTATATAATTCTTTGGGGACTGGCCTTTCGCCAAAGACAAGTTTTGGCTTCTTCTTGTAGTAGGCTTCCCTTGTCAGAACCCAAGAATTGGCGCCACCCAGCTCATGTTGGACACCCGGTCTAAATTCAAGGCCCCACTCAATCACCAATAAATTGAATCCCTTTGGACTTTCAGCTGTAACAAGAATTTCTTCCACTTCTAGGTTTTCTATAGCGTGTTCCTGCTTGGCTGCAAACAGGTGGGCGCCTATTTTTCTTCCAGTCCTTATGGCGAGGGTGTGGAGACTTATGCAAGTTTTCTTGTTTACAAGCCTGTTGTTGACAAGGCCCACTAGCTTTCCGTCTATTACGCCTATGAGACAGTATTCATTCCTCACTCGGTATCTATACCAACCCAAAAGTTCGGCATAAACTCTGGCACTTACAACGTCGTAATAGTCACTCCTGACGGCTAACAGAGGCCTAATAGCATTAAGCAGTAACGGCACTTCCTCCATAGACGCTTCACGAATGACCATTTTCTCTCCAGTTGCCAACGTAACCATTTTAGGCGGGTAGGGCTTCCTAGGAATATCCCAATCAACCCCAAGAATTGACTCGATATCTTCCTCCATCTCTTTTCCCCTTCTTCCTTTTATCCCAATGTTTTAAAAGAATTTTTGGAATTTAAGGCAATTATAATTGTAAAGTATTATTGCAATTTTAACCTTGTTTTAGAGTGAAAAGATGGCGCGAAGATTAGGCTTTTATTTTGTATATGAAATTAAACCTAGGCGATAAGAATGATCTTTAGAGACGAGGAAGGAAGGTGCTACCACGTACAAGTTAAGTTTGGCGAAATCAATCCCAACATCCTAGTTCCTGGTTCTCCTGAAAGGGTTGAAAAAATAGCCGAAAAGCTAAAAAATGCTGAAAAAATCGCTCACCACAGAGGAATCTTGGTTGTCAACGGAAAATACAGGGGAATGCCTGTAACGGCCATAAACTCTGGAATGGGCCCATCCTCTGCCTCCATAGTATGCAGGGAAGCCATCGAAAGCATCAATTTTGAAGAGCACAAAGAAGCCAGATTGGTTAGGGTTGGAACCGCTGGAAGCATACAACCGTACGTAAAAGTGGGCGACATCGTGGTTTCAAGGGGCTGCATAAAGGATGAAGACACCACGACAAAAATCACTGGGCCCGAGTACCCCGCCATATCCGATCCAACGGTTACATTAGCCTTGGCTTCAGCTGCAAAAGATCAGGGATACATGCCTAGAAAGAACCTACATGTAGGGGTACACCACGTAAAATCAGAGCTTTACGCCGTTGAAAATCATTCGCTCTCTGCGATTCCCCGAACCATAGAAGAAAAAATGAAGTCCTACGAGAGAATGGGAGCCCTGTGCACCGACATGGAAACGTCCGCTTTCCTCATTTTGGCGGACTGGTATAACTCCGAATGGAAAAAACAAAACATGCAACAAAGGATACGGGTAGGCTGCGTGCTGTTGGTGGTTTCTTCCCACAAGGAATGGGGAGAAAAAATCGAATTTGAAAAACCATCCCAAGAAGACCTTATAAAAATAGGGCTCGAAGGCCTTTACATGGCAAATAACCTAGAAAAATATAGAGACCTATTGTTTGAAACGATAAAATATCTTTGAAAGAAGCCCGTAAGCCCCTTCCTTCCGACCAAAACGTGTGCACTTAACAGTTTGCCCCTTAAACCTAGCCTCCTTCACCAATAAGCCATAGGCTATAGGAAGCGCTTACATGTAATTGCATTAAGCTTTTTGTTTGTGGCTATATTGGAGAAGAAGGCGGTGGACGAAGGAAACAGTTTGTTTGACGGCGTGTTCACTCCTTGTCCGCATAGTACCTTGAGGAGTTTTTGAGGATAACTTGATGTTGTACATGTTATGGATGCGGCTTTTCTCAGGTAACAACTCGTTTTCGGTCACGAGGCCCTCCTCGCTCCTAAAGTAGACAAAGGATAGACGAACGGATTCAGGTCTAACTTCCTCCTTAGACGCCTTTAAGTTCTCAACGCCTTCAATTAGATGATAGGACGTATACTCCCTGAGAAGATTCTCAATGAAGCCAAAGAGCCTCCCTAAGTCCTCTTCGTGAATTTGGACGGGCATATCGATAATCAATGCGCCTCCCTCACCAACCATATTCTTTCGCTTTCTGATTAGTGACGGCGTAACAATGATGGAAGCTCTGGTAGCTGGCAGTGCTGATCCCAACACAGCGGCGGCGATAGACAAACCGAGGGCTAGGATGCTCCAACCTACTTCAACCTTCTGCTTCAATAAGGGAGAAATCGGTAGAAATGTCATGAAGCGGTAGCCTGTCAACCCAAAAAGGTAGCCTAGGCTTCCGGCTATGACTCCAACGATCAGGGCTTCAGCCACAAACAAGGCACTAATGTGAAAGGGGTTCAAGCCCAAAGAAGACATGACGACCACCTCCCGCCTGCGCTCATAGACCACGCCTATCATTAAGGCTGCAACGTTGAGGACCACCAAACCTAAGGGAATCATTGCCGAGGCAAACCCGCTCGTAATATAATAGGCGCCTATTGATAAATGATGAACGCGACCAGCTATGGTGGCGAAAGCTTGAATTCCTTCCCACTGCAGAACCGCTAAGCGGGCAATAGGAATTATGTCACTAGGGCTTAGAGTTTGAACGTCAACCCTCGATGTTACCATCCAAGAAAACTCACGGGCGGTTTCCTGATGCATAATAACAACCCAGAAGCTGGGACAATGGACAAAAGGAACAATCGGAACAATCATCTGAGGAGCCACGGGTGCTCCATCCAAATCCCTGAGCCCCTCAAAACCTTGGTCGTCAAAAATTCCTGTCAAGGTGAAGTTGTGACCAAAAAGTTGCAAAGTGTCGTTAACTCCCACGCGAAGATTCTCCGCCGCCTCTCGGCTAATGAGGACGCCGTCAATGTCATTGTCCCGCAGGAATCTTCCTTCCACAACAATTCTGTCTATTTTGGTGACCTTGACTTCGAGACTAGGAAAAACTCCTAACGCTCCATAAATGGGCCAATCTAGACCAGTTTGTGCTTTAATTATTCCCAATGGATGTTCCTGCGGAATGTTCTCCAATTTAGGAGACACCACAGCAACATCAGGATGCTTCTGAAGCCAATCGACGACCAGTGGCGAAATAGGTTCAAAGGGCATGTGTTCACCAGGCGTTCGTATAAGGAATCCCTCGGTCGGTCCTGCCGGACCTAGCTTAGGTTGAATAAAGAAACCGTGCTCGTAGGAAAAGGATGTCAAGGTGGTGAAGGCAAAAACCGATGCGAACAATGTAGCCAACATGAGAAGGGTTCGAAGCCTCCTCCGCCTCAGATTTCTCCCAGACATAGAAAAAGCCGCGACCACAGCGCTTAAGCGGCTAATTCCCTCTGTCCTAGTCCTCTCCTTAAACGCATAGGGCAACACGAAAATCGCCAAGTGGGCAACCAGAAACGAGGCGCCGACCAGCAGAGTTATGAAAAGAAGACCTACAGCAGTGCTTGCCCATAGGTTGTAAATCGTTTTCTGTAGCGCAGCGTAGCCCGGATAAAGCAGATATAAAAGAGCGAAAAGAACTACATACAAGGCGAGGCTGATGGTAACTCTGCGACGTCGATCTTCAGTGAGAATAGAAGTGACGACTACGGCCGTGAAACCCAGAAAAGGAGTAACAAAAACAACAGACTTCGAAGCGTTCACGTAAAGGCTTGGAATGGCTTCTTCAACGCTCGTTGTTATAAGGTAGGCTTGGCGAAGGTTCGCTTGAGCCTCGTCGTAGGCTCCCTTAGTCGTGGCTAATTTGGCGTCGTCTACAAATTTATCCGCCCTTAAAAGTTCGTTTTTTTCATAGGAAACGTAAAAGCCTACACTTTCAGCCTCATTAACTAAGGCTAGGGCTGAAGCCACATAATTATGACATAGTTCAATGTCGCCTCTTGCTGCATATCCTGTTAGGTCAATGTTCAAGAGTTGTCCTTGGGTTACGTTTAGGTAGTCTCCTTCACGGTCAATCGTATAGTAGTGCTCTATTTCGCCCGGATAATTTACGCTCGCATTAATCTTAAATGGTATGCCTGAGGGCGCGATAACAGTTTTACTAAGGCTCAATAGTTGATTCACAAGGAGGCCTTCTGCGTATATGGTCACGCAACTGGTCTGTTCTAGAAGACCGTTTTGATCAAGGACGGTGAAGACAATGTTTGTGGGAGGTTGCAGGTTCTCGAAGGAACGCAAATTTCCTCCTATGTTGATGGATGCGCCAGGTAAAAGTGTAAAGGACATGTTGATAGGCGTATCCCTCACTAGGACATGCCTGTAGGCCGGGATGTAATCGAATCCAGAAGTAGAAACATTGTTATAATATGCATAAATCTGATAGAACTTCCAGCCCAATATACTTGTCTCATAACGGCCAGACGCATTGGTTTCAGCTGTGAACATTACTTCAGGGTTCCAAAAAACCACATGGACACCAGACACTGGATAACCCGCGCCGTCGAACACCGTCCCATGGACAAGCAAGTATATGGCACCCTTCACTTGGATAGGACTGGCAAGCACATAAAGAGCAGCAAAACATAACGTAAGGAAAAGGAAAGATATGCATGATCTTCTAGCAGGATGAGCCGTTACTACATCACCCGACGCAGAGGCGTTTAAAAGAAAGATGACAAGGAGAAATAAATTATTTTTCTGAGCTCAGCGCCTCACCTTGAGTGCGCAAAATAGGGACCCCTCGGAGTGTTTATAAGTTTAGATATGTTTGGACACATAGTGCCGCTAAAATAGGGGTTGCGGTTAAGAGGTTGAAATGCTTTGGGGAATCTACATGAAGGAGTTTGAGATTCTCCAGAAGGAGGTTTTGGCTCCAGGAATTAAACGCTTCATCCTTTCGGCTCCACTTGTAGCTGAAAAAGCCAAAGTGGGCCAGTTCATAATAGTGAGGGTGAATGAAAGGGGTGAAAGATTCCCCTTGACGTTGGTTGACTGGAATCCAGTTGAAGGTAGCATCACCATCGTTGTTCAGGAAGTCGGGGTTTCCACCAAAAAGCTTGGAAGACTTAAAGTCGGCGACCACATCATGGATGTTGTTGGACCCCTCGGCAACCCTGCTGAAATAAAAAAATACGGCGAAACAGCGGTAGTGGGCGGAGGTGTGGGAGGCGCCCTCGCATATCCTAGAATCAAGGCTTTAAAAAGCGCTGGCAACAGGGTTATCTCCATCATTGGAGCAAAGACAAAGAACTTGCTTATTCTGGAAAAGGAAATCGAGGAAATAAGTGACGAGCTTTACGTTTCCACTGATGATGGGTCTAAGGGATATAAGGGCTTCGTCTCAGATGTTCTCAAGAACTTGCTAAGCCAAGGTAGAAAGGTTGACTTCGTCTTCGCCGTGGGACCCACCCTCATGATGAAAAGCGTTGCTGAAGTCACTCGGCCACATGAAATTGAAACTGTGGTAAGCCTCAATCCCATTATGATTGATGGAACCGGAATGTGCGGCGGATGCCGAGTAGTGGTCGGCGGCGAAACAAAATTTACGTGCGTAGACGGACCCGAGTTTGATGCCCATTCAGTAGACTTCGCCGAACTCATCGCCCGCCAACAAACATATTTAGAAGAGGAAAATAGGGCGGTATGCACTTTCGAAGAGAGTTGAAGAATCTTGGGGGAAGCCAAAACTAAAAGAATTTTTGTTCAGCAGGCCATGCCTAAATTGAGTGTTGAGGAGCGAGTTCGAAGCTTTAGGGAGGTGGCCCTAGGGTACACAAGGGAACAAGCCGTAGCTGAAGCAAAACGGTGTCTACAGTGCAAGGAACCCAAGTGCGTTGAAGGCTGCCCCGTTGGAGTAGACATCCCTAGCTTCATTAAGCTTATAGAGGAAAGTAAATTTGATGGAGCCATAAAAAAGATTAAAGAAAAAAACAGTCTACCCGCCATCTGTGGAAGGGTTTGTCCACAAGAAGATCAGTGCATGAGACAATGTATCCTAGGTAGAAAAGGTGACCCCGTAAACATAGGCGCCCTTGAAAGATTTGCCGCTGACTATGAATTAGAAACCGGCGTTAAAACTCCGAAGGTTACGACTTCCACAGGGAGAAAAGTAGCTGTGGTGGGTTCAGGTCCAGCCGGATTAACGGCTGCGGCAGAACTTACAAAGTTGGGGCATAAGGTTACCATCTTCGAGGCCCTTCACTCTTCCGGTGGAGTTTTGGTGTACGGAATTCCAGAATTCAGGTTGCCAAAGGAGACTGTTGGAGCCGAGGCGGAGTATGTTAGGCGCCTCGGCGTCGATATCAAAACCAATGTGATTGTTGGTAAAATGATCACGCTGGAAGAGTTGTTTGAGGAGGGCTTTGACGCGGTTTTTGTTGGAACAGGCGCTGGCCTCCCTCGCTTTCTCGGAATTCCCAACGAGAACCTCTGCGGAATATACTCAGCCAACGAGTTTTTAATTCGCGTTAATCTAATGAAGGCCTACAGGTTCCCGCAATATGACACTCCCATTAAGGTCGGGGGAAAGGTTGCTGTGATTGGCGGAGGAAACGTTGCATTAGATGCGGCGAGGTCGGCTCTAAGGTTGGGAGCCAAGGCTGTCTCGGTGGTTTACCGCAGGACAGAGAAAGAAATGCCCGCAAGGCTTGAGGAAGTAAAAAACGCCAAGGAAGAAGGAATCAAATTCACTTTTCTGGCAGCCCCAACTCGGTTCATAGGAGACGACAAGGGTTGGGTCAAGAAAATTGAGTGCCTACGCATGAAGCTGGGTGAGCCGGACGCCTCAGGTAGACGACGCCCAATAATAATACAGGGCTCTGAGTTTATGATAGACGCCGACACCGTCGTAATCGCCATCGGCCAGAAACCGAATCCTCTAGCAGTCCACGCAGCAAAGGGAATAAAGATAACAAGATGGGACACCATCGTAGTTGACCCGAAGACGCAGGAAACGTCAATGAAAGGCGTGTACGCCGGCGGAGACATCACCACCGGAGATGCCACCGTCATCTCGGCGATGGGTGCTGGAAAAAGAGCGGCGCATGCTATTCATGAATACTTGATGAATATCCATCGCTAACTCCTTTTTTTAACTCAATAAAAGTTAAGTACAAAAATTTGTTGCAAGCGAATGTAATAAATAGTGGAAGAAATAATAGAATTATTGCGCAATTAGCCTGAGGGAAATGCTCGTGGAGAAAATCGATGAAAACGACAAACAAATCCTGTCAATGCTCCAAGCGAACTGTAAGACGTCATTAGCAGAAATGGCTAAGGTACTCGGCACAACGCAGTCCACGGTCAAACGAAGGATTGATAATCTAGTTGAGAAAGGGGTGATAAAGAAGTTCACAGCGGTGGTTGACTCCTCCAAGTTTATGATGGAGTCAACAGCCATTGTAAGAATTAGCGTTGATCCCTCCAAAAAGAGGGACGTAGCTTCTCACATTGCTCGTCTTGATGAAGTTACGGAGGTCTACACGGGCACAGGAGAGTACAACATTCTTGCTAAAATTGGGTGCGGTAGCGGCGCCGAAATTGAGGAATTTCTTCATAAATTGTTACAGAACAAGGATATCGGTAATGTCGATGTCTTTGTTGTTCTTCAAAAAATTAAGGAAGGGCCCGGTATAAAGATTGTTTCGGGGGCCACAATAACTGAGGAAGACATTGACGGTGACGAATTGCCCGAGCTCATCCTCAGCAATCCGTATATAAGGGTTGTTGTGGACCCTGGGGATGGGGGTAGAATAAAGGAATATATCTTAAAGGAAACATGGAGCAATAATGTTGGAGGCGACGGGCTCTTATCCGACGCGATCCTTGAGGCTTGGAAGGTTTGGGAGCCGGGATGGGATCTAAACCGCGTCCCATTTAAATACCAAATTGTGAAACACTCAGTCGACGACGCCTCGGTAAAGCTTTGGACAAAAATGGAAGAGCCACGAATTCCTGGATTGACGTTAGAGAAAAAAATGGCCTTGTCCGCGGATTCTGCGACACTTAGGGTTACATATAGACTCTTTAACGAGTCAAAGGAAGAGAAGGCCGCAACCTTGTGGATTCGTAACTACATGCAAATCGGAGAAAGCTTTGGACCAAGACATATCTTTACTGTGCCCTTAAAATCCGGTGTCCATGTTGATGAGTTTGATAAAAGTTTTTCCGGAAAAATATTTCTTCAAGATGGCCATGAGTGGACGCCGCTTGTTAAGGAGCGGTGGGAGAGTGAACAGACCTTGCAGTGGCCTGAGGAGAAAATATTAGAGGGGTGGGGGGTATATACGGATCGTAACACTAACGTTTCCTTCGGTCTAATATGGAATCCCAAGGAAGTTAAATGCATTAAACGCTACTTTATTTATGACTGTTATTCTATTGAACTCGTATTTGAAACTGTCAATCTTCAGCCCAAGGCTTCCAAGGAGCTTTCCTTCACCATAGTTTTAAACAGAGATGGGTGGCAGAAGGTTAGAGATCAGTATCTCCAGATGATGGCGAAGTAAAGGAAAACCAAAAGTTAAAAAAATAATTAAGGGCCTGAATGCCCACCTCTACGCTCCAATTCTCAACAAGGCATATAAAATAGAAAAGTAGTGACGAATGGAAATTTCGATTGGAATCCACTGCACAGGGTCAGCGGATTTAAGAGAACTTTGTTATGATATGCCTACTAACCTTTCCAGTCTTTTATAGTAAATTGTTATTCAACTGCAAATTTCTTTCGTAATGTAACAAAAAATTTAAATTAAGTTATATCTACTAAGATTCGGTGACTTTAATGAAAATGGGAAAAAGGAAATGGTGCTTGCTGTTAACAGCGTTTCTATTAATGGGCTTGACTGTAGGCTTAGGCGTTGCAGCACTACCACCGATGACATCCTCTAAGGTCGGAGTTAATCATGCAGCGATTACTATCGATGGAGATCCGATCGACTGGACTGGAACTCCTGGTCCTGACGACACTTACTACATAAGCGCAGGAGAAGGAATATGGACGGACATGGCCCTTGACGACACAGGAAACGGTTCGATAATATATCCAAACTGTACACATACATCCCCTGCCATTCCTGACTCAGGGGGATGGGAAGGATACGCATATGCATACACGGGTTATCCTCACGGAGGAATGGTTGACCTCAAAGAGTTCAGGGTGACGGGAGACTCTGACTATCTTTACCTGATGTTCAGGTTTGCAAACATGTGCAACCAGGCGGTCGCAGTAGAATGGAACAAGGACGTACATGCAACAACTGGTCCTAATTGGCAATATGCGAACGCAACGGGCTTCGGAAAAATACTGGCTCAGGTCTATATCGATCAAGACAATGTTACAGGTTCAGGTCGCACGAATTCAACGATGTGGGGGAACTTCCTATTCCCTTCGGAATCAGCTTGGGAGGTCGTTATCGACGTTGCTGGTGATCCCTTTTCCGGACACGGTTTCGGGGACGGATACGGATTCCCGAGGGTTGAGTTTGCTAACGGAACAATTTACAATCTAACCGAGACAGTCGCTTCCACAGAGCCGCTGCAACCCCGAAAATCAGTTTATATCCAAGCGAACTGCAATATCTACCCCTCCTGCATAGAAATGAAGGTACCTCGGACTGTAATAGGGGACTATACAACGCACACGTGGAAATTCTTCGTGCTTGTAGGTGGCTATGACGAGGCTCGTTGGCGTCAGGTTTGGTCATCAGTGGACATTGGATTCATGGCAATGTTCAGGTTTATAGGTGGTGAAGGTGATGATCCGGTGCCGCATGGTGGCACGGGCATGGGGAACGACCCCAACATTATAGACATGGCTTTCACTAATACTAGTAGCTATACCGACCAAGAAGCTCTATTGAGTAGCTTTGCCCCTGGACAACTTGTCGTCGTCGATGCGTATTTGAGTATATCATTCGATGAAAATGGAAACGTTATACCATGGATACCTATCTATTCACTGCCAATCCTGCTGATGGTTATACTATACTTTAAGAAGAAAAAGCTGAGCCGATTCATAGAGCATCAATAACATCCCTCTTCTTTTTTTTAAAAGATTAAAACATCAAATTATCAATGACTATAAAGTTGCAAATGCACACAGGTGTGAAGTTTGAAAACGGATCTTTTCAGTAAAAGCATTGAAATAATTAAGAAAAATCAATCTAAATTCGGAAGCTTTGTTGCTTGCCCCAACTTTCCAACTTACAAGTTTTGCTGGCTTCGCGACGGAGCCTACATCGCTTATGCCATGGACGTATCTGGCGAGTTTGATTTAGCCCTTCACTTTTACCGGTGGGTTCATCAAGTTATTGGGCGGTACGCATGGAAAGTTGGGGTTTTGTTAGAAAAGAAGAAAAGTGGCAATTTAGCTGAGCGAAACGAGCACCTTCATACTCGTTATACTTTAGATGGTTTTGAGGGTTCGGAGGAATGGGGGAACAAACAGTTCGATGGTTATGCCACATGGCTTTGGGGTTTAGCCGAGCATGTTAAGCTCACCGGTGATGAGCATTTAATTGATGATTTTGGCAGCAGCATTGAAACAACCGTGAACTACCTTGTGAACTTTTGGAAGGAACCTTGCTATGATTGCTGGGAGGAGTTCCCAGACAGAATCCACACAAGCACCCTCGGTTCCATAGCAGGCTCCCTTAAATCAATTAACCAATACCTTAAACGCGACGACATTGCACTTTGCATTAATCAAGTATATGCCTTCATCAATAAAAACTGTACATCCAAGGGAAGATTCGCCAAATTTTACAATCCCAGCACCAAAAGGGCCTCAGGAATTGACGGCAACTTACTTTTTTTGGCCTATCCATTCAATCTTGTTGACGCAAATGATAAATTGTTCAGGAAAACCGTCAATGTAATCGAGCGAAAACTGGTGAATGGCGGAGTGCATAGATATCCACAGGATTCCTATTATGGAGGAGGAGAATGGATCATCCTAACCCTATGGCTAGCAGGGCACTATCATGAAGTGAAACGGCGTGAAGAAGCCTATAAATTGCTCCAATGGGTTGAATCCACTGCGGATGTTAAAGGTGAACTATCAGAGCAGGTTCCCTGCAATTTAAACAAGCCAAGCTTCTATGCGAAATGGATCGAGAAGTGGGGACCAATAGCCAAACCGCTGCTTTGGTCTCATGCAATGTATATAATCTTTTTCAGCCTTTTCTATCATTGACAGCAACAAAAATTGTGGTATTTTTAAAGGCTGTTTTAGTGTTAAGTCCTTAAACTTTGGCTTTTGTTTATTGCAAGCAGCAGAAGAAGCTAGTCATTCTTCACGAATTAGACCTCTTGAGTACACAAAATTACGCTTTTTATCTCGATTCGCAGAGTACCTACACTCTCCATCGTGGCAGTATAGGCTTCGATTGCATGCATAGCCAATTTTTAGAATTTTTTCCCCCTCCTCGATGGAGATCGGCGCAATAATCACCGTCCTTTTCTCTCTGTTACCTTCCTCATCAGTATAGTCGAAGCATGGTACAGAAACGGGAGCTAAGACCCACTTCAATTTGTCTGGTCTCAAGTTTCTAACTCCTCTAAAATGGATACTTTTAATGCATCTATTAGGGAATTCAGGTTTATAATTATAAATAGGAATACCCCATTAAAAATTTTTCCGTTCAAAGTATAAAAAATACCAGAAAACTAAAAAATAGTTCAGAAAAAATAGAAAATCTAGGATATAAATTTACACTTAAGTAACTGCTTGTTTTCAAAAGAGTATAATTCCTTGCTTTATAAGTGTACAGTATCAAGGACGAAAAATAAAATGAACACTTACTATGAAAAGGCAAAGAAATTGACCGAACAGGCTAAAATACAATTATAAACAATGCGTTAAAGTTTGCCAAGAAAAATCTCTGATATCGATTGGCTTTTCCCTAGATGGGCGATATCCACATAGCTTTCATAATAAGCATAATAGCAGCCGAAATTGCAACAACCACTCCTTCCCCTAGAAGGACCCCAGCTACGATAACGGCCTTATATTCGTCCCACCAATCTTTCCCAAACCTGCGCAGAAATATCTTTGCAAGAACACCTCCTATTAAAATTGAGACTGTCCACGGGATCGGCTGGGTTATACCAACGCCGAAAGAGATTAGAACAAAGGGGATTTTGAAGACACTACACGATATGGCGACTATGGAACCAATTATGAAGGGAATTAAAATCCACACTGGCTTTAATACTGAGAAGGGACTTCTTATCCAGAGAAGATCAAACAGGGATCGCACAGGCCAATCTGCCGCCGTCAAAGGATAAGCCGCAGATGGAACCGGCGCAATGCTCCAGAAGGCTTGAGTGAATATTAAATTCAGCGCGTAGGTTAATGGAATGGCGAATATATATGCCTTGACATAATCTCGCTTGTCGGTGCCTGTAAACGTTGCACCGGCGAAACCCCCAGTCCAGCCTACTCCACCCACGCCAATGTAAATAGGAGCGAACCAAGCATTAAGACCATAACCAGTGGCAGGGTTATACAGGTATCCCGCGGCCACAGAGGCTCCCTCCCTCACGTATAGAACATTAAATTCTAGTCCTGTGTCTCCAAGCGCTCTTCCAGATATAATGTTGGTCAGAAAAGTCCAACCTATGGACAGGGCAACAAAGAGCCACACAGGAAAGTCTGGACAAAGGATATGAGATAAGATAACAGAGCCACCGGCGGCTGCAATGAACAAGATGAGGGGGAGCCAAGTGGGAATTTCCCCCTTTTCTGACGCTATCCTTGAGCTGCTGTGACGTTTAAACGCTCTCACTATATACTTGCGGCCGAGGATTAAGGGTACAACACCCGCAGCGATTGATAGTCCAATTATCGGGCTGGCCCAGAAATTTTGTTGAGACTGCCACCTAAGGGTCCCTAAACCCAGGCCCTCGGTACCCTTCCAGAGGCCAAGGGCAACAAAAAGATGATTGCCAATGACATATACAGCTATTCCACCTATAAACATGGAGACAACAACTGGCCATGGAATTATGAAGCCTAATAAAAACCACCAAAGATCAGTTGCAATACCTAAAGAAGCCCCTGGTAAGAGGCGTCCAATAGTACCTGTCCAATCGATCCAAGGTATCGGCAGCACACCCCTTCCTAACACAAGATCAGAGCCATATAGAATGATTCCATAAACTATACCTACGATTGCACCCAGAGTGAAAACTTTCAGTCGTCTTGGAAGCTTGGCCTTTTCAGCTATAGTTATGCAGGCTGCGGCCCAGACACGTTGCGATGGAAAATCCAATTTTTCTTCAACTAAATATACCCGCTGAAAGAAGTATCCCAAGGATAAATCTGCCACTTTGCTGATAACAGCAGTGAAGAAAATCCACAGCAGAATCGGTGTTATCCAGCTGGGATCAAAAAATGTTCTTAAACCTGCAGGCGGCGCAAACCAGGAAGGAATTACCTCCGCCAAGCCCCAAGCATATGCACTGGGGCTATATCTGGCTTTGTAGTAGTTGTAGAGAAAAACTTTGCTGAATATTGTTTCAAGCACTACTGTTCCGGTTGTTGCATATATAATGAAAGCTTCCTGTCTGCTGAGGGGTTTGCCTGAAAAATCGGCAATGGTAGAGGCGAAAAGAAGGACAGTATATTCTACGGCCAAGGCTATTCCGACCCCTGCGACCCAGTCGAGCCATATCGAAACTGGTTGAAACACAATTGCGGCGTAGAGGA
>Ga0315312_1001056_pt1 | contig 23968 bp, 18 predicted proteins | sample TDP7_MG_FD_203629 | JGI IMG/M metagenome (GOLD analysis project Ga0315312, IMG submission 203629) | Freshwater sediment microbial communities from Lake Towuti, South Sulawesi, Indonesia - TDP7 | ecosystem: Environmental > Aquatic > Freshwater > Lake > Sediment | place: Indonesia: South Sulawesi... | reverse complement strand
GATTGTCTCACACCTGACGCTTTCCTTTTGCCCTTATGCCGGAAAGTCAAGGCAGTGATCTGTCCTAATCCCCAGACTGGCCTGCCCCAAAATATCCCTTTTGGGGCCGCTCTCGGTATCGCCTACAGCTGTGGTAAAGAGCATGGGGGAGTTGGAAGGCTATCCCTGGAGTGGTCATATGGTATTGGTGGGAAAGGGAAAGAACGACTGGCAGGAAAGAGAATATGTGCTCTATCAGTTTCATGAGAGGGAAGGGAGAGCCATTCGAGCTTATCGAAAGTTTATGGAGGAGGGGAAGGGTCAGGGGAGGCGGCCGGAGTTAGTTGGTGGTGGATTGATACGGAGCTTAGGGAGCTGGCCCCAGGTGTTACCTTTAGGAAGCTCCCGGGAGAAGATGGAGCATGATTGCCGAATTTTGGGGAGTGGAGACTTTGTAGCCGAGATTATCAGGGAAGCAGAGAAGAAGGTGAGGAGATATGTGCGGGTTAGTGAAATGAAGACTTCCATTGAAGATGCCATAAAAGAGATATGCGATAAAGAAGGGGTAGGGGAGCAGGAATTGCGGTTGGGAGTGCGGACCAGAAAGTATTCGAGGGTGCGAGCGAAGATTGCGTATCATCTGAGTCATGAGTTCGGGATTTCGAGGGCTGAGATCGCCCGGCAATTGGGGGTATGTACTTCAGCGATTTCTAAAGCCATTCAGAATATGGAAGGAATCGGAAGTAAGTGTTAATTTTCAACTACGTCCCCGGCCCGCTGGCAATTGTCAAAGAATGATACATATAAGATGCTGAAAAGAACGAAGTTGCTCGATTGAATCCTTATAGCTACCGTGGTGCAGCTTCCTTCAACCCGATTGTATCCGGAATGTCGTTTCACTTCACTCCGTATACAATCTTAATGGTTATACGGCATGCTGTGCCCTACAATTAACGATGTAGGCCGTATGTAGGAAGTCGATTATGAACGAATTGATTGTGCAGTATTATCATAGCAATAACCCAACCTGTCAAGTTTGCTATCGTTCTGAATCCGGCATGCAAGAGACAGACAAATTCCCTTTCACTTTCAGCCTTCCAAAGGAAGATCGGAAGCTTCTCCAGTGGTATCTTGAAGAGTATCTTACTTATCCCTATGGTGCCTTCCAAGATCGTGCAAAACGTGCTGAAAAAGTCATTTCTGACCATGGGGCGAAATTATTTGCTGCAATCTTCCGCAATGAGGAGGATAGAGGTCAGTCTGCCATCAGGCTCTATGACCGTGCTATGGAAAATCCCACCGATTGCCACATCACTATTCAGGCTGACCACCCTGCTGGCTGGTCCCTGCCATGGGAATTCATGTATGACCCTGCCTATGGATACCTTGCGCAAAAAGTAAGCGGATTTGTACGGAGTCATCCTGGAGCCAGTGTTCATCTTAATCCTATACGCACGGATACACCTAAAATCAATATTCTGATGGTTATCTCTCGTCCGGGTGGTGAGGAAGATGTTCCTTTTCAATCGGTGGCGCGGCCTTTAATGGAGATATTTCGGCCACACCGAGATCGCATTCAAGTTGATGTACTGCGCCCCCCAACTTATGAGCAGTTACAAAAGGTACTGGCAGACAAACCAAATTTTTATCATGTCTTGCACTTTGACGGACATGGCGTATTCCCACGTCCAGAAAGCATAGACCCCCTTACTTTCCTCTCAGAGCAAGGATCACCAGGGCAACTTGTATTTGAAAAAGTCGTTGGTGTAAACCGTTTTGTCTCGGGAGCAGAACTTGGCAATCTGCTCTCAGGTAAAGGCGTGCCAGTGGTGATGCTGAACGCATGTCAATCTGGTATGACCCACCCAGATATGTTGTATCCATCCATCGGTGGTGAACTTATCAAAACAGGGGCACTTGGTGTGGTAGCAATGGCATATTCAGTGTATGTCCATACTGCAGCGCAGTTCATGGCCCAAGTTTATGAATCTCTTATCAATGGTCAGACACTTGCCCGTGCGGTGACAATAGCACGAGAAGCCTTAGCCGTACGAGACAGGCGAGAATCACCCATTGGACCAATCTCCTTGCAGGATTGGGTGGTTCCTGTGCTGTTCCAATCAGGGAATGTGCAACTTTTTAAGCCCTCTGAAACTAAAGTGCATCTGGATGCTGACCTCATCAAAGACAAACAAGCCTCAGCAGGAGCAGAGATTGACCTGCCAGAGCAGCCGGATTACGGCTTTATTGGCCGGGGTGCGGATATCTGGAAATTGGAAAAGGCATTTGAGCGAGAAACAATAGTTCTTCTACAGGCAATGGCCGGAGTTGGTAAGACAACAACTGCTGTGGGATTTGCCAGGTGGTGGGCGGAGACAGGTGCTCTGGGCGGACCGATATTCTTCTCCTCCTTTGAATCTTACACCACTTTGGACCATGTTTGTAACCAAATCGGTGGTGTATTTATAGAGGTGATCAAAGCCCAACTTGGTATTGAATGGCATCTTTTGGATTCAGCCCAACGCCGTCAACTGGCAAAGGATATTCTGCGGAAGATACAATGTTTGATGATCTGGGACAATTTCGAGCCAGTAGCAGGATTCCCGAAAGGAACACCATCGCTGTGGAAGCAAGAGGAACAGCAAGAACTTAAGGATTTCTTGCGGGCCTTGAGCGGTGGAGCAACAAAGGTCATCATCACCAGCAGGAGAGAAGAAGGATGGCTCGGTAGATGCTATCAACTTATAAAACTACGCGGGCTGAACCAAAGGGATGCAATGGAGTTGGCAGGAAAAGTACTGGATCGAGCAGGTATAGATCGTCAGAGGCTCAAACCATATGACAAACTACTGGATTATCTTCAGGGAAATCCGTTAGCCATACAGGTGATACTGCCGGAACTGGCGCATATTGAGCCTGACGAGCTGTTAGTTAAGTTGCAGACAGGGGCAGCAAAGCTCCCGAGGGATGATAGGGAGCAAGGTAGGGAACACTCACTCACCGCCTCACTTGAATATCGTCTGGACAGGCTGGATGAATTACTGCGTAGTCGTCTGGGTGTGCTGGGAATGTTTCAGGGATTTGTGAGTGTAGGAGTGCTAACTTATATCTGCGATGATGACTCCGCTCCTGAATTACTGAAGGGATTAGATTCAAATGCCTGGGGTCGAATGCTTGACCAATCTGCAGAAATTGGCTTGTTGCACAAGGTAAGTTCTGGTCTGTATAAAATCCATCCGGCGCTTCCATGGTTCTTTCACGAGATATTGCAGACAACATGCGCTGAAGATATGGAATGGTTAGAGCAGAAATTTGTAGATGTGTGTGGCGATTTAAGTCAGTTGCTCCAACAGCAGCTTAAGACAAATGCAGAAGCAGCGATAACAGCTCTGCGGCTGGAAGAACAGAATCTCCGGTATGCAATCCGTCTTGGCTCTCGTCACAGGATGTGGGATACGCTCAACCGCATATTGCTGGGGATGGCAGAGATGTTAGGGAGGCAGAGTCGGTGGTCGGAATCTGAGTTGCTGAATCTGGACATTGAAAGGAAGGCAACAGACGATCAAGGGATGCCTCTTTCTGGGGCAGAAGATTTGTGTGCCTCATTGTGGCACAATTTAGGAATGATCGCCGAGGAGAGGCGGCAATTTGATGAAGCAGAGGAATGGTATCGCAAGAGTCTGGCAATATGGGAGAAGTTGAAAGACGAATACGGCCAGGCGAGCACTTTACACCAGTTGGGAATGATCGCCGAGGAGAGGCGGCAATTTGATGAAGCAAAAATGCTGTACTTGCAGGCAGAAGGGATCTTTAAGAAATATGATGATGAATACTCGTTGTCGGTAGTTCGGAGTTCATTGAAGAGATTACATCAAACCCGTGTCTGAAGAGAAGGGATTGGTATGGGGCTGGGAAGAGTGAATAAATGGTGGTGGCCTGAAGTTTACTTTGGCTACAGCCCTAAAAAGGGGTACGGCGCAGCGTATAACACAGCATTAAAGGTTCGTGCCTTATGGCATTCACCCAAATTTTTGCTTCGCAAAAACTTCTTTTATGCTGGAGCCGCTATGCTCAATTTCAATTCAGAATCATTTAATCTTACGATTTTTCATTTTGCTGACTTGTGACTTGTAGGTGCTACACTCAGGTAGGGGTTTTTGAAAAGAAAATAATACCGCCAACCTTCCGAGTGTCCTTTAGCTCTTCACTTCAGTGATCAATTCGATGATCTTCTTGGCCGTGTATTCGGCCACATGGGCCAGTCCAGCTACAGGCAAAAAGTTTGCCGCATTGGAAGGAAAGAGACAGCTTACTGCATGTCAAGGAAATTCTGATCCATGAAGGCTTTATCGGTGGGGTTCGATGATCACTTTAATCGACTCCTTGGCCTCGGCAACCAGCTTAAAACCGAGGCCAGTCTCTGCCAGCGGGAGCCGATGGGTGATCATCTCACGGAGAGGCAAACGACGAGAGCAAATCAATTCGATGGCAGTCATGATGTCTGAGGGACTTCCTCCATAAGTTGGTAAAATGGTAATCCCATCATTCCAAAAATCGAAGAAGGGAAAAGAAAAATTTACTCCGGGCTCAATAGGAGCAAAACACAAGACAGTTCCTCCCCGATCCACAGATTGTAATGCCTGACTGTAAGCAGAAATTGTTCCTGCACAGACGATCACCAAGTCGACCAGGCGATTCTTATTGGTCTCCCGAATCCGGGACGGAGAAACTTCCTTCGCATCGATTGTTTCATCCGCTCCAAACTGTCTTGCCGCTCTCAATCGGTATTCATTAATATCCGATGCAATCACACGTCCTGCTCCTGAAGCGTGAGCAAGGGCAATATGAAGGAGACCGGAAATTCCACTTCCGATCACAAAAACAGTCTGACCAGGCATCACCCCTGTCAATCTCTGTCCCCGAAGGACACAGGCCAATGGTTCAATAAAAACACCTTCCTCAAAAGAGACCCCATCGGGTAAAACAAAGACACCTCGGTCAACATTGATTCTTGGTACACGAATAAATTCAGCGAAACCTCCGGGATCGAAATTGGTGCTCCGCAATGTATCGCAAACCGTGTGATAACCATTTAGGCAGTAATGGCAAGTATTGCACGGGACGTGATGGGAGATAAAAACCCGATCACCAACTTTATAACGCTTAACACCTTCTCCAACCTCGATAATCTCTCCTGCGATCTCATGGCCGAGGACACGAGGGGCCTTCTTAATCCGGTACCATTCCATCACATCGCTACCACAGATGCCACTGGCCAACACCTTAACCAATAATTCGCCAGACCCTATCCTTGGAGTTGGAATCTCCTCCAAGCTTATATCCTTATTGTTATAATACATGGCAACTTTCATCGATCTACCGCTGCCCATTACTTTTTCTCTTGCCTCTTAGTCTGTTCGAAGACCTCATTCGCTTCTTTGATCGTTGCATTTTCATGGATAATGGCGCGCAAAGCCTTAATCATGGCCACAGGATACTCGTTCTGCCAGACGTTTCTTCCAAGATTCACGCCGATGGCACCCTTTTCCATTCCATCGTGAACAAACTCGAATACCTCCGACTCGGTATCCACTTTGGGTCCCCCTGCCATCACCACTGGAACGGGACAACCATTGACCACCCTCTCAAAGTTTTCGCACCAGTAGGTTTTGACAATCCTTGCGCCCAATTCGGCAGCGATCCGACAGCACAACGCAAGGTAACGAGCATCTCTCTTTTCTAACTCCTTTCCCACTGCTGTCACAGCCATCACAGGAATACCGTATTTTTCGCCCTCATCCACAAGTTTTGAAAGATTCATGAGTGAGTCATGTTCATATTCGCTTCCCACGAAGATTGAAATACCAACCGCAGCCGCATTTAAACGAATTGCCTCCTCCATGGAAGTCGTAATCCCCTCGTGGGAAAGATCCTTTCCCACCATGCTGGTGCCACCAGAAACTCGAAGAATGATCGGCTTGGTGTTCTCTGGATCAATGGACGATCGCAACACCCCTCTCGTCACGAAGAGCGCATCACAATACGGAAGCAGTGGTTGAATTGTTTCTCCTGGCTTCTCCAACTTCCGGGTAGGCCCTTGAAAATAGCCATGATCGATGGGTAAGAATAGACAGTGTCCATCCTGCTTAATCAACTGTGCTATACGATTTTTCATTCCCCATTCCATCGTCTTCCTCCTTAATCAGTTCGGAGTCATTAGTTCGGAGTTCGAAGTGTTCAATTTAAATCTCCGAACTCTAAACTCCAAACTCAGAACTTTCAACAATATATTTCACTACCAGGTCGCCCACTCCAGAGGTACGGTATCCCATTTTGCCCGCACTCACGCTCTTTACATCCCTTTCCACCACTTTCATGATGGCCTTTTCGACTTCCCTGGCTGCTCCTTCCTCGCCCAGGTGCTCCATCATCATCTGGCACGCAGAGATGGCGGCAAGAGGACTCACAACCCCCTTCCCTGCGTATTTGGGTGCAGAACCTCCCATGGGTTCGAACATCGAAACGCCTTTGGGATTGATATTTCCTCCAGCAGCAATCCCCAGTCCTCCCTGGATCATCGCTGCCAGATCGGTGATGATGTCGCCGAACATGTTGTCGGTCACAATCACATCGAACCATTCGGGGTTCTTTACCATCCACATACAGATCGCGTCCACATGGGCGTAATCGGTCTCAATTTCTTCAAACTCCTTTGCCACTTCGTAAAAGGTTCTCTCCCAAAGGTCGAAGCCATAAGTAAGAACATTCGTCTTTCCACAAAGGGTCACCTTATTCTTTTGATCTCTCTTACGACAGTATTCAAAACCAAACCTGATGCAACGTTCTACACCCCTTCGAGTGTGGACTGCTTCCTGGATTGCGATCTCATCTGGTGTTCCCTTCTTAAAAAAACCCCCTGCACCAAGATACGCCCCTTCGGTATTCTCCCTCACCACGACGAAATCGATATCTTCAGGTTTCTTATCTTTGAGAGGGGTTTCAACCCCAGGGTAGAGTTTAACCGGTCTCAAATTGATATATTGGTCTAATTCAAATCGAATCTTCAATAAAATGCCTTTTTCCAGTATCCCTGGCCTCACCCCTGGGTGGCCAATGGCTCCAAGATAGATCGCATCCATCCTCTTCAATTCTTCCAAAACCCAATCCGGAAGCGTCTCTCCTGTCCTCAGGTACCGTTCTCCACCAAGATCATAATGCTCAAGGTGACATTTAAATTTGAACTTTTCAGAGACCGCCTTCAGAACCTTCAATCCCTCAGCCACTACCTCAGGCCCTGTTCCATCCCCAGGGATTACTGCTATCTTATACTCCATCCCATTTTCCTCGATTCTTGGATTTCTGAAGAGAGGGAAGAATAGCATGAATTGAAGGATTCGCCCAATTCCTCTCAGCTCATCTTAAATAGCACAACGCCTTCCGGCCAATATCCGTTCGATAGTGGGCGCCGTCCCAAGAAATCTTTCTAACAGCCGCATAGGTTTTCTCTATTGCCCTTGGGATATCCTCTCCCAAACCAGTCACTCCTAAAACTCTTCCCCCACTGGTTACCATCTGACCATCTTCAATGGCTGTCCCTGCATGAAAGACAAAAACATCCTTCATCTGAGAGACTCCCTTGAGACCGTGAATGGTTTTTCCCTTCTCATAATTCCCAGGATACCCTTTCGAAGACATCACGACACATACCGAGGCTCGACGATCCCACTCGATCCGGCATTGAGACAACTCTCCTTTGATGCAGGCCTCCAGGATCGGAACAATATCACCTTTCATCCGCATCAAAACGGGCTGGGTCTCTGGATCTCCAAATCGAGCATTGAATTCTAACACCTTAGGATGGCCTTCATGAATCATCAGCCCCGCATAGAGAACGCCTTTATAGGGCCTGCCCTCTTCTCCCATGCCTTGGATAATGGGTCTCAAAATTCTTCCCAAGATCTTTTCATGAACCTGATCTGTCACTACGGGTGCAGGGGAATAGGCTCCCATTCCTCCTGTGTTAGGACCTTCGTCTCCATCAAAGATCGGTTTATGGTCCTGCGAGGATGCCAGCGGAAGGATCGTTTTTCCATCGGTGAATGCAATGTAGGAGGCCTCTTCTCCCACGAGGTACTCCTCGATTACAACCCTGTTTCCTGCTTCCCCAAATATCCTTTCCACCGTGATCCGCTCGATAGACTGAATGGCCTCCTCCACTGTATTGCAGACAATCACTCCCTTCCCAGCTGCCAGACCATCGGCCTTTACCACGATCGGAGCCCCCTGTTTTCGGATATACGCAATTGCTTCTTTATAGTCTTCGAAGATCTCATAGGAGGCTGTGGGAATACGGTATTTCCTCATCATCTCTTTGGCAAAGGCTTTGCTACCCTCTATCTCGGCCGCCTTCTGACTCGATCCGAAAATGGATAGACCCTTCGATTCGAAAAGATCGGCAATGCCTTTTGTCAGGGGCTCCTCGGGTCCAACCACAGTTAGGTCAATCTTCTCTTTCAAGGCGAACTCAAGGAGACCATTCAGGTCATTGGCTTTGATAGGAACGATCGCTGCTTGCTCCGAAATCCCTGCATTTCCTGGAGCACAGTAGACCTTCGATACCTTTGGACTCTGTACAATCTTCCAGACGAGGGCGTGCTCCCTGCCCCCAGCACCCACCACCAGTACCTTCATACCTTATCTCCTCGTGTCCGTGTCACGTGTCCGGCATAATCTTAAACGGAAACGGTCACGGGTCACGGTCACGTTCTTTTAATGACGGAAGTGCCTCATCCCTGTGAATACCATGGCGATGTTATATTCATCGGCTGCAGCGATGACCTCATCGTCTCGAATTGAACCACCCGGCTGGATGATGGCCGCAGCACCGGCTTCGGCACCAGCATCGACTCCATCCCTGAACGGAAACATGGCATCAGAGGCTAATGCTGTTCCCTTTGTCGAGGATTGAGCCTTCATCACTGCCAATCGGGTTGAATCGACACGACTCATCTGGCCTGCCCCAATCCCAATAGTACGATCCTCCCGAACAAGGACAATCGCATTCGATTTGACATGCTTAGCCACTTTCCAACCAAAGGCCATAGCCCTCTTTTCCTCTTCAGTCGGTTTCCTTCGGGTTACTACCTTCCATTGGTCCATCGGCACTTTGCCAAGATCCCGGTCTTGAAGCAAGAGCCCACCAACCACCTTTCTCAGATCGAATCCTCCTTGTATGACAGAAGGAGTGAGAGGCGGGGATTGAAGAATACGAAGATCTCTTTTCGTCTTTAGAATCTCTAATGCCTTTGGTTCGAAACCCGGTGCGATAATAACCTCAAGAAAGATTTGAACCATCTCTTTTGCTGTCTCCTCATCCACGATTCGATTAAAACCAACAACACCACCGAACGCTGAGACCGGATCGCAGTCTCTCGCCTTTCGGTAGGCGTCTGCTAAACTTTTCGCAGAGATGGCCACACCACAGGGGTTATTATGTTTGATGATGACCGTGGCAGGCTCCTCAAACTCTTTGACTGTCTCAAAGGCCGAGTCGACATCTAATATGTTATTGAATGAGAGCTCTTTCCCCTGGATCTGAATTGCATTCGATACAGATGGCTCAGTCAACGTATACTCCCGGTAGAATGCCGCCCTTTGGTGCGGGTTTTCTCCATACCGTAGCTCCTGAGCCTTTTTCACCTGAAACGTGAAGGTCTCTGGAAAGTCATAAATTTTCCTCCCTTTCTTGATCTGACCGAGGTAGTTGGAAACGGCTCCGTCATAACGTGCCGTATGTTGAAAGACCTTCTTTGCCAATCGGAAGTTGGTTTCTATGGAAATCTCCCCCTTCTCCCTCAATTCGGAGAGGACAGCGTCGTAATCGGCTGGGTCTACCACAACGGTCACGTCAGGGTAGTTCTTTGCAGCCGATCGAAGCATCGTTGGTCCACCGATGTCGATGTTTTCGATTGCCTCTTCAAGGCTGCAATCTTCTTTTGCTACCGTGGCTTCAAAGGGATAGAGATTAACCGCCACCAGGTCAATGGGAAGGATCCCGTGTTCTTTCATCTTCTGGACATGCTCTGTCTTGGATCGCTGCCCCAAGAGACCGCCGTGAACCTTAGGGTGGAGGGTCTTCACTCGTCCGTCCAGCATTTCTGGAAATCCGGTATATTCGGAGATATCCATCACAGAGAGGCCCTGTTCTCTCAATGTCCTTCCAGTCCCTCCTGTTGAGAGAATTTCGACCCCCATTCGAGCCAACTCCTCTGCAAAAGAGACGACTCCAGTCTTATCCGAAACGCTGATAATTGCCCTCCTGATCTTGCCCATAAATTCCTCCCCCCCCTTGAAAGTTTTAAGTTCGAGGTTAAGAGTTTGGAGTATAAAAGAGTAGAAATTCAAAAGTTAAAACTCAAAACTAAAAACTCCGAACTATTGACTCCGAACTACTCATTAGAATCCCAGTTCCTCTCCCACTAAAATGACAAGGATATCTGGGAGCATCGGCTTTCGCTCATGGATGACGATCACCCTGCAAATCCGGTTTGAAGAGTTACAATCCACCATTGCTTGATTGGGTCCATGTCTTCCCCTTTCTTTACAAGATCGAAAAGTACTGTTCCAATTCGTAATCGGTCACCCGGGCTCGGTAACGTTCCCACTCAACCTTCTTGTTCTCAATAAATTTGAAGAAGACATGATCCCCTAATGCCCGCCTCACCAGATCGCTCTTCTCGGTAATCTGAATGGCTTCATAGAGGTCTTCTGGCAGGGACTCAATCTTATACCTCTTCCTCTCTTTTTCGGTCATCTCATAGACATTTCGCTCCACTGGATCCCTGAGGGGATACTTCTTCTCAATCCCTTCTAATCCGGCTGCCAACATGACAGAAAAGGCAAGATAAGGATTGCAAGCAGGATCAGGAGACCGATATTCCATTCGCGTCGCTACCTCTTTTCCAGGCTTATAGACAGGGATCCGGATGAGGTCCGATCGATTCCTTTGAGCCCAGGAGATATACACCGGTGCTTCGTAACCTGGGACCAATCGTTTATAGGAGTTCACCCACTGATTGGTGACCAGGGTGATTTCCCTCGCATGTTTCATCAGGCCAGCGATATAATGCTTGGCAATGTCTGAAAGATGATGCTTGTCATTGGGATCGAAAAAGGCGTTTTTGTCTCCTATAAAAAGAGATTGATGAGTATGCATCCCGCTCCCATTTACACCAAAAATGGGTTTCGGCATGAAACTGGCATAGACATTGTTCTTCAGAGCCACCTCTTTGACCACTAACCGATAAAGCATGGTGCTGTCGGCCATGGTGAGTCCGTCGGTATACTTAAGGTCGATCTCATGCTGGCTGGGCGCCACCTCATGGTGCGTATATTCGACGAGGATGCCCAATTCTTCCAAGATCATTGCCGTTTGTTTCCGAAGGTCGCTTGCGACATCGAGGGGGGTCAGGTCGAAGTACCCTCCTGAGTCAAGGACCTCGGGTTTGCCTGTTGACCTTTGAAAATAGAAGTATTCCAGTTCAGGCCCCACGTAGAAAGTGTATCCCATATCGGCCGCCCGCTTCAGGTTCTTTTTCAGGACCCAACGGGGGTCTCCTTGGTGAGGATTCCCATCTGGCTCCACGATGTCGCAGAACATGGCAGCCACCACCTGCTCGTTCGTCTTCCATGGAAGTATCTTAAACGTGGAAGGATCCGGCATGGCCACCATGTCACTCTCATCAATGCGAACAAAGCCAAGAATGGAAGACCCATCAAAACCCATGCCGTCGTCCAACGCCCCCTCCAATTCACGAACGATGATGGCAAAACTCTTAAGGAAACCGAGGATATCAGCGAACCAAAGGCGAATGAACTTCACATCCCTCTCCTTTGAAATGCGAAGGACGTCCTTCTTTTCTAACTTTGCCATACCTTCTTTCTCCTTTCATCCAGAAAATTTAAAGATCTTTCAAATTTATCATAATCCCCTGCTCTGGTCAACCCTGTCAAAATACGCTAAGCCTGCCTACCGCAGGCAGGCGCTCAGCGCCGTGCGCATAGTGATATTTGTTACGTTGACAACCACGATTCTTTTATGTAAATTAGCCCCACAGGCGAAAAAGGAGAACTCATCATTGTTATATAAGAAAACCTCCTATAAAAAGCTCATCCAAGCTCTCTCTGAAATTAGCCAGGCGATCTCGTCGGATCGATACTTGGACGACATCCTGAAACTGATTGTCACGGTGACGGCTAATGTAATGGATTCAAAGATCTGTTCCCTCTGGCTTCTGGATGAGAATGAGAAGGCGCTCAAAATCCGGGCAACGCAAACGATGAGTGAGGAATATCTCAAGGAACGGAGTTTAAAATTAGGAGAAGGTGTGGTGGGTTATGTGGCCCAAGAAAAAAAGCCCTTGGCGATCCTCAACGTCCTGGAGGAACCACGCTATAAAGAGAAAGAACTTGCCCGCAAAGAGGGCCTGGTCTCCATGCTTAGTGTCCCCCTGACGGTGAAGGACAAGGTGATCGGGGTAATCAACTGTTATACCTCTTATCCCCATGAATTCACCGAGACAGAACGGGCTCTCCTTACTGCCGTTGCTAATCAGGCGGCCATCTGCATCGAGAACACAGAATTGATGGTGAAGACAAAGGTGATCCAGGAAGAATTAGAGGTTCGCAAGTTGGTGGAAAAGGCCAAAGGGGTATTGATGAAACGCCAGGAGCTGAGTGAAGAAGAGGCATTTAAACGGATTCGCAAGGCCAGTATGGACAGCCGCAAAACGATGCGGGAAATCGCCGAAGCCATCCTCCTCACGGACAAGATGGGAGGGTAGTAAAAAAATCCTTGACAATAGCTGTCTTATGTATTAATAAAATAGAGACAATACAAAGGCGTATTGGAGACAAAGGCGTCAAAGAAATTTGATGCCTTTTCTGTTTTTTACAATACAAAGGTGTATTGAAGACAATGGCGTCAGGTCGGCTTGACGCCTTTTTTATTTATAACTACCTCAAAAAGGAGGAAAAGTATGACCTTCACCAAACCTAATCGAAGTCCGGCCACATTTACTCGAAATCGAGTCGAACCTGCGCCTGGATCAGGGATCTGCGTTACCTGCCTGGACGGTTGTCCAGGTCCTTGTGAAGTAGGCCGCTCCGCTCTCAGGGGAAGGGAGATCCTCTATCCTCAGCCTTTTTCGAAGATCACTGCAGGAGCTGAAAAGGATTATCCTATCGATTTTTCCCATTTTAATATTCAGGGCACCTGCGTCGGAGCAGTGGGCGTTCCGGCCGATCCAGACCATGCGACCTTCCCGGCCGTGGATGTATTCACTGAGGTTGGAGCCAAGGAGAAGATTCGCCTAAAAGTCCCTTACTTTACGGGCGCTTTAGGCTCGACCGATATCGCTCGCATTCATTGGGAATCGATGGCCATTGCAGCGGCCATCTCCGGGACCCTGGTCGTTGTGGGAGAAAATGTTTGTGGCATGGATGCGAATGCCGAATTTAAGAACAGCCATGTGGTCAGATCTCCAGAAATGGAACGTCGGGTGAAGACATTTCAACAGTGGTATGATGGTCATGGGGGAATCGTTGTCCAGTACAATGTAGAAGATGGCCGTCTGGGCGTCCCTGAATATGCCGTTGAAAAATTAGGCGTTCAGATCATCGAACCAAAATGGGGACAGGGCGCAAAAAATATCGGCGGCGAGGTCAAGCTCCCGACCCTGGAAAGGGCATTGCAGCTGAAGAGGCGTGGCTACATCGTCCTTCCCGATCCAGAGGACAAGGTGATTCAGGAGGCCTTTAAACAGGGAGACTTTAAGGAATTCGAACGCCATTCCAGGCTGGGCATGGTGGATGAGGGAGGATTTCATAAAGAGGTGCAGCGGCTGAGAAAGATCGGCGCCAAATATATCTCCTTGAAAACCGGAGCCTATCGGCCTGCTGACTTAGCCCGGGCCGTCAAATATGCCTCGGATGCCAAAATCGATCTTCTGACCGTAGATGGTGCCGGAGGTGGGACAGGAATGAGTCCATGGCGAATGATGAACGAATGGGGAGTCCCCACGGTTCATCTGGAAAGCCTCCTTTATCAATTTCTGAAACGCCTGGATCAAAAAGGGGCCTTCATTCCGTCCTGTGCCATGGCAGGCGGCCTCTCCCTGGAAGACCATATCTTCAAAGCAATTGCTTTGGCTGCGCCATATATTAAAGCCGTCTGCTTGGGTCGGTCTTCGATGACGGCGGCCATGGTGGGAAATACCATTGGTGAGATGATTAAAAAGGGAAAGGTCCCATCCGACATTGCCAAATATGGGACTGACATTGACCATATCTTCATCTTAGCTGCTAAACTGAGGGAGCGGTACGGCAAGGATTTCGACCGCGTTCCGCCAGGAGCGATTGGGATGGTCACCTACTTCGATCGGCTGAATGCAGGCCTTCAACAACTGATGGCAGGGGCGAGAAAATTTGCATTGAAATATATTGGCAGAGACGATCTCTGTGCTTTGACTCGCGAGGCCTCGGAAGTCTCCGGTATTTCCTATGTGATGGATGCCGATCGAGAAGCGGTCGACGAAATCCTTGGGTAACAGAAATACAATTCCTACTCTCCGGGGGGATACCAGAAAGATGAGGTATCCCCTTTTTATTTTGAAAATCAGAGGTTTTTGTATATGATAGAAGAAGAGGAAGGCGAGCCTTTGTCAGAAGAAAACCGAAATCCTGATGCCAGGGAGATCAATGCGCTGCTGGAGATAAGCAAAGCCATCGCCTCCGGCCTCTATCTCGAGGACATCCTTCGGTTGATCGTCACGGTCACCGCCAATGTCATGGATTCAAAGATCTGTTCGCTCTGGATTCTCGATGAGAAGGATAGTAAGTTGAAATTGAAAGCCACTCAGAGCATCAGCGAAGAATATCTGAAAGAGAGGAGCCTCGGGATGGGAGAAGGCGTGGTAGGCCATGTGGCCCTCCATAACCGACCCATGGCCATCCTCGACGTCCTTAAAGAACCCCTCTATAAGGAGAAGGAGTTGGCCAAAAAGGAGGGGCTCGTCTCGATGCTCAGTGTGCCCATGTGCATTAAGAACCGGGTGATCGGGGTGATCAACTGCTATACCTCCTATCCTCACTCCTTTTCGAAGACAGAAGAGGAGATGCTTACGACAGTGGCCAATCAGGCTGCAATCTGCATTGAAAATGCGGGCCTCATGGAAACATTAGATATCGATGAGGTCCTCAGGCTCGTTTTAGAAGGGGTGACGAAAAATATCGGATTTGACCGAGCCCGCCTCTACCTGGTGAATGAAAAGCGAAATGTTCTTGAATGCAAAATGGCCGTGGGTGTGGATGAGGAGATGATCAAGGGAGTCGTCCTTCCTTTAGACCCAACGGATAGCATTGTGGCTCGATCGATTTTCGAAAGGCAACCTTTTGTCATTCCGGATGCAAGCCAGGATCCGAGGGTCAACCCATTCTTGAAAGAAAAATTCAACATCCATTCCTTGGTGGTCATTCCCCTCCTTACTAAAGAAAAGGCATTCGGTGTGGTTGCAGCAGACCATGTTGAGCCTGGAAAGAACATCACGAGGGAGACCCTCGAATCGGTGATGACTTTTGCACAGCAAGCTGGCTTGGCCATCCGCAACGCCTTCATGTACCAGGAACTTAAGACCTTCAGCCAGCAGATGGAAGAGAGGATCAAGAAGACGACCGCCGATCTCAGAAAGGCAGAGACTCGGTTGATCCGGTCTGAAAAATTAGCCGCCTTGGGACAATTGGCTGCGGGCATCACCCACGAGATTCGAAATCCAATGACGAGCATCAATATCCTCATCCACTCCATGACACAGAGCCTCCCATCAGAAGACCCACGCCGAGAGGACTTTAAAGTCGTTGAGGAAGAGATCCATCGGATCAACGAGATCGTTGACCAATTTCTCCGATTCGCCAAGCCTGCACCGCCCCATTTAGAAAGAGCGGACGTCATCTCTATTTTTGAGGAGACGCTTCAACTTCTTAGACCACAGATGGAAAAACTCCATATCTCTGTTGAGAAAGACTTCCAACTTTTACTACCCATCACCATCGATAAGGAACAGATGAAACAGGTGATTCTCAACCTTCTGATGAACGCCATCCAGGCAATGCCAGAAGGAGGTCGATTGAGACTGGGAGGGCAGATATCTGAGGACAATCACTGGGTACAACTCTCCATTCAAGATTCTGGCATCGGTATTCCTCCCGAAGACATGGGTAAACTCTTCGACCCATTCTTCTCCACCAAAGAAGGAGGAATAGGTCTTGGCCTCTCCATTGCCCATCGTATCATTGACCAGCATCATGGGAGGATCGAGGTAACAAGTAACCCAAATAAGGGAACGACCTTTGCGGTTTACCTTCCAGTGGACCAAGGGAAAGAAGATGCAGACAGTTTTGATCGTCGATGATGACAAGTCAATCCGATACTCCCTCAAACGGATGATGGAGGGGAATTTCTCCATTCTGACTACCCAGAATGGAGAAGAGGCATTGCACCAATTCAAAGAAAACCCGCCTGACCTCGTCATCATGGACATCAAGATGCCGGGCCGAAACGGAATCGATGTACTGAAGGAGATGAAGTCGATCGATCCAAAATCCCCGGTGATCATCATGACCGCCTACGGCACCACGGAGACGGCCATCGAGGCGATGAAATATGGAGCTTTTAATTATATCTTGAAACCTTTTCCCATTCCGCAGATGAAGGGAATGATCGAAAAGGCCCTCTCCCTTCGGAAGTTGATGAAGCAGGAAGTCACCTATGCCTCCATGGAGGCTGCGGAAGGAGATGGAGAACAGATCATCGGCTCCTCTCCAAAGATGCAGGAGATCTATAAGATCATTGGTCAGGTTGCACCGAGCAATATCACCGTTCTCCTGAGAGGTGAGAGTGGAACGGGCAAGGAACTCCTTGCACGGGCGATCTATCACTACAGTCTCCGTTCGAACCAGCCCTTCCTTCCTGTCAACTGTGCAGCCATACCCGATACTCTTCTCGAGAGCGAACTTTTCGGCCATGAGAAGGGGGCTTTCACAGGCGCCACTTCCCGCCGCATTGGGAAGCTTGAGCAGTGTCAGGGAGGAACGATCTTCTTGGATGAGATTGGAGACATGTCCCTCTCCACCCAGGCCAAGTTGCTCAGGATTCTCCAGGGTCGAAGTTTCGAAAGGCTGGGAGGCATGGAAACGATAAAGGTGGATGTGCGATTCCTCATTGCCACCAATAAAGATTTAGAAGACCTGATATCAACGGGTAACTTTCGAGAAGATCTCTATTACCGGCTGAATGTGGTCTCTATTCAGATCCCTCCTTTGCGGGAGAGGAAAGAGGACGTCCCCGAACTTGTCTCCTATTTCTTGAAAAAGTTCAATCGAGAGATGAAAAAAAAGATTGTTGGGATCACTCCAGCAGCAATGGGGAAGATCACTGCCTATGGATGGCCAGGAAATGTTCGCCAACTGGAGAATGTTCTGAAAAGGTCGATGGTATTATGCCAGGGAGAGTGGATTCTTGAGGACCAGCTTCTCCTTGATAAGGGGTGGGAAAAAAGGGAGGCCGAAGAGGAGGACCTTGGCAAAAAGCCTATTGAAGACCTTCTCGACATCCTTTTCGAAGAACTCTCTAAGGGAACTGCGACCCAACAAGATGATATGATCTCCACCATAGAGAGGGAACTCATCCTTCGTGCCCTTCAAAAGACGAAGGGAAATCAGGTCCAAGCCGCTCAGCTTTTAGGGATTAACCGGAGTACTCTTCGAGGTAAAATGGATCGATATCACATTAAAAAAGAGGTGTTGGTCTCGGAAGAGGAAAGTTGACAGTAATGGGTTCGGAGTTCAGAGTAAAACCCTAAAAACTTAAGTTTTCAGTTAAAATTCTAATCTTTTTCAGCTCCGAACTAAATACTCCGAACTTACGTTGTTGAGGAGCACATCATGCGAACACTCAGAGTTGGTCTTTGTCAGATCAATACGACGGTAGGCGACATCGAGGGAAATACGAAAAAGATCCTGGATTATATCGCACGAGGGAAGAAGATGGGTGCAGACCTTCTCGCCTTCCCTGAGATGGCGGTCACTGGCTACCCTCCTGAAGACCTTCTTCTGATGCCGAAGTTTATCGAGGCCAACTTAAAGGCAGTGAAGAGGATTGTGAAAGCTACTTCCTCCATCACTGCCCTTGTGGGTTTTGTCGATAAGAAAGAGGATATCTTCAATGCCGCTGCCCTCCTCCACGACGGGAGGATGGTCGCTTCCTATTGCAAAACGTTTCTCCCCAACTATGGGGTCTTCGATGAGGACCGATATTTTAAGGCCGGAACGGAGAATTTCATTTTCGTCCTCAAATCAATCCCCATCGGCCCAAGCATCTGCGAAGACCTCTGGTATCCCGGAGACCCTATCCGAACCCAGGCCCTCTATGGAGGAGCTGAATTGATTGTCAACATCTCCTCCTCCCCCTATCACGCTGGAAAGACCACATTCCGTGAGAAGATGATTTCGACGAGGGCCACTGACAATGTGGCCATCGTTGCCTACTGTAACCTGGTGGGTGGCCAAGATGAATTGGTCTTCGATGGAGGAAGCCTCATCTTCGACCAGAAAGGAGAGTTGATCGCCAGAGGGAAGCAATTTGAGGAGGATTTGGTCCTGGCGGATCTCGATTTGGACGCAGTCTTTCGGATGCGACTCCACGATCCTCGCATCCGGAGAGAAAGGTTATCCGAGGAAGAGAAAAGTCTGAGAAAGATTGAGCTTCCGGATCAAAGCGGCCTAACCAAAAAAAGATCTCCTCTCCCAAAAAGGGAGATCAAGCCGTTGGATCGGCTTTCCGAAATCTACTCCGCCCTTATCCTCGGTACAGGAGACTATATTCGAAAAAATGGTTTTCAAAAGGTCATAGTCGGTCTGAGTGGAGGGATCGATTCTGCCCTCACTGCATCAATCGCCGTGGATGCTTTGGGGAAAAAAGGTGTGGTGGGAGTTGCCATGCCTTCTCAATATTCCTCGAAAGAGTCCTTAGAAGATGCCAAGCTTTTGGCCAAGAACCTTGGTATTCGTTTTCTTACCATTCCGATCAGAGAAATTTTCCAATCTTATTTAAAGACTCTCGCTCCATCATTTAAGGGACTTAAACCAGATGTGGCAGAAGAGAATATTCAGGCCCGGATTCGTGGAAACGTCCTCATGGCCCTCTCCAATAAATTTGGGTGGCTCGTTCTGACCACGGGAAACAAGAGTGAGGTGAGTGTGGGATACTGCACACTCTATGGAGACATGGCTGGCGGGTATGCCGTGTTGAAAGATGTCCCGAAGACACTGGTCTATGAATTGGCAAAATTCAGAAATAAGAGAGAAGGAAAGGCCGTTATTCCCAAAAATGTTTTCACCAAAGCACCCTCCGCAGAATTAAGACCAAATCAAAAGGATGAGGATTCACTGCCGCCTTATCCAGTCCTCGATCCGATTCTCCAGGCCTATGTGGAAGAGGACAAGGGGCTTGAAGAGATTGCGAAGATGGGTTTCAAAGAGAGTCTGATTAAAGAAGTGATACGGATGGTTGACCGAAATGAGTATAAACGGAGACAGAGCCCTCCAGGCGTAAAGATCACCCACCGGGCTCTAGGAAAGGACCGTAGATTACCGGTAACGAATAAATACCAAAACCTTTAGAAGCTTGAAGGGGTTTTTTACAAAAATCCTTTGGGTTTCTTAGGTTGGGGTTTTTCTTCAGGAATAGTCTTCTCCTCTCCTTTCTTCTTCTCCTCGATCTTAAATCCAGACTCTTCCAGAATGTACTTATCATCGCCAGGGTCGGGTTTAAACTCCAACTGAAGCTTCTTTGCCTCTTTCATATAGGACCCCTCTTTCAGACGAATCTCCCCATCCAGCACAACCACAATGGCTGATTCTCCTTTAACAGGGCATCTTTCTTCGCAAAATCCGCAACCATTACACTTCGAGGCGATGACCACAGGACGTCGATAACCTTCTACAGGCCGAAAGACAATGGCATTGTACGGACAGATCTCATCACAGATAAGGCAAAGCTTGTTCTGGGCCCAGACCAAACACATCTCCTTCCGCAAAACAGCCGTTCCCACTTTAGCATGTGTTTTTTCATCCAAGGACAACGAACGGATTGCTTGCGTGGGGCAGACTTTACCACAGACATTGCAGTTCTGATCGCAAGGGGATAAACGCAGGTCCATCTTCGGGGTCCACAGCCCTGAGAAGCCAGATTCCCAGAGACAGGGCTGAAGCGTATTGGTTAAGCAAGATTTCATACACTCCCCGCAGCGGATACAGGTTCTAAGAAATTCAGGCTCTGGAATCGCCCCAGGTGGCCGAATGAGTTGGAATTTGCTTTGCTTGAGGGTGAAAGGATTCTGTGTAGCCAGAAACCCAACGGTGAGTCCTCCAGCCAAGGAATAGACGAATCCTCTACGAGAAAAATTGATCTCCGAATATTCTCCCCCTAAGAAAAGGGAGGCTGGAAAAGTAATGGCATTTTGTGGACAGACTTTAGCGCAGGTCCGGCATTGGATGCATTCAGGAAGGTGAGTTGCCTTTGGATCCTCCGCAATGGCCCCCATAGGGCAGTTCTTCTGGCATTTGAGACATTCATTACACTCCTGACTGACTCGGCGTTTGAAAAGCCCCAAAGGTGAGAGAAAGCTTAAAAAAGCCCCCAATGGGCAAAGATAACGGCACCAAAAGCGTGGGACAAGGCGATTAAGAAGAATGATCCCTCCAAAGATCAAAAGTGTGATCGCAGACATATAATAGACAGATTGAAAATAGTGAAGGTGAGATAAGTTTACCCATCCTAGTGCTTGAAACAGGGGACGCAACAAATCCAGGATGAGATTGATCAGTGTAATCGCCAGAGGATAGATGAAGAAAGTATAAAACCGCGTGAGAAGTGCCATGGGATCCATGAGGAAAGCCAGAGAGAGACCCGTGAGTGCAGCCGTTATAAAAATGATGAGTAAAAAATATTTCACCTTTCGGAGGCTGGTCTCCAGCTTCATGCCTTGGCGTTTTTTCTTCTGGAAGAAAAGAAGGTCGAGAAAGTCTATGGAGGCACCCATGGGGCAAACATAAGCGCAAAAGAATCGGCCAATGACAAGCGTGGTTCCGATAATGATGAGGGACCAAAGGGCCCGGCTGATGATCTCTCTTGCCGCAAAAACAGCATTCATTCCCAGGAGTGGATCGAGACGCAAATAAATATCTGCTGGAAGCCAATCCGGAAGTTTGTAAGTGGCAAAAACAAATAAAGTGGAGAAGAGAAGGAGGGAGAGGGCTTGGATGAAAGTCCTCATACTCTTTCCTTGAAGATTTTGAGCTGATCGATGTCGATCTTTCCTAAACCTCGCTGATAAGCAGCCAGGAGGTGTTCGACCTGTCGGCCTTTGAAGTTCTGACCATACCATGGAACAACACTCACCCCATAAGAGTCCACGGCCACAGGGTCAACGCCAGCAATGACGAGATTGGGCTTCTTAACCTCTCCAGGCCCCCCAGGTCCGCCAGAGGTCAGAGCCCTCGTTGCATCCAAAATGGTGAGCTGAGGTTTGATGACCGTCGCCAGGTCCGCCAGCGCTTGGTTCATATTATACCGAGAGTGGAAACTCTCGCGGTCCCAGATCAGACCCATGAGACCCTTTATTCCCAAGCTAACGCCCGTAGCAGAATGGGACTTGGCTACAGGAATATTGATCAACACAGGCTTGTCCAAAAGCTCTTTCATGACCTCCACGCGTTCCAAAACTTTTCCCTGTGGAATCTTGATCTCTTGGAAGAACTTTCTTTCTTGCAGGGCAAGAACATGGGCACCCGGAATGTTTTTACACGCTTCTCGAATACCTGTTCTTTCAAGGGAAAGTTCTGCCCGATGCAGGGTATGATCTAAAATCAAAACTTGTTGGGCCCCTGCATCGATACAAGCCTGAGCCACGGTGGCAACCACCAAGGGATGGGTAGTGGCGCCGAACTCAGGAGTCCTGGAAAAGGACATATTGGGTTTAAGAATAACACGCTGTCCTTTTTTAAGAAATCGAGAGATACCTCCGATCGCTTCCAGCGCCTTTTTCGTGGCCGCAGCGGGTTCGCCGGAGATGACGACAAGGTCATATTCATCCCTCGCATCAAGAAATTCTGGTCTAGCCGTCATGCCTAAAGCCATTCCTGCAGCTGCTGTTTTCAAAAACTGACGACGTGTCATCGTTCGGCGGTGCTCTCTCACTAGCGCTCCTCTTTTTTCTTTCATGCAGTAAAGAACCCCGCCCACAGGGCGGGGCTTTAAAACCCAAATTCTTAAAACCAAAAACCGAGATCCCGAAACAAGTTCGGGATGACAAAAAACGAAACCCAAACCCTGTTGTCATGCTGAACTCGTTTCAGCATCTAGTTAATGTTTTTTCTGCCTCTGGCAGACGCATCTTTCATCCCCGTCCACAGGACGGGGTTTTCAGGTGGGATCTTAATAAACTCCAACGGAACCTCCCTTAGCCGAACGACATCACGAATCTTCGCTGAAACGTTGAATCCAAGACACGGATCCATAGCATCAAATATACCCCATATATGTTCCCCTTTCCAGTAAAGGTCAATTTCTCCCTGATGAGGATCCGACAACATGTAACGTCCCTCTGTGACAAATTTCTCAGGATTTCCGATTTGCTGTAGATATTTCTGGATCATATTTCGGCACTCATTTTGATCTCCGCACTTGATGATGACCAGTTTGAATTTTTTCCTGAGAACTCATGATCAGCGGTGAAGTCTGAATGAAGAAATGAGTAGCCCAGAAATTTTATTGAAATAAAAAAGGGGTTAGGCGAAATTGCCTCACCCCTTGGAGTTATTGGGAATAACCCATTAAACCTTGGCCATCAGCTTATCAAACTCTTCTACCGTGACCGCAGGATAGGTGGTAAATCCGATTCCTGTCAATTTGCTCAGGGCGACAGAAGCCTTCATTGCATCTTCTACTCCCGGAAAAGTTACAATAAAGACCAGATCCTTTTCTCCAAGCAGGGCATACATCCCGATCACATCACCACCAAAGTTTTTTATAAGACTGACAGCCTCCTTTGTTCGTTTTGCGCTCACCCCCTTTACTGCCTCAGACGAATACTTACCAAACATCAAAAACGTTGCCATATTCATCCCTCCTTTCTATTTTATAGGTTTATTTTACACATATTTTTTCATTTTGAAAAGTAAATATCGTGCTCAGGGGGCAGGCATCAGAAATAAGCTACAAGGTGAGGCTCGGAGGGATTTTTGAGACCGGAAAATATAGACCTAATTCACAATTCTAGGTCTGACATTTTTTTTGTCTAATTGTTTTCTGGCACCAGACTATGGGAAAGAAGAAAGTCCTGAAATTCGGGCAAAATCCTGTTTGATGTCATATCTGCCAACTTGCCGATATTATACAAGAATCGTTTTTTTCTTTTATTATTTTCAGGAAATTTTTATTGTTTTTTTTAACAGTTATGCTATTTTTTAGCACAAACAGTAACTTCATAGAGTAATCGTTACGCAGACAGGGAAGGATGAAGATCAAACGCCGAGATCGTCCAAGGGACTCGGCACCCCCTGGCCGCCCTGCTGAAGGATGTGGGTGTAGATCATGGTCGTGGCCAGATCGCTGTGTCCGAGCAGTTGCTGAATGGTGCGGAAATGCTGTCCTGCAAAGGATGGTTGAGGACGCGCTTGTAAAGGAAGACCAGGGCATTCATCGCCTGGTTCTGGGTGGCGGGAGCGACGTTTGCGTGTACGGCGAGATCGGTCAGGAACGATTCGATCTTGGCTTCGGCGGGGAAGAGGTCCTCACGGGACCGCATGCTGTGGAAACGAACAAACCGCACGATCCAGTCCACGTAGGATCGCTCGGTGTGAATGGAGTAGTGGT
>Ga0315312_1001055_pt1 | contig 23972 bp, 20 predicted proteins | sample TDP7_MG_FD_203629 | JGI IMG/M metagenome (GOLD analysis project Ga0315312, IMG submission 203629) | Freshwater sediment microbial communities from Lake Towuti, South Sulawesi, Indonesia - TDP7 | ecosystem: Environmental > Aquatic > Freshwater > Lake > Sediment | place: Indonesia: South Sulawesi... | reverse complement strand
CGCATGAAGCAACTGGGATGGGTGAAACGCCTGGCGAGGCTGGGAATCGAGACCAATCGGGATCTGCTCTATCACTTCCCCCGGGATTATGCGCCGCTGAAGCGGATCGCCGACCTGGTGGACGGGGAGCGCGCGGCCGTAGTGGCCGAGGCGGGGGCGCGGGAAGAGGCAGTGGTGCGGGAGAGACGGGGGTTCCGCTTGATGCGATACGCGCTGGAGGTCTCGGACGAGAGCGGGAAGGCGTGGGTGACCTCTTTCGCGCGCGTGCCGCGGGCCGGGGCGCGCGCTAGGGCGATTCTCGCCTCCCCTGTGACGCTGAGCTATCCCGAGGGGACTTGGCTCCTCATCGAGGGCGTGGTACGCAGGGCGGGGCGGCTGATAGAGCTCCAGCAGAGTGAGTCGGAGCGATTGGAGGGCAGGGAGGAGTTCACACCGGAGGCCCTGGTGCCGATCTATCCGCTTACTGAAGGAGTCTATCAGGGGCAGGTCAGGCCAGCAGTAAGGCGATTGGTGGGCAACCTGCCAGACGACCTCGACGATCCTCTGCCAGAGAGCCTGCGGCACCGGCATGGGCTGCCGGCACTGCGGCAAGCCTTGCAGGACATCCACTGGCCCCCATCTGAGAGCGCGAGAGACGCGGCCCGGCGTCGGCTGGCCTTCGAAGAGCTGCTCACCCTTCAGGTGGCGCTGGCGCAGCGCAAGCGAGAGATGCAGCGACCGGGAAGCGGCCTGCCCATGGCTCCGCGAGGGGATGTGGTGGCCCTGCTGGAGGAGATCCTGCCTTTCTCTCTGACTCGCGCGCAGCAGAAGGTAATCGCGGATATCATCGGGGACATGGCTTCAGACACCCCCATGTATCGGCTGATACAGGGGGATGTGGGATCGGGGAAGACGGTGGTGGCGGCCGCGGCGCTGTTGATCGCCATCCAGAATGGCTACCAGGGAGCGCTGATGGCCCCCACGGAGCTGCTTGCCGAGCAGCACTACCTGGTGCTCTCCCGGATGCTGGAGCCGCTGGGAGTGGAGGTGGAATTGCTCACAGGGTCGGTGCGAGGGAAGGACCGGCAAGAGGCCCAGCGGCGGATCGGGGACGGCCGCGCGCAGGTGGTGCTGGGGACTCATGCTCTCATCCAGGAGGGGGTGGGGTTCCAGCGGCTGGGGCTGGTGATCGTGGATGAGCAGCATCGCTTTGGGGTGAGGCAACGGGCGGACTTGCGATTGAAGGGAGCGCGAACAGGTCGGGAAGCCGAAGGTGCCCCCAGGGCCCGCTGCCACATGTTGGTGATGACGGCGACGCCGATACCGCGCACCCTGGCGATGACCGCCTACGGTGATCTGGATATCTCGATCCTGGAGGAGATGCCGCCAGGCCGCAGGCCGGTCAAGACCTCCTGGCTGCCCGCCCCCGGCGGGGAGCAAGAGGCCTTCGAGTTCGTGCGCAGGCAGGTAGGGGAGGGAAGACAGGCGTATGTGGTCTGCCCCCTGATAGAGGAATCGGAGAAGCTACAGGCAGAGGCGGCGACCAAGCTGGCGGAGCAGCTTCAGCGGGAGGTGTTTCCGGAGCTGCGAGTAGGGCTGCTCCATGGGGCCATGCCGATGGCCGAGAAGGATGGGGTGATGGAGGCCTTCCGGGCGGGAGAGACAGATGTGCTGTGCGCCACCACGGTGATCGAAGTGGGGGTGGATGTGCCGAATGCGACGGTGATGTTGATCTCGAACACGGAGCGGTTCGGGCTGGCCCAGTTGCACCAACTGCGGGGGCGCGTGGGGCGGGGAGGGCATGAGTCGCACTGCCTCCTGCTGTCGGATCGAAGATATGAGCCATTGGGGAGGTTGGCGCCAGGGACAGAGGACTCCCTGGCCCAGGCGCGGCGGCGGCTGCAGGTGATGCTGGAGGAGTCGGACGGCTTCGCCATCGCGGAGGAAGACCTGCTGCTGCGGGGGCCAGGGGAGTGCTATGGAACCCGGCAGCACGGGCTGCCGGACTTTCGCTTGGCCCAGATGGCCCGCGGTCTCGGAGTGTTGGAAGAGGCGCGCGAGGCCGCCTGCTGGCTGATCGGCAGAGACCCCCATCTGAAGTGGCGGGAGCACGCCGCACTACGCCATCAGGTGGCGGCGCTGCGGGCCCGCATGGAAAGGGTGGCCGGCTAGACATCCTTGCAGTGAACGTCGGAAAAGGCATAGACTCCGTGGGGCAGGAGCTTGCTCCTGCCAGGGAACGTGGCACAAGCAAGCTTGTGCCCTACGAGAGGCGGTGGCCTCTTTTCATGTTTGATCGCGAGGATGTTTAGTGCTCCGGATCGTCGGGGGATCGGCCAAAGGACGACAGCTGCGGTCGCTGCGAGGGCGGGCGCTACGGCCGACGGCGGCGCGGGTGAGAGAGAGTGTGTTCGCGGCGCTCGGGGAGCAAGTGCAGGAGGCGCGATTTCTGGACCTCTATGCCGGGGCCGGGGCGATGGGGCTGGAGGCGCTGAGTCGAGGGGCAGCGGAGGCCGTGTTTGTGGAGTCGCATGGGCCAGCGGGAAGGGTGATCGGGGAGAATGCGTTGCGGTGCGGATTTGAGGGCCAGGCGCGGGTGATCGTGGCTCCGGTGGCGCGGGGCCTGGCGCGGCTGAGGCGAAAGTGCGCGGCCTTCGATATCATCTTCCTGGACCCTCCCTACGGGAGGGGAGAGGTAGAAGCAGCGATGGGCAGGATCGCCCAGTGGGCGAGGATGGTGCGGGAGGGAGGCGTGGTCATCTGCCAGCACTCCCGGCACGAGGAGATGGAGGCGGAGATTGGCTCTCTGGTGAGAATGAGAAGGATGCGCTTTGGCGAAACCATAGTTGACTTCTATACTCGGAGGAGAGGCGATTGACGACGGCACTTTATGCGGGGACATTTGATCCAGTGACCTACGGGCACCTGGATGTAGTGCGGCGGGCGGCGGCACTCTTCGACAAGGTGATTGTGGGGGTTTCGGTGAACCCCAGGAAGAGGCCTTTCTTCTCCACCGAAGAGCGGGTGGAGATGCTGCGGGAGGCCTGTCGGGGGATGGGGAACGTGGAGGTGATGGTGGTGCCGGGGTTGGTGGTGGGGTTTGCGCGAGAGGTGGGGGCCAGGGTAATTGTGCGGGGGCTGCGGGCGGTGTCGGATTTCGAGACTGAGCTGCAGATGGCCTCGACGAATCGCACGCTGGCGCCGGAGGTGGAAACGGTTTTCTTCACTCCTGCGCCGGAGTATCATTATCTGAGCGCTAGCCTGGTGTGCGATATTGCGCGCTTCGGAGGCGAGGTGGCGGAGTTCGTGCCGCCCCATGTGGAGCGAAAGTTAAGGGAGCGGCTGGCGGACAGAAGAGAGTAGAGAGGTGAGAGGCGAAAGGAGACGGCCGGTTCTCCCCTCTCCTCTCTCCTGATCCGCCGGAAAGAAAGGAGGAGGGCCCATCGAAATCCTAAAGCGGTTGGAAGAACTGGAGCGGATGGGTGAAGACCACCGTCCGCAGTTTCTGCACCGCGCGTGGGGATTTGACCTGGATCGGTTCTTCGCGCAGCTGAATCGCATTCGCTCGGCCTTGCCGGAGGAGATCAAGGCGGCGAGCCGGGTGGCGCAAGAGCGGCAGCAGATTCTGGAGAGCGCGCAGGAGGAGAGAGCGCGGCTGCTGGCGGAGGCGCGGGAGCAGGCGGCGCTGCTGGTCTCGAACGACGAGGTGGTGCGCCGGGCCACCCAGCAGGCACAGGAGATCATCCAGCGGGCCAGCACCGAGGCCGCCGAGATCAGGCGGGGCGCGGAGGAGTATGCCATGAGGGTGCTGGCCAATCTCGAGGAGTATGTGACACGAGTGCTGGGCGCGGTGCGCGCGGCGCGGGAGCGTCTCAGCGCAGCGCCGGAGAGAGCTGGCGAAGGCTAGTCCGCCACGGCGGACGGCAGGAAGGCAGCATTGCAGATGTCCATCCAGCGGATGCGGCGGCGATTCGCCGTGCATTTGCGAATCGTCCTCTATGTCCTCACCGGGGTCTTCATCATCGGCCTGCCCCTGGTGTTCGTGCCGGGGACGTTCAGAGGTAGGTCCCGGGAGGAGCAGGGCCGCGGGACAGCGCAAGAGGAGATCATCGCTCGAGTTGACGGTAAGTCGCTCACGAGATCTCAGTTGGAGCGGCACTTCGACGTGCTGCTGGCACAGTTGCTGCCCATTTATGCGTCGCTTGGCCAGAGCGTGAAGCTGGAGGGGATCTGGCAGTGGCGGCTCAGCGCGCTGGAGCAGGCGATTGCGGAGGAGCTGCTGGCGCGGCAGGCAGAGGTGGAGCGGATCTCAGTCTCAGGCGGAGAGATGAAGGAGTACGCGAACCAGTCGGCGGAGCAGCAGCTGTCACGGCTCAAGGCGACCTTCGGGCCAGAGGAACTAGAGACGCGGCTGGCGCAGGTGGTGGCCCAGACCGAAGGGACCGCGCGAGACCGGCAGGCGAGCTTCGCCCGGGTGAGCGAAGAGTGGTTCCGGAGATGGATGGTGAAACGCCTGCTGAAGTCCGCCGCAGGCGGAGTCCGGCGAGACCTGCTTCTGCAGAAACTCCGCCAGAAGGTGCTCGGGCCTGTCTCCGTGACCGAACAGGATCTGCGGGCCTCGTATGATCGGGTCACGGTGAGGCAGCTTGAGGTCTCGCTGCGGCCTGAGGACAAGCCGAAGAGGACAGAGGAGGAGGCCAGAAAGCGGGCGACGGAACTGGCGGCGCGGGCGAGGAGAGGAGAGGACTTCGTCAAGCTGGTGCGGGCAGAGTCGGATGATCCGCAGGCCAGCAGGACCGGGGGGCTGTTGGAATCGGTGGGTCGGGGGATGATGCCGGCGGAGTGGGAGAAGGCGGTGTTCAGGCTCATGCCGGACGAGATCAGTGACCCGATCAAGCTTCCGTCCCTTCGACCAAGCTCAGGGCAGGGGGGCTATGTAATCGTGAAGATGGAGAAGCTGGAACGGAAGCTGCCGGAAGACTTCGAGAAGAAGAAGAAGGAGCTCATGGCCAACTTTGCGCAGCAGAAACAGAACGCGGCCTGGCAGGAGTACCAGAGCAAGCTGCTGGAGAAGGCCCAGGTGGAAGTGGTGGATCCCGAGATGCGCGCGTGGCAGGCCCTGCAGCAGGGAAACGAGAAGCAAACCCTGTCTGAGTTGCAGGAGGCTGCGGCTGTGGCTCGAGAACGGGAGGGCCTGGGCCCCGCGGTGGTGTTCTATCAGCTAGCCACCCTGCTCGCCGCACGCGGGCAATGGCAGGCGGCCGAGGAAGCGTATGCTTTGAGCCACGACGCGCTGGCGCGAGAGGAGAGGCAGTTGCCGGGCATGCGAGCGCAAGCTCTGGTGGGCATGGCGCGCTGCTACGAGCGCCTGGGTAAGATGGAAGACGCGCTGCTCTGGTATCAGGCGGCGAGCGACGCGTCCGATGCGCCCTCCGTGCATCAGGACCTGCGCGCGGCCTACCAGAAGCTGGGGAAGAAGGACCTTGTGGCGCACGAGCAGCAGTGGCTCGACAACTATAGCCAGGCACAATTGGAACGGCAGAAGATGTTGGAGTCCCAGCGCAAAGCGAGCGGCGAGCCCGCGCGCCCGGCACCGACGCAGCCCTCGCAGCGGCCCGCCGGTGGCGGGCCAACCCCGTAGGCCCGCGGGGCCCATGGGTCGCCCTCCAATTAGCTTCCTCCGTGGGGAGTCCAAAGGGAATGAACCGCGATGAGATGACCCGCCGAGACTTCATCAAGTGGGCGCTGGGCGTGGGGCTTGCCGGGTACGTGTGCGCCGAGCTGGCCGGCGTCGGCTCCTTTGAGGCCTCGGGTGCGGAGGCCGCAGGGCCCGTGATTGCGGTAGCCTCGAAACGCGATCCCGCGGGGCTGGTGCGGGCGGCAGTGGAGGCGCTGGGGGGCATGGGGAAATTCGTCAGGCCGGGGGCCAAGGTGGTGGTGAAGCCCAACATCGGCTGGGCCTGCCGGCCAGAGCAGGCAGCGACGACCAATCCAGAGGTGGTGGCGGAGGTCGTGCGCCTCTGCAAGAAGGCGGGGGCGCGCGAGGTGAAGGTGACCGACCATCCGGTGGATAGGCCGGAGGCGCTGGTGCTGGCGATGACGGGGATAAGAGATGCCGCGGAGAGGGCAGGTGCCCGGGTGAGCCTGGCCTCTTCGGCGGCGGAGTTTGAAGGAGTGAGGCTGCGGCGCGGCAAGGTGCTGAAGTCGGCCGATGTGCTACGGGACATCCGCCGCGCTGATGTCTTCATCAACGTGCCTATCGCCAAGGTCCACGGGACCACAGAGCTCACCCTCGGGTGCAAGAACCTGATGGGGACAGTGTGGGACCGCGGTGCCTGGCATTCTAGCCCGAGCTTGGATCAGTGCATCGCGGACTACGCTGCGGAGATCAGACCTCACTTGGTGATCTTGGACGCGGTTCGCATTCTCCTCACCAACGGGCCCAAGGGCCCCGGTCGGACGGAGGACAGGGGCCTCGTAATCGCGGGGAGGGATCCGCTGGCGGTGGACGCCTATGGTGCCACGCTGTTTGGACGCCGGGCTGAGGAGATAGAGCACCTCAAGCGCGCCCATGAAATGGGGGTGGGGGAGATCAACCTGAAACGGGTCACGGTCAAGCATGTATAGCAGACCCTGGCCGGGCAGGCTGCGAGGGCTGCGGCGGGCCTCGCAGCTCGCTTTCTTCGCCGCGTTCGTGCTGCTGTTTTCCTGCGCGGCATATCCGCTGAAATCCCCGGTTCCCGTTGACCTCTTCCTCCGCGCCGACCCGCTGCTTGCTCTATCGGCCATGCTCTCGCTACGGAGGCTAGTGCTTCCGCTATTGTGGTATGCTCTCCCGGTGGTCGCGCTCAGCCTGCTGCTGGGCCGGGCCTTCTGCGGTTGGACCTGCCCCATGGGGACGACGATAGATATCTGCGAGCGCCTCTTTCGCATCCGGGGGAGGCCGCCTGCGCAGGCCCCGCGGTGGTCGGGGGCGAAATTTTATGTGCTCATTGGGCTGGTGGCGACCATGGTCTTTCCCGCGGCCCACCGGCAGGCGAGCTTCGCCCGATCTCAGGAGGAGCTGGGGCTCTCTCAGAGCGTGGGCCTGTCTGCGACCTATGTGGCGGACCCCATCGCTTTGCTGACGCGCACATTCGCCTGGGCGGGGCTGCCGGCCGCGCAGTACGCGGTTTGCTTCAGCAGCGATACAGTGACAGCATGGACCGACTCCGGATTTGTGGATCGGCATCCGACCCTGGCGCGGGCCCTCTCTCCAATCCAACTCGGTCTGAGCAGGGTGGCGCGGCCGGTCTACTTCCGGCTGGGGCTGGCGAGCTTTGTCGTCTTCGTTGTGATCGTGGCTCTGGGCCGGTACGCGCGCAGGTTCTGGTGCCGCAACCTCTGTCCGTTGGGAGCCTTGCTCGCATGGCTGGGAAGGGCTTCTCCGCTGCGGCTGGTGGTCTCGGAGAAATGCACCCGGTGCATGAGGTGCGCGAACGAGTGCAAGATGGGGGCCATCGCCGAAGATCCGCACCGGTACTTGGGTCCGGAGTGCATTGGATGTTTCAGCTGCATCGCGGTATGCCCTGAGGGGGCGATTTCGCTGATGGCCAGCGATGGGCACACAGGGCGGGCGAAGCTCGCCCGCCGGGAGGATGAACTTCGGCTGGACCGCAGGCGAGTGTTGCAGGCCGTGGGGCTGGGAGTGGCGGCGGCCGTGCTGCCCAAGGTGGACTGGAGAACTAGCCGCAGCGCGGCCACAGAAGGGGTGCTGAAGATCTCCTCGGCGAGACTCATCCGTCCACCGGGCGCGCTGGCCGAAGAGGAGTTTGTGACCGCATGTGTCCGCTGTGGGGAGTGCATGAAGGTGTGCCCGACGAATGCCATTCAGCCGGCCTTGGGGGAGGGGGGACTGGAAGCTCTGGGCACCCCCATCCTGGTGCCCCGCATCGGCGCCTGCGCACAGCCCTGCAACCTCTGCGGACGGGTCTGTCCCACGCGCGCCATCCAGCCCTTCTCCGTGGAAGAGAAGGCTTATCTCTACCTCGGCACCTCCCGCATTGACCGTAGCACCTGCATCGCCTGGGCCGCCGACCGGCAGTGTCTCATATGTGATGAAGCCTGCCCCTATGATGCCATCTCGCAGCAGGTGCTCGATGGGGTAAGGAAGCCAGTGGTGAAGGAGCGGATCTGCGTCGGATGTGGCATGTGTGAGTGGGTCTGTCCGGTGGAGCCGCTGGGAGCGATACGGGTCTGCTCCGCAGGGGATCGCAGACACCTGAGCCGCGAAGCGCAGCGGAGACTGCGGGAAGAAGCGTAGCAGGAGAGGAAGACTGGAGGAGAAAGGAGAGAGTAGAGAGGTGAGAGGAGAAAGGAGACGGCCGGTTCACTTCTCACCTCACTCAGAAGAGGTGGAGGAACGGTGCGCTGGTGGCGACTGGCACTGGGGGCCGCAGTCCTGATCTGGGTACTGGGGACAGCCTATCGCCAGGCGCGCCGCCGCGGCCGAGACCTGGGGCTGGCAGTGTTGCTGGTAGGCATGGCTGCTGTGTTGTTCGGCGGGGCGGCCTTCGTGCCCAGGCCGCCGATGCCGCTGCTGGCCTCCAAGTTGCTGGTGGTGGGCTCGGTGATACTGCTGGCGGGAGCGATGGCGGTGGTGCTGTGGCGGGGCTTCCGGGAGTGAGCGCGGCCCGCCGGGCGAAGTTCGCCTGCCGGCGCCGGGTGAGGGCAGGGTGATCATGGTCGGTCAAGTCCTCAACGATCGCTACGAGATCCTGGAGAAGATCGGCGAAGGGGGAATGGCGGTCGCCTACCGGGGCCGGGACCGGGTGTTGGGCCGGGTGGTAGCCATCAAGGTGATGCGGCCAGAGCTCGCGGCCGACCAGGGCTTCCTGGCGCGCTTTCGCCGGGAGGCGCGGGCGGCGGCGGGGATAACGCACGAGCACATCGCTGGTGTCTACGACACCGGCAGTGACGGCCCCTACCACTATATTGTAATGGAGTACGTGGATGGGGAGAGCCTGAAGCAGCGGCTGCGGCGAGAGGGGCAGCTGCCGCTGGCCGAGGCCTTGCGGATCGCAACAGAGACTGCGGAAGCGCTGGAGGCCGCGCACCAGGCGGGAGTGGTTCACCGAGACATCAAGCCCCACAACATCCTGCTCAGCCGGGAGGGGAAGGTCAAGGTAACCGACTTCGGAATCGCAGGAGCGGCCTCCTCCGGGGCGCAGCCGGAGACCAGCACCATTGTGGGATCTGTCCCCTACCTGTCTCCCGAGCAGGCGCGGGGTAATGCAGCGGGACCGCAGGCAGACCTGTACTCGCTCGGCGTGACACTCTTCGAGATGCTCACCGGCCGGCCGCCATTCGGTGGCGAGGATCGGATGGCTATTCTGCACAAGCACATCTACGATCTTCCCGCCCGGGTGAGAGAGTTGCGTCCTGGGCTTCCCCATGAAGCGGACTCGATTGTGGGACACTGCCTGGAGAAGGATCTCTCCCGGCGATTCGCCTCCGCGCGGGAGCTGTTGGGCTATCTTGGCGCCTGCCCTCGCGCAGAGGAGGCCCTGCCTGGCCGCTGGCCCCGGCCCACGGGGCGGAAGGTTGCTCGGGCGATCGGGGAGGTGAGACGGTGGGCAGGCAGGCGCGCCCTGTGGGCGGTGGTTGCGTTGGTGATGCTGGTGAGTGGGGGTGTAGGGCTGGGGCTTTGGGCAGCCGCGCGCAGCCGCGCCGCGATGGTGCAAGTGCCAGATGTGGTGGGCATGAGCGCGGCCGCGGCGCGGGCCTATCTTCAGGGGATGGGCCTGAGATACCGAGAGGTAGGCAGCAGGCCAGACGACGACGTGGCGGCAGGCTCGGTGCTGACACAGGATCCTCCGGCCAACGCAGCAGTGGGTTCAGGCACGGTGATCAAAGTGGTGCTCAGCCAAGGCTCGAGCCATGTCGTGGTTCCCAATGTCACACAGATGTCGGTGGCTCAGGCGCAGCGGAATCTGGAGGCGGCGGGCCTGGCCAGCGGAGTGGTGCGCGAGGGCTATGACGCGCAGGTGCCCGCGGGATATGTGGCCAGCACCTTGCCGGCCCCGGGCACGCGCGTGGTTCCGGGGACCGCGGTGGACATGGTGGTGAGCATGGGGCCAGAGCCGGCCTCGCTCGGGGGGGCACCATCGCCCCTGGGCCCGCCAGTGCCCGCGCCTTCCGCCTCGAAGTCCGCCTCAGGCGGACGAGAGGAGACCCTGAGCTTTGTGGTTCCAGCCGAGGCCGGCGAGGAGGCCGAGGTGGAGGTGGTCATCGAAGTGCTCGATCACACCGGCCGCCACAAGATCTACCAGGGTCTGCATAGGCCAGGACAGAGAATCCCACCCCAGAAGATAACCATCATCGGGCCCACCACGGCGCGGATCTTGATCAACGGCGAGGTCCGCGCCGAGCGACAATATCTGCCATAGATGCGGGCCCGGCCCAGCCCGCGCCGCGGCTTCGCACCTGTGTCTCAGTAGGGAGATTTCCTTCTCCCACGCAGGTGCGTTCATCCTCCCCTGTGCGCTCTCTGGCCGATGGTAGGTTCCCAGACAGATATGGAATAACCCACTAGCTTTTGCGGCAGCGCGAGTCCAGAGCAGAGAACTGGCCAGCCGTGCTTCGAACTGGCGTTGTTGGTGGGCGCGCCTTCGGTGGAGCCAGGAGCACCAGGGATCGCCGCGCGGAGCGAGGTGTTATGCGCAGGGAATTCACTGGCGTCAGCGGGTTCTCGATGCTCGTCGCCACGGTGGCGGGGATCGTGTTGTGCATGCAACTCGCGCACTTCAAGACCAGTCTCGGAGTCGAGCTCTCCGCGCCAGTGCTGTGGGCTGTGGAGGTGGGGATCTTCGGCACCGCAGTCTACCTTTGGCAGACGGAGATCTCGCTGGGGGGTTGGACGCTGGGGATCGCTGGCCTGGTATTAGTGCGAGTGGTGCTCACCGCCCTGGCCGGGATGGCGTTCAGCGCGACCTATGGCGAAGGTGAGCGGGGGGCTGGGATGCAGGAGATGTCCGCACTTACGCCTCGGATGTGCTCCATCTTCTTCTCCTTGATGGTGTGTTATCCGCTGCGTCTCCTCCTACCCTGCAGGCCCAGGCGGGCGAGGGCACAGGGCCGCCGCTTCGCGGAGAGCCCGGCCGCGCAGGCGGCGGTGCCTGTGAGCGGAGATAGTGTTTGGAGTCTGGTGATCTTGCCCCGACATGAGCGAGGTGACACCTCGGCGGGAGATGCCGCGGGGGGAGCGTGGCGAGCGGCGGAGAGCTTGCCATCGGCGCGGGAGGTGGAAGGGACGATAGAGCTACCGGTGCGCGCAGTGTTGGCGCAGATGCCGCAGGAGCTGGTGCGTGATGGGGTGCGAGAGATCAAAGACTTGCACATGATCTCGATACCTCTGGAGGTGGTCCTGCCGCAGTTGAGGGAGGCGCGGGTTGTGGCAACTGTAGCGCAGATCCGCAGGTGGCTGGCGGCTGGGGCGCGGAAGCTGCTGGTGGAACCCCCGGACCTGGATGAAGAGCGCGAATCGGTAAAGCTGCCGCTGGAGCTGATTGTGCCACAGCTTCCCCGCGAGGCTCTGGCGCTACCTGCTCCCTCGCCACCGGCCTGGGCCAGAGTGGACGAGATCGAGCACATAGTCTTCGCCACCGTATGAACCGGAGAGGACAGGAAGAGGTCAAAGAGGCCGGCAGGCGATGGCTTCGATAAACTATGCGCTGAAGGAGATCAGTTGCAAGATCGTCTACTACGGTCCGGGCATGTGCGGCAAGACGACCAACCTTCAGCACGTGCATCAGCAAACCATGCCGGAGAAGAGAGGCAATATGGTCTCGCTGGCAACACCGGGTGAGAGGACGCTCTTCTTCGACTTTCTGCCTCTGGAGGCCGCGCGCCTCCATGGGTTTCGCACCAAGTTCCAGCTCTATACGGTGCCGGGCCAGGTGATGTATAACTCGACGCGCAGGCTGGTGCTGCGAGCAGTGGATGGGGTGATCTTCGTGTGCGACTCTCAGTGGGAGAAGATGCGGGAGAATGTGGAGAGCTTCCGCAATCTGGTGGAGAACCTGGCCTCCTACGGCTACAGCCTGGAGACCACGCCATATGTGGTGCAATACAATAAGCGGGATCTGCCCAACATCGCGCCCGTAGAGTATATGCAGTATGTGATCAACCCCCGCCAAGTGCCCAGCTTCGACGCGATCGCCATTCACGGCCAAGGTGTCTTCGATACCCTGAGCGCCATCTGCAGCTTGGTGCTGGCGAATCTGTCCCAGAAACAGAAGGCCGGAGTCCTGCCAGCCGGCCGGCAGGCTGGGATGTAGGGAGCAGAAGCGACTGCGATGGCGCTGCAGGGCACATTCGAAGAGGTGAGTTTCGCGGAGCTGCTGCAGATGCTCAATGTCGGACACAAGAGCGGCCGGCTGACGGTGCGGCGCGGGGAAGAGGAAGCGGTGCTGTTCCTCTGCCGCGGCGAGGTGGCCCGGGCCGTGTCCCGACGGGAGCAGGGGCGGGATCTGGTCTACCGCCTCCTGGGGTGGAAGACAGGCGAGTTCTCGTTTGAGCGAACCGAGGAACCGGTGGCCAGGGACATAGAGGAAAGCACGGAGGCGCTGATCCTGGAGGGCATGAAGCGGTTTGATGAATGGGAGCGCTTCGAAGCAGAGATGCCCGACATGCAGGTGGTGCTCCGCCAGCGAGCCTTTGCCATCGTCGAGCACCTCGATGATCTCAGTCTGGAGGCCCAGGCGCTGCTGCCCCTGGTGGATGCGCGCCGCGATGTGGCCGCCATCATTCGCGAGAGCGGACTGGAGCCGATGCAGGCCCTCGCCGCGGTGGGCGAGCTGTTGGGCCGGGGGATCGTCGAGGAGTGGAACAGAGTGCCACAGAGCGGGGATGTGATTGTGACCGGGGGCAAGCTGCCAGAGGCGAGTGGAGGAATAGAACTCCGGTCGAGCGCCCATTTTGCCCCCAAACGGCGGCTTCCGGGCCCTCAGAAGCCCACTATGGTACAGGAAGGGCGCGATAGGGAAGATTGTCATTGAGCGGCGCACGCGAGGAGTGGATGAGCCATGAGTCTCTTGCCCAGACTAGTGCCAGGCAACATTTCAATCGGACTGGACATCGGAAGCAGCGCCATCAAGCTGGTCCAGCTCCGGCAGACCAAGAGCGGGCGAAGGTCGCCTGCCGAGATCGCCCTCTACAAGGCCGGGAGCGCACCTACTCCCCCAGCGAGTGTGAAGGGAGGCGTGATCGTGGACCCGCTGGCGGTGGCCAAGGCCATCGGTTCCCTGGTGGAGGCGCTCCAGGTGGAGGGCACCGCGGTGGCCGCCGGGGTGGCGGGACCGACGGTGGTGGCCCGTGAGGTGCCGCTGCCGGTGATGTCGGATCGACAACTGCGCAAGTCCATCCAGTGGGAGGCGCGCAACTACATCTCCTTCCCCGTGGAGGAGACTGTGGTGGAGTTCCAGGTGCTGGAGCGACCAGAATCTGGGACCGGGGGTCAGATGAAGGTGATGTTGGTGGCTGCGCCGCGGGACATGGTAGATAGTCAGGTGGAGACCATCGAGCTGGCTGGGCTGGAGCCGGTGGCGGTAGAGATCCAGCCCTTTGCGGCGATGCGGGGAATCCTGGCCTCCAATGGAGAGGTGCAGGCCGGCGATCATGTCACTGCGGTGCTGGAGATTGGAGCGGCCTACACCGACATCACCATCATGAAGAATGGAGAATTCGTGTTGACACGGGTGATTCCCATCGCCGGGGAGACCTTCACGGAGGCGATCAAGAACGCTCTGGACATTGATATGCAGCAAGCGAACCAGTTGAAGGAGACCGCCATGCAAATGGTCCTGAGCGAAGAGGAGCGGGCCGCGCTGGACCCGGCCGCGCAGCAGGCCAGCCGAGCTGTGGAGCCGCTGCTGGACGAGCTGATCCGAGAGGTGCGCCGGTCGCTGGCCTACCATGACTATCAGCAGCAATCCCTGAGCGACACCACCGGGGGCCTGGGGGTAAATGAGATCTTGCTCAGCGGCGGCTCAGCCAAGCTGCCCAGGATCGCGGACTACTTCCAGGCTCAGCTCGGGGTCCCGGTGGGGGTGGCGAACATCTTTCGGTCCGCCTCAGGCGGACTCCAAGCGCAGGGAGTGGACCCGCAATATCTTCGTTCCCACGCACCCGTTCTGCTGGTGGGGGCTGGGCTGGCGCTGCGGGAGCTGCAGCCTCCCAAGCAGAGACGGGTCAAGGTGCGGGAGAATCGCTCATGACTGTGTGGGACATCAATCTCATCGCTGCCAGGCGGGCGCAGAAGCAGCGCGCCCTCACCATCATGCGCTGCGTGGTCTACTCTTTGTTGGTGGTGTTGTTGGGTGTGGGGGTGCTGTACGCCAAGATGCTGGTGACCTCGCGCCTGGTGCAGGGCCGTATTGCTGAGGTGGAGGCGAAGCTGACCGATCCCGCCCTGGCCGATGCGGTGGAGCGCATCCAGTTCCTGGAGGCCAAGATCGCCGAGCTGAAGCCGCGCGTCAGCCTGCTGCAAAAGGTGCACGACAGCGAAGAGGCCTGGATCACTATGCTCCGAGACATGGGCGCGGCCATCCCAGATAGAGTCTGGGTTTCCCAGCTGGCCTCCCGCCGCGAGTCTGATAAGCAGGCCCTGAGCTTGCGCGGGTCAGCCTACAACCAGCGGGAGATCGGCGAATTCATGCTCAGGCTGGAGAAGCTGCCCTGGAGCGGCGTTCCGGTTCTCTCCTATACCCAGGCGAACGTCAGCCAGCCAGGCCGCTCTGTGATTGACTTCGAAATCACCGTTCCCCTGGAACGATCCATCGGGAGTAATCTGCAATGAAAGCTGGTGCCGATCGCAAAGTCCTCTTCGCGCTGCTTGGGATCGCGGCGCTCTGCCTCATTGGCCTGGGAGCCAGCCTCTATCACGGCAAGGCCGCAAAGCTCGCCAAGCAGAACTGGCAACTGAGGGAGAAGCAGCAACAGCTTGCAGACGCGCAAGCCAAGCTCACCGAGCTCCCCCAGTTGGAGGCCGAGTTCACCAAGCTGCAGACCCGGCTCTCCACACTCGAGCCCACGCTGCCCGACAGCGCATATATCCCGACCTTCTTGCGTCAGATCGAGGGCCTGGCTGCCAGCACGCGCAACCGCATTCTGGTGATCCGACCCAAGCCGGCTCCCGAGCAAGCTTCCCAGGGCCCCAAAACGACCATCAACGACGAGACCGGAGAGATTGTAGAGAAAAAGGGCCAAGCCCAGGCCGGCAGCCGACCCTCGGCCGCCGAGCAGGCTCCGATGCCCTATAATCACGTTCCGATCGAACTCCGGCTTGAAGGCAGCTACTGGACGGTGATTGATTTCCTTGTCGAGCTGCAGCGGTTTCCCAAGATGATCGCGGTGAACGACGTGGGATTCGACCCCACCCAAGCGGGGGCGAATGAGCAGCGATCACCGCAGCTCACGGTCACCATGGCCCTCACGGCCGTGGCGACGAAAGGGGAGAAGCATGCGAAATCGGGGTAAGGACATCTTGCTGCTAGTCGTCGCTCTGGTGGCCCTGGTGGTTGGTGTCTACACCTTCCGGGGCAAGCCGAAGCGGGCCCCCGCATCCGCACCCACAGCAGCCCCCTCGGAGCGGGCCCCGGGGCCAGAGGCCGCCAGCGCGGCCAAGAAGGAAGCTGCGGCTGAAGAGCAGGCCAAGGAAGAGCCGACTGCGGCCGCGCGCAACCCATTCTCGGCCCCCGGTGCCTCTGCGGCGGCTGGGAGCCAAGTCTCGGCCGCCCCCGAGGAGAAGCCCGCAGAGCCGGCAGCTGAGGAAGAAAAACAACCGTCTCCAGCGCTGAGGTTGACCGGGATCGTAGCCGGCAGGCCCGCATTGGCGATCATCCGGGACAACGGCGAGCGCTATTTTGTGAGGGTCGGCGATCAGGTTGGAGATCGCTACCGAGTGCGGGCGATCGGGCGCCAGGAAGTGGTGCTCGTCGGCCCGCAGGGAGAAGTCATCCTAGCAATGGGAGGGAGGCAATAGCGCCATGACTTGCACGCGAAGACTCACAGTCCCTAGGCCCGCTTCGCGGGCCGGGATGGCGGCCGCCTTGCGCGGCCTAGCCACCAGCATCATCCTCTTCTCGGTGTTGCTCTTGGCGACCAGCGCCGCGCTGGCGAATGGCAAAGCGCGCGCCGGCGCCAAGGCAGAAGCAGCCACAGCCCGAGGAGGGGGCCAGGGAGCCGCTTTCCAGGCAGGCGCGGGGCCGCCTGCTTCCACAGCTCGATTCACGCTTGAGTTCGTGGAGGCGGACCTGGTGGACGTGTTCCAGGCCTTGGCGACACAGAGCGGGGTGAACATCGCCGTCTCTGGCAGCGTGAAGGGCAAGACCACGCTGCGGCTGCGCAACGTCACCCTGCCGCAGGCCATGAACATTGTCACCAAGCTCAACGGCCTTGACTACGCCTGGGTCGAAGCCGCTTATGTGGTCGGCACTCCAGAGGAAGTGCGGGCCATGAGGGTGTCCGAGCTGCGCAGCTCAGTGGTGGTGCTCCAGCACATCCAGCCGGAGTACGCCCAGGAGGTATTGGCCAAGCTGACACCAGATGTCACGGTGTCCACCCAGAAGGGTGTGCGCTCCATTCTGCTGCTTGGGGCGGAGCCCTCTCTGGCCAAGGCCGAGCGCGCGTTGGCGGAGATAGATGTGCCTCCTCTTCCCACACCGCCCACCACCGAAGTGGTGCCCATTCGCTTCCTCAAGGCGGAGCAGATGGCCGACATGATTGCGGCCGCGGTGCCCGAGGTGACAGTCCAGCCCGGGCCTCAGGAGAATAGTCTGCTGATCACCGCCGACAGTCGGCAGTGGGAAGCGGTGCGGTCTCTCATCGCGGCCTCCGATGTCGCGCCAACTCCGGCGCAAGCCACTCAGGCCGTCTACTACGTCAAGTACATGAGCGCCGCCGAGATCAAGGACGCCCTGGCCTCTCTGCTGCCAGACCTGACCGTGACCCTGGCCCCGCGCTCGTTCACCCCTGCGGTCCAGCAGACAACGAGTGGCGCAGGAGGGACGACTTTCATACTGGCCGCCCCCCAGCTTGCGGCCCCCGGGGCCGCCGGGGGCGGCGGTGCGGCGGGCGCTGGCGCCCAGCAGGAAGTGGCGCCGGTCACCGCGGTGATACTCTCCGGCGCTCCCTGGTCGGTGGAGCAGGGACTGAGGCTGCTGGAGAGGCTCGATGTTGCGCCCCGCCAGATTCACATCTCCTCCATGGTCACGGAGGTCGCCCGCGAGGACATCACCCGGCTCGGCATAGACTGGGGCCCTTCCGAGGGAGCCGGCCTTGGCGCCACTGGTGTGCCCTTCGTGATCGGAGAGGCGCTGCCCGCGGACGCCCCAGAGAAATTGATCCCCGCGCGGGGACTGGAGATCGGCAAGATCGAGCGCAGCTACCTTCAGTGGAACGCCTCCATCCGGGCGCTGGAGCACGAGGGCCGCGCCCGCGTGCTCTCCAATCCCACCGTCTCCACCCTGGAGGGACGACAGACCTCCCTGCACACCGGCGAGACCTACTACTACAAGGTGAGTATAGCCACCGGCTACGGGCAAGTCGTGGAGGACACTCGCACCTTCAACGTGGGCGTGACCCTGAGCGTCACTCCGCGGGTCAACGAGAGAGACGAGATCACCCTCACCATCTCCCCCGCGGTGGCCGCACTGCGAGGCATCAGCGAGTTCGGCCTGCCAGTGATCACCGAGCGTACCGTAGTCACCACCGTGCGCGTGAAGAGCGGGGAGACCGCGGTGATCGCCGGCCTGGTGAGCGATGAGGAACAGGTGACGGTGAAGAAGGTGCCCTTCCTGGGCGACCTCCCCATCGCGGGAGAGCTCTTCAAGCATCGGGAGCGCCGCCCCACCCACCGCGAGATCCTCATCTTCGTCACCCCCACGATCGAGCAGACATAGCCGCTGTAGGGCGGGCATACCCATGCCCGCCTCTGCCGGGCACCGCGAGGAGACGATGCTGAAAATTGGCGGGCGACTTTTGCTACTCTGTGAAGTAGCGACACTTCGCTACGTGGCACGAGCGCCCTGAGGCGACACCGCGAACTGTCGCGCCGGCATTGGGGGCTTGTCCGGGGCCGGGCACGCCCCCTTTCTGTCCCAGGGCTGGTGCTGAAAGTCGCAGATGGGATGAAATGGAGACATTGACGGTCGCCGACATCGCAAGAGAAGTGACGGAGATCTCCGACCAGCAGCTCAGACAGGCTGAGGAGATCCAGCGGGAGACCCGCGAGCCCCTCGCCCAGGTGCTGGTCAACATGGGCCTCATCTCCGAGAAGGAGAAGGCCCGCATCCTGGGACGGCAGTGGGGCATCCCCTTCGTGGAACTGTCGGAGCGGCAGATTGACCGCGAGCTGCTGAAGCTGATCCCCAATCATCTACTCCAGCGGTGGAGGGCGGTGCCGATTGAGCGCAGCGGGCCCCGGCTGGTGGTGGCCATGGTGAACCCACTGGATGTCTATGCCATTGACCAGATGCGGCTAGTGACAGGTATGGACATCGAGTCGGTGATCGCCACGGCCGACGATGTCACCGGGGTGCTGGGACAGTCCATGTCGCCACGGGAAGAGATCGGCGCTGCGCTCCAAGAGATGAACGAAGCGGCGGCAAGCGACAGCGGCGACATCCAGCTGGAGGAGAAGCGCAAAGACGAAGACGAGGTGGACATCGCCCAGTTGCGCGAGATGATGGACGACGCCCCGGTCGTGCGGCTGGCGAACCTCATCATCCGCCAGGCGCTGCGAGATAAGGCCAGCGACATCCACATCCAGCCTGAGGCCAACCGGGTGCGAGTGCGCTATCGCATTGACGGCATACTGCACGATGTGATGACTGTGCCCAAGAGAGCACAGGCACCGCTCACCTCGCGCATCAAGGTGATGGCCGACCTGGACATCGCCGAAAAGCGAGCCCCCCAGGACGGCCGCATCTCACTGCGGGTGGCCGGTGCTGAGTATGACTTTCGAGTCTCCACAAACCCAGGATCCAATGGGGAGAAGGTGGTGATGCGCATCCTGGACAAGCGAGGGGTCCAGGTCAAGCTCAACCAGTTGGGCATCCAGGCGGTGATCATGGACGACTTCGAGGCCTTGATCCACCGTAGCTATGGCATCATCACCGTCACCGGACCCACGGGTTCGGGCAAGTCCACCACGCTCTACGCGGTGCTCAACTCCCTGAACAGCCCCGAGAAGAACGTCCTGACGATCGAAGACCCGATTGAGTATCAGCTTGCGGGGCTGACGCAGACCCAGGTGAACGAGCGGGCGGGAGTGACCTTTGCCACCGCGCTGCGCTCCTTCCTGCGCCAAGACCCGGACATCATCCTAGTGGGCGAGGTCCGCGATTCGGAGACCGCTCTTATCGCCACCGAAGCGGCGCTAACGGGGCACCTCGTGTTGAGCACTCTGCACACCAACGACGCGCCCAGCGCAGTGGCCCGTCTCATCGAGATGGGCATCGAGCCCTTCCTCATAGCTTCCTCGGTGATCGGAGTGCTGGCCCAGCGACTGGTGCGGGTCATCTGCCCACACTGCAAGGAGGCCTACGAACCGCCGGTGGAGGCCTTCCGGCGACTCAACCTGGCGATGGACCTGGAATCGGTGACATTCTACCGGGGCCGGGGCTGCGAGCGATGCCGCCAGACCGGATATCGCGGCCGCACCGGGGTTTTCGAGCTGATAGTAATCACCGATCACCTGCGAGAGCTGATCCTCAGGAAGGCAGCCACGCACGAGCTCCGCCAGGCCGCGCTCGAGGCGGGCATGATCACCCTCAAGCAGGATGCCATGCAGAAGATCCTGGAGGGGATTACCACAATGGAGGAGGCGTTGCGAGTTGTCTACACTGGCTAGAACGGGTGGTAAACTGAAGATCGAGGACTACTCCCTCGATGACGTGCTGGCGATGGCCGCCGAACAGCGAGCCTCCGATGTGCACATCACGGTAGCTCTGCCTCCGATGATGAGGGTGGACGGCCGTCTCCGGCCCATGGACTTCGAGCGCCTACAGCCAAGGGATTGCCAGCGGCTCATCTACAGCATCCTCACTGACTATCAGATCCGCGCCTTCGAAGACCACCACGAGCTGGATTTCTCCCACGGCATCCCCCAGCTCGGACGCTTCCGGGTGAACCTATATATGCAACGGGGATCAGTGGGCGCGGCCTTCCGACTCATCCCGACACGCATTCCCTCCTTCGAGGAGCTCGGCCTGCCGGGGGTGGTGCGCAAGCTGGCCTCTCGCACCAGCGGCCTGATCCTGGTGACCGGGCCCACGGGGAGCGGCAAGTCCACCACTCTCGCGGCGATGGTAGACTACATCAACCAGACGCGCGACTGCCACATGATCACCATCGAGGATCCCATAGAGTATCTCCACCGGCACCAGAGAGCCATGGTCAATCAACGCGAGCTGGGCAGCGACACCTACGGATGGGCCGCAGCACTGCGAGCGGCCTTGCGGGAGGACCCGGATGGGGTCCTCATTGGGGAGATGCGAGACCTGGACACCATTGACGCGGCCCTGAAGATCGCCGAGACCGGCCATCTGGTGCTGGCCACGCTGCACACGCGCAACGCACCCCAGAGCATTGACCGTATCATAGATGTCTTCCCTGCACACCAGCAGGAACAGATCCGCGTGCTCCTGGCGAGCACCTTGGAGGCCGTCATCGCACAGCAGCTCCTGCCCAAGCTGGGGGCCAGGGGCCGCGTGCTCGCGGTGGAGATACTGGTGGTGACGGCGGGGATCCGGAATCTCATCCGGGAGGGGAAGACGCACCAGATCTACGCCTTGATGGACACGGGGGGCGAACAGGGCATGCAGACCATGGACCGTGCCCTCGCCTTCCTGGCGCGCCAGGGACTGGTGGCCGAGGAAGAGGCGGCGGCGCGCGCCATTGACTACGACAACTATCGTCGCTGGCTGTCGAATCTGTGATACAGGCATGAAAACACGGAATAGAGGTGAATGCGCCCACTTGCGCGGCGCGGGTTGACCAAGGAGCTCGAGCCATGCCCACCTACCGCTATAGCGCCATGGATGCGGCCGGCCGCACGGTGAACGGCACGCTGGAAGCGGATAACCTGGAGCTGGTGCGGACCAAGCTTGCGGACCTCAGCTACCACATTCTGGGCATTCGGGAGGCCAGGGCTCGCGCCGGCTTTGGCGAATGGTTTGCGGGCCTCCAGCGGGTGAAGCTGCGAGACCTGGTGGTGTTCAGCCGGCAGTTCGCCACCATGGTGGACGCCGGGCTTTCTGTGGTCAAGTGCCTCGACATCCTGCAGAAACAGTCTCGGAACGTTCGCCTGAAAGAAGTCATCGGGCAGGTGAAGCACGACGTGGCCGGCGGGATGAGCCTCACCGAGGCCCTCCACAAGCACCCCCGCATCTTCTCCGCCCTCTACGTCAACATGATCCGCTCCGCCGAGGCGGGAGGCATCTTGGACACGGTGCTCGACCGACTCGCCACCTTCCTGGAGAAGGAACAGGAGACTCGCAACAAGATCAAGTCGGCCATGACATACCCAGCAGTGGTTTTCTGCTTCGCCATGCTGATGCTGATCGGGCTGCTCTTCTTCGTGCTGCCCAAGTTCAAGGCCATCTTCGAGACCATGGGGCTGGCCCTCCCACTCACCACCAGGCTGATGCTGAATTCCTCCGAGTACCTGCGCAGGTACTGGTATGTCGCACTGGTGGTGTTGGCGGGAGCCGTTATCTTGGCCAGAATGATGGCCCGCACGGAAAGGGGGCGGTACGCAATAGACGCCGCCAAGCTGCGCCTACCAGTCTTCGGAGACTTGATCTTGAAGTCCTCCGTCTCCCGGTTCGCGCGCACCTTCGGCACGCTCATCAGCAGCGGCGTCCCTGTGCTGCGAGCGCTGGATATCGTGGCCGACACCGCGGGCAATCGCGTGATCTCGGAGACCGTCTCGCGTGCCCGCGTCAGCATCAAAGAAGGAGACAAGATCAGCACGCCGCTCTTCGCCAGCAGGGTCTTTCCGGTGATGGTGACACAGATGATCGCCGTCGGCGAGGAGACCGGCCGCCTCGACCAGATGCTGGTCAAGGTCTCCAACTTCTACGACGAAGAAGTGGATGCCGCGCTCAAGGGCCTCACCTCTCTCATCGAGCCCTTGATGATCGTGGGCCTGGGGCTCATCGTGGGGTTCATCGCCGTCTCGGTGATCTCGCCCATTTACTCTTTGGTGGGATCGCTGGGCAAATAGAGAATAGAAAGTAGATAGGAGATAGAAGAGAGGAGGCGACCGGTTCACCTTTAACCTTCCTCCTCGCAGGCTAGGGATATGGCGAAGGCGAAGCGCAACACGCCGGACCGGCAGGAAGTGGAAGCCATCGTCCGCGAGTACCGGCACAGCGGCGACTTGGCACTGCGAGATCGGCTGGTCTCTGAGCATCTCTATCTGGTGCAGACCGTGGCCCGCAAGTTCGCCGGCCTGGGCGAGTCCCATGAGGACCTGCTCCAGGAAGGTGCGATGGGCCTGCTGAACGCAGTGGAGCTGTACAATCCAGACCGCAATGTCCAGTTCTCCACGTACGCGACCCATCTCGTGGAGGGCCAGATCCGGCACTATCTCCGTGATCGTGGAAAACTCATCAAGCAGCCGGCCTGGGTGCAGGAGCTGACCGCCAAGATCGTCAAAGCCTCTGACGCGCTCACCCAGGAACTGGGGCACCCGCCCACACCCGAAGAGATCGCCGCACGCATCGGCTCCACCCCCGAAATGGTCAGGCGCATGATGCAGGCGCGCGAGCGCAGCAAGGTCTCCTCCCTCGATGCGGCACGACACGACGACGATGGGCAGGCCCCAGCCCTAGACCCGGAGAAGCTGCGCACGGACGACCGGCAGCCGAGCTTCGGCCCCGACGCGGTGCATCTTCCCATCGAGGATCGCATCTTCCTGCGGGAGGCGATGGCGCGGCTGAAGACCCTGGAACGAAAGGTCGTGCATCACTTCTACTATCTGGACCTCAACCAGACCGAGATCGCGCGCAAGTTGGGCATCTCTGTGAACTACGCCTCCTATCTGCTGCGGGGCGCGATCGCCAAGCTCAAGCAAGCCTTCGAGAGCCAAAGGTCTGCACCCGGCGCAGAATCTCAGCTGGGAGCCGAGCCTCGGTCCGCGCAAGAGACGCGGGCCGCCGCGGGAGCGTATTCTCTGTCTCTGCGGCCGGCCTCCTGCGACCCGGTCACCAAGTTGCCCACCGAGGGCCACTTCCTGGAGCAGCTCGCGCAGGAACTCGCCCGGGCCACTCGCTATCCCCAGCAGTTCTCCGTGCTCATGATCGTCCCAGACTGGGAGCCGAGCCTCGGTCAGAGCGATCTCAGCGCCGAGATGCTGCTGGCCCTCGCCCGGCTGGTGCGCGCCAATGTCCGCACCATAGACCTGGTGGCCCACCTCTCCGGAGAGCGCTTTGGCCTGCTGCTGCCCCACACTGGGCGCCAGGCCGGGGTGCTGGCCGAGCGCATCGTCCACATGGTAGCCTGTAGGGCGGGCGAGCCTTCGCCCGCCGGCGGTGCCGCGGGCGTCACCGTCAGCATCGGCTTCGCAGTCTTCCCCACCGACGGAACAACTGCCGAGAGTCTGCTGTCAGGTGTCGAGGATGCCCTTGCCACTGCCCGCCGCGAGGGGGGCAACCGCTGCCTCCGCGCCCAACCAGCGGTTCGGCGGAGAGCCAGCCGCAAAGGAGAGAGCAAGGGCCGGAAGCCTCCGGCCTAATCCGCCAGAGGCGGACTTACAAGCCCACATCGCCTCTAGGCAACCCCAGCCCGCCGCAGGCGGGCTTTTTTCATCTCACATTCCCACGGCAACTGTGGAATAACCCGTTCAGGCGTCAAGACCCGGCGCGGCCAATCCGCCTCAGGCGGACGCCGCGCCCGCCGGAGGCGGGCAGAGCCGGGCTGACAAGAGAAATCGAGGATTGCCACCTTTG
>Ga0315312_1001054_pt1 | contig 23977 bp, 10 predicted proteins | sample TDP7_MG_FD_203629 | JGI IMG/M metagenome (GOLD analysis project Ga0315312, IMG submission 203629) | Freshwater sediment microbial communities from Lake Towuti, South Sulawesi, Indonesia - TDP7 | ecosystem: Environmental > Aquatic > Freshwater > Lake > Sediment | place: Indonesia: South Sulawesi... | reverse complement strand
GTGGCGATTTCGCCGGAAAATCAGAGCGGCCCGCCCGGGGCGACGCTCAGCTACAGCGTTATGGTCAAGAACAGGGGGGCATTTGATGACAACTATGCCTTGACTATCAGCGACAACCAGAATTGGGGACCGACTCTAGACAATTATCTTTTTGAAAACGTTCAGCCTGGCGAGAACAGAACCGTTACGCTCAGCGTCACCGTGCCCACAAACGCAGTGCCCTGCACCAGGGACAACATAATTGTTACCGCCACCTCGCAGGGGGATCCGACCGTGAGCGATAACGATACGTGCATAGCTCACGCGGAAAATGTGAGGCGGGAGGTGGAGGTGTCTATTTCACCGAGCTACCGAAGTGCCCCTGCTGGGACGACGCTCAGCTACACGGTCACCGTCAGAAACAAGGGCAACGTCCGAGATAACTACGCCCTGACGGTGAGCGATACTGAGAACTGGGGTCTATCGCTTTTCGAAAATCGATTCGAGAACGTCGCGCCAAGGCAGATCAGGACGGCAACGCTAAACGTCACGATTCCCGGAGGCGCGGTGCCATGCACGGAGGACAAAATAAAGGTCACCGCAACCTCGCTGACGGATAACACGGTGGAGAACTCCGCCGGCTGCACAGCGCATGCGATTCTAAGGGAGGTTGGAATTATAATATCGCCTAGCCAGCAGAGGGGGGGACCCGATGAAAACATTTGGGGTGAGTATGACCTCAAATACACCGTGACAATCACGAATAGAAGTGCCCAACCCGACAATTACACCTTGACTATCCACGATAACCTCGGCTGGGACTTGAGGCTTGTGGGGAGCCTCCTCCTAGGAGTGCCCGCCGGGGAAAAAAAGAGCACGACACTTTACGTCAAGGTGCCTGAGCCTGAAGTTGCAAAGCCAGGTACGGAAGATTTTATAGTTATCACCGCAACCTCCCAGACCGACAGAAGGGTTAGCAACTACGCAAGCTGCGTGGCCCAGGCAGGTGTGCTCGCATTCGAGGTGTCGGTCTCGCCGAGCCGGCAGAGCGGGATATATCTTTACAACATACTGGATGAGAATGACTTCGCATACATCGTTACGGTCACGAATAAGGGTACCCTACCTGACAATTACTCCTTAACGGTCGTCGATAACCTTGGCTGGAGTATGAAGCTTATTCACAGCCTCCTCTCGCATGTGCCTGCAGAAGAAAACGAAAACACAACACTTTACGTTGCGGTGCCTTTTGATGCAGAGCCAGGCACGGAAGACAAAATAACCATCGTCGTGACCTCTCAGACCGACAACACGCTTAGCGATAACGTGAGCTGCGTAGCTCGCGCTGCCCATGTGAACATGGAGGTCACGATTTCGCCCAGCTACCAGAGGGGTTCCCCCGGGGAAACTATTGTTTACCCTCTGACAGTCACTAACATGGGCGACGGTGACAAACCCACGATATACTCTTTATACGCTAACGATAACGCTGGCTGGGAGCTGACGATAGATGCGATAGATAATAAGCTTGTCATCCCTTCGGGTAAAAGTGCAACGACCAAGATCAAAGCTAGGGTTCCAGATAACGCTACACATCGCGAAATGGACAATTTGACCGTTCTCGTGTCGGCGCCGTCTCAAGTATACCTAACGGTCAATAAAAAAGTCAGCGGCTTAGCCCAGGCGGAAACCCTCACGTTATTCATCTCGCTGGACTTGAATAGCGCAAGGCCTAGGGAGAACCTTACCTTCACCGTGTGGGTCACGAATGTGGGCATCGAAAACGACAACTACAACATTACCGTTAGCGATGACGCGGGCTGGGGGCTGTCGCTCCGGGAGAACTCCCTTAATGATGTCACACCTGGCGAGAGTAGGCAAGCGACGCTCACCGTCACGATCCCAGAGAACGCTGAGCTAGGTGCTAGGGATAATTTAATGGTCACCGTTATCCCGAGAGCCGGCCCAGCGTCGAGGGAGTCCGAGAACTGTGTCGCGATCGCATCTCCGTTGAGGGGAGTTGAGGTTTCGATGTCGCCCAAGAGTCAGTTCGGATCGGGAGGAGCGGCGATCAGCTATGTAATTATTGTCAAGAATATTGGCACTGAAAATGATAGCTACAAGATAGATGTGAGCGACACGCAGAGCTGGGAGCTCTCGCTCTCGGAAAACTTACTGATCATCCCCGGGCTCGAGAGCAGGGGATCCATTCTAGAGGTTGTTATACCCAGCGAAGCGGGGGCGGGCACTGTTGATGACATACTCATCACTGCCACCTCGCGGGCGGATAACACGGTGAGCACAGGCGCGAGCTGTGCGGTGGAGGTGGAACTCCCAGCAGCGATCGTCCGAGGGGATAATAATGCCTACAATATCGACATGGAAATAGATGGGGATGTTCCACCTGATGCGTGGTATGGGCCGACGAACAAAGATAAAGACGGTTATGTGGGTAATTACCCGCCCCTGATGGCGGCCAGAAGGGTCGGCAAGGGCGCAGTTCTCGCTGCTGGTCTCGCTGACACGAATCGCAATAATGTGCCAGGTAAACCCAGGTGGAAACCACGCGGGGACCCTGAAGAAAAACTCGACGTGCTTCTCGACAAAGCTTTCCAGTGGATGAAACCAGGAGCGACGAAGGTGCTGTGGTACGAAGGATACGAGGCCTATAATACCAAAGTGCGATGCTCAGACCTCGTTGCCGCGCTTGAAGCTTTTGGATACACAATCACGGGCGATAGCACCGAACCTATCACGGCTGACTTGCTGGCTCCCTACGATATCTTGGTGATACCTCAGCTCGAACTTGGCGATGTTCCGAGATGGGCAAATGGGGGAAACCCGGATTTGCTCCCGGACGCGGACGTCGCGGCCATAAAGAGCTTCGTAGAAGGAGGCGGGGGGCTGTACATCGTGGAAGCTACCGACTTCAACGGATATAACTACTTCAAGGTACAGAACAAGATTCTTAGAGGCCTTGGCATCTACGATATTTCCTTCCAGTCAGACCATGTAACCGATGATGACTTCGCTTCTATATACGAGATCGATTTTGAGGTCACGCCCAAGGACTTCGGGGCAGATTATCGAGAGGCAACGGGGTTAACCCACGTTTATCTATATAGCGTCAGTACCCTCATAGTTGAGCCGGAAAGGAAAGAGCGAAACGTTTCTCCATCCATCTCTCCCAACTTTCTCGAAGGACTACCTGGAGAAACACTTACCTACACCTTAACCATAACCAACACGGGCAAGCTTGGCGACACATATATTTTGGGTGCGGTAGATAATGCCGGCTTTTCTCTTAATCTCACCCCCCCCGCGATGACACTTGCAGCAGGGGCATCTGATAATGCAACGCTCAGCGTCACGATACCTGAGGTCACGCCGCGGGGTATAGAAAGTAGGATAACGGGTGCGGTGACCTCATTAGGAAATCCAACGCTCGGCGATGTAGCTTTCAGCGAGGCTTGGACCGGTGCCTTGGGCGTCAGCACCTCGATCGATCCGACATCTAAATCCGGCGCCCTGGGAGAGAACCTTAAATTCTACGTCTACGTCACGAACACGGGCGATTTTGAGGACAATTATTCCCTTAGGGTTAGCGACACCGCTGACTGGGGGCCAGCGCTTTCGCTGGACAACCTCACCATACCCAAGGGTAGAACCAAGTTTGCGGTCTTGAGCGTCATCATCCCGGAGAATGCGGCGAGCGGCGCGGTGGATAACATAATCGTCACCGTGACATCGCAGATTGATAACACTGTAAGCGCTGAGAACTCCGTCAAAGCATATGTGGCGATCGCCCAAGGCGTAGATGTATCGATCTCGCCAACAGACAATTCAGGCGCGCCGGGCAGAAGGCTCAACTTCGACGTAACCGTTAGAAATACTGGCACGGGCGCGGACACATTCCGTTTGACTACCTCCGACACAAGGGGATGGGGCCCAACCCTCTCGGTCACGTCTTTCCAGTTACCCGGAGGGGCTTCGAGAACGGGCATCCAGCTCAGCGTCGAGGTGCCGGACGACGCGGCCGAAGGCGACTCGACAACTATAACCGTGACGGGGTCCGGGACTGGCTATCAGGACAGCGCCAGCTGCACGGCTCGCGCCATCATCCGCGGGGTCGAGATTTCGATCTCGCCAGAAAGCCAAACCGGTCCACCCGGGGAGAATGTCACGTTCACCGTCGTGGTTGCTAATACCGGCGAGGCCAAGGATAGCTATGACCTAACCGTGAGCGACAACGCGGGCTGGGAAGCCGTGCTCTCGGAGAGGCTGCTGATGGTCCCAGCCGGTGAGAACCGCACGACAAAAGTGAGTGTTATCGTGCCGAGCGAAGCGACCGAAGGCGAGTCGACGACGATAACGGTTGTCGCGACCTCGAGGGACGATCCCGCGGTGAGCAAAACCGCCACGTGCACGTCGAAGGCACGTAAAAAGACCCTAGGACTCCCCATCGTGCCCATCGGAGTTGGGGGAGCGGCAATTGGAGGAGGAATCGCGGCAGCGGTGCTGCTGAAGTCCCGCCCCCCGAAGCAAAGCCTGCTCGCCCCGCGACCGTTTCGATCCAACCCGGGGAAGGCACGAAAATACTCTGAAAAGTGGTTGTGAGGTCACATGTATTGTCAAGCGCCCCGACAACATTTATATATCCACATTATCAATCACCTTTGGACCGACAAAGAGGAGGAAACGAGTGAGAGCTGGACGCTTTAAAACTGCTTTGCTGTCGATTTTAATTATCGCCTCGCTGACGACACCAGTTATGACGCTCCTATCGGTGGCCCCGACGTCTGCAGAACCAGGGCCTGGTTATCTTGTCGCCGAAGGGAGTGATGCATCTTACAATAAAGATTGGTACCCGGAAATTCCACCCTCACGAGTATATGAGAGCAGACCCCCGGCGATAGCGGCGAAGAGGATTGGCTCAGGTGCCGTAGTCGCCGCTGGCATCGGCCGGTCAACAAACGGAGGGATAGCATACCCCACCCAGAGATGGGAGTCCGGCGAATTGGATGTCCTGTTCGACAAGGCATTCCAGTGGATGGTGTCGGGCGCGACTAAGGTACTCTGGTATGGGCATTACGAGGAGGGCGCTACAACTTACAACCGCCTCGTCTACAACTATGCCGATAGAGGCTCTTGGTTGATCGATAGTTTAAGGACTAAGGGGTACACGGTGGACAATACGGTCGGTACGGCCGACCCGATCACCTCAAGCCTGCTAGCACCCTACGAGATCTTGGTCTTACCTCAGCTCCAAGGCGGGCCGACGGGAGGGGACCCGGACCTCTTGCCGGATGATGCCGTGGCGGCCATCAAGAGCTTCGTCGAGGGGGGCGGGGGGCTATTCATAATGGAATCGGGCGACTACGATGGGTACAATTACTTCAAAATACAAAACAAGATCCTTGAAGCGCTTAATTTCGGCCTTTTCTTCCAACATGATACGATATTTGATACCGAGAGTGATGATGAACGCTACATTACTGCGATTGTCACCGACAACGAATTTGGGGCTGACTACATTGCGGAAACCGGGAAGAACACGATAAAACTTTATAAGGTTGCCACCCTAGAGTTGCCCGAACCTGGGGTGGTAGTTGGGATCGCGCCAAGCTACCAAGCAAGTTTGCCGGGATCAACAATCACTTTTGCCGTCAGTGTGTTCAATAAAGACGAAGTCGAGGATACCTATAGCTTAACCGTGGACGACGATTTGGGCTGGGACCTATCGCTCTTGGAAACTTCGTTGAATGTTTCTGGTAGGGAAACTAGGGAAACAACGTTGAGTGTCACCATACCCATTGGAGCTACCATCGACGCCGAGGACGATGTAGTAGTCACAGCCACTTCAACGGTGAAGGTGGGTGTAAGCGGCACCGATGCCAGCATAGTGCGCGCGGCAAGGATAATCACGCCGCCGATAGATGATACCTACACACATGAAGCTAGAGCCACGACAAAATTTGGGGACAAAAAAGCCCTATACACAGGATGGTACGATGACGGCTCGGAGAGGACATGGCTGAAGTTCGACCTCGGTGGTCTCCCAGGAGATTTGAGCATAGGCAAGGCGAAGCTCTGGGTTTACAATTATTTCCTCACTGACTGGGGATCATATGGTGTGCAGTGCCGAAGTGTCGATGACGATGACTGGAAGGAGGGAACGACGACGTGGAGTAACCAGCCGTCCTATGGAGACCTACTTGGTGATGTTATAGAGGTGACAGATACAGGATGGTACTCTTGGGATGTCACGAGCTTTGTGCAGCAGGAGTTTGCAGCGGACAAAGAAGTCAGTTTCTGCCTGAGGGATATAGGGGAGGACGACGAACCAGAACACTCAACTTGGTTTGCCTCCAAGGAATACGACGACCCCGAGAAATGGCCATATCTTGAAATCCCTCTCCCGTACGCAGTGGACGTGTCCATCGAGCCTTGGATTCAAGATAAAGATACCCCGCCCGGTGGGACCTTAACTTACACCGTCACCGTCCAGAACGTTGGTAGCGAAACTGATAGCTACGACCTGACCGTTAGCGACACGCAGAGTTGGGGACCATCTATTGCGCAAAACTTATTTACAAACCTCCAGTACGGCGATAGCAGGACTACGACGCTCACCGTCACTGTACCGAGCGATGCTTCCGCCGGCACCAAGGATACGATAACCGTGACCGCGACCTCCCAAGGTGATCCAACCGTGAGCGACTCCTACAGTGGGATAGCACGCGCGTTTGAAGGGGTCAAGTTGTCACCGACCGACGATGCCCACGTGTCCTCGGGTTACCAGGACATCAACTACGGTGGGGAAGACACCCTCTATCTCCGGAGCGATACGAGGGACTTTAAGAACCAGAGGATGTTCCTGAAGTTCGATCTCTCAACAATCCCATCGGGTGTAAGAATTATCGAAGCAGAGGTCTGGCTCTGGAGCAAGAGAGCCGAGCTCGCGGATGTAAATGCGCAGTGCTGGAGGGTGACAGATGACGTGTTCTTGGATGAGGATCTGATAACATGGGGCACCCAGCCAGACCTTGCGGCGCTCCTTGATACGGTTGACTTAAAATATTCACCACCCTCGGAGGACATGTGGGTCCTCTGGGACGTCACCGAGTTCGTAAGAGATGAGTTCGCGGGCGATAAGAAGGCGAGCTTCGGCATAAAGGCCGAGGTTGAAGACCTAAGCGGGCGGTATAGGTTTAACTCGAAGGAATGGTCGGGGACGGATAAGGATCCCCAACTAAAAATTTTGCACACAACTGAACTCCCAAGCGTTGTTGTATCTATTTTGCCTGATGATCGAAGTGGCTCGCCGGGGAAAACGCTCACTTACACGGTCACCGTCGCAAACGAAGGAGACGCCGAGGACACGTACGATTTGACAGTAACCGAAACCCTAGCTTGGGGCGCAACGGTCTCTCCGACCTCGCTCACGGTTGCCGCTGGAGACAGCGACACCGCTACTGTGAGCGTCACTATTCCCGAAGGCACGGCGGACGGCACAGAGGACGAGATAACCGTCAGGGCGACATCCAGGACGACTTCAGCAGTGAGCGACAGCGCCAAGTGTACGGCGCGCGCGAGCGCAAAGGGAGAGGGGCTGCCGATGACCTTGATAGTAATCGTGGTGGTAGTCGTGGTGATCGTGGTGGTTGCCACATTGGTGCTCATGAGGGGCAGGAGGGCCGCTCCGACCTGGACAAGCTGAGCAGGACCGCCCCTTATTTTTTCTGGAGATAAATCGGGGGCAGATGATGGACGAAAATGAGCGCAAATCGGTGAAAAAGGGCATTTTATTATCAATTCTGATGATTACGGCGACGTTGGCGTTTCTGACTTCGAGTCCTGCGGCCGCGGAGAATTCCGAACCCATCATCATAATCCGCGGCGGACCCTCCGCTTACAACAGGAGCAGGATAAATACACCCCCACCTTACCGGAAGTATGTGGCTGGCGATTACCCGCCGGTCATGATGGTGGCTAAATATGGAGCTGGTGGGGTCGCCGCCGCAGGCATTGCAGCCACCATGAGAAATGAAAGGTGGAACGGTCTCGCCAACCCGGGTCCGCACCTTGATGTCCTGCTCGACAAAACCTTCCAGTGGATGGTGCCCGGTGCGGAAAATGTGCTCTGGTATGAGGGCTACGGTGTATATGCGGATCAAAAGGTCACGGGAAACGCTTCAGAATTGGGAGATGCGCTTAGAGCGGTCGGCTACACGGTAATCGCGGATAGCACCCAGCCGATCTCAGAAATCGACCTCAGCGCTTATGACATCGTCGTAATACCTGGGATACAACTCGGCAGTCAGTACTCAGGCGGCGATCCGAGCCTGCTGCCAGATGACGATGTCACCGCGCTCGTCGACTTCGTCAGCGCTGGCAGCGGTTTGCTCGTAATCAACAACGCGGACTATGCTGGATATAACTTCTACGAGGTGAGCAACAAGATCCTCTCGAGTTTCAACTTCCCGTACCTTTTCCAGAGCGATACACTATCAGACATCACCACTTGGACTTCTGACAGTTACACATACAAGATTGATACCACCACCGTGATAGGTGGGCTCTATCAGGCCTCGACCGGAAAAGATGTAATTGGATTTTACAAACCCCATTCGCTGGCACAACCTACGCCATATAGAGTGGCTGTATCGATAGTCGAGACCACGCCGACCCTGAGTCCCCAAGTAACCCCAGACTTCAGGCCCACGATGGCCACGGCAAGACCGGGCGAGGATATCCAAATCATCATAGGGGTCCTCAATTTTGGCCTCGTGGAGGATAATTACACGGTATCCGCGGTGGATGATTTAGGATGGGCCATGGAGGTCTCCCCGACTTCTTTCACACTTTTGGCTGGCGAGCAGGAGGACGTCATCGTCAGAATTACTGTTGACCCGACAATAGAGGATAAAGTTCAGAACCTAGTCGCGATAACCGTCACCGGTACCGGCGTTGGGGAAACGGTGACGATATCCACTGCCCCATATTTTCCCTCAGCACAGCCTCCGTACGATTTGCTTCCGGACAATCATTCCCTAATCCGGAAAAATCCAATCTTTTACCAATTCAGCACTACATCCCTCCTCGTCGAGCCCCCAGCCTGGCCTATCATCATCGGGACTGAAACCGCTAACACACTCGACGAAACTTACAGGGAACCCTACCCTGTGCCTTTTGGCAGGGGAGAATTTCCGGCCGTAGCGGCTGCCGCGGAGGTCGGAAATGGTCGAGTCATTGTTTATGGACCTGGGCCTAGCTTCCGCACAGTGCCGACCACTCACTTCGGCCTCGAATCCTTAAGAATGAAAGAACTTTGTTTCGACATGATGGGTTGGTTGGCGCATTGGGAAAATGCAGCTCAGCAAAATGTGCTATTTTACTGGACCCCCTCGGATGCCTTCCATAGCGCAGATCAGTGCTCCGAGTGGATAAGCTACCTGCAAGAGATAGGTTACACAGTCCACACCTACACCGATGGGATAACTGCTGCACGCCTTGCGCCCTACAACGTGTTTATGTTCATCGGTCCGGAGCGAGCTTTCACAAGCGCTGAGATCTCCGCAATCAGGGACTGGGTGCGCGCCGGCGGAGGCCTGTTCCTCTCCGATCAGGCCGACTACGCAGAGTACTGCAGGGCCGTCTACAGCAACCCGATCCTCGAAGCCCTTGGAGTTAACATCAGGATACAGGATGACCAAGCGACCGACAACGAAAAATATAACCGCTGGCCCTGGGACCTGCGCGTTTACCTCGTGGATCATCCGGTCTGGTATCCACCTCATGCTGTTTCAGCGAGTGCGGGGCCCGGGGCGCTGACGGTAAATGCCGGGGGAAGGGCAACTTTCACCTTGACGATATACAACGATGGCACTGAGGCAGCCAACTATGAAATTGAGGTTATCAGCGAGAAGGGCTGGCCTGTTGTGCTTGAGCGCGAGGAGGTAACTTTGGCTGGCGGACAGATAGAAAATATCCAAATAGTAGCAGACACCCCTCCGGCGGAGAACCTAAAGAGAGAGAACATAACACGAGACAGTAATGATTACACCGTCAAAGTGACCGGGAGTAGGGCATCGACTGAGACGAGTTTCAGGCTAATCACAGAAATAGGAGAGGAGCCCACCGAAAAACCGTGGGTCATGATTGCAGCGGCGATTGTTATTATCGTTATCATCGCGGGGACAGCATTCTTTGCGCTAAAGAGGAGGAGGTCACCGAAATTGGGGACTATAGCGTTTTCTCACGCGACTTCTCCACTTTAGGAAGAATAATGCACCTATTGCAATTACCACAACAACCGCGGATATTGCTCCAACCGGCACTCCCTGACCATCTGACACCCTCTCTGGCGGATATTCGTCGAAGGTCTCTCCGTCGACGCCAACGGCTTGTAAATGGAAAGTGCCGTCCTCAAACAGGTCGATGAGTACGAAGTGATATCTCGCCTCAGGGCCGTAGGCCGTAAACCACTTGTTCTCACCTGTGTAAAGCGGCGCCCCCCACCCACCGCTGGTTATGTAAATGGATCCTTCTTCGGGGGGCACGATTTCCTCCGGTGCCGTTGTCCAGTTGAGCGGGTGCGAGCGCTCATATACGTGGTTATGACTCGTTAATACCAAGTCGACGTGATATTTGTCGAAGTAAAATGCCAAGTCGCGTACCAAGCTCTGAACGGGCCCCCTAGAGGAGACCATGTCCCTGTGGAGGACCACTATCTTCCACGGATAGTCTTCTGAAGCTATCAACTCATTCTCCAACCAGCCTAGCTGCTCCTGATAGGTGGCGGATTCCTCCGTTACCTCGAGATCCAACACTATTATCCGAAGGTCCGGCCCCCAACTGAGCGCGTACCATCGCTCGTTACTTGGCAGGCGGAACTGCTGGTAGTAGTTCGTGGCATCGGTTTGTGGGTCGTAATTAATAGTTCTGACATCGTGGTTTCCTACCGCGGGGATAATCGGTATGGTCAATCCTTCCGTGTCTATCCAATAAATGCCCGCTGCGGCGAACCAGTTGTCCCACTCCTGCTGGTCGTTCCATTCATCGATAAAGTCCCCAGCGAAGATGACGAAGGATGGATTAAACTTTGCCATCGCGCTTGATACGTTATCTCGCCCCTCAGGCCAATCAGGCGCTCCAGTTCTCGAATCGCCTCCAAAAACAAATCTGATATCCGCTGAGGTCTCTGGAGCAGTCCGGAAGCTCCGCTCCTCGCTCCAGCCGTAGTCTGGATGCCCGCAGATGAAGTAGTAAGACGTGTTAGCCGATACTCCGGTCAGTTCGACGTGGTGAACATAGCCCCTCAACCCTCTGTAAGTTACGGGGGTGATGTTGGAGTCGCCCACGGCTTGATATCGATAGAGTCCCGGATCTCCATTTCGCGGTTCAGTATCGTAGCGCACCTCGCCCAGATATCCTTGCTCCATCGTGCGCCAGCTGATGTTGATCGAGTGAGCGGTATTGTCCCTGGCCCAAGTTAGGTAGACGTGGACTGGAGGGTCGAGATCCTCAGCCTCCGTCGATGGGGCGGCACTCACGTGAGCGAGAAACAGCAGAGCCACGAGCGACACCAAAAACCAGTGATGTCTCTTTATGATTTTTCCCCCATATCCCTGTGATCTACCTTTTGGCTTGGCACCCATCCCAAATACGTATAGAACAAATATTAAATTTACTCTAAATTGGAAAATATCAACACTTGTGAAAGGTTATGTGATGGATGAAAATGATAACAAAGCTATGACGAAATGTGATTTCCGCGCATTGCCACGAAAAAGGAAGTATTCTATGATTTTATAAATGATAAAGGAAAGTTGATGAGGGGGCGGACGTACGGTTAAATTTTCGATGGACTGTATATGTGATAACGAAAAAGGGGACTAAATGAAGAAGATTGTAGCAGTGCTTGTAGTTATCGTGCTTTTGATAGGGGTATATTTTGGACTACTCAGAAGTGAAGCACCCACTGGCGAATGGTTGATTATAGGTAGGGATATTGACGCTGACATACTCGACATCCACCGCACGCTGTATGACCCCTCGATGCACACGATAGCTCTGTTGACGGACACCCTGCTGACCTATGACTGGAACATGAACCTGATTCCCCTACTCGCAGAGAGATATGAGGTGACGCCTTACTACATCGACTTCTACCTACGCGATGACGTCAAGTTCCACTGCGGGGAGCCGTTCAACGCCGAGGCTGTGAAGTACACTATCGATAGGGCGAGGAGCCTGCCCGGCAGCAAGCACGTTGCCTCAGTTCAAAAGTTATGGGCCGAAGTCAAAGATGATTACTGGGTTAGAGTGTTCCTCGAGAATGAGGATAGGTATGTCATCCAATGGTTCGCCACTACTTCCAGCTCCATCGTCTGCCCGCACTGCGCGGAAGAGTACGGCACGGACTACGGCGTCACCAATGTCTGCGGCACCGGGCCTTTCAAGTTCAAGGAGTGGACTAGAGATTATAGAATAGTGCTCGAGCGAAACCCCGAATATACGTGGGGCCCTGCGATGTACACTAACAGGGGGCCAGCGCAGATAACAGGCATAATGTTGGATGTAATCCCAGAGGACTTGGTGCGAGCCGCGATGCTCGAAGCTGGAGATATCAACTTCATGATGCCGCCGGTCAGCGCAGAGGATATAACGAGGCTCGAGGCGAATCCGGAAATTCAACTCTTCAGAGGCCCTGAGCCCGCGATGGACTATTTAGGCTTTCACACAGGGGGCGGCAGGCACGGCACCTACGACCCAGCCACGAAAAAGTGGTACGACGAGAATGGCGAAGAACTTGATATAAGTGTAAGGTTCGTGGGCGATGTGCGGATAAGGCAGGCGATCTCATACGCCATCGACAAGGAGAAGTTGATCGAGCTCGCCGAGGATAACATCGGTTTTCCGGCCCATGGACCACTGACGTCTATACACTGGGGGTACTGGCCCGGGGTGGAGAACTACTATCAGTACGACCCTGAGAAGGCAAGGCAGCTACTCGCGGAGGCGGGCTATACGGGTACTAAAATAAATTTGCTGGCGATGGATCGCGATCGCAGGGTTGCTGAGGCGCTGTACTATCAGCTGAGAGAAGTTGGAATAGACCTCGATTATGAGATCGTGCCATTTGGCGATCTTGAGGAGACGATCAGAAGACGGGAGCACCAAATGTATCTCTTGGACTGGAATTGGCCGTATGAGGACATAATCTTCTGGATGTTCCATCCAGACAGGGCCCCGTCGCCCAACAGGAATTGGTGGGACCACGAGAACGCCGAGTCAGTGATCGATCGCACGTTTTTATTCGACCACGAAGAAGCACTTGAGGCACTTTACGAGGCCCAGCGGATGATCATGGAGGATGCCGTTTGGGTTCCTTGGCGCGAGCGGGAGGTCCTCCACTTTGTGCGGGCAGAAGTTAAAGGCTACCGGCTGCATCCTTGGCCATCATGGACTTGGAAGATGCTCGATGTGACGATCGAGGCTTAAGGGGACGACGTTTTGACCTTCAAATTTATGCAATACGGCCGCTTTCCAGCTCCCCAATCCTTACAAATCCTTATTAATAATATCACACTATTTTTTCTGGCATTTAATGGGGGTTGGGTATTTTAATGGAGGAGGAAAGCCGTAAGGCGATGGCAAGTAGCAGCATCTTGATATCAATCCTAATGATCGCGGCGATGTTAACACTTCTAACGACTTCGAGTTTTGTGGCCGCGGAGGAACTCGAAGTCATTGTCCGCGGCAAGGAACCCGCCTATAACGTGAATCAAACGGGAGATAAGCCCTGGAAATGGTACAAAGCCGGCGATTACCCCCCTATTATAATGGCCAAGAAGGTTGGTGATGGGGCGGTTGTCGCTGCAGGCGTGGCGACTTCGTTTGAGGATATAGATACGGCACCCGAATTTGGCAGGTGGAACGATGCTAGGGAAGGCTATGAACCAAACCCACTTCCTCATCTTGATATTTTGCTCGACGTGGCTTTCCAGTGGATGGTGCCCGACGCGACAAAGGTGCTATGGTACGAAGGATATAATGTCCTCTATAGCACCACGAATTGCACAAATCTTATCAAGGCGCTCAGGGCTTTGGGGTACACGATCACGGGCGACAGCACCGAACCTATCACAGCTGACTTACTGGCTCCTTACGATATCCTGATGATACCCCAACTTCAGCTTGATCCGTCCGATGCCGAGGTCGAAATTATTAAAACCTTTGTCGAAGGGGGTAAGGGGCTGTTCATCGCGGAGGGGAGCGACTACCAATATTTTAACTACTACAAAGTGCAGAACAAAATACTCTCCGTCCTTGAAAATGAGCTTCCCTTTGAGGATCAGCTTGCGTTTCAGTCGGATGAGTTGAGAGACCCCGTCAATTATTGGTTTAGCGATGACAGGATAATCCTTGATGTCGACACAACCACCGAGATAGGTGCGGCCTACCAAGCCGCTACCGGAGAGGCTGGGATCGGATTATACAAGGCGTGCACGCTTGCCCCACCCACGTTATACGGGGTAGCGGTGTCAATAATCCAGACTGAACCACCAACAACTGACGGAATAGAAAACGATTTTAGGCCTACATTGGCCACGGCAAGACCCGGAGCGAACATCGTAACTGTTGTCAGGGTTTCTAACATCGGCAAAGTGAATGATAGCTACACGATATCTGTGGTCGATGACCTAGGATGGCAGATAGAGGTCTCGCCGGCCACGCTTGAGGTTCCCGCGGGCGAGGGAAGCGACGTTACAGTCGAAATCACCGTTGATTCTGCCCTAGAGGACAAGGTCCTAAACCTAGTTAGTATCACCGCCAAGGGCACTGATGTCGAGGATACAACAGCTTTAGCAACAGCCCCATATCTACCAGTAGAGGAGCTTCCGTACTCGATTTACAAAGAAGACGAAGTTTTCTATGTCTTCAGTACTCCTTCCATCCTTGTTGAACCTCCGGCGCAACCGATCATCATCGGGACAGAAACCTCTTGCACGCTCGAAGAAACACCTTACAGGGAGCCGTACCCGCTACCGTTCGGCCAGGGTGAATATCCAATTGCAGCAGCAGCACAAGAAGTGGAAGACGGTCGAGTCATAGTCTACGGTCCAGCTGCCAGCTTCCGAAGCGCGCCTACCAATCACTTCGTCCTCGAAACTTTGAAACTGAAGGATCTCGGGCCCCGCATGGTCGGTTGGCTTGTGCACTATGAGGACCCGGCGCAGCAAAAGGTGCTATTTTACTGGACTCCTACAAAACTAGCTTTCCACAATGGAGAGCGTATGGCCGCGTGGCTAGAATACTTACGAACGCAGGGCTATACCGTTCACACCTATAGCAATGGGATTACCCCCGAGCGTTTAGCGCCATATAGTGTGTTCATACTCTTCACCCCTGAGCGGGCTCTCAATGCCGACGAGATCACAGCAATCAAGGATTGGGTGCACGCAGGCGGAGGCCTATTACTAGGTGAGCAGGCAGACTACGGGGGCTATGCCAAGCCCTTATTTACAAATCCGATCCTCGAGGCCATAGGAGCTAGCATCAGAACGCAAGATGACCAGATAACCGATTACGAACGGTACAGCCGCTGGGCTTGGGAGCCGCGCGTCTACCTCGTGGACCACCCAGTTTGGTATGCGCCATACGCATTTTCAGCAGTTGTGGACCCCTGGTCACAGTCACTCATAGGCGGAGAAGAAGGGGTCTTTACCATGACGATTAAGAATGAGGGTACGGAGGCAGACAGTTACAGAATTGAGGTTACCAGCCAACTGGGATGGCAGGTCGAGCTCGAGCGCGAAGAAATAACATTGTCCAGCGGAGAAAACGCTGGAGTTAGGATAACTGTGATGTCGCCTAGGGTGAACGAGCTCACGAGGGATGTCTTCACCGCCGTAGCATCTGGAACAAGAGGGTCAGCCTCAGCCGAATTTATGCTAGTTGCGGAGCCAGAAAAGCAGGTGACGATCTCGCCGTCCTCCGACTCCGGTTCGCCCGGTGAAACGCTGACCTTCACCGTCACGGTCAAGAACACGGGTGATGCCGAAGACACCTATGACCTGACGGTTGACGATGACGCTGGCTGGGGCCCAACCCTTTCCCAAAACTCCTTAGCAAACCTTGAAAGTGGGGAGAGCCGGACGGTCACGTTAACCGTAACCATCCCGAGCGATGCCGCTGAGGGCGATTCAACGGAAATAACCGTGACAGCGACCCCGAGGAGCGATGCAACCAAGAGCGAAACCGCCACGTGTACGGTGACGGCAAAGGCTGCAGCCGGGTTCCCAGTAGTTTATCTGGCGGTGGCGGTCGTCATCATCGTGGTGATTCTAGGCGCTGTCCTGATGATAAAACGTAGATCAGTGCCAACAAAGCTAGAAATCGGCGCTTGACTTCCTACTAACTCAAATAAAAAATGTTACCTCTCTATTGTAGTCGGTAAATTCTTAACAGAAGTTTCCCCATCAGATGTCGGGGGCGGCAGAGTGGGCATGGTAAGGTTTGTGATAAAAAGGCTGATGATTATCCCCCCCTTATTACTTGTTTTAGCTTTCTTCCTGTTCCTTTGCTTGCACCTTGCCCCCGGCGATCCCGCGGAATTACTCGCGGATCCCAAGCTTGTTGGTGATGAAGAACATTTGGCTTTAGTAAGAAAGGCGTATGGTCTGGATAAGCCAATTTACATTCAGTATTCGCGATGGTTAATTGGTTGGCCCGGACCTGACCCGAAATATATGGAGAACGAGAATTTCAGAGAATTTTACACAACAAACGTGCCAAAAGGCATATTGTGGGGGGATCTCGGAAGATCTTGGAAGCATGGGTCTATTTCTGAGGTAATCAAAGAAAAGCTCCCGGTAACTTTGGAGTTAACTGTTCTAGCCCTCCTCATAGCCATCGGGATTGGCCTCCTTTTGGGCATTATCGCCGCCATGAAGAGGGGAACCATCGTGGATTATTTCTCGACAACCGGGGCGCTGTTTGGCCTTTCTATGCCCAGCTATTGGCTTGGCATGATGATGATACTTGTCTTTTCGTACAGTCTTGGCTGGATGCCGTATCGATATGATGGCTCCTTTACAAGCATGCTCATGCCCGCCATCGCCTTGGGCGCTTTCCACATGGCATCGGTTGCCAGAATGACTAGGTCCAGCATGCTTGAGGTAATGGGGGAGGACTACATCAGGACGGCTAGGGTGAAGGGAGTCTCCGAGAGGCTCGTTGTCTTGAAGCACGGGCTGAAGAATGCACTCATACCGATCATTACCATTCTCGTCCTACAGATCCCATGGTTGTTCGGTGGGGCGGTCGTTTTGGAGAAAGTATTTTCGATACCCGGCATGGGGAGGCTCATGATCGATTCTATATTCCCTCATGCCGATCCCTATGTCGTCCTAGATATCTTTTTGGTTCTCTCGGTGTTGACGGTTTTTGCGAACTTGCTGGCGGACATTTTGTACGCTTACGTCAACCCAAGAATCAGGTATGGATAAAATGAGGAGATTTCTATGCCTGCCCCATTGATCGGATGGATACGAAAAATGTGGACGACCCCAGCGGCTCGAAAGCTTAGGCGGAACAAGCTCGCTTGGATAGGGCTTGCAATAATTTCAGCAGTCGTGTTTTTTGCGATATTCGCGGATTTCATCGCCCCCTATGACCCCATCGAGCAAATATACGATGAACGTGGGGAGTTGGTAAAGCTAGCTTCGCCATCTAGGCAGTTCTTGCTGGGGACCGACGATTTTGGGAGGGATATATTCAGCAGGATCATCCACGCAATTGGATTGGATTTAAAGTTAGGGCTGGCATTGGTCGGATTGTGGACAGCAATAGGGGTACCATTGGGTTTAATCGCTGGATATTATGGGGGGAAAATAGACTCCGTGATAATGCGGGTGGTCGATGGGCTATACGCTTTTCCCTACTTGGTGTTTGCTATTGCGATGGCAGGGCTCCTCGGCTTCAGCCTAACCACGATAGTCATAGCACTTGGAATCATCGGCTGGCCCCTTTTTGCGAGAGTTGTTCGCGGAAAGGCATTGGCTGTTAAATCTGAGGTTTATGTCGAAGCATCGAGGGCTTTTGGGGAAAGGGATAGAAACATAATGCTCCGGTACGTTTTGCCAAATTGTCTCGCCCCGCTAATCGTAATCATGACATTATCGCTGGCTACCTCCCTCATCATCATCGCCGCCCTAACCTATTTGATCCCTGTAGGTGTGCCTCGCCATGTACCAGAGTTGGGTTCGATGTTGGCCGCTTCCTATGAGCACATACGGGTGCAGTGGTGGTGGCCCACTTCCGTGGGGTTGACAATAGTGATGATCGTTCTGGGATTCAACTTTCTGGGAGATGGGCTGAGGGATGCCCTGGATCCAAGATTGAGGTATTAGGGCAGGGAGAGAAATGGCGAAACCGCTACTAGAAGTCAGAGGACTAAAAACCTATTTTTTTACTGACGAAGGCGTGGTGAAAGCAGTCGATGGGGTAGATTTCGACATACAAGAGGGAGAAATATTTGGGCTCGTGGGTGAGTCTGGCTGTGGCAAGAGCGTTACGGTCCTTTCCCTATTAAGAGTAGTCCCAAGCCCGCCAGGAAGGATTGTTGGCGGGAAGGTGATGTTCGAAGGCAGGGACCTGACAAAAATCAGCGAGGGGGAGATGAGGCGGATTAGAGGCGCGAAAATCTCGATGATATTTCAAGACCCGCATTCTTCCTTAAACCCCGTCTTCAGGATAGGCGACCAAATTGCAGAGGCGATCCAACTTCATCAAAGGATAGATAAAAAAGAGGTGCCATCCAAAGCTGCGGAGGCTTTAGATCTCGTTCGCATTCCCGACCCAGAGGATAGAATGTATCAGTACCCGCACCAGTTCAGCGGGGGGATGAAGCAGCGCGCCATGATGGCCATGATGCTCGCTTGTAATCCAGCGCTCTTGATAGCCGACGAGCCAACTACGGCGGTGGACGTGACGATTCAGATTCAGATTTTGGAGTTATTGAAGGAATTGAGGCGAAAGCGGGGGGCATCAATCATGATTATCACCCATAACCTGGGGGTGATAGCTGAGATATGTGACAGGGTCGCGGTGATGTACGCTGGAAACATCGTAGAACAGGCGGACGTGGTGAGTTTATTCGAGAAACCAAAACACCCATATACACTCGCGTTATTGGGCACCTTTCCGGGTGCGGAGAAAAAGAGGGGTGAACTCACGGTTATACCTGGCTTCGTACCGAGCCTTGTTGACCCTCCTTCCGGTTGTAAGTTTCACCCCCGCTGCCCCCACGCCAAGTCGATATGTACGAAAGAGATGCCGCCCGTGGTTGAAGTGGGTGAGGGCCATACCGTGCGGTGCCATCTCTATGAGGGGGGCAAAAGATGATGTCGAAAGCTGTCTCAAAAATGGTTGAGGTTAGAGGCCTGAAAAAGTACTTCATAGCCGAGAGGGGGCTCTTCTTCGGGGGCAAAAAGTGGATCCTTGCCGTTGACGGCGTGGATTTTCACATAGAAAAGGGCGAGATCTTCGGTCTTGTGGGAGAAAGCGGGTGCGGAAAGAGCACGGTGGGTAAGCTGATCTTGGGTCTATTGAAGCCAACGGCGGGCAGGATATACTCCGATGGCCAAGACATAGCCGATATGAATGGAGGCGAGGTGCGGAAGTTGAGGAGAAGGATGAGCATCGTATATCAACACCCATACTCCTCCTTCAACCCAAGGATGCTCGTCCGGGACATTGTGGGTAGACCTCTCGAAACATTTGGAATTGCTAAAGGGAAAGAGAAGGATGAGCTAGTTGCAAAAGCCCTGAAGGAAGTCGGGCTAAACCCAGAACATATGTTTCGTTACCCCCATGAGTTCAGCGGCGGCCAGCAGCAGAGGATAGCGGTCGCCCGGGTACTGGCTTTAAATCCGGATTTCGTGGTGTTGGATGAGCCCACCTCCGCCCTCGATATGTCGGTTCAAGCGCACATACTGAATTTGCTGGGTCACCTGCAGCAGAAGTACAATTTCTCGTACCTTTTCATCTCGCACGACCTTAACGTGATTGAGCACATGAGCGATAGGATTGGGGTCATGTATGTGGGCAAGTTGTTGGAGGTGGCTACCAGAGAAGAGCTCTATGAAAACCCGCTGCACCCCTACACAAGATTTCTGCTCGACGCGGTGCTGGTTCCAAACCCCAAGCGCCGACGCAAGCGCGAGATATTGGGGGGAGAGGTACCCAGTTCAATCAATCCGCCACCGGGCTGTAGGTTCCACCCGAGATGCCCCTATGCTATGGACGTCTGCAGGAGGGAATTTCCCGAACTCGTGGATGTGGGGAGAAACCATCAGGTAGCTTGCCATTTAGTGAGCAGGAAATGACAGCTCCTAAAATGCCACGATATTTTGTTGCCGCATACATCACTTGAATTCGAAAAGTACCCCCAACTCACCTTTTTAACCTTTTTATTTGCCATAATTTGAGGTAATTTTATGATAAATCGACAACCTTATAAAGATTAATCACCCAATTTTTATCGAGGTTGAAAGACCTAAAAAATAAGGAGGCAATAAGTGAGGACCGAGAAATTCAATGGCATTTTGCTGTCGACCCTGATAGTAGTCTCGTTGATGGCACCAGCTTTGTTGGTCGTATCGATCCTAACTGCTGGCCAAGTTTCCGCAAATCCCGACCCATATGACAACATTGTCCGGGGCAAGGATAACGCTTACAACATAAACAACACTGCCGATCCACCTTGGCAAGAGTATGCACAAGGCTCCCGCCCACCGATAATCATTGCAGAGAACAACATCGGCCCGGGTCAGGGTGCGGTTGTTGCGGGTGGAATAGCTAATACAATCCGTAACAGTTATTGGAACGGGGGAATAGATGGGGTCAGTAACCCTGACAACCATCTCGACGCACTGCTCGACGCAGCATTTAAGTGGATGAGACCTGGCCCATTAGATAACCGAGACAACGTGCTCTGGTACCAAGGCTATGGTGTTTACGCTACTATCACAACGTGCTCAAAGTTGGTTGATAACCTCACGGCTAAGGGATACAAGATTGTAAATGACAGCACTGAACCGATCACCGCTGGCCTTTTGGCCCCCTACGATATCTTAGTCATACCCCAGCTACAGCGTGGTGTAATGGGCACGGGCGGCGATCCGAGTCTGCTGCCCGATGCAGATGTCACAGCTATCAAGAACTTCGTTGAAGGGGGCAAGGGACTGCTCATCGCGGAGGGGAGCGATTTCTTCGTTCACCAATACTATAAGGTGCAGGACAAGATCTTGGATGCATTTAATCTCGGCATGTACTTCCAGAGCGACCAAGTGGTAGACGATGTCAACAAGTATGGGACCAGAGCCGACCAGAACTGGCTAATCACCGTTGATGTAAATACTAGTCACCCCATCGGAAGTGCCTACCAAGCGGCGACTGGAAAGACTAAGATCGGCTTACCCAGTGTTTGTTCCCTAGCTCCATTGCCGACCTACGGGGTCAGCGTGACCATCTCGCCAGGTTACAAGGAAGGCCTGCCTGGAGGGACGCTCCAGTACTACGAGGTGACAGTCACGAACATGGGGACGAACGCTGACACCTACACTTTGGAAAACACGGATAACTCCACCCCCGATTGGATAATGGAGCTCTCGCAGAACTCGCTCCCAAATGTATCTGGCCTTTTCGACTCCAGAACCGTTACGCTCAAAGTCAAAATACCTGAGAGCGCAGTGCCCGGTACGGTGGACAACGTGACCGTCAAGGCGTCCGGAACTGGGGTAAGCGACAACTACTATTGCCTAGCGATCTCTGGTAGGCAGATAAGGTCGACGATGGACGACACTCAAGCGGTCGAGGGTACACCAACCAGAACTGCCGGAGCCCAGACGTTTATGTACGTCGGAAGCTCCACAACAGGTGGGTATAATGACGAGAGGGCATTCCTGAAATTCGACCTCCGGGGGATTGCATCCCGCGATAACATTACGAGCAAGGGCGCAAGGCTTTTCGTATATGGATTCATAGTGGGTGGAACCCCAGGAAAGAACGTGGACCTCCGCAGAGTCGAAAACGATAACTGGGTCGAGGAAAAAGTGACTTGGGATGATCAGCCAGCCTATGGAACCTCAATTGGCACGAAGACGGTGACCGAGGCGGCCGCATGGTACTCCTGGGATGTCACCAGCTATGTGGACGCCCAATTTACGACCCCGAACGACAACATCGCAAGCTTCTGCATCAAGTCTGTGACGGAGGATCTAGCGTACCCCGACAACTTCTCCTATGGATTCGACACGAAGGAATTCAGCGCTTGGGCGAACCCACGCATCGCCATCGGGCGCAACGTTTGGATGACCATTGACCCCGAATACCAGGAAGGCCTGCCAGGTGGGACGGTCAAGTACACCGTAGATGTATGGAACATGGGCTCGCTCTCGGATACCTTCAACCTGAGTGTAGGCGATAATGCCGGCTGGAGTCCTACGATTTCACCCAGCACGCTTGCGCTTGCAGCGGGTCAAAAGGGAACAGCCACGGTAAGTGTCACCATACCAGTGAACGCGAGGATATGCGTCGATAATGACAACATCACCGTCGCCGCGACCTCGCAGAACGATTCTACAGTAAAGGATAACAATTGGGTCATAGCGCATCCCGCCAAGAGGGTAAAGCCAGCTAAGTTAGACACCACTACGAAGGGCGGATTGGCTCTGGGCCTGCCACCCACCATTTGGGGCATCGATGACACGATTTACGCCGGACGTTACGCGGGCGGCCCCGAGCGCGGATGGCTGAGGTTCGACCTTGGGGCGATCCCGAGCCTCGATAACATCGCAAGGGCTAGGCTCAACCTTACCAGTAGCTCCGTGATAGGTGTAGGCGCTATAGTCCAAGTCTACAGCGTTGCCAATGACACTTGGATAGAGGACGAAAACTGGACCAGCACGCCCCCGATTGATAACTTACTCGATACCCGTTCAGTGATCAATAGGGGTGAGAATTACTCCTGGGACGTCACGGCCTTCGTGCGGGACCAGTGGGAGAACGATCCTCAGAAACTCGCGAGCTTCGCTCTGGTCCACCTAGGGGAGAACATAGATACCGTCAATAACGCCGCTCGCTTCACCTCAAAGGAAGATTGGCGTGCTAGGGATGAATGGCCATATCTTGAAATCTTATGCCCAACGCAGCTGCCGACGCGAGAGGTGCGCACGTCCGTTTCGCCGGTATTCCAAGGTGGCATAACGGGTGCAAAGCTTTACCACACCGTCACCGTCAAGAATACTGGCACGTCTGGCGACACATACGATCTAACTGTCGTCGATGCCTGGGGCGCGACGGTCTCACCGACCTCGCTCGCGATCGCTGCGGGCTCTTCGGCTACCGCAACGCTCAGCGTCACCGTACCAGTAGGCACGGTCTGCACCCTAAATGGGATGACCGTTACCGCGACCTCTCAGGTTGTTAGTACAGTGAAGGACAACGCTGTCGCCTTCGCACACCTGTCGGGCGTCGGGTTCTGGCTAGAGAACCTCTACAAGATCAAGCTTAGGCAGCTCGTGGGGATGCCCCCGACTGAAATCGGTATAAGTCTACGCCTGCGAGAGGACGCGAACAAACTAGTCGCGAAGTTCAAGACCTACGGAGGCAGTCCCCGGGGAGAGAATGTCATCTACCAGGGAAGCATGCCTTGGCACCTGACCGGCATCTTTAGCGCACCACACCCGCAGGGCTCGTTGCCCCCGACAGAAGTGCCCGTGGAGAAGGTCGATCTCGTGTTGGTCGACGGGACGGGCGCGGTGCTAGCTACAGTAGCTACTTTCACCGTAAACCGGGACGTCCTTAATGGCAGGCTGACAGCAATCTACCTAGAGTGGCCCTTCACCGAGCTGATGGCCCGAAAGAACGACCTGAATCGCGAGATCGTGAACATATACCTGCAGTGGCCCTATGCGTAATTTCAGGC
>Ga0315312_1001053_pt1 | contig 23981 bp, 24 predicted proteins | sample TDP7_MG_FD_203629 | JGI IMG/M metagenome (GOLD analysis project Ga0315312, IMG submission 203629) | Freshwater sediment microbial communities from Lake Towuti, South Sulawesi, Indonesia - TDP7 | ecosystem: Environmental > Aquatic > Freshwater > Lake > Sediment | place: Indonesia: South Sulawesi... | reverse complement strand
TCTTCACACATCTTGGTTAAAGGAGATCGACCAAAAAAGCCCTCGACATTCTTCCTTAGGTTTCAAAAGTTGACAACTCGCATCAAAACTCATTTGAGGACCTCTAAGATTCGCAGAAGTTCTGGAAGCGCTTTAATGGTGAAGTCAGAGGTGACAGATGATGGCTGCGACGGTTGTCCGTAGATCTCATCTTCACGTACAGTGCCGCTCCCTGAAACCAGCGCCGTCTTCATTCCTATCGCTCTAGCCCCCTCAATATCGTACTTCAAGTCATCCCCAACATAGATCGCTTCACCCGGGTCCAATTTCAACTCATCCAGAAATATCTGGAAGATCTTGGGGTGAGGCTTCCTCCAGCCAACCTCATCCGAGATAACAACCACATCGAGGAAGCGGTCAAGACGAAGCTTCCTAAGCGCCTCTCTAATCGCCTTCCTGTATGAGAAGTTTGAAATCAGCCCTACAGAAAGATACTGCTTTATCTTAGAAAGTGTGGCGAAGGCTCCTGGAGCTACCTTCAGTGAAGCTATGAACGGGTCGAAGTAAGCGTCGACCGCTTCCAGAATAAGCTGGTCTTCCGGCTTCACGTCGTATCCGAGTTGCTTGAGGGCATCGGCAACCCAGACCGTGTTATCTATCTCTCTGCATGTATCGACACGGATCTTCCGGTACTTCTGAGCCGCCTTATCATGCGCCTCTATGAGGGCCTCGTGTGAACAAGCTATCCCTCGCTTAACCAGTTTCCTATGCATGCTCTGCAGATACTTCTCGTTGTCGAGGCGCACATGGACCAAGGTGCCCATGAAATCGAAGCCGACCGCTTTGATAGCCATCCTTCTTTCCAACGATCTATGATATGCTACAATAGATCTAAGTTGCATATGCGTTTAGCCTAGAAGAACTCCTTAAGAGCCTGCGCGGCCGTATAAACGCCCCCTACACCGCTGATATAGTTCACAACTCTCACAGCTTCTGTGATCTCCTCTCTCGTAGCGCCAGCTTGCATCGCTGCCCGAGCCAACGCCTTTACGCCTTGAACAGCTCCAAGAGATGCATCTAAAGCCATCGCGATCAGTAGCTTAAACTTCCTGGGCAGAGCGCCATCAGCAAGAGCGAACCTATTGGTATTCTCAACAAGCTTAAGAAGCTCCGGATCGAGCTTCTCAAAAATCTTCAAAGGATGTTCAGACATCCGATCACCCCCCTCCAAATTAGATTTGATGTTTAGATGTTATAATCTTCCGTCTTCTTGTGTAACTGAAGGAACGACGATCTGCAGCGGGGAAAAACTCCCTCTGTGGAATTGAACTAGGTAAGAGTTATAAACGGGAGCATACAATGCGCCGCTCCACTGGAAGGGATCTTGGTGGAGCGGCAGAGCTGTGGAGAATAATTCGAGAGTATATTTTTCAGACTGCAGGGCTAGACAGAAAGATGAAGATTTGTACAGAAAGATTGGACGGCTCTTCGACGCCGCCCAGTTCAGCAGTAAGATAAACAAGGGCGACGTGGTTGCTTTGAAGGTCCACTGGGGCTTGCCTAGAAACCAACGTCGCCTAAGACCGGAGCATGTGCGTGCCATCGTGGAGAAGGTGAAGGAAGCTGGAGGCCACCCGTACGTCTTGGAGACTACCGGGGTGGGTTTATCAGGGCTGCGGGGGAATGGCGCAAGGTACATCGAGGCTGCCTATGGAAACGGCTTCACATACGACGTTTTGCATGCTCCCGTAGTTTTGGGTGACGGAGTGAAGGGCTTGTCGGGAGTAAAAGTGGGCTTCGAAGGGCTGAGGTTGAAGGAGGTTGAGATCGCGCAAGGACTAGCCGAAGCAGACACTGCATTTGTTCTCAGCCATTTCAAGGCGCATCCTCAAGCTTGCCTCGCCGGCGCGCTTAAGCAGATAGGGATTGGAGGTGTGACGAAGATCTGGAAGGCCAAGATACACCTTGCCCGGAAACCCGCGATCAACCCGGAGAAATGCGACAATTGTGGCGTCTGCGTAAAGTTCTGTCCTTTCAGCGCCGTAGACGATAGTGAAGGAAAGCCCAAGATCCGACCAGACCTCTGTCAGCTCGGCTGTGCCTGCTGGGAAGTCTGCCCCAAAGCCGCCATTACCGGTTGGAACGAGTTGACTGCTAGCAATGAAGAGTTTAACCTTAGGATGGTAGATGCAGCTGCAGCCATAATAAAGCATGTCGGAAGAGAAAAGATGGGGTACATCAACTTTGCGTACGATGTCACGCCTCACTGCGACTGCTATTCTTACGGAGATGTTCCTATCGTGCCAGATATCGGCGTCCTAGCGTCCGACGATCCCGTAGCAACCGATCAAGCCTCGGTAGACCTCGTGATAAAATCCCCAGGTATCCCGGGCTCAGCACTCGAGGAGAAAAAATGCCTAGAGCCCGGATGCGACAAGTTTAGGGCAATCTTCCCCGAAGCAGATTGGAGGTGGCAATTGGAAGCCGGCGAGAAATTGGGTTTAGGAACGAGAAACTATCAGCTGATCAAAATATAGGGAAAAGATGTGTTCTAAGGTACTCAAACTGGTTTAGGGTTCGCTCCCTGTCCATCCGTCTTGTTAATTCTATGGCTTCTTGTTCCTGCCGGACCAAGCGGCTAAGGGGCAGTTTTGTTAGGTGGTTTGTCGTTGATGACAACTCAGCCACTTTACGGCTGGCTTCCAAATTCATTTGCGAAAGACTGATCGCATGAAAAACCAAGCATACGTCAGGAAAGTATTAGAAATCGCTATGTGCTGAACATTGCTTAGGGTTTAGAGATGCCTCTGGAAGGTCTAGAGGATATCCTTCGGGTGGTTAAGAGAGGTTCTCTTGACCGAAACCCGCGACTCAACCGTAGACCAACCTGCAAGAAACGCGGAAGGGAAGCTGGCCGATTTATCGAATATTTGAAGGCCAGCGAATTTGAGATCGGCTCTGAGGAACGTATCGCGGTCGTGGAGCCAGGCTACTATTGGACACTTACGTACCGAGAGGAAAGGGTAACGCCCATCTACATTAAAATGAAATGTGTAGCTTGCGGATGTGAGGACAAGATTACGGATCCAGTCTTGACGCTCGAGTACCTGCGTCGCATCATTAAGTGTGGAGAGCCAAGGGTAATCTATGCATAGCAGCGACTGTTGCGATATCTAAAGAAGAGATCAGTAACCAACAGCGGGATGAGATTATTAAAGAAATGACGCGTCGGGCTGACGAAGGCTATCTGTCTAGTAAATTAAGAGTGGATCGAGCTACTAGGCGCCGAGAAAACCAGCGACAACATTCCAAATTAAGAGCGTTGGATTTTTAGGTGTAATTGATTGGATAAGTCAGGTATAGTTGGAAGCGACTATGATAAAGATCGTTGGAGTTTCAGGCAGCCCTAGGAAAGGCGGCAACACGGATCGCAGTCTGCAGGAAACGTTGAGAGCCTGCTCCGAAACATGCAGCACCGAGCTAATAAGTTTAGCAAACCTGGAGATAGCTGAGTGCGATGGTTGCGATCGCTGTAAGAAAGAAGGGACTAGAAAGCTTCCATGCCCAGCACACGATGATGACATGACCCCGCTCTACGGTAAACTGGAGTCAGCAGACGGATTCATATTCGCAAGTCCCGTCTACTACGGCTCGGTAACCGGCATAATGAAAATATTCATGGATAGATTCATTCCCTTCTATGATGATGTAGAATCGAGGAGTGAACTTAAGGGCGCATTGCGATTCAAGCCCGCCGGCGCCATCGCTGTGGGCGGAGCCAGAAATGATGGGATAGAGGCCGTTCTATATACGTTCCATAGATTCTTCCTATACAATGACATGATTGTCGTAGGTACAGCCGGTTATCCTAGCTCAGCTTCCAATCTAGGAGGAACCATATTCTCCGATAGCAAGCCAGATGCGCTAGCACGAGACGCCTACGGGAGAAACACTCTCCGAGCATTAGGAAACAAAGTTTCATTGATTGCGAAGAAACTTGCCGAAAAACGGTAATAATTGTGAAGAGGAGCGAGAGACCTCAAGACTCGTAAAACATCTACGGCGGGAAGAACTTCATGCTTCAACTTCTAGGTTTACTGGCTGCTTCATTCCTCGCGGCGCTGGCAGGCGCACTCTCACCCGGCCCAGTCTTCGCTGTTACCGTTGCAGAATCCGTTAAGAGAGGCTACAGAGCTGGACCGTTAATAGTTGCAGGCCACTTCATCCTCGAAGCGATCATAGTCTCGATTCTCTTCCTGGGGTTAGGGTCCCTTCTCGCCTCCGAACCGGCGAAGATAGCGATCGGATATGGAGGTGGAGCTGCATTGGTCTTGATGGGCATCTATCTCGCATGGTCCTCAAGAAATATTCACCTTCAAGCAGAGAGAAGTGTGAGTCATAGATTTTCTTCATACGGCTCGATAGTATCCGGGTTCCTGACGAGTTGCAGCAACCCCTACGTCCCATTATGGTGGGTTGCGATCGGAGTTCCAATCATGTACAAGAGTTTAGAAATTGCAGGTGTCCTCGGGTTCGCTCTATTCCTGATCGGGCATGGTGCAGCTGACATGGGATGGTTCAGCTCGATAGCATACTGCGTTGATAGAGGCAGGAGATTCATGAGCGATCGCTTTCTACGTTTTCTCGTAGTTGGAAGCGCACTCTTCCTAGTGGGTCTCGGCATCTATTTCATAAGTTCATCCGGTTTGACCTGACCTTAGGTTCATAGACCGCTTCAACAGAACAAGTTCCCTTTCAAGGAATCGAAATCATCTATATCCTCATTCAACACATCTTCGGAAATCGCGCGAGGGATAAATCAAGATTCAATCGGCTTATTGAGCGTAGAATGTCACCAAGATTATCCCTGCCACGATCAGTACAGTTCCTACGACATTTCTAGTTCCAACCCTTTCTCCAGAATAGATTGATGCGATTACGAGGGAGAATAGAGGACTTACTGATGAGAGGGGGATAGCCCTTGAGGCATCTGTTAGAGCCAAACTTGAGAATAGAAGTATCGCTCCAAGACCGATCTCGAGCATCCCACCTACCGCGGGAATTGTGACATCAACTCTAGTCAACTTTCTTATTCGGTTCAAGTCTCCAGCCGCTATCACTGCGAAAAGTAGGAAGGGAAGTGCCGCCGTTCTACTGATGAAAGCTGCAAATATCGGGTCGATGTTCGAATAGTTCAACGCCATCTTAATAAACGCAAGCCCGATGCTCCAAAAAACGGCTGCTACAATAGACGATGCAACCCCGAGTTTCGCAGCCCCGCCGTTGAGAGCCGTGTTGTTCTTCTCATTTCTGTTTAGACCTATTAGGGCTATTCCGACCACAACGAGGGAGGTCCCTACGGCCACAGCTAGCGTAAGCCTTTCGTTAAGGATCACGGCTGCCAGAAACATTGAGTATAAGGGATAGGAGCTTGATATCGGTTGGGCTCGCGAGATGCCGATCTTCTTCAACCCTACATAGTAAAGTGTATCTCCTATGGCCAGGATGAAGACCGAACCGATGACGATTAGAGCCAACTGATCGAACGTTACAGTTGATGAATGATATTGTGTTGCTGGAAGTGTGGCGAGAAGAAGTAATGTCGCAAACACGGTTCTCACAAGGTTAACTGAAAGATAGCTGACGTTCCGCAGAGCCTTCTTGTACAAGACAGCGGCTACAGCATAGCAGAGAGCAGCTGATAAAGCCAAGATCTCACCGATCATGAAGGTGTCTCCTTGAAGGGAAGGTTGATTACATCCCAGATTGAACATCTTACTAATATCATTATGCAGTCTGTGGTTCAGCAAACGGGAAAAGCTGATCTTATAGAGCGCAACTGACCGGGTTCATTTACCTCATTGTCAAGACTACCACAGGGGAGACTCGTCGACGTGCGGCCAAACTCGCTGGAACCATCGCCTTTCTCGAACTCATAGGCTCTCTTGCGATGGAATCGAAATCATCCGTATCCTCATTCATGGCGTTGGCTGGTCTGCATCCTATTCCCTAGCGCATCGCAAACGACTACTCCCTTTCGTCACATTTCTCAAGCCAAGTAGACTTCTATTCTCTTTCTGCCACGCCCCGGGTTCTTTCCTTTCTTCAAGACGATCCTCTTTAACGCCTTTACAGCCAATCGTGAGTCGTAGAAGTTAAGCTTTAGCTGGAGTCAAGCGTGAAACCCTACGCCGTTTCCGGGTGGGGTGAATTTCCAGTCTCCCTTCGGGCAGGATGATTCCGCGTAATAGTTTCCGCAATCTCTCCATGCTTGACGCGGAAGCTATGCGTCAATTTACATTAAAACGGGAGGAGGTCTCTAACAACGCGGGGCCACAGCAGCATCCTAGACTTTATGAGCGCTTTAAACTGCCAGACATTTCCACCCTCACCAATAATTATAGATGTTTGGCCTGTCACCTATTCACCAGAACTTAAGTATGGAGGTTATAAAGAATGGAGATCACTGTTGGCAGGTCAAAAATCAGACTGGTTAAAGGAGATATAACAGATCAGGAGACGGAAGCCATAGTCAACGCTGCGAACTCCAGTCTGATGGGAGGCGGCGGGGTTGATGGGGCTATCCATCGGAAAGGTGGACCGAAGATCCTTGAGGAGTGCAAGAAGATTCGGGAGAACGAGTGGCCGAAAGGCCTCCCAACCGGAAAGGCGGTTATCACATCAGGAGGCAAATTGAAGGCTCGATACGTTATTCACACCGTAGGGCCTATTTGGCGCGGAGGGAATCGGGACGAGCCTAGACTTCTTTCAGATGCCTATCGGAACTCCTTAGAGTTGGCTGTAAGTAGAGGGCTGAAGACGATAGCCTTCCCGTCCATAAGTACAGGAGCATACGGCTACCCTGTAGAGAAAGCAAGTCGAATCGTAATTAAGACGGTCAAGAGTTTTCTTGAGGAGAGAGATCGCCTAGAAGAGGTCAGATTCATCCTGTTTAGCGATTCAGATTTCGAAACCTACAGAGACGCGATCAAAGAGACGCTATGACTTGCGCCCACCCTTGAATGGGTGTGGGCTTCTGGGCTCGCAGGCTGCTGTTTCTCTTACCTGTTCATCTTTACGTTAGATCTTGTTCTGATCTTTGTAACAGCAATTATTCTAGGATTGTACTTACGAGGCTCTGTTCAGGAACGTGCTTGTGCGGGTATATCCTTGCGGCTACGAGATGGCATCCAGCTTCAAGTGTAACGTCTTCAGCCACAACTGAAGTTTGGAGAAGCCTTGTAACCTTGACTGGACTGGATTTGATGGTAGAGTGCCTCCCTACGATGCTTCCACGTATTTCGGCGTTATCGCCAATGATTGCCCTATCCATTACAGCTGATCTTTCTATAACTGCATTTCTTCCAACGCGTGTATAGTTGTCGATGCATGAGTCCACTATCCTCGCGCCATCTGAGATCACGCAGTGCCTTCCAATCAAAACTGAGCCTTCAAGCTCTATCCTTCCTTCTTTGACTTTTCTTATTATCTCTTCTCTCCTCCGAAGAGATTCGATGCTTTCTCCCTGTATCCATATGGTGGAATCCTCGGATATTCTACCGCCGAAGTCTTGCAAGCTTTTCAATCGGCCGTGAAGTATACCTTCCATGGCCTCAAGATACCTTTCGGGCGTCCCAACATCATACCATGCTCCTGTCAGCACATAGCCATAGACAGGTCTGCCCGTCTCCACAATGTAAGGTATCAAATCGTAACCGAAGTCTAGACGCCTATTCTGTATCATCTCTTGAACTTTTTTCTCCTCAAAGACCTCTCTAATCTTTGGAGAGACAAGGTAAAGCCCTGTATTAGCTAAGTTTGAGGGGGCTTCCTTCGGAGGGGGCTTCTCAACGAATCTTGATATCCTCATGTCCTTATCAACGTCGGCTACTCCGTATCCCGTGAAATCGGTTACGGGCATCAGCCCGATCGTCATGAAGGCGTTTCTACTTTTATGAAAGGCCAGAATATTTTCTAGATCTATCTCGAATATGTTATCGCCTTGGACGGCGAAAACCGGGTCTTTAACATCATAGTAGTCAATGTTTATTCTCGTTGAGTCTGCGCTTCCGTAGTCTTCTACGTTTGGCTGATACTTGATGTGGACACGCGGTTCAATGTTGTATCTTGCTGAGAAACCGATACCAGACTCAAAGTAATCATGCAGACTCTTATAGTTGGTGTATCCCTTCACTCCAAAGATGAAGTTTCTCAATCCCTGCCTAGCTAAAGACAGTAAGGATATCTCAATAAGAGGACGGTTCAAGAGCCTGATGCACGCCTTAGAAATCTCCGCCGTGAGAGGTAGTAGACGCTTCGCTATCCCACCGACTGGGATCATCACCCTCAAGGATTCGGGACTATAATCAGCTGCTATACTTCTCCCTCCAACTAACCTTGTATTCCTATTCCAATTAAGTCTAAATGCCGATGATAATGATTGTGCTTGCCAATGGTTGGCGCTACATGAAAACCATAATTGTATGAGTCCCCTAAAAGCCGCGGTCAAGCTCCCGAGGCGTACCCGCATAGCCACAGCCGAACTATTCATTTCGTCTGATCTGATGCTCGACAGGCTAGATGAGTGCCTCTTTGGGATTGTCCAAAACTCGAATGGATAAATGCTAGCGGAAAGAGCAGCCGTGATGAAATCCTCATTCTCATAGATGGGACGCGCACTTTTCCGTTCGATCGAGGTCGCTCTACAATAGGCACAGGCATTCTTCAGGGGAACTCTTGAGGCTTACGCTGCCGTGAAGCATAAAGAATCAATACCTTATCTTTTCAGTATCAAAACTATAGTAGAAAGCCTTAAATTTTGAGATAAACTCGAAGAAACAGGAAAGGTCACCCACCGAAACAAAAAGTAGAGTCACTAGCGTTATAGGAACTCAAAGGTACGGTGACCTCTAAGTTCAAGAGGGGAATATGATTGTCATGGCCTCAATAAAATTCGGTGTTCAATTCAAGCAAGAATTCGATAGCTATGATGACTTAAGAAATGCTATTCAGAGCCTACATGAGTTAGGTTTCACGTCAGGCTGGTTGTATGACCACTTGTATCCGGTGAGAGGCAAACCTAATCTGGAAAGTTGGACTACACTCTCGGCTTTGGCAGCGGATACTGAGCATATTCGTTTAGGCACCCTCGTGACTTGCAACTCTTATCGCTATCCCCAGCTTCTAGCAAAGATGGCCGCCACAGTTGATGTAATAAGCAATGGTAGACTTGAATTTGGGATAGGCACTGGATGGTACAAAAAGGAGTACTTAGCATATGGAATTCCATTTCTCAATCTCAAGACTAGAACTGAGCAGTTAGAGGAGGCTCTCCAGGTAATCAAGGAGATGTGGTCGAAGGGCAAAGCTAGTTTTAAAGGAAAATATTACTCTGTTCGGGAAGTTGAACTTCAGCCAAAACCGATTCAGAAGCCCCACCCTCCGATATGGATAGGTGGGAACCGTATGGAGGTTTTAACTTTAGTAGCGAAATACGGAAACGCCTCCAATCTAGTATATAGCAGTCCTGAAGAGTCGAGGATGAAAAACGAGTTTTTGAGTAAGGAGTGCCGGAAGCTGGGAAGAGATTGCAATAGTCTAATCAAGTCATGGCATGGATACCTCTACTTGTCAGATGATGCGGCCAAATCGAGGGAGGAAGCCTTGGAAAGGAAAAGAACTTCTATATATACGAGGATAAGGTCTCTCCCCACTGAAGACTACCTGAAAAGAGCTATTTGTGGAACACCTGACCAATGTATAGAACATATCCAACAGTTCGTAGATGCTGGTATAAGTTACTTCATATTTAGCGAGCCTTCAATCCTAAGGCCAGAACTTGGAAGGTTCTCTAAGGAGGTTATGCCGTCATTCGCATGAGCTCGCACCAGAAAAGCCCTGAGAAACATAGCTGTCGCAGCGGCGCAAGAAGCAATTGAGGTTCTAGAAAACGAGGAGTTTATCGTCGACTCTTAGGTCTTAAAGCCTTAAGGGTGAAGGTACTCCTTCGGGAATTTTGCCGCTACAGCCCAGAGGTTGCCGAGTCTAACTCGAGCAGTCTGGGTGCAGAGCTGGTAAGCGTCCCACCGGTCCATCCCGAGTTCTTCAAGCCAGAGGACGAGCTCGACGAAAGCTATCCTAACAGCTTCCTCAAGTGGCCTTCCAGCTCCTGAGCAGGCGACTGAGATGAGGTGGTCGGGCGACTCTATCCTCGGCCACCTTATCTTCTTCCCTTTGACCAAGTCGATCGTCAAGGTTATCTCTGCGGGCATCTCGACTGCTACGCCGCATATCTCCGCATCACCCTGAACAGCGTGAGCGTCGCCCATGTAGAGGAGAGCGCCTGACACGTTGACTGGGAAGTAGGCTTTGTTCCCGATACAGAAGTCTGGGATATCCATATTCCCTCCATGACTTCCCGGCAAGTCACTACTTATCGCCTCTATCTCCGGCGCGGTTCCGATGGTCCCTATCATAGGCTCGTAGGGCAGGGCGAATTTGTTGAAGTATACGTTCCCATCTAGGATAGGTATGATTTTGGTTCCGTGGGGTACCTGAGGCTTCAGGAACTTGTTGAGCGATACGCTTCCAGCATCTCCTAAGAACCACCAGTAAGATGGGATTTGAGTCGCGCCTTGTCCGATGAGCGGCTGTATCTCTTTGATGTCGACTGTGAGCGTGTCACCTTTCTCGGCGCCCTTCACATAGATTGGGCCTGACTGAGGGTTGCCGAAAGGCATGGCAACGAAATCTCTACGGTCTCCCTCCTTTCTCACCTGACCTGAAAAAGCGTCCTCAGTCTCAATGACGACGGTTTCTCCCGGCTCTATCAAGAGAGTCGGCTCGTTGAATGGGCTGAGAGCGTAATTGAGCTTCTTCTGCTGAGCAAGCGTCAACCTCTTCATCGCTTCATCCTCCACTTGGGCTTGAATATCATATCGTGAACTCTCCCCATTGCTTGAGCCATTCCTGTTTGAGCGTGCCACTCTTAAGATTTTAGGGCTGAAAGTATTAGAGAAGAGCTGCGATGTGGAACCTGCACGAGAATGAAATTTCGACTAGACTAATAGACGTCATGGAATAGAACACAGCCCCGCCAAACAAAAAACTAATAAGCTTAAGACAGGCAAAACGGGCAAAATACTTGGAGAGTCTAGAATGACCAGTTTTCCAGAGATTTCTCCGGGTTCAATCCACGTAGGCTGGATTGGAACGGGTGTTATGGGAAAATCTATGTGCAGGCATATTCAAGGTGCGGGTTACAAGATCTCAGTTTATAATAGAACAAGATCGAAAGCTGAGGAGCTTCTTGTTAAGGGCGCTACGTGGGCTCAGTCGCCTAGGGAAGTTGCGGAAGAATCGGACATAACCTTCACTATCGTAGGTTATCCGAAGGATGTTTATGACGTCTATTTCGGGGAGCATGGAATCCTTGTTGGAGCCGAGAAGAATTCCATATTAGTCGATATGACCACAAGTCAACCGTCTCTTGCTCGAGAAATCTACAACAAGGCCAAAGAGAAGGGTGTCTATGCTGTGGATGCACCTGTCTCAGGAGGGGACATCGGCGCCCGTGAAGCCAAACTTTCGATTATGATCGGGGGAGATAAAGATGTGGTTGAATATCTTCACCCTCTATTCCAGCTGATGGGAAGAAATATTGCCTATATGGGGCCAGCCGGTGCTGGTCAGCATACCAAGATGTGTAACCAAATACTGATCGCTACAACAATGATTGGAGTGGTCGAGAGCCTTCTTTACGGGTATAAGGCAGGACTAGATCTTGATGAAGTTATCTCGGCTATCGGTGCCGGAGCAGCAGGATGCTGGTCGATCAACAATCTTGGGCCTCGAATTGTTAGAAGGAATTTTGACCCAGGATTCTTTGTAGAACACTTCGTAAAAGATATGGGAATCGCCTTGGAAGAAGCTCGAAGAATGAGCCTTGCATTACCAGGCTTGGCCCTAGCTCACCAACTCTACGTAGCCCTTGTAGCACAGGGAAAAGGTAGACTCGGTACACAGGCTCTGGCCTTGGCCCTCGAGCAGTTGAACAATTTGGAAATGAAAGAGCGAGTAGATCTCGAAAAGTAGGAAGACACTATCGAAGAGATGCTCTGACTACCACTATGGATAGCTGCAACTACAGAGACGGGTATGCGGCGTTCATGGGAAAGAAACTTCAAATCGAAGATCCTAGCATGAGCATCGTTTTGGAAGCCTATACGGAGGCGCATGGATTACGGCTTTGAAATTGAAGGTTCTCAGTGATCTAACCTTAAGATACGATGTTGAGGAGCTGATGCATTTTTGTCATTTAGACTGTTTCAAGGATAGGGTAAGGGAGATTGAGGCTGTTATCGAGGAGAGCTACAGGCTCATAGATCCTAGAGCGGTCTACAAGGCGGTTAAAATATCTGAGATAAAAGGTAGTCGATTGGTTTTGGAAGAGGGGGGTGTCTTTGAGAGTGAACTTTTGGCGGAGAAGTTCAAGTGTACGCCTGAGATAGCGGTCTACGTAGCGACGATAGGGCCGGCGTTGGAGAGGAGGGTCACTGAGCTGGGACCTAAGGAACTCTCCAAATCTTTTATGATGGATTGTGTTGGGACATACGCATTGCGTCAAGTGTCCGATATCATCCGAAAAGACTTTCAACCTGACGGGGAAGGACGGCTATCCAAGTTCAGCCCTGGAGACACGGCCTACTGGGATATAAGGCAGCAGAAGGTTCTCTTCGATGTTCTGGGCGCAGAGAAAGTGGAGAATGTTACAGGCGTAATATTGAGCGAATCATATATTATGATCCCGAGGAAGTCCGTATCCGGCGTGATAGGCGATACTGAGGAGCAATTTGAAGAATGCCAGATCTGTGAGAAGAGATGCGAGTATAGGAAGGCCCCCTTCAAAGGTCGAGAATTCAAGAGTCATAAATGAATGTTCATCGAAGAGGTAATGCGATATCATTAGCAGGCTCATAGAAATCAGTGAAGAATGCTTCCGGAGGGATTGGAGGAAAGGAAAAGGATGAGTCTGCTAGATGCCGTTGAAGAGGATTATTCTGCTGAGGCTCTTGTTGCTAGAGCGATCCGTGGACTGGTTAGATTTCGGAGAGGGAGAGGTTTCTCACTCGGTGAATTGAAGGAGTGCGGATTGGCCGTCTCAGAAGCCAGAAAGAAGGGACTGAGAGTTGATGAGCTTAGGAGAAGCAAGCATGAAGAGAACATTAAAGCTCTCAAGAGGTGGCTTGAGTTTCAATCGAAACCCAAACAAGGAGTCTCCGCTACCGATGAGGTTGAGAAGTCCGTTTAAAATAAACTTCGCCTACTGTTATCAACTGGACAAGGACCTGGTTAAGGACTGAAGCAGAAGAACAGTCAATCCGTCGAGAATTGTTAGGAGCTTGAGAAAAGTGAAATGTTGCTATAGTTGTCTTCACTGGGACTCGGCCTCAAAGAAGGTTCCTATCGACGTTCGCAAGGTGCCCGTGAAGGATCAATTCATAGAGTTAAGCATCGGAGGAAAACCAGTCAGGATGCAATCTTGGGATTGGACGACGACAAGACCGATCGAGTTGAGAGAGATCTTGCGCAAGAGGATTTGCTTCAACGGCAAGGGTATTGTAGAGCCATGGGATGAATGCGATAACTACGCACCGAGATCACCTGAGCAAACTTCAAGATGCCGAAGCTGTGACTATTCCGGTGACTGCCTCAAAGCGAGAAACCTGAGAAAATACATTGCTTAACATTTCATCGCGATTGCGAATTTTGTAAAAAATCATGCGTAAATTGAGCACTCCGCTTGACAAAACGTGACAAAACTCTTAATCTGCAGAGACTTAAGGTCTGCTTTGATTACTGGCGTGTGATTTGATAGTACTTCATACACGTGAAAACCTAGTAAACACAAGTGGTACTGCGAAAACTGTGAGGATCTATCCCTAGGAGAGGATAACCATATGAGCGCAGGAAGATTTATGAAAAAGGATCCGTCCGCCTTGGCAATTTGACCCTACGATAGGTTTACTGATAGGAACGAGGATAAGAAAGTGAGAGAAAAGCAAGGGATAGACAATGGGTAACACACATAATGTGTCAAAGAAAGGACTAAACAAGTTTGATTTCCTTGCAAAGTCAGCTATAGACTTGGGGGCTGTGAACGCAAAAGTAATACCTGTACGTAAGATAGCCGTCGAAGACAGGGCCGTTCTTAAGTGCAGAGTTGGATGCCACACCTTTGGGAAAAAATTAATGTGTCCGCCTTTCGTTCCAACTGTTGACGAATTTCGAAAGATGCTGAGAGACTATCGATACGCTCTTCTGGCTAGGTTTAAGGCGGAAGCTGAAACAGATGAGGAGGTCGCAAGAAGCCTCCTAAGATGTGAATTTGACCCTGCCATGCCTAAAGAGCTAAGAGAGAAAGCGGTAGAATTTTGGTCTGATTGGAATAAAGATAAAAAGAGAATTCACTTGGCAGTTCTTGAGCTTGAAAAGGCTGCTTTTAACCACGGATATACGTTTGCGGTGGGATTCACAGCTGGATCTTGCGCATTATGTGAGAAATGTAATGTGGAGAAGGGGACTTGCGTTCACCCTACAATGGCTCGTTACCCAGAACACGCTGTCGGAGTGAACATGAAAAAGACCGCTGAAAAAGCTGGCATGACCATAACCTTTCCATTCCAGAACAAACCAGATCCTATCGTGTTGCTGTTAATCGATTAAACATAATGCCATTAGTCCTAACTTCCATCCCACATACGTGGTCTCTGAACATCAAATGAAATTGCGTCACACTAACGACTTGCAGGAATGGAACAGCTCTTGAAACTTGGCAAGTGTGTGATCCCTTGGTGCGCACATAAAGTTCCATAGCATTTCGATTGAGTACTAGACTGGGTGATCCGAACCTTTGCTGATATGGTTAAAAAATGGGGGAGTTCTGAAGATTCGCCGATGCTCTATTAGCCTTCAATCAGAGTTTCTGTGCTCTTCGTTCCTGCAATCGCATGAAGCTTGTTCGATAAAGCGCTGAGGGCATCATATGACGGTGCTTCAGCGAATGCGACGATGTCGTATCTTCCGAAGACGAGATAGGCGCTCTTGACCTCAGGGATCTTCTTCACAGCGTCCAAGACAGCAGGGCCTTTCGGGGGAACAACTCTAATCAGGACACAAGCTTTCATCTTCAAGACCACTCCTAGAAGCCGACGAGAGTCTCGGTAGCTTTGACCCCTGAGACCCCATGAAGCTTCATGACCACTTCTCCAAGCGACTTCATGTCCGCAGCCTCGACTTCTGCAACCACGTCCCATCGACCGTGAACACTGAAAGCTCTCTTGACTCCTTTGGCTTTCTTAACCTCTTCTACAACGCTCTTAATCTTCCCAGATTCACAGCAGAACAAAACACAGCCTAGAACCATTCTCTCCTCTCCATTTTCCTGCTTGGCTTCCGAGAAATTGCCGGAAAACTCTAAAGGCTAATAGCTCGATTTAAGTCTTTTTTGCGGAAAGATGAAGAGTAATCCCGATGCATATCTGCAAATACTATTGAGTTCAATTACCGTTAAGAGCGTGATAATGAATAGGATTTGCTGAATGAGGGTAATAGACTGTGTCGGTTAGCCTTGGGAGGATTATGGGGATACCGGTGAGGATCCACTACACGCTATGGTTTGTGTTCCTCCTGATTGCTTGGTCGCTCGCTTACGGCTACATGCCTCGCGAATATCCGGGGCTCAGCATGGCAACATATTGGGGAATCGGCATCGCCTCAGCGATAATTCTCTTTGCCTCCATTCTAATCCACGAGCTCTCACACTCCTACATCGCGAAGAAGAACGGGCTTCCTATAGCACGAATCACCCTCTTCTTCTTTGGAGGGGTCTCCGAAATGACTGAAGAACCCCACGACCCGGGCTTAGAGGTTCGTATGGCCCTCGCAGGCCCTCTAATGAGCTTCCTTATAGCCGGGGTCTTGGGGGCTTTCTGGTTTGTAGGAGACTTTGCTCGAGCGCCTGTTGCCGTAACAGCGACACTTCGCTATGGGGCCCTCATCAACGCCGTCTTGGGCGCGTTCAACCTGCTGCCAGCATTTCCCGTAGACGGGGGCAGGATCCTCCGGGGGACCGTCTGGAAGCGAACCAAAAATCTAGTCCGCGCCACGATGACAGCTACACGGGTAAGCGATATCCTATCCCTGCTCATGATAGGCGGAGGATTGGTGATCATAGTTTTTGGAAGCTTTGTTGATGGCATATGGGCGGTCTTCTTAGGTTGGTTCATCAGGTCAGGGGCCGAAGCGAGCAGGCGGCAGACCCTCGTGGGCGAGGCGTTGTCAGGCGTTACGGTTGAGGATGTCATGACCCGAGATGTGCTGACGGTCTCGCCTGATATTACGGTTCAACAACTTGTGTCGGATTACTTCCTTGTCCATCGGCATGGAGGTTACCCCGTCGTCAAGGACGGGCAGATACTAGGCATAATTACCATGCAGTGCGTGCGTTCAATCCCCAAGGAGAAGAGGGAGATAACGACCGTTAAGGAGGCCATGGTTCCTTGCGAACGCACGGTAATGGTCAGACCCACAGTCTCCGCCCTGAATGCGTTAAACATAATGGCTCGTGAAAATGTTGGGAGGGTCTTAGTTGTTGAGGCAGGCCGACTGCTCGGCATCGTAACTCGAGGGGACCTGATGCGCACGATCCGAATAAAGCAGGAGCTTGGAGCCTAGTCCTAATTTTGAGCTCGGAACAATGACCTCGAATTAAGAGTTATAGGAGAGATTCATATACCTGTAGGGTTTGCTCTGCCGCTTTTCTCCACGTGAAATACTGCAATACTCTCTTGCGTCCGTTCTCTCCCCATTTCTCTGCTCTATCCGAATCTTTGAGCACTTCTCTTATTCCCCAGGCGATGTCTGCTGGGTCGTTGCCGTTGACGTGAACGCCGTTTCGATCCTCACCTGACGGAACAACCTGTTCTCTGAAGCCTACGACTCCTTGCGCGCCGACAACAATGGGTTTAGCCATGGACATGGCTTCTAGACTTACGATTCCGAAGGGCTCATATGTTGATGGAAAAACGCAAACGTCAGACGCAGCATAATAGGCTATTCTCTCTTGCTCAGATACAAACTCGAAAAGGCAAGCGACATTCTCTTGAACGCCCAATCGATTAGCCATTTCGATGAGGTCTCTCTGCTCTTCGCCCTTGCCTAAAATCACTAGCTTGGTGTTCGGATAGTCCTCCAGTATTAAAGGCATGGCCTGAACCAAGTTACGTACCCCCTTGACCCATGTTAGTCGACCCAAAAACAGGAGCATGCATCCATCTTCAGGAATGCCATGTTTCTTCTTGATTTTTTCTACATCTTGTGACTTCACCTTCGCAGGATCGTATTGTTCAGGGTCGACGCCATTCCATACAACGCTTACTTTTGACCCTGTCCACCCGTGACGAACAAGGTCTTCACGCATTGCATTGCTCACAGTTATTATGCGGTCCGCTCTCTGAGCCATCTGGGTTTCCAAGTGAGACACAACCTCTGAGCCTTGACCCCCGCTTCGGCCCCATTCGGTGCTGTGAACATGAAAAACCATCGGGATCTTTGTCTCGTTCTTGATCACGTTTCCAGCCATGCTACTAAGCCAATCGTGCACGCAAACAACATCATACTTGTAGCCTTCTATTCTGATCAAGTCGTTGATGAACTTAGTTGAACTCAGAATGTTGTAGAGGAATATGTCGTTGAAAAATCGAATATTCGTGCCCCATCTGCGCAGGTCTTCCGCCACAAACACTGGGAAAATGTTGCTCGCGTCGGCTATGAGGGGACGATGGACCTCAACACCTCTGATTATTTCTCGTGTCTTGAGGTTTCCAGGATTGAGGGTAAAAACGGTGACATCGTGGCCAAGTTCAATATACTCTCTTGTAATGTATTCAGCGTAGGTGCCTAAGCCGCCTACCAATGTTGGCGGGTACTCCCAAATAAAGAACCCTATTCTCAAGCCTTAAACCCTGATAGCATTTCAACGCGTGGGCTTATAATTTTCGTGTGAAATATGACCCTCACACCAAAACTTTCTAGGTTGCTTGTATTGAAGGCATCAACAGCGTAAGCCTTCTGCCTGGCAGGCGGCAATAAATCCCAATTTGTAACAATAAGATCTCTCACTGAGAATCGATATCAAACAGTATAAGAATGATTTACAACCGGAGAATCGCATCTTAACCGCTCGAGCAAGGTTATTATATCTATTTTTCGTATCTTCTCAAAACAGTATCAATAAGGTTCGCCATTTCTCTTTTCAGTTCGTTCATCCTTCTCTTATCTTTCGCCTCTATGGACAATCGAAGTTTCGGGGATGTATTTGATGCCCTGATTAGTACCCAAGAATCAGGAAAATCTATTCTGACGCCATCGATCGTATTTATGTTTTCATAATTTTCCGTCGCTTTTCTTTTATCTTATCCACAACTTCAAACTTTATCTCATCGGAGCAGTCTATCTCGACCCTCTCGAAGAACTCAGTCGGCATCTCTTCTAAAACTCCTGAGATCTTCTTATCTATCTTTGATGCTATCTCAATCATGTATATGCTGTTTATTACAGCATCATCAAACCAGAAGAACTTTGGCACGCAAATGTGCCCCGACTTCTCGATACCGAAAACGGCGTTATGTTTCTTGGTTTCTTGCACCAAGAATGTATGGCCAACTGGTATGCGAAAAACGGTTTCGCCATATTTCTTAACCTCATCCTCTATGAGACTTGAGCATTCGATATTAGCAACAACTGGTCCCCTTCTAGTCTTCATTATATCCTTTATGAAGAGAACCGCGCCCTGTTCCGTCATTATGACCCTTCCCTTCTCGTCTACGTATACCGCTCTATCGCCATCGGCATCAAATGCTATTCCAAGGTCAGCTTCTTCCTCCACAACTTTCCTGCAGAGAGTTGTTAAAGATTCAGGTTTCGGTTCAGGGTCTCTATTTGAGAAACTCGGGTCAGGCCAATCGAAGAGAAATTTGGCCTCAACACTGAGCTTCTTCAGTATCCTTGGAACTATCAGACATGCGGCCCCGTTTCCGAAATCAACAACAACTTTTATCCTCTCTGGCTGTATTCTCTCTGCTATGAAATTCATGTACTCTTCTTCCATACCCCTCACATATTTGACCGATCCCCCTCCCTTTCTGAAGTTCCCTAAGGCCTGTATCTCCTCCAGTTTCTTATTCTCGTGCTCAAAGAATCCAACTCCATCTTGATGAAAGAACTTGACGCCATTCCACTCCTTTGGCAAATGGGATGCCGTTATATACGCAGCAACGTCATTCTTCAATTTCCAATTTGCAAAAACGCACAGACCTGCTGGGCAGGTTCCAATCAAGTATGCATTCGACCCGGTCTCTTTAAGTCCTGAAATAAACGCCTTCTCAAACTGGGCACCATGGTCCCTAAAATCTCTTCCAACTGTAAAATTGCCAGGATTATAGGTTCCGACGGCCATACCGATTTTCTTCATCATCTCGTCCGTCAAATCTCTACCGTAGATTCCTCTTATGTCGTACGCCCTAAAGATGCTCATCTTTTCTTACATCTTCCAACTTCATTTCGCGGAGTTGGGCAACACCACTACTTGTTTTTCAGTATCCAACATAGTACAGAGGACAGAAATTCTACAAGCATCCGATACATTACAGCTCAGCAACTCATTAGCACGCTAATATTTCTTCTTTCTTGCCAAGATCTTTCTAGTTTCGCTTTTGTAGCTTTCAACATTCGGCTGGTCAAAAGGGTTTACATCCAACAAATATGCTAGGTAAATAGTCTCTATCATCTTGAACTGCAAAAATTGTCCTATGGAATTCTCTGATCTGTCCGGCAGCGTTATTTCAACAAACGGCCTTCCATCCTTTCTAAAAGCGCTCTTCGTCCCTTCAAGTATAGCATCCATTATGTCCTTCAAACTTTTTTCTTGTATCTCAGAAACAAGTTCAGAGTACCCTTCCAACCTTGGCACATTTATATGTGAAGTGCTATTTTCAACCCTCACAAATGTTGTAAACTTGTCATGAGGGCCTCCTAAATAGAGTTGCGCCATCGAATGCAAATCCGTAGAGCCTATCGAAACAGTTGGGGTGATACCGATGTTTACTCTTTCCCCCGTCTTGTTGAATTCCTTACCTAGGCTTTCAGCCATTAATTGCCTATGCCACTTGCCGACAGACTCTAAATCATTCGAGAAGAGAAATAGATCAGTAATGTTCTTTCCACTCTTATAGTGTTGATATTGTACAGCTGCACCTATCGCTGCAGGATTACTTTGTATATCTATATCAATGCAGGTATTTCTCATGGATCTTGCTCCATCCAATAGATGTTCAATGTTTATTCCTAACAATCCGAGGGGAAACAGACCGACAGGAGAAAAAACAGAATACCTTCCGCCGACTTTTTTCGGTATTTCAAGAACACTAAAACCTTCTTTGAGAGCAAGATTCCACAGTTTTGAGTCTTCATCTGAGGTAACAACAACATACTTTCCATATTCTTTCTTGTATCTTCTTAATGAATCTAGGATTACCTCAAAATTCGCTACCGTTTCTGTTGTTGTTCCCAACTTACTTACTACATTTAGTATTATATTGCCGTCTCTTTCTAACGTGGGCTTAACCATCTTGATGATGGCATTAATAAGGTCCGAATCAATTGTATCGGCATATAACACCTTTGTAGTAGGATCTAATTGGTTGTAAAACTTCCCAAGAACAGCTTCCTGAACAGCCACCGTCCCTAAATTGCTCCCTCCGATGCCGACAACAATAAGATATTCCGGCTCCAATTGCGACTTATCTCTTATAACTTGTTTAACTTTACTCCGCATGTCTTTGTCATCGGGCAGGTTTATTGAGGCTCTGTCATCGTCATAGCCTTTAGAAGTGGCACTCACTAGGTTTCCAATTTCAGGTTTCAATTTTTCTGCCGTTTTAAGAATGTCCTTTTGAGGAATTAATACGTCTTCATAAGAAAATTCTACCTTTTTCGTTCCAGCGTCACCTCTAAAGATTGTTTAAACACTCCAAACAGGTTATTGTACTCAAACTTGAATCAGCATATTGAATTTTCCTCTCCTAATTTTAAATTTTATTCGTTTATTTGGAATAGCAGCAACAGACTTGATTCACAAACGGAAGTTTGTGTACATGGTTGGCATTAAGGGATCGATGAACCTTACAGGTGGTAAAGTAGAGGGGATAATTATGTTGCTAAGAATCTTGTCAGCTTTAGTAGGCTATGGTCTAAGGGCTTTTCTGTTTCGCAATTATGGAGAAAAGCGTAATATGCTCTAAACACTTGATGTAAGAAACCTAACAAAGTGCGCTGTTTAACATTTTGTCGCGAAAAATCTCAGTGGGCCTCGACTGCTTAATTAATTTCAGTCTTTTTGCGGAACCTTGTTCATGAACATTATTCTTTAACAAAGATTCGCAACCGACTTACCTTCAATATCAACTACTTCTTTACGGTGAAGAACAAAATGAGTGCGAAAGGAAACATTCTCTTGGCTTCAACTGCTTTCCTTATGCTCGCTCTGGTCGTCATTCCGGTCTTTGCAGATCCTTTGACTACCAACGCTAGGGTCGGTGACGTGTACATCGTTACTACGATCGAGGGCGAGGCGAAAGCTTTCTTAGAGGGCAAAGTCGTCACGGTGCCAGCGTCAGTCGAACTTAGATGCCAAATCACAGAGGTTCATCGAGATTGGATCTTCTTCAAAGTGACATGGGGAAAGACAGTGATCGATGGCCACCAATACATGGTCTTGCGTGAATGGTGGAGAGGCGTATACAACAAGAACAGTAATGAAGGGTGCTATCAAGGATGGGCTGTCGACGGCGCTGGTCGTAGAGCCCACTTCATTCTTCACACATTGGACAAGAGGCCGACACATGAAGGATGTTTCATGGAAATGAACGGAGTTTTCAAAGATCTTTGCGGAGTCTACTGGAGGCTGGAACTCCTTACGTACCGGTATAAACTGGATTGATCGAAATCTACACGCAAACCCCCTTTTCTTTTTCTTGATACAAATCGTACATTGATCGCTCCTATGCCACGATTGGCAGTTCCTCTTGCTCGGCCAACGAGAGGTTCTTTAGGTCAACTTTAATTTCTCTAAAGGCTCGATGCTAGGGATAGTTAGCCTTCAGCTCTCTTTATGAGGTGTGAGAAATTGCAGTCGAGTTTTGCATCGACCTTACTGCAGGTCTGTACACTCTTCTGATGTAGGCTCCGAAAGCTACGAGGTAAGTTATTTGGACGAGAAGTACAAGCAGAGACGGCGCTTCGTAATAGCCGCTGAACACATGGAGCACTGAACCTAACAAGCTGTCTTCAGGCAGTGCCGCACTCACATCGTAAACGTGGTTAATAATGGGTGGCAATACGCCGAGTTCCTGCAATGCTTGCGTTCCATGCATAGTTATGCCCGAAGCAAACAGAAGCAGCAACACGCTGGTGTATATGAAAAACTTTCTCCAATCTAGCTTCACTGTTCCACGCATTAGTAAGACAGCCACAACCGCGGCGACAAACAATCCCAGAGCTGCGCCTACAATGGTTTCTGTGAAAGAAATTGCAGCGGCAGCTGACAGAAACAGAATGGTCTCCACGCCTTCTCTCAGAACCGACGTGAAAGCTACAGCGGATATTCCCAACAATTGTCCAGACGAAATTGCAACATCAACCTTTTCCTGCAGCTCTCCCTTGATTTTGCGGGCGTTCTCTGCCATCCAGAAAATCATGTATGTTAATACAGCCGTGGCAGTGAACATGGCGAAGGCTTCAAACCATAGGCCAGCGAAACTCTCAGCTAAACCGTACAAGGTCCAGAAGATTACAGAAAGAATGGCGCTAGCTACGACGGCGAGCCCGCTACCTAGCCACAGATATCTGTGCAAGTCGTTCTTTCCAATCTTTGTTAAGTAAGCGGCTACTATAGCGATTATGAGTGCAGCTTCCAAACCTTCTCGCAAAGTCAGTATGAACTGTGCTAACATATCTTGCTCAACTCCTTTTTACCGCGACTATGGCTTTTACTAGGTCGTAGGCGAGGTTTCTTTCTTGTTTAATTTGGAAACCAGCTTCTCGAAGGTTTTCCATAGTGTCTCTGTTTATGTTTCCTACTCCAAGTCTGGCCACCAAGGGGTTTGATCCATCCGTCAGATAGCCCAGCGCCCCATTTCTGCTCTTAACATGTTCCAGCATGAGCAGTTTGCCTTCTTTCTTGAGCACTCTGCGCAGTTCGATTAACCCTCTAACTGGATCCGTGACGGAGCAGAAGACCCACGAACTGAAAATGGTGTCAAAGATTTCGTCTTTAAAGGGGAGGTTTCGTACATCGCCTCGACATAATTCTATCTCGCCATTGTGATTCTTGAGTTTCACTTCAGCTCGGCGCAACATCTCTTTGCTTGTGTCAACTGCTACGATTTGCTCACCAAGTGGATAGTCTCTTAGACTGCTTCGAGTTCCCACTCCAACTTCTAGAATATTGCCTTTAGCTTGGCGCAGGATTTCTTTGCGGCTTATTGAAGCGAACGGTTCAATGAAGAAGTTGAAAGTGTCATAAAAACGGGCCACCCAATCAACGCGAACCTCTGCCGACATATTTTTCATGGCAACATTATTCATGTTTTGTTCAAATCCTTCTTACCCAAGATACGCACGCAATTTTTTCAACGCGTGGCTTGGGCCCACAAATTTGATTCTTAGGGCCTCTAAACAGGGCTCTTTCCTCAATTGAAACGGAAGCAGCGATTTATCTTGGAGTGTAGGAGCAGTACCCCATCTCATCGAACTGCTCCTTGACATCCTTCCATTCGCCAGGGCTCAAGGTTTTCATCGCTGTCGGATAGAGTATGTTATCTTCCTTGAAGATGTGGTCTCTAAGCGTGGAGACTATGTATTGGCCTGTCTCCTTTAACCTAGCC
>Ga0315312_1001052_pt1 | contig 24002 bp, 25 predicted proteins | sample TDP7_MG_FD_203629 | JGI IMG/M metagenome (GOLD analysis project Ga0315312, IMG submission 203629) | Freshwater sediment microbial communities from Lake Towuti, South Sulawesi, Indonesia - TDP7 | ecosystem: Environmental > Aquatic > Freshwater > Lake > Sediment | place: Indonesia: South Sulawesi... | reverse complement strand
AACCACTTCAGCCTTCTCGATCTCATCTATTTCTTGTGCCAGTTTCAACGTTTCGCGCAACTTCTGCTTGGGGATGACGACCACTCCGTCTGTGTCTCCGACAACGATGTCGCCGGGAGTGACGGTGACGCCTCCGCATTGTATCGGAACATTTATGGCTGAGACCTTCGTTCGCCCGACCGACGTTGATGGAACTACACTTCTAGCGTAAATGGGGAACTTCATCTCTTCAGCTTCAATGATATCTCTGGCCCCACCGTCCAGCACTGCGGCTTGAATTCCTTTCACCTTAGCAGCTTGGCTCATCAAACCTCCCCATAAAGCGATCTCTCTCGCATCAGTTCCTTCGACGCTTCTTACAATGATGCTTCCTTCGGGCGCTGAATCAATCGCTTGCATAGCCAAAAGAGGTATCGCTTTCTCTGTAGCTGCAGTATCCTTGATCGTGACAGCTGGACCTGCGATCCTGCCGTATTTGCCCAGCGGCTTCATTTCGCAAGACATGAACCCTCTGATTCCGAGTCGATCAAGAGCATCGGAAAGCGAAGCAGTCGGCATCGACAAAAGAGACTTCACGAGTTCGTCGTCAAGAATCTTCTTCGCCATACCTTGACCCCGCATCCATTTATACGGTAGCTCGTACGCCTATTCTATAATAAAATTACCTTTGGACGAGAGGTAGCATCTAATTTGGATATAGTTTCCCTCGGTGAGCCGATGGTCGAGTTTAGCGCAGCTTCTCCAGGACACTTGAAAGATGTGACCCTATTTCAGCGAGGGTGGGGTGGAGATACCTCGAATATGGCTGTAGCAGCAGCTAGATTGGAGAGGAGAGTAGGGTACATCACGAAGATTGGTGATGACGCGTTCGGGCAGTGTTTTCTGGAGTTGTGGAGAAGGGAAGGCGTGGACACCTCTAATGTGATCGTTGAGAAAGGAGGTTCTACAGGCATATACTTCATAGCCTACCCTAACGGGCATGAGTTCACATACTACAGGAAAGGGTCGTCTGCCAGCCACATCTCCGCAGATGAAGTAGATCACGAGTACATCAAGAGCTCCAAGATATTCCATTCAAGCGGCATAAGCCAAGCCATAAGTGATTCTTCTCGGGAAGCAGTCTTTCACGCGATGGAAATTGCCAAGAAGAACAGGGTCTTGGTCTCATACGACCCGAACGTCAGGCTGAAGCTTTGGCCGCTTGAAACCGCTAGAGACACTATTATTCGAGCGATAAGTCTTGCTGACATAGTGTTTCCTAGTATGGAGGACGCATCCATCCTTTTCTATTCAGATTCCTCTAAGGACGCTGCAATGAGATTCTTGGAGCTCGGTCCTAGCACCGTCGTTGTCAAGCTGGGGGCCAGCGGTTGTCTGGTCGCGACGAAAGAGGAGATTTTCGAGACGCCGAGCTTCGAAGTCAATGTCGTGGACGCTACGGGTGCTGGAGATGCGTTCGACGCCGCTTTTCTATCTGGAATTCTGGAAGGATGGAATCTGCGCGAATGCTCTAAGTTCGCGAACGCCGTGGGCGCGTTAACAACAACCGGGAAAGGAGCCGTCAACCCTATACCTCGACGAAGCGCTGTCGATGACTTTCTGAGAAGCGGTATTAGCGTTTGAGACTTGCCGAATTCAGCTTACCTTTTCCCTAGCATCCCTCTCAATCGCTCCGCGTCTTCTAACATGTGAACATTATTGAAGAGTACGTAGACCTCCCTGACTTTTCTTTTTTCGAGGGCGGCCACCTTCTCTAACAACAATTTGAGGTCATTGTCAGAATACTTATACTTGTAGTCGTATTCCCTTCTCCCTAGGCCGTGAAGCCTGGTGTAGACTGTCTCCGTAACGATTGCAGGGTCACGTCTCAAGAGATCTACTACATGTACAAGCTCTAGTTCATGGCAGAGATTAGCGATCGCTTCCTTATGATCCTTCCAGTCTCCTCTGGGCTCCCATGCTATCCTCAATCCGTTCCGAGCGATTGCGTTGAAGAATCTTCTAATGTTGTTGACGTTCTCCGCAGTGTAGCTGAATTGTGGAGGGCATTGGACAACGCATATTCGACTGTTCAGGTTTTTGCATATCTCTCTGGTTCTATCCCAAGCCTCTAGGTTTTCCTTCGTGGGCTTCAACAGCCCATAACTATCAAACTTTGCCGCCTCTATGCTGATGCCTGCTCTACGCCAAGTTGGACTGGTCGGTGGATGCGTAACCGCTTGCCAACACTTTACTGAAAACTCGAAGTCCGATGGAGATTCCTCTCTCCACCTCATCGATGTGGTAAGTTTAGGAAGCCTGTAGAAAGTCTCCTGTATTTCAACAAGGTTGAATGACTGAAAGTACTTTTTTCTTCCGACAGGGAAACCGCAGCAGCCGATCTTGACCTCCATGTTCTTCACCGCGCCAACGAGCTTCTCGAAGGACAACTCATTGCCTACACTATTTGCGAGTCGTAGAATTATTCCTTCTGGAGCCGTCGCTTATCGGAGTCTGATTAGACTCACTCGTTCCCGAGATCCATCGCTCATATCTGCTGGTCAAAGAGGCAGAATAATCAGAAACTTTGACGATCTAAAGGCTTAGAGTCATTCAAACGCTTCAGCCCTCAGTGATAAATCAGCCTCATGACAAGTATTCGCTCATCCGTCCGCCAATAAGGGAAAGATATTAATTGTCGGTCGCTTAACCTTGAATGGACATTACAGGAGCAAGTCGTTTTGGAAACGATTAAGCCGCCTATGGCCGTCGAGGTGCTAGACTTGAAGAACTTCGCTCGCTTGGCTTTAGGCTTAACGGAGGGGTCGCAGCTTCTTTGGTATCTTCGCGATGGAGATAAACATATTCTAGCTCTCTTCACAGCGTACATGTACTGGAACGGTGACTTGCCTATCTTAGCTTATACCGTCGGGGATAGACCTCCCAAAGCTTTCCTAGCATACAAGAGCGACTCGTCGAAAGGTGAGGAATGGGCTTTTACTGACGATGCAGACGATACAAGATACAAATATGCATCCTTCATCGACGTGAAAGAGACCCCGAAAGCGTTCAAACAGAGTTTGGAAGAAGATTACCCTGCACCTTCTGAGCCGATGCTCACAGAAGTTGAGAATGTAAATTCAATAGTTCGCATACTAGTCCCTCTCTCCCTTAGAGAGGGAACGGTCTTCCCGCTCTGGCATTTTGCCAGAGGAAAGAAACACATACTCGGCACGTGTATCCCATTTGAGCATTATTACGAGGCTGACGCACTGCCGGTGTTCTTCTATGTGGTTCGCGAAGATCCGCCCGAAGCGCCTTTCATAAAGTATCTAGCATCAAAGCCTCAAGGTGAGAAGATAGAATTCACTAACAATACCTCTGACGCAAAGTACTTCTACGCGAAGATAGTTGATGTCAAGAACTTGCCCATCTTTCCTCAGATCAAGTCGACAGATATCTGAGCCAAGTATTCTTCAAGAGGTCTCGGAACGAGCCTGGTAAACCCTTCTCTTTCCAAAGCTTTGAAGAAGGCCTCAGCCGTCTCTATCCTCGTTAGAACCGGCACGAGAAATTCGGCTGCAGTTCTTCTTATCGTGAACCCATCCGTTACGGTTTCTACGTTAGGATATGAGACTGTATTCACGATTAGTCCTATTTCTCCACTGGCTATCTCATTTATTATCTCTCTCCTTCCTTCACTCAGTTTGCCAAATACACATACCTCGTTCACACCGTGCTCTCTAAGGTAGTGAGCAGTTCCGGTTGTCGCTGCTACTTGGTAACCTGTTTTCTTTATTGTCTCGACCAGACGGACTACTCTAGGTTTATCTTCGCCTCGAACCGTAACCAATACTTTCTTTCCGGCTGGTGGAAGTCTCATGCCAGAGGACATTAGTGACTTAATAAGTGCGCTTGGAAAATCGTAGTCTATGCAAGCCACCTCACCTGTTGAGGTCATCTCCACTCCAAGCACAGGATCTGCTCCCTTTAATCTAGCGAACGAGAAGGTGGGGCTCTTCACAGCAACGTGATAGGCTGGTTTCTTCTTGATATTCAATTCACGCAGTGTCTTTCCGAGGATTACTTTCGCTCCAGCCCATATAAGAGGAATACCGGTGGCTTTGCTTGTGTATGGCATACTTCTGCTCGCACGCAGGTTCAATTCGATAACGTATACTTCACCATTCTTGACCAAGAATTGCACATTGAATGGACCTTTAATCCTCAGCGCCCTCGCCATCTTTCCAACATATTCCTCTATCGTCTCTACTACGCACCTATCAAGGGTTTGAGGGGGTATCACCATGTTGGCGTCACCGCTGTGCGTACCAGCGAGTTCAACATGCTCGATTATAGCTCCTATCAAGACCTCCTTCTCATCTGAGACAGCGTCAACCTCAACTTCCTTCGCTCCCTCTATGAATTTGCTGACAACAACCGGATACTCCTTCGAAACTTTCGTCGCCATCTCGATATACTCGATAAGCTCCTGTCTATTGTGAGCTATTCGCATACTAGCTCCGGAGAGAACATAAGAAGGCCGTATAATCACTGGGTATCCAACTCTATTAGAGAAGCTGAGAATGTCTTGGATAGAGGTGAGGCTTCTCCAAAGGGGCTGTCTGATCCCGAGGCTACTTATGATCGCGCTGAACTTAGATCTATCTTCAGCCATGTCTATGCTCTGCGCTGTCGTTCCGACAATTCTCACACCGTTCCTAGCAAGCGATAGTGCCAAATTGTTTGGAGTCTGACCTCCGACGCTGACGACAACACCGCTGGGTGCTTCCCTATCTACAATATCCATGACTCTCTCAAGAGTCATCTCTTCAAAGTAGAGTTTGTCTGACATATCGTAGTCTGTCGAGACTGTCTCCGGATTGTTGTTCAATACTATGATTTCGTCTATTCCCTCTCCCTTCATCGCCCAAACCGTGTTCATTGTGCAGTAATCGAATTCGACACTGCTTCCTATCCTTATGCAGCCCGCTCCTAACACCAACAGCTTGCTCTTCAACTCGGAAAAATCGACGTCGTCCTCTTCGTCTCCATGCGTGACGTAGCAATAGTTTGTTCGCGAAGGCCATTCTGCAGCCATTGTGTCAATAATCTTGAACGATGGCATTATTCGATTCTTTTTCCTCAGTTTCTGGATCTCCGTCTCACTAATTGCAAGGCATCTGCTGATTTGCTCATCGGAAAATCCGAGCGACTTGGCTTCTCTCATAGATTCGATAAGTGTTGCAGGTTTTCCTTTTCGTCTTCCAAGAGTTCTGAGTTTCTTCTCCATATCAAGGATGTTCTTTATCTTGAAGGTGAACCACTTGTCGATCCCGGTCAACTCTTCAATCTCATCGACGCTAATTCCAGCTTCGAGCGCTTTAGGTAGCAGGAACAATCTCTCATCCGTAGGGTTCTGCAATCTTTCTCGGAGTTCATCGGGGTCTAACGGTTCCTCCCTATCATCATTGCAGACAAGCCCGATCTTTCCGATCTCGAGCTCTCTGACAGCCTTTTGAAGAGCTTCCTCAAATGATCTGCCTATTCCCATGACTTCGCCGACGGACTTCATCTGGGACCCGATGGTTCTATCCGGATTGATGAATTTCTGGAAATCCCAACGTGGCACTTTAACTATGACGTAGTCTAACGCTGGTTCGAAGCAGGCTGTTGTCACACCAGTAACCTTGTTTCTTAATTCAGGGAGAAGGTAACCCACCGCAAGTTTGGCTGAGATATATGCGAGAGGGTAGCCGGTCGCTTTCGAGGCCAAAGCACTCGATCTGGACAGTCTTGCGTTTACTTCTATGGCAACATATCTCTCGCTTCTAGGGTCAAGTCCGAATTGTATGTTGCATTCTCCTATGATTCCTAAGCCTTTGATGACGCGAATTGATGCATCTCGAAGCATCTGATACTCAGAGTTGGTAAGAGTTTGAGTTGGAGCCACGACTATGCTGTCGCCTGTGTGAATTCCGAGAGGATCGAGATTTTCGAGACCCGCCACTGTTATGGTATTATCCGCGGAGTCACGCATCACCTCGTATTCGATTTCCTTCCAATGCTCGAGATACTGTTCAACAAGCACTTGGTGTTCCATGCTTAGATTCAGTGCCCTCTCTGCTATTTCTTTGAGTTCGGATTCGCTATGAGCTATTCCAGACCCTCCGCCTCCAAGTGTGTAAGCTACTCTAACGATTACTGGGTAGCCCACATCTTCAGCAATCTTCAAAGAATCATCGACGGAGTAGGCGACATCGCTTAACGGGACAGGGACGCCGATCCTCTCCATCGCTCTCTTGAAGAGACCTCTATCCTCAGTTGCCTCGATCGCTTCGATTCCCGTGCCTAAGATCTCAACATCCTCATCCTTGAAGATGCCTTTCTTTTCGAGTTGAACGCCGACGTTCAGTCCAGTTTGGCCGCCGAATCCTAACAGGATTCCGTCAGGCTTCTCTATTCTTATTATCTGTGCAACTATCTCGGGGGTACACGGTTCCAAGTAAACTCTGTCAGCCATTCGGTGGCTCGTCTGAATCGTTGCCACATTGGGGTTGACTAACACAGTTTCTATATTCTCTTCATCCAGCGCCTTCAAGGCTTGAGATCCGCTGTAGTCAAATTCAGCCGCTTGTCCGATTACTATGCCCCCGCTTCCTATAACTAGAACTTTCTCTAGGTCAGTTCTTTTCGGCAACCTTTTCACCTTAACGCATTCTTTGCATCTTTCATCATCGCCATAAACCTGTCGAACATGAAGTTAGTATCATTGGGGCCCGGAGATGCTTCAGGATGCCATTGAGTTGCGAACACAGGCAGTTCTCCATGCTCAATGGCCTCGACTGTTCGGTCATTCGCGTTGACGTAGGTCACTTCGAGGCCCGTTTCAAACAGCGAGTCAGGATCGATAGCGTAACCGTGATTCTGACTGCTAATATAGCATCTGCCAGTTCTCAATTCCAGACATGGGTGGTTTTGACCTCTGTGGCCGAACTTGAGTTTGAAGGTGTCGCCGCCAAGGGCGAGAGCTAAGATCTGCACTCCGAGGCATATTCCGAATAATGGGACACGCAGCTCGATCAACGACTTGATGGTTCTGATAACATCTTTGACGCGTTTTGGGTCTCCTGGGCCGTTTGAAACCACCACGCCATCAGGTTTGAGTTTCGCAATCTGGTCTGAAGATGTGGTCGGAGGAACCTGAATGACGGTTGCGCCTCTACTAGTTAAGTTGCGTAGTATGCTGTTCTTCACTCCGCAATCTATCAGTACTACTTGACAATCTTCACGACCGGGATGACGTCTGATTTCTCTTGCGCATACCTCGCCCACCAGATCTCTCTGACTCGGGTCCCGCATTGATTGAGCTTCTCTCTTCAGTTCTTCAAGGCTTGGTTCTTCTCCTTTGAAGTAGACTTCAAGTATGCCGAGCATTACGCCCTCTGTACGTATCTTCTTCGTCAACGCTCTCGTGTCTACGCGTTCGATTCCCGGTATCCCATGCATCTCAAGGAACTCATCCAGAGTCCATCTAGATGACCAATGATTCGGGCTTCTGCAAACCTCTCGGACGATGTATCCTTCAATCTTAGGCCCGTTTGACTCGAAATGGTCTGGACTAACTCCATAGTTTCCGATCAACGGGTACGTCTGCATCAATATCTGCCCGTTATAAGACGGATCCGTTATCGACTCTGTATAGCCAACCATTCCGGTGTTGAAGACAACTTCGCCCTCGACTTTCTTGGCGGCACCAAACCCTTGTCCGTGTACGATTGTTCCGTCCTCGAGAACTAGAACAGCCTCTTTCTCTAATCCTTCACTATCGCATTCAGAGTTCGCCAGAGAACCCTTCTCTACGTGAAGCTCTATCTTTCTTTTAAGCTTTTTTCATCTGTCTCCAGCCTGGTTGTTGGGCTTTCCTAAATCTTTTCAATATAGTTAAAATCTATACTGAAGAGAGAGGTCCTTCAGTTGGGCATGATCAAGGTCCCGGCGGTTGGAGGCAGTAGCTGCTGCTCTGGTCTCGTTCAAGGAGTTAAAGAATATTCAACGGGTTCCGAGATTGCTCAAAGATGGTTCTATGAGTTCGTCCTTGGGGAGCAACAGAGGCGATTGCCTAGACTGAACTATGGTGGTAGGGAGCATGCGTAGTTTTAGGGAAATTATCGAAACACGTTCTCGAGAGAAAGAGACTAACATAGTTTTAGCATTGGACCTTTTTCTACCTGATAGGAAAGCTCAACTTGAAAAGAGCATGGCTATCTTGGAGTCTGTGCACGACAATATCTGCGCTGTCAAATTGAACAGGCAGATCGTTCTTCCGCTGGGATTGTATTCAGGCGCGGACAAGATAGTGGCGCGAGCACATGGATTGAATTTGCCTGCGATTATGGACGCGAAGATCAATGACGTAGGGCATACGAATGCAGCCATAGCCAAATGCTACTTTGATGCTGGGTTTGACGCTGTTATAGCGAGCCCGTTCGTCGGATGGGAAGAGGGCTTACAGCCGGTTTTCGAGCTGGCGAGAGCAGAATCAAAGGGAGTTATCGTACTCTGCTATATGAGTCATAAAGGGGCTGTGGAGGGATACGGGCAGGCGGTATTGGATTCGAAGACCGGAAAGCCGAAGGCCCAATACGAGGTCTTTGCGGACAGAGCTTTGACTTGGGGTGCTGATGGCTTGATCGTAGGAGCAACCTACCCCGAGAAAATCTCAAGAATACATGAAATCGTCAGAGATGAAATCCCCATTTACTCGCCTGGCGTTGGGGTGCAAGGGGGAGATATTGAAGTCGCCATTAAGGCTGGCGCAAAGTACCTGATAATTGGAAGAAGCATCTACTCAGCTGATGATCCGAGAGAAGCATCTCGGACATTCCGGGAGACGGTTCGCAAACTTTTGTACAAGAGGTAACTTGAACTTTATTCAATGATCGTCTCCCTAGGAAGAGATGCAACGATGCGAGAGATTCGAGTCGCTATAGGAGCATTCTAGGAACAGGCTCCTCTGCAATTGTGCAAGGGGTCCATTTCTACCAGAAGATTGCGAACTGATCTCTAAGGAGCTTCTGTACGCCAAAGTTCTCGCTTCAATAAATCCCTAACAGCAGCTCTTATAGCAGCGCTTCGACTTTGATACATGCCTGCTTTAACAAGCTCGTCTAGACCATCCAAAAGCGCCTCAGGCAGTTTGACTGTAACGAGTCTCATGGTCGTCACCGTATTACAATTGAATTACTCATCATTCTGAAGAAGACAATAAGATTTTTCCTAAACATTTTTATTGTTCTGCCGTTCTTCATACTGGACATCGGTGAGCCGGATGGGCGGAGCAAAAAAGAAGAGTATGGCGCAGATGGAGAAAGCGCAGGTTCTTCAAGAGAAGAAGACTGAGCCGACAAAGAAGACCAAGGGAAAGCCTGTTGTAGAGAAGAAGTCAAGAGGAATGGATATACCGGAAGTGAATGATTCAAAATTCCTAGCCGAACTCACTAAGATCGGCGCTGTGACGCCTTATGCTGTTGCATCGCAATTCAATCTTCGAATAAGTGTTGCAAAAGACCTGTTGGAGGAACTGGAGAGAAGGAAGCTGATAAGGCCGATCGGAGGCAACTCCAGAGTAAGGATCTATCATGTTGCCGCTGCCTAGATTCTCTCTACTCTCACTCTCGACCCTCGCTTCGCTTGCTTGAACAGTTCAAGATTCCTCGTCACTTTCCCTAGAAGGTTCACGGGACTGTAAGGCTGAGATTTTCCGTAGAAGATACATATCGCAGCGCCCATCGGCCAATAGGCAATGGCACCAGTGTCTACCGTGGCCCTAGGCTTCTCGCTTCCAACCTTCACTGGGGTCTCAAAGTAAACCTCCTCCTTCCAAACTGATAATCGACCGTCTATCGGCATACTCTTCACTAGCGCTTCAATTGTCCTCGGCGCCAAGTATCTCACTAACTCACCTTCAGCCTCTCCCAAGTTCTCCAGTAAGAACCTGACTCGAACTCTAGAGATCTCGCGGGACATTATCGATCAACTCAAAACTCTCCTTGCATTCTGGATGATAGTCAATCCTCTTTGATAAGCCTTAAAATTGTAACAGGCGGTAGAGTCTTTCTGAACCGAATAGGCTGCTGAGACAGTGATATTAGAGTCTTTGCTTGTGCTCTCGTTGATATTCGCGATTCTTGGGATAGAGTCAACGAGCTTTGCATATTCAAGGTTTGGAACGGGCTTCTCTGTTCTCTTCTCGTCTTTTGCAACATTCTTGCTCGGGTCAATTTCTTTGGCGCTATTTCAACTCGTTGCACTTGGAATAGTTATGCTGACCTTACTAGCAGTGTTTGAGAACAAGTTCAATGTCACTCAGGACCCAGATCCTTTGAGGGGGCCTGTCTCAAAGATGATCTCAGTGTCAGCAGCGACAAGCATATTTCTAGTTGGCCTCAACGTTTCCTCGAGCTTCTCCAACGGCGCAGCCGGCGCATTGCTTTCAGTCGCGATATGTGCTCTAATCCTAAAACAAAATGTCTTGAAGATTGTCATCGGTCTAATTCTTCTTCAATGCGGCGGCTCGATTGTGATGATACTTTTGAATGTGTCGGCCTCGCCAATCGTTGCGGTTTTCAATCTTGGAGTTATAGGGCTCGAGTTCTTTCTACTCAATTATGCCTTCCACATCCAACAGACGCACGGCACACTCAACTCTAGACGGTTGATATTTAGAAGCGCCGAAAACCGTCGCCGGAATTGACGGGTTCTTCTTGAGGCCCGATTTGCGAAAGTGCCGGTTAATGTTAGCAAACATAATAAGGTTCGATCCGGCGAGTTATACTCGCCCAGAAGGGGGGCCCAATGAGGCCAGATGGAGAGCGCAAAGCTATTATTATGGGTGCGGCTGGCAGAGATTTCCATAACTTCAATGTCTACTTTAGAGACAACCCATCCTACGAGGTTGTCGCGTTTACGGCATCTCAAATTCCTGGCATAGAAAAGCGAATATACCCGCCAGAGCTTTCAGGAAATCGGTATCCCCGTGGGATCTCTATCTATCCAGAGGAGGAGCTTCCGGAGCTCATTCGAGAGCACGATGTTGACGAGGTTATCCTAGCTTACAGCGACTTGTCCTACCAAGAGGTAATGAACAAGGCGTCAATAGTGACAGCTGCCGGGGCGGATTTCAAGTTGATGGGCCCTAAGACGACGATGCTTCAAGCTAAAAGCCCAGTGATCTCAATATGCGCGGTTAGAACAGGAGCTGGAAAGAGCACGGTTGCACGAAAAGTCTGCAGGATACTGAAAAAGAGAGGGAGGAGGATAGTAGTCGTTCGTCACCCGATGCCGTACGGAGACCTATCGAGGCAGATCTCTCAGAGGTTCGAATCGTATGAGGACCTTGACAAGCAGGAGTGCACCATAGAGGAAAGAGAGGAATATGAGCCCCACATCGACGCTGGAAACGTGGTTTATGCTGGTGTTGACTATGAGAAGATCCTTAGAGAGGCGGAGAAAGAGGCTGACATAATCGTCTGGGACGGGGGGAACAATGACATTCCCTTCTACAAGCCAGATCTTCACATAGTTGTAGCAGATCCTCACAGAGCTGGGCACGAGCTTGCCTACTATCCGGGGGAAACGAATCTTAGAATGGCTGATGCCGTCCTTATCAACAAGGTTGACACGGCAACCCCAGATAACGTTGAAAAGGTAACGAGAAATATTCAATCAGTGAACCCTAGGGCGTTGATAGTTAGAGCATCATCATCTATCGTCGTCGACGAACCATCTCAACTGAGAGCAAAGAAGGTTCTCGTCGTCGAAGATGGACCAACAGTGACCCACGGCGGAATGGAGTTCAGCGTAGGCGCAATAGCCGCCAGAACTTTTGAAGCAAAGGAAACGGTTGATCCTCGACCCTACGCTGTCGGTTCAATCAGGAGCACTTTCAAAAAATATCCGCACTTGGGGCAAGTACTTCCTGCAATGGGCTATGGAAAGAGACAGATAAGAGAGCTTGAGGAAACGATAAACGCGACTAACTGCGATACAGTGGTTCTTGGAACGCCCATCGACCTAAGAAGAATTATGCAGATTCGAAAGCCTGCAGTAAGGGTTGGGTATGAAATTCAGGAGATAGGGAAGCCGGACTTAGAAGAAGTCTTGAAGCCGTTCCTTTAGAGCTGCAATTCAGCTATATGATGACTTTTTTCACATTCTCAACGATATAATCTAGATCTTCGGGAGATATCTTGGGATGCACAGGCAACGAGAAGACCTGTCTTGCAGCCTTCTCAGTCTCCGGAAGTGTTCCTCGCTTGTACCCGTAGCTATCACGGTAGAGCGGAAGCAAATGCACAGGAGTCTCATAGTAAATCGAAGCTTCGATGTTCTTGGCACGCAGCTTCTCAACAACCTTGTTCCGTTTACCTGCGTTCGCGCCTCTCAGTCTAACCGTGTAAAGGTACCATGAATGCTTGCTTCTCTCAGGTTCTCTAGGGAGAACAAGCTTTCCTAGCATGCTCAGTTTCTCGGTTAGCGATTCCGCGTTCTTTCTCCGCTTCTCGAGGAACGAGGGTAACTTCTTCAGTTGAGCTAAACCAATTGACGCGGGTATCTCAGACATGCGGTAGTTGTGTCCGAGTCTAGTTATCCAGTAAGGTCTTTCTTCGCCATGAGTCCTAATCATTCGCAATGTCTTCGCATAGTCATCATCGTTCGTTGTCACCATTCCGCCTTCACCTGTCGTAAGGTTCTTTCCGGCGTAGAAGCTGAAGCATGTCATGTTTCCAATGCTGCCCACGTTTCTCCCCTCATACACGGCGCCGTGCGCCTGAGCTGCGTCATCAATAACAACCAAATCCCTCTGATGAGCTAGGTTCATTATAGAGTCCATGTCTGCAGGCATCCCATAGAGGTGAACGGGTATAATGGCTTTAGTTCTTCGCGTTATCACATTCTCAATACTGTCAGGTTTCATGCAATAGGTTTCTTTGTCGATGTCGACGAACACAGGTCTCGCTCCCGCGAGTATGACTGCTGAGGCAGTGGCTGCAAAAGTGAATGAAGGCACTAACACATCATCTCCAGTCCTAACGTCCGCAGCCAACAAAGCCGCATGCAATGCTGCTGTTCCGCTAGTGAGAGCTATCGCATGCTTCGTTCCCACGAACTTTGCGAAACTTCTCTCGAATTCAAGAACTTTTGGGCCCATCCCGCTCTTCTCTGTGAGAATTCCAGTCCTTATAACTTCGACCGCTGCGTCAATCTCTTCTTTGCCGAGAAATGGCTGATTGATTCTGATGAGATCTCGCAAATCTTCTTCATCGCCACAGGTTCGATGACAATAGCTTCTCTTTAGCGCCTCGTAACTTTAAAAAGCATTTGCGGAACTCATTTCGACGAAAGCGTATCTTATATATTCTGGTTTGGACACCGACCGGATGGAATTGCGAATCTTCAGTCAAGTTTCTTACGAGATGATCTGTAAAGGTCAAAGAGATCGGGATCGATTTCTTCACGTGTTAATTCAAGAAGATGTGCGCTATGATCAGAAATGATCGATTGCCTTCTGGGCTTAAGGAATAATTCGTAACGTTTCAGTTCAACAATGTCAGTTCAAATCGTGAAGGCGTATTCCGGAGAAACGTTAATCTCGCTGAAGCTTTAATATCGTCGAGGCTGTAGCGACAATTATATCGTAAGATTTATATTGGCTTCTCCAATCTTCTTCGTTGCTCGCTTGTCTAGGAGTTAGAAAGGATTGGCTTCCGCTAAGCTGGCAGACTGCCTTGTAATTGTTCTGAAAGAAAGAGCAGCAAAGGCAAGCGGGAGAGAGCCTAAACACGCCAACACTAACGCAGCAAGAATCATGGTCGAAGCTTTCAGGAGTTCATTTGGTTGTGAAGGGCATGGGGAAACGTAATGTATACGAAGCGCCTGTTGTAGAAGTGCAGGCGTTAAAGTCTGCGAGCGAGGCTGTGGTACGATTACCAAAATAGGCGATTTGATGACATCTTGGAAGCCGAAGGAAGGCAAAGCGCCTTAAAAGGGGCTGGAAGAAGGTGCGGAAGAAGGGACCGGAGAGCTCTAGAGAATTGACTTCAGAGATGATCGGACCAAAGAAGCTTACGCGCTTCGAAAAGGCTAGGATAGTCGGTGCGAGAGCTCTTCAAATTGCAATGGGAGCACCTATACTTATCGATATTCCGAGGGGATCGGGATCTCCCATAGATATCGCTCTTCTAGAGCTTGAGCAACGTGTGCTTCCAATAAATATTAGAAGAACTCTGCCTGACGGGACGAGCAGGAACATACCCATCAGACTTCTTCTTGAAGGAGAGAGAGAACGCTAGCTTATTCCAGAATTTGTAAGAGCAGTTGCTGCGTGAGGAAGTTGAGCACCATCAGAGAAGAAGCAAGAAGTTGGACATACGCACTCGTGATCATGTCAATTGTATCATTTGTAATGATGACACTTAGAATCTTGAGCATCCCAGCGTTTGCGTTGGAATTTGAACTTTGTATGTTCTACTTGCCAACAATACTCGTCGGTGCTGTTTGCTTTTACTTCAGAAGATCGGCGTAGCCTTCTTCAACCAGCGTTGCTGCTTTCTGGGGAATTCTGAAGCTCATTACGTATGCATCTGCTCCATCGAAGTAATAATGAGAAACTTTTCGAGCTACACTGAAGCCAAGCTTCTTATACAAGTTTATTGCTGGCTCGTTCGTCACTCGTACCTCAAGGAAACATTCCCCTGCCTTATGCTTCGAAAGTCCCTTAAGTGCCTCTGTTACAAGAGCGCTACCAATACCTGCCCTCCTATACTCCGGGAGCACAGCTACAGACACTATATGCCCTTTCTTAACGAAGTTGAATCGCCTCGTCTCTGAAAGCCCATGTTCAAGTCTACACATAATGTACCCTACAACTTTCCCATTGACTTCAGCTACAATGAAGGCCTCAGGACAGTTTCGGTGAATATCGAGAAAGAAGGTAGAATTATAGTTTTCAGGAAGGCAAATTCTGTTTATCTCTATTACTTGGAGAAGGTCGTCGGGAATAAACTGCCTTAACGCAATACCTTGATCGTTCAATTCAGATCTTTCCAGCTTGATCTTTTGAATCTCTAGGGTATAAGACATTGTCGGAGAATTTTCATAGTTGCAATAATCTTAAATGATTATGCGATATTCGTTAATGCTCATAATGGTTCGGAGAAAGTCCTGTTGTCTGATTTCCCGCACTTGAACCCAGTGTCCAACTCGTATGTTCCAACGTTTTCCGATCTCAGATCGCTAGTCTCTTCTCATTTCGTCATCCAAGATGCTTATGTTGATGTATACGGAGTCCCTGTATTCATCGTCTCTTCTGAACCGCTTGAACAGAAATTTGGACAATTGTTGTCCAAGCTTTCCAGATTCAATCTCGTTGCTGCTGTTCGACGAAATGAGGATAAACTAGCGATAAGGATGATCCCTAAACCTGTCGTGAAACCTGCGAGAATCAAGATGAACATCGGGCTGTTCGTAGTGACGGTTGCGACGATAGTTGTTACGGGATACGAGATCTGGAGTTATAACAGACTTTGGAAAGAGATACTGTCGCCGAACGCCAATCCGTTCGTTCAAGCTGCTATATTCGCAGCCTGTATGATTGGAATAATAGGCTTCCATGAGTTCGGCCATAAGATTGCATGCCGTCTTCACGGTCTAGATGCTACCTTGCCCTACTTCATTCCAGGTCCTCCGCCGTCTCTCGGAGGCCTCGGTACCTTTGGCGCGGTCATCTCACTCAGGGGGATGCCGGTTAACAAGAACCAACTCTTCGACATAGGCATAGCAGGGCCAGTCCTAGGTTTCTTAGCCACGATATTCGTATTCATTTTAAGTATAGCGATGGGAGCGACTGTCTCTGAGGCTCAAGCGGAGTTATTCCAGAAGATGGGTCTGATCAGTTACGTCTCTTGGCCTTCTTCACCACTATTGCTCATTCTCTTGTCTGAGCTGATCGGCACCCTAGGAATAATGTCGGTCCCACCTGGACAGATGTTAATATTGGCTCAAGTAGAGTTCGCAGCTGAGATCGGTGCTCTAATAACATTCCTCAACATTCTTCCTATTTGGCAGCTTGACGGAGGCCACATCTCAAGAGCTGTCTTCGGCGCGAACGGTCACCGAATCGCCACGATCGTCGGTATTGCGGTTCTCTTTGTGAGCGGGTATGGCTTCTTCGCCGTTTTCCTTCTGCTCTGGATGCTCGCAAATAGACAAGTCATGAAAGGGGTTGAACCTCTAGACGATGTCTCGCCCTTAGCGCTCTCAAGAAGACTGCTGTTTCTTGCAGTTTTGGGGATTCTGGCCCTTTGTTTTGCAACCCCGTTCGCAACGCGTTTGTGAGAAGTCTCTGTTGCTTCAATCTATATCACTATCCCAGGCGCAAATTATCTCCAGACAGTTCCTAACAGTGTGTGGGTATTCGGAGGACTAAACGGGCAATGCGCGATTTTCTGATAGGCCTATTGGAATCAACTGCGGGCCGAGCACGAGTCCCCGTCAGTCAATTATTTGAATCAATCCGTGAGAGCACTGACTCGATTCAAAGGTATATCGATACCTGCGAGAAGCGGGGTTTGCTGAGACGCGTCGACAATTGGGTTGAAATCAACTCAGAACAGCGGCTGATGCTTGCAATAGAAGCTTTGAAGGCTAACGCTGACGTCGGAAGAGTATGCAGGAAGCTCGACTGGAGAGAGTTTGAGGAATTGGCGTTCAGAGCTCTCGAAGCGAACCATTTCGGCGTGACGAAACATCTTGTGTTCAAGCATAATGGACATAGATATGAAATCGATCTAGTCGGGTCTAAGGAACCACTTTTGATGTGCGCCGATTGCAAACATTGGAGGTGCGGTTTGGGACGTAGTAGGATTCAAAACGCTGCAAGAAGACAGTTCGAACGTATGCACTCTCTTGCGGATGAGATACCTAGACTAGCGGACCGCTTGGGGATTACGGCATGGAGGAGGGCGGTCGTTCTGCCGGCAGTCATTACCTTGTCGGATACTACTCGTGGCTTGCACGAAGGGATACCTATTGTTCCAATATTGAGGCTCAGGAGCTTCTTGAAGGAGCTCAATCCACTAGATCACCAACTCGCGACGGTAGTCGTCAATCTCAAGCAACCAATAGAATGAACCGTCATCTCCACCTTAAGGAGCACCTTCTTTTCAGAAGCCAAAGCTAATTAAGATTCCGCTTCATTTAGGCTACTGCGAATTGCTTGTCAGGTGAGTTTAATGTCCTCATACTCAAACACATCTTCTGTGAGAGTCTTTTTTGAGCCGAAGAGTGTGGCGATAGTCGGGGCGTCAAACACTCCGGGTAAATTCGGGTACTTCATACTCAAGAACCTGGAGGACATGGGGTTTAAAGGAATAATCTACCCAGTCAACCCGAACCTTGAAACAGCCCTAGGCCTTAAGGCGTTCCCGACAGTTAACGCCATTCCTTATGAGGTCGACCTATCTGTGATAGTCGTCCCCGCTATTCACGTTCCCGAAATTGTGAGAGACTGCGCCAATAAGCAAGTCAAAGGCGTCGTGATCTGTTCATCTGGCTTTCGAGAGTTTGGAAGCGAGGGGGCTCTAAGAGAGCAGGAAACAGTTGAGATAGCGAGAGAATCTGGAATGCGAGTCATTGGACCCAACACGACAGGAATCCTCAATACGGCGAACAACTTCACAACCACATTCATTCCCATTCCTAAACCGAAAAGAGGTCCTGTGGCATTTATCGCGCAAACCGGACTTTTTGCAGCCGCGACGCTTTACTGGATAGTGTCGACACAGAATTTCGGATTGAGCAAAGTAGCCGGATTGGGAAACAAATCCGATGTCGATGACTCGGACATCCTTGACTATTTGGCTGAAGATGAAGAAACGAAAGTGATAGCGATCTACATGGAGGGAATAGATAAAGGTAGACGTTTTCTCGAGACTGCTGAACGTGTTTCCAGAACAAAACCGCTAGTAATCCTGAAAGCAGGAAAGAGCGAGGCCGGTGTAAAAGCGGCTAGCTCACATACAGGTTCCTTATCGGTGAATGATCGTGTTTTTGACGCCGTCTCCAAAAGGGCTGGAATAATTAGGGTGGAAAACTTGGAGGAGCTTATTGACGTCGTTAAGGCATTTGCGTACCTGCCTATCCCGCGGGGAAATAGAATCGCAATAATCTCTTTCACTGGAGCGGGAGGGGTCATGAGCGCCGATTCCTGCAGTAGGTACGGGTTAAGCGTTACCGACCTGTCAGAGAGCACTTTGACTCGACTGCAATCGAATCTTCCAGGCTGGGCGAGAGCTGGAAATCCGATAGATGCTGAACCTCTGTTCGAAAGAGTGGGAGCTGAATCTTCGATAAGGCTTGCCTTGGAGGCATCGCTCGAAGACGATCGAGTTGACTGCGTGTCTCTAGTCTTGGTCTCGTTGCCCGTGTTCGACTTCGACATAAGTGGACTGATCTCTGATTTCAAATCAAAGTATTCTGAGAAGCCGATCGTGGTTCACATTATTGGGCTGAATGAATCGGTCGATTTTCATACGCGCAAACTGGAGGACCTGGGAATTCCAGTTTACCCATCGATCGAAAGGAGTATAGCTGCGCTCTCAGCGCTCTGCAGATACGGACAAGTACAAAAACGAAAGCCAGTATCGCATCCAAGTTGAGATGGCTAGGCCTGACTTCGGTCTTTCAAATGGTTGTAAAGAATAGGGCGCGTTGAATATCTATGCCGGTCGTTTCAACGCTTCGTCTTTTAGCACTCTTCTGAGGATCTTCCCGACAGCCGTCTTTGGCATCTCCTTTCTGAACTCTACGTATTGCGGAGCCTTGTAACTGGCTATTCTTTCTTTGCAGAAGTTTATCACTTCTTCTTGAGTTACCTTACCTTCATACCCGTCTTTCAGGGATACAAACGCTTTCACAGTTTCTCCTCGATACGGATCTGGAATTCCTATGACCCCAGCTTCTTTCACCGCTGGATGTTCGTAGAGTACCTCCTCCACCTCTCTAGGCCAGACTTTAAGTCCTGAAACATTTATCATATCCTTCTTTCGATCGACGATGTAGAAGTAGCCGTCTCTATCCATTCTCGAGATGTCACCAGTATAAAACCAGCCGTCTCTCAAGGCTCGTTCAGTATCTTCCCGTTTGTTCCAGTATCCCATCATTACTTGGGGCCCTCTAATTACCAATTCTCCAATCTGTTCTGAGGGTAGATCCATTGCGCCTGTCTCTAGATCTACAATCTTGGATTCAGTGTCCTGAATGGGTATGCCGATTGACCCAGGTCGATTCTTCTCTTTCTTGTCCAATGGGTTGATGTGCGTTACAGGACTTGTTTCAGTAAGTCCGTACCCCTCAACGAGTCTGCCGCCTGTTATCTCCTCAAACCTCTTCTGCACCTCTACTGGGAGTGGAGCGGCACCTGAGAAACAGCTCCGGATCGAGCTGAGATCATACTTTCCTAGATCCGGATAGTTGAGGAGAGCGATGTACATTGTCGGGACCCCACAGAACACAGTTACGTGATACTTACCTATTGCTTCCAGAATCGTTTTGGCCTCGAATCTAGGAATCAGAACCATGGTTGTGCCCATATATATTGGAGAGTTCATCGCCACGCTCATGCCATATATATGGAAGAACGGTAGAACGGACAGATGAATATCCTTTCCTTCTAAAGCGGGCAACCAATAGGCTATTTGAACTGCGTTCACAACCATGTTGAAGTGCGTTATCATCGCCCCCTTTGGGACCCCTGTGGTTCCGCCTGTATACTGTAAGAGAGCGATGTCCTTCTTCGGGTCGATACCTACTTCGCTGGGGCTAGCGGGATATCTTGATAGAAGTCCTTTCAAGTTAATGGTACCTGGGCATGGAATCTTCTTCAGTTTTCCTGTGACGCGCGCAAGCACTCCGAGAGCTGGCGGGAAGTAGTCTAACAGGCTCGTGCTAATCACATTTCTCAGTTTTGTTCTTTCCTTGACTGCACTAACGATAGGATAGAGGAGATCCAATGTTAAGATAGTTTCAGCACCTGAATCATTCAGTTGGTACTCAAGTTCTCTCTCCTTATAGAGAGGGCTGCACGCTACCACGATTGCGCCAGCTTTTAGAGCGCCGTAGTAACCGATTACGAATTGAGGACAATTTGGCAGAAAGATGGCCACTCTATCTCCCTTTCTAACTCCCAAGCCTTGAAGAGCTGTAGCAAAGCTGTCTGTCAGGCTATCCAGCTCCTTGTAGCTTATTCTAGCCCCGTAGAAGACAGTAGCTGAATTCTCAGGGAATTTCTGCGCTGCGTTTCTTAACATTTGAGGGAGGGAGATCTCAGGGTATCTGATTGATTGCGACACCCCTTCTGGCCAGAATTTCAACCAAGGTTTTTCCAAGCGAGAACACCAATTCGGGTATTTACCTAGAGATGCGTATTTAATGCTATGGTCAGTTGAAGCAACATGGGCACACGTTAAATGCTTAACGATATAAGGTCGTGACCTCGCATATTTGTGGGTGAATTTGAGAGAGGTAGTCTGCAGATGGAATTGTTGGATGCGATTAAGACGAGGAGAAGCATCAGAGAGTTCACTGGAGACAAGATACCTGATGAACATATCGAAGTCATATTGGATGCCGCTAGATACGCTCCCTCGCCTGAGAACATGCAGATGTGGCGTTACTTGGTGATAAGGGAGGACCAAGGTATGAAGGACTTGATCGCGGAACTTTCGATGGAGACCGCAAGACAAGTGTTCGGTTCCCAATCTTACGAGCTAACTCAAGGGAGGCTCTGGTATCTTCCTGACAAAGCGCGTCCGACCGAGTTTGAGGACATGCGAGACGGCAGTCTTTTCATCTACCCGAAATATTCTGACACAGTGATAGTTGGATGCGCTTCCGAGTCTTTCCACGATGCGCATCTGGTCTATCCAAACTACTTATTCGGATCGGTTGTTGTTGCGATGGGCATGCTTCAAATGTGGCTTGTTGCGCACTCGATGGGGTATGGCGTAGGATGGATGGCTCTTGCAATCTCTGATCCTCGACATAAAGAAATGATTTGCGAGAGGCTTGGGATCCCTAGAACTTGGGAACCGGTCGGTATCCTATGCGTCGGAGTCCCTAAGGAAAAGCGGATGTTAGGGCCTTCTAGATTCCCTCTGGAGAGCATCGCTTACAGTGAAAGGTGGGGGAACCCGTATAAGAGAATCGCTTTCAGAACGGAGGCGGCTAAGTAACATGAATCTGGAGCTAAGCGGTCAGGTTATGGAGAAGCTAACCGAGATAGCGAAGGAATGCAATCTTCCTATGGAGAGGGCGTGCGAGATAATCCTTTCTGAGTTCGCTAGAGTTCAAGGCGGAAGAATCTATGTTGGAGCCTGGAAGGAAGGTGCGGGACTGATGTTTGCGGTGCAGTGGCCGTTTCTGACAGGCTTCGTCAAGTTGAAGGATGAGGAGCTGACGAGAATGGGGGTGAAATGAAATGCCGGAATACAGGAAAGCGCCGAAAGGAGAATGGCTGGGATATCCGGTTCTTAGGTCTGAAGATATTAAACATGAATCATTCGCTTTCACAAGGTTTGTGGCGCAATCGCTTGTAGAGAATAGAAAAGGCAGAGTATATCTGCTGATGGACAGCGACTTTTACAAGCGGTTTCTAGAAGCTGTACGAAAGAGGTTCGGAAGCATCTCAACCGGTGACGTTGAGAAGGCGGCTCTCGAAGCAGTGGGCGCATGGATTGAAGGGGTCGAATCAAAGTGAGCGCGCCGTCAAAACGTTTCTTTGAAGCAATAGCGATGAAGGCCAACAAGAGCAAGGAAGGAATGCGTATCATGAGAGAATGGATCGGACCCTACGATGGCAAAGTGATTCAATTCATTACTGATACCGAGAAATTCTATCTGATTATCGCTGCGGGAAAGATGAAGGTTCGTGACGGGGAATACCCCAGTCCCGACCTCGCATTCAAAGGGTCTTCCAAACTTGTGTCCGATGTGTTCACGGGGAGGAGAAGGATTGGAGACGCCATGAAAAACTGGGAGCTCGTCTTAATAGGGGCTGGTCACGAAGGATTCACTTTGGGAAAATTGATTACCACAGTAATGACGGAGGCGTAAGAAAAGTGAAGATTGAAAGAATAGCGGTTATCGGATGCGGTGCAATGGGCTCAGGGATAGCCTATGTCTCTGCATTAACGGGCTACACTGTGCGTGTCGTCGAGCAGAACGAGGAACTGCTTCAGAAGGGATTGAAGAGAGTTAGAGAGCATGTTATAACTGGCGTTAACAAGGGCAAGTTGACGCCTAAGCAAGCGGAAGAGACTATGAAGAAGATTGAGGGGACGACGAGACTGAGCGAAGCGGTAGAGCAGGTTGATCTGTCTATGGAAGCTGTCTTTGAGGATATGGATGTCAAAAAGAAGCTCTTCGCTGAACTTGATAAGGCTTGTCCGGCTCACACTGTTCTTGCATCGAACACTTCCTCATTAAGCATATCAGAGATGGCGAGTGTGACCCAGCGGCCGGACAAGGTTATTGGTATTCACTTCTTCAACCCAGTTCCAGCCATGAAGCTAGTCGAGATAGTGATGGGAACTGGTACTTCTGAGGAGACTCGGGGATTCGCTGAAGCTTTCGCAAAAAGCCTTGGAAAAGAAACTGTAACAGTGAAGGATTCTCCAGGGTTCATAGTTAACCGTGTTCTCGGACCATTGCTTAACGAGGTAACATACCTTCTGTACGAGGGGAAGGCTACGGCTGAAGATATCGATAAAGCGATGATGCTTGGGTTGAATCATCCGATGGGTCCGTTGCGGCTGGCTGACTATGTCGGCTTGGACATAGCATTGGCAACTATCGAGACACTTCACAAGGCTTTCGGCGACAAGTATAAACCCTGCCCTCTACTGGTTGAATTGGTCAAGTCTGGAAACCTCGGCATGAAGACGGGAAAGGGCTTCTACGAATACCGTTGACTGCAACGATTAGGTCTCGAACGCTTTTAACCTCAAAGTTGACGCAAAGTCTTTTACGTATATTTGAGCTTCATAGAAGCTTGGTGAATGTCTTGGAATTGAAGAACCTGAAGTATTCTAAGGAAGGAAGTTTTCTCTCTCCAGAAGAGAACATTGGAGTGATCAAACTGAATAGACCTCAGACCTTGAATGCGTTCAATAGAGAAACGCTGAAGGAGCTTGACAGTCTCCTAGAAGAGATTAGGAGAGATGATCAAATCAAAGTCGTCGTAATAATAGGAGAAGGGGAGAAAGCGTTCTCGACCGGGCTTGATTTGAAAGAGACATCAACCTTGGACGAAGCTGCTGCCAAATCTCTTATCGAACTGGGTCAAAGCATTTTTAGGAAGATAGAGAACTTTGAGAAGCCTGTAATCGCGGCGATTAACGGTTACGCTTTAGGAGGCGGCCTCGAGCTCGCTCTTGCTTGCGATATAAGGATCGCTTCAGAGAACGCTAAGATAGGTAGCACAGAAGTGAAGTTAGGTCTGCTCCCAGGCTGGGGTGGCACTCAGAGGCTCCCAAAAATCCTAGGGAAAGGGAGAGCGTCGGAGCTCATTCTAACCGGTGGAATGATCGATGCGAAAGAGGCGGAGAGGATAGGGCTTGTAAATAAAGTGGTTCCTCACGATGAACTTAGCACTACAGTGAGTTGGACTGCTGGGACGATCGCTTCCAACGCGCCGGTAGCCGTCAGAGAGGCGAAACGACTGGTCAAGGCATCGTTTGAAGTGGACATAGCAGAAGGGAACAAGTTAGAGGCGGAAGCGATTGTGAAGTGCTTGAGAACCGAGGATCTTAAAGAGGGCATGAAGGCACTCTTCGAGAAGAGGAGCCCTCAGTTCAAGGGAAGATAGGAGGACTCTACCTCGGCAAGCATTTCGAAGAGTATTTGAAATGTGAGTCGGAGCATGACCAAAGTAGGCATAGTCGGAGTTGGGCACGCAAAGTTTG
>Ga0315312_1001051_pt1 | contig 24068 bp, 17 predicted proteins | sample TDP7_MG_FD_203629 | JGI IMG/M metagenome (GOLD analysis project Ga0315312, IMG submission 203629) | Freshwater sediment microbial communities from Lake Towuti, South Sulawesi, Indonesia - TDP7 | ecosystem: Environmental > Aquatic > Freshwater > Lake > Sediment | place: Indonesia: South Sulawesi... | reverse complement strand
ACTCACCTACATAGCCTGTTCTGATCCTAGGGTCTATGTATGCGTATACCAAATCAACTATGAAGTTTGCGAGTAGTAGAGTTGAGATTAAGAGGATAAATGTGCCTTGAATCATAGGATAGTCCAGCGTGGTGAGAGCTCTGAATATAAGGAAGCCCGTCCCCGGACGTGCGAACACAAGCTCTGTTATTAGGGCGCCCCCTAAGATCAAGCCTAGATTTAAGGCTAAACCTGTAATTTGAGGTAGCATCGAATTTCTGAACACATATCGTAGCACTCTACTATCTGGGAGACCCAGTGAGTCTGCGTAGCTTACGTAATCTGCCCCGAGTTCGTATATGACCATAGCTCGCATGCCTATGGCCCAGCCTCCTATAGCTCCTATGACTATCGAGAGGAAAGGTAATATGTAATGGTGGAGCATATCAAGAATGAAGGGCAAGCTTAACCTAGGAATCATCAGAGTGCTATAAGCTCCACTTAGAGGGAATATTCTGGAGCTTACAGCAAACAGGTACAGAAGGATCATGGCAAGCCAGTAATATGGCGTCATGGATAATGTTAGGAAAACCGGCAGTAGAGCGTTATCCACAGCCGTCTTCCGTTTGTATGCTGCCAAAGCCCCCAGAAGGTTACCCACTATCCAAGACGCTATTGTAGCTGGTATCAAAAGCCCAAGAGACCACGGTAGGTAGACGAACACCAAATCTGCAACTTTACGAGGGTAGAACGCGATGGATGTCCCGAGGTCTCCTCTGAGGAGCCTACTAATAAACTCGAATAATTGAACTTGCAGAGGTTTATCTATGCCGAACTCCTCCATGAGCTTTTTATGGACGGCCTTTATAAGGTCAGGGTTAGTTTGAGCTTGCTCGATTATCCGGTACAGAAGAGCCGCCAGAGGGTTCCCGGGTATGGCCCTGGGTAGAGCGAAGATTATGATTAGAAAGGCGAGGAAGGTGATTACTAGGAATCCTATACGTCTGGCGAGGAAGCGGATAAAGGGATTCAAGCGTCACATCCCTCAAACAACTTTATGGCAATAATATTAACCCCTTTTCTTATTTAAGAATTCCTAAACTATCCTTAGTCATGTTCAGATCGTAGAAAGATTACGTCATGGCTAATGTCTATGCAAAGTCGTCTGTAGTCAATCCGCAGAATGCAACTATTTATTGGACACCTTGAGGTTATCTTCTTGCGAATGGTGATGAGAAGAGAAGCCTCAAGAGAGATAATAGGCCATCTCATGAGCCTTGCAAAGCCCACTTCGGACGACATCAACTTGGCTAAGATCAAGGCTGCAGAGAAATACAATTTAGATAGGTTTCTCTCCAACTCCGAAATAATCAGTTGCCTAACAACCAACGAAAGAAGAAAGCTCATTCCTGTCCTGAAGAGGAAGGCGGTCCGCACAGTCTCGGGCGTAACCGTTATCGCTGTGATGACTAAGCCTTTGCCGTGCCCCAAAAGCGTTCCCTGCGCATACTGTCCAGGAGGCCCACAGGTAGGGGTCCCACAAAGCTATACTGGCCACGAACCAGCAGCGATGAGGGGACTACAGAACAATTTCGATCCCTATATGCAAGTGAGTCGCCGCATGACACAGCTCAGAGCGATCGGACATACTGTTGACAAGGTTGAACTCATCATCATGGGCGGAACCTTCCCAGCCATGCCCCTGGACTACCAAGAGAGTTTTGTCCAAAGTTGCTTAGATGCCATCAGCGGCGTTGCATCCAAATCGCTGGAGGAGGCTAAGAGAATCTCAGAGTACGGACGGCTCCGTAACGTCGGAATTACGGTAGAGACGCGTCCAGACTGGTCTAGGGAGCCCCATGTCGATCACATGCTGTCTATAGGTGTTACCCGTGTGGAGCTAGGTGTCCAAAACATCTACGACGACATTTACGAGATCGTTGATCGGGGACACACCGTTAAAGATGTTGTGGACGCCACGCGGACGCTCAAAGATTCCGGATTAAAGGTTGCTTACCACCTCATGCCTGGCCTACCTGGCTCAGATCATGAACGTGACCTAGAGGCTTGTAGGAAGATCTTTACTGATGAACGCTTCAAACCAGACATGACTAAAATATATCCGTGTCTAGTGATCAAGGGAACCAAAACCTATGAGTGGTGGAAAAGAGGCACCTACAAGCCCTACACCACGGAAGAAGCCATCCAACTGCTCTTAGAGGTCAAAAAGCTTGTCCCAGAATGGGTTCGTATTATGCGAGTCCAGAGGGATATTCCAGCCTATCTGATCGAGGCTGGTGTGAACAAAAGCAACCTTCGAGAGATCGTTCAGGAAGAGCTCAAAAAATTGAACAATAGGTGTCGATGTATCAGATGCCGCGAAGTTGGGCACCGATGGTTGAAAGACAAGGTCAGACCTGAGATCGATAAGGTCGAGATCCAAACCCGAAGCTACCAAGCATCAGAAGGAACGGAATTCTTCATCTCAGCCGAGGATACAGAGAACGATGTGTTAATCGGGTATCTGAGGTTAAGATTTCCGTCGAAAAGGGCGCATAGACCTGAAATTGCCGGTAAGAAAGTCTCTGTGATAAGGGAATTGCATATCTGCGGTCCTGTTGTTCCAGTCGGTCACAGATTTGATTGGGCGTACCAGCATAGGGGATATGGCGCCTTGCTTCTCAGAGAGTCGGAAGAGATCAGCAAGGAACACGGGGTAGAGAAGACTATTGTGACAAGCGCCTTGGGAACGAAACGTTACTACATGAGGTTCGGATACAAGCAGGAAGGTCCATACATGGCTAAGAATATCTGTACATGATTATTTCCTAAGAAACTTTTGGCCTAGTTTCTGATTAATCGTCTCTAGGGATTCATACAATTCCTTTGCCTCCTGAAAGCCGTTTGTAATAAGCCGGCCAATATTGCGATTTTATCAAATCGTGGACGGCTTATTGCATAGCTCGTTTAACCTGCGTGATCACTTAAGTTCCTTTCTGTTTACGACGCCGAGATCAAACAAAACTTGGTTCAATATATGCAATTTATAGGTTAAGTCTACGTTGCCTAAATTCCTTGCCCATTGAATATTGGTCAATGCCGCAGTATGCGAAGCAATATAGGTCAAAATTCATTTGAGGAATAGCCTCAATCAAGGCATGAAGAAGCGTAATTGCCGCAAAGTAATACTATGAATGAGCATTGTCTCCTTTGGAGAAAAGATCCTGTATACCCCTCAAGTTGATTACACCAAAGGGAGCCTTTATCTTTTGCCTCCATCTTATTTCACCATGAATTATCTTTCCTCAACTTGGAAAAATAAGTTATTTCTGGTGGTGAGTCCTTTACCGGTTGGAAAAAATATCTCCAAAATGCAAAAAGTGGGGGTCTGCGGTTGCTGTCGGAATCCGACGCCGATGCATGAAGGACCATGTAGGCCAAATCATTGTGCTGAGGATACTGGGAGTATTCCCTCCTACCTATCTTTCGTCTCAGAGGAGACTGCCATGATTTCAGCGGTAGATTCAATCCACGTTAAGAATGAGCTCTAACTATGAACCCTCTCATAGCCCACAGGATAAACAAGGACGTGGTCGGAAACATTCCTGCGCATGTTGGCGTAGTCACAGCGACGGCAGTAATATTATTGCACGCAAATCTCAGCGCTCTGCTATGATTCTCCTAATTTCAGCCAGATGGCATCTGACCTCAGTGGCGAGTTCGTACTCGCTGTATAGTTCGGTCAGTCTTTCAACCCCGTTCAGTCTTTCAAGAGCGGTGTGGAGGTCAGCTTTCTCAGGATCCAGCAAGGCTTCTTTGATCGCGTCGAGGACGCTGAGAACATTAGAGACATCCGTTGAATAAGACTCATAAGGCTTAATGATCTGTTCGATAACATCTATTTCCTTTAGGACCTTCTTCATCTTTCCAATTTTCGACATGCATCTCACCGAATCATTTCTTGGCAATCTTGAATAGAAATTGCTCACGGTGGATTTATAAACCATTTCGTGAATTCCGTCTCAGCGTGGCATGAGAATTGTGGCAGAATTGAGCGCGAAAAGAGCTGGCAAATCCGACGTAACTGGCGAGTTGGCTCTCGACTGAGGCTTCTTTTCACTTTGGCATTAGATCGGGCAATGGAGTAAGTAGCATTCAAGAGTGTGCTTTTGATTACACTGGAGAACGGACAAGAAATAGAAGGCGATTCAGACCATTCTCGGCGCGTCAAGATTCTTACGGGATTGTCCTGATTCGAAAGATATTTAAATTCAATCAAGGATCGTTAGAAGGTAATCAACAGATTCGAGAAGGCCAAACCGAGATCTAACCCACAAATCCCTATGATAAGAAGCAGAGGTCATGATACATGCGTGATGAAAGCAAATTCGACAAGATCCAAGAGTTGGCCATCAGAAGGTGCTTCTTTTTTCCTGCCGGCGAGATATACCCTGATACCCCTGCTGGTTTCTGGGATTATGGTCCGCTTGGTGCCGCTTTGAAGGGGAGGATAATTGATGTTTGGAGACAGATGATAGTAAAAAGGGATGAAATGTTGGAGATCGACGGTGCTCAGATACTGCCTGAAAGCGTTTTTGAAGCAAGCGGACATCTTAAGAGCTTCGTGGATCCTCTAACTGAATGTAAGAAATGCAGAAAAATCTTCAGAGCCGACAAGTTGATACAGGATACGACTGGGAAGCCGATTCCCGAAGCTCTTTCCTCTGAGGAACTTGACAATTTGGTGCGCATGAATAACATCAATTGTCCGGAATGCAGAGCGGAACTCTCGAAAGTTGTTAAGTTCAATATGATGTTCAGGTTTACTGCCGGTCCTAAGATGGACAACAAAGTTGCACTCAGACCCGAGACATGCCAGAGCATTTTTCTCGACTTCCCAAGACTCTACAGGGCTACGAGAGCAAGACTTCCAATAGGCATCGCCCAGGTGGGAAGATCCTTCAGAAATGAGATCTCGCCTAGACAAAGCCTCGTCAGGTTGAGAGAACTCATACAAGCCGAGGTCGAGGTCTTCTTCAATCCGAAGAAGGTGGAGGAATTCGGGAAATTCGATGCAGTTGCGGACAAAAAGCTCAACTTTCTGCTTTTGAGCGCAAGCAAAGAAATGCCATTGACCGCTAGGGAGGCGGTGGATGGAAAGGTAGTTCAAAATAAGCTCGTGGCGTACTACTTGGTTTTGCTGGCGGAATTCTACGAAAAGTTGGGGATAAGCCCCGAAAACATTCGTTTCAGAGAACTGCCGAGTGAAGAGAAACCCTTCTATGCTGAATCGGCATGGGACTTAGAGATTAGAACGAGCTTTGGATGGTTAGAGACTGTGGCGAACCATTACAGGACGGATTACGACTTGAAGGTTCACTCTGAAGGGAGCAAGACCGATCTAAGCGTAGTTGATGGCAACGAGAAGGTTCTCCCTTGGGTCTGGGAAGACTCGATGGGTATAGACAGAACTCTACTTGTCGTCTTGGATGCTGCCTACACGGAGGAACCGAAGCGTACACTTCTGAAGTTGCCGAGCTATCTGGCGCCGATACAGGTCGCTGTTTTTCCTCTCGTTGACAGAGACGGACTGACAGAGAGGGCAAGGGACATCTACAATACGCTTAGAAGCGGATTCGACGCTACATTCGATGAAGATGACAGTATCGGAAGAAGATACTATAGAATGGACGAGATAGGGGTTCCCTTCGCAGTTACGATCGACTACGAGACGTTAAAGGACGACACCGTCACAGTAAGAGAAAGAGACAGCAAAAAGCAGATAAGAATGAGGATCAGCGAAATAAAAAACTGGCTGGAACAAAGGCTCCAGATCATCCATCCTGCCTAGGCTCATGTCGGTTGTAACCTATCCCAGCCTAAGCGGGCATGCCGTAGTAGCCTACTGTTTTCTGCGTATGCTTGCACTCTTCGTGCAACATGAGCTCAGATAACCCAGGATTACAGAGATCATTCAGTAGAATCATTCTCGGAAAGGGGCAGTCAATGTATAGATGCGTATGAAGACAAACTAGCATGAATAGCGCGTCTGGAGAGCTGGGAAGACTCGAAAGATGGCTATCGTTAGATTTTTTAAGGCATCCATCCATTCATTGTATAGTATGCGTTAACGAGCGATTTGCGGGGGCGGGCGATGGTTTTTCCAACAGAGACGGAACACCGTGTCAAGATTAGAGCTTTGAGCGTCTGTCAAGACCATTTGAGAAAAGTTGTCGACATATCTCGTAAGATTGCACAGCTGGTCGACTGTTTCGTGAAGGGAGACAAGGCGTCGGCTAAGCAGCTGTATGCTGAAATCCTAAGTCTTGGGGATGAGATTGATTCGGCCAAGAGAGTGGTTGCGCAGGAGCTCGCTGAAATAGGAGCTATCTTGCTGAACCGAGATGATTTCCTGAGATTTACCGACTTGACAAGCGAGATAGCAGACTTCTGCAAAGGCATCGCTTTCAGGTTGATTGAGATGATGGACAGGAAATGGGACGTTCCACAAGACATAAGGAAAGAGTTGGCAAATCTTTCTGGCGCCATGTTCGATTCCGTCTCAAAGCTTAGAGAGACTATATTCACACTTAACTATGGCACATCAAAGGTTCTTGAGAAGGCGAAAGATGTGGAGATTGCGGAAAGAGTCGTTGATGATCTTTACAGAGACCTTGAGATCAAGATTCTCAATAGTAAGATGGAGATCCCAGCGCTGCTTCTCCTAAGGGATGTCATTCAACTCTTTGAGGATGCGACCGACAAGGTTGAAGACGCCGCGGATGCAAGCCGAATCTTAGCTTTTGCCATATAAGAGCGGTTAACCTATGTCCAAGGTCATTGAGGCGGAGTTCGTCGAGAATTTTCTGGTCGTTTGGAATCCGCTAGGCGGTTCTGAACTATATAGGCTCGGGTTCTATGGAAAGCCGATTGGAATTCCGAAGCCCAAAAGCCCCGACTTTGACACCCCTCTGATACTCGATCTAATGGAGGGGTTGTTCCTGGTCGAGAAGCGGTTGATCAAGGTTTTCGAGGGAGCGAATAGGGACAAAGTAACATTTAGGAATCTAAGGAGCAGAGCCCGAAGACTCTATGAAGACTTTGATCACAAATATGCTGTCTACAAGGACCTTAGGGACAAGGGACTCGTTGTCACGCCAGGCGTAAAGTTCGGATGCGACTTCGCCGTTTACAAGCACGGACCAGGCATCGAACATGCACCCTTCATGGTTTCCGTCAAGAGCAGAAAGGACGGAATGACAGCCACAGAAATTGTGAAGGCCGGACGATTAGCAACCACTGTTAGGAAAAGATTCATAATAGCGATCCCTGACCTAAGGGCGGAAGAAATAGAATATTTAATCTTCAAGTGGTTCAAGGCCTAATTCAGCTTTTTCTAGGCTTCTTTTTCTGAAAATCAGGAACCATCTAAAAGGCCCTACGGATAAATGATCTTTACTCAAAATCTTTAGTTTTTTGAGGCCCTATTTCCTGACCTTTTTGGAAAAGATTCTGAATTATCGCCCTTTTCTATTTAAGTAGTTTTCTCTGTTATACTATGGTGAACATTAAAATATAAGCTCAAAAATTCTTTCCATTTCTAGTCTCTTTATAGAAAAGAAGCTAGATATTTAGCCTCTTTCCAGGCCCCATTCCCGGCCCTTACTAGACCCGTCGAAACATTTTCCAAAAAAGAATTAAATTCATTTTGGTTTAATTGTTATTATGAATTTTCAAGAGCCTTTGGGCCAAACGATTCAAAATTCAAGTTTAAACGTTCCTAACTTTGCTTGTAATAGGTATCTTTTGAAAACGACATTAAGAGGTATGATAGGGCTAGTCTTCAGAGGTGCCTCGATCTAAACGACCTCATTAACCTTTACATGGGAGTGTGGACTGAACCCCAGCTAGCTAAAAAATAAAATTACCCTTGGTGTAAGCTATTTATACTATTTTTTCTATCTTTCTGCTGATGGCCATGGGAGAGGTTGAGGAGCTGGTTAAGGATGCTGAGTCCCTTTATCAAGAAGCGTTGAAAGATGTTGAGGCGGGGAGGGTGAGGAAGGCTGCTGAGAATGCTTGGGCTGCAACTGTCAGAGCCACTGAAGCCCTCCTCATTTCTAGAAAAAGGGATTATGAGAGTATAAAGTGGCCTGGCCCCAGAAGGTATGAATTGGATAGGCTTTCGGTTGAAGAAAAGGCGGTGGATGTGATGCGCATTCCAGAGAGGTATGGAAGCAGAGAAACCTTCCTCCACGGCTCCTGCTTCTATGAAGGAGTATGTGAGCCAAGAAGTACGGAAAGGAGAATTTATGAAACGATTGACTATATAGAAGATGTTAAAAAAATAGTTTATGGAAAGAATGAATGAAACACTCTTATGGACTCTACCCTTACCACCAAGTTGCACAGCAGGTTGACCTCGGCCTCGAATGGAGCAAGTATTCTTGTCAGAATTTCTATCTACTTTGAACCGAAAAATATACTTCCTCTCAAAATTTGGTTTGGTAGTGGTTCAAGTCTTAGAGTTCTTGAAAGATTTGGAGGACGAAAATCCAGATTAGGGCATCTTTTGCGCAGTGCCCTTGCGTCTGAATATCGACCGAATGCTTTGATTTTGCGGTGGCCCATACTATCTTGGGGACTTTTTTCACTCCATCCAAACTCGCCGCCTTTTTGAACTTGGGTCTTGTTCTCTTCTCGAGTAGACTGGGGATATTTATCCCAGGCTTTCATCTTCTCATTCAAGATTTTCTTGGATTCTCATTGATGTTACGGATAACTTTTCAGGTCAAAAGTATAAGAGCTGTCGTGGAAAAGATATCTCGGGTAAACATTCTGTTTTTGACGCATCCGTCTACCGCAATTTCTGTGTCCAATTTTCCAACTGGAAAATCTAATCTTTGTTCTCTCAAGTTTCTTCGCGACGACTATCTGCCTGTTAAGTTTTCAACATCTCTAAGACGAAATTGACTATCTCATCTGCGATGTTCATATGGGTGACCGATTGTAGTCCCCTCCATCCTGGTTGACTGTTAACTTCGATTACAAAGGGTCCATCAGATCCCTCCAGAACGTCAACACCTGCAACCTTGCAGCCGATCGTTTTGGCAGCTTTTATAGCCAATTCTTCCAGTTCATTGCTCAATCTAATTGATATGGGTTTCGCGCCTAGGCTCACATTGGTCTTCCATGATTCTTCAGCGATTCTCCTCATAGCTGCCAGGACGCGATTCCCAACCATGAATGCCCTGATGTCGGAGGATCCATGAGGGATGAACTCTTGAATGTAGAAAACGTTATGGTGAAAGTCTAGAGCCCGAAATATCCTCTCTGCAATGTTCGGATCAGAAATTCGAGCCGAGCCGATTCCCCTCGAACCGAACAAGGGTTTCAAAACCACATCGCAGTCCAACTCATAAAATGCCTTAAGAGCTTTATCAGCACTGTCGGTTACAATGGTCCGCGGAACAGTTAAACCCGCCTCCTCAAGAAGTGATAAGGCATAGAACTTGTCGACCGCTCTCTCGATCGCAAGGGGTGGATTTATAATAAATGAGCCTAAACGTTCAAGTCTGTGCAGAAGGTCCATGCGGAAGATAATCTCTTCTAAAGAGCCGCGTCCAACGGGGCGTACAATTACCGCTCTTAAGTCCTTAATGATGTCAACATCGTCTGTGGATATTTGTGGCTTCCCCCTAACCCGTGCTACAAGATTTGAGAAACTGAAGCATAAGGGATCAATATCACGTCTGCTCAATGCGTCTCTAAGTTGGGTTGAGCACCAACCATTCTCATTCCGAGTCAATATGCCTATCTGCAACAGAATCGTCTCCGTCCAGTACTTTATTAGGTTCCCTTCGAAGACAATAAATCTATCTATATTTCTGTCCGGTGCGTCTCTCAGAATATAGTGGCAATTGTGACAGTTCCTGCATATTCTCGGTAGATATGTCGCACAGCTAGAGTATGTCTTGGAGACGCAAAAAAGCGGCGGAATAGTGCGAACTCATGGTAGCCTGCAAGCGGATATTGACATGAGGGATAACTACGCCGATCGAAACAAGCATACCTTCCTTTCCGCAGATTAAGACTCAGAGACAACAATTGGGTCAAGCGATGTGTAGGCCAATTTGAGAGAAAATGGACCGGACACATAGTTCGTGCCTAGCGGGACCTGGTATAAATGATATAAAGTTCTGTCGATTAGTGCGCAAGTTGATCCAGCTGGCAAAACTGGGTACTCTGGGTCTGTGAACCAGTCTTTCTTCACCAACTCCCACTTTAGGAAATCTTTTGATGAATAAAGATCGTAGCCTCGTGCATTGTAAATCCCGATCAGCATATACCATTCGTTCTCGTACTGGAACAAGGTCGGATTTTCACGATTGTCGTATATAACAGTACTGATGTACTTCCATTCTGTTCCAAGGTTCTGCGCTGAAGCTAGGTGTATACCATGCACAGCGGAAGAAAACAGCATATAGTAAGCGTCGTTAATCTTCACAATATATGGATCCCATCCGGCGCTGGGGTCTATCAAAGGCGAACCCTCTATCCTCAGATATCCTTGATCTTCAAATCTGATTGATGCTATGTCTTTTTCATATTCGCCTATCGCCAATCCCAGTCTAGCGTAGCCTATATCGCCTTTGATAGTACTGAGCCAATCGCTATAGAACAAGTAGAATTTGTCATGTTGTGGGTCACAAATGACGTAGGGTGCTACTTTTCCCGCTAGACCTATTGTGGCGACGAATCTGTATGTTTTTAGATCGTCCGTCTTCAGTATGGCTGGAAACAAATTGGCAGTGATGATAACGTAGTAGTAACCTTCATCGTCTCTGAAAATGGAGTGGTCAGCTAGTCTAAAGAATTCAGGGTCCTTGGCTTGCTCAGCATAAACCATTGTGGGCGTGACAACTTCCCCGAAATAAGTAAATTTTAGATTCGCGATATCTGATCTCTCTTTAAATAGAATCGCTTTGAAGAAAATTGCAAGAGTTACCACAACCGCTACGATCAACGCAATCTGGAAAATGTGCTTCTTCATGGTTCGCCTTCCTGATGCCTTTGTGCAGAATCTTAAGGTTCCCCTACCTTTACTTCTTTTCCCCTAGTAATATTTGATTCCCCAAGAAGTGCCTACGGCGATTCCTTTCCAAACGTTCTTCATTTAGTAACAGCCATATATCAAGTTGAAACTACGGATCTGCAGGTTCTTTGAAATCAGAAAAGGATAGAATGGATCAAAGATGCGGATCAATAGGAACCTCTGCAAACGAAATTCTTAGTGATGTAGAGTCCCAACCAGGCCATATGCATTTCAAGAAGATGCAATTTCGAGGACCGTCCTCCTCATGAAAACGCTCAAGGTAGATATGCTGATCAGTCTTTCCTCAACATGCCCAAATGATTGTAAATGACCTTAGGCAATCCAGAGAGAATTAAGGCTTAAATATGTAATGAGATTACAGGCGATTGAAACGCGTAACAAATCTGAGGTGAATGTTCGTGAAGGTACTGGTGACGGGTGCCACAGGTAGAGTCGGAGGCAATCTCATAAAAGAGTTGACGGAAAAGGGGTACGAAATCAAAGCGTTTACGTTGCCTGGCGACAGGGCAGAGGAGAAAATTCTGAAGTTCGGAGTAGAGCTGTGCGAGGGAGATCTTAGGAAGTCTGATGATTGTGCAAGGGCATGTAGGGATATAGACGCGATAATTCATCTAGGCGCATATTTCCCCCAGAGTGGACTAGACAAGGAAACAGCTGAAAGAACTGCGGAGGAGATAACAAGGATCACTTTTGACGTGAATGTGCTTGGAACATTTAACTTGCTTGAAGCCTCCGTAAGGTATTGTAAAGGATGCAAAAAGTTCGTGTTTGCCAGCTCAGAGGGCGTATACCCAGAGTGGTTGCCTGTTTACTTACCTATAGACGAACGTCATCCATGTCGTCCAACCGGCCACATGTACCTCATTTCCAAACTCTTGGGAGAGAATCTGGTCCTAGGTTACCACCGTCAATACGGCTTGCCTGTTGTGATTTGCCGTTTCGGCTCAATCATAGGAGCAGGAGAAATCCTAGATCCGCATTATAACAATTCCCTTTACCATTTTTCCCATGTGAACTTCTGGCTCAGCGGTTTGAAGCAACTAAAAAAGAAAAGCGAGGAAGCCGAGCGTGCTATTGAAAGACTGGAAAAAGAGGCCAAGGATGGTGAGAAGCTGATAATCCCCTACAGAAAAACGGATGGAAAACCATTGCAGAGGCACCTAGTGGATGTCAGAGATATAGTGCAAGGGGTATTGCTTGCTCTTGAGAAGAATGAAGCTATAGGAGAAGTGTTCAATTTGAGCGGTCCGCTTCCCAGTGATCTTGAGGAGCTCGTACTCCACATGTCAAAGATGCTCGGAGTCGCCTACATTAAGATGGTTATGCCTGAGGATGTTTCCAGATTTCTATGGACTGGTGTAATTCCTTATTACGCAATCAGTAGCGAGAAAGCCAGATATTTGCTTGGCTACAAGCCGAGATATACAATGATTGATATGGTGGACTCAGCTATCGCCTTTCAAAAGGGCGAAGACATAGGCGTATTGGAGAGATTGCAACCAAGGATGCCTCCTGGACTTTCTGATTAAAGCATCCTTAACGTCGATGAATGTGCTCGAAAAAATCCAGACTCAATGTATAGGCGCACAGAAGACAATGAAGGAATTATGATGGAACTATGAGCGCTAAGCCCAAAGAGAACTGTCTATTTTCGGACCAGTCGCTCTAGGATGTTATTGAATAGTATCGTAGTAGTAGGGTCTTCTCCATAGTTGCTGAAATCGAAGGTTGAGATAATGATCACTCCATCCTTGTTTTCTTTTTCGAGTATGGTAGCTGCGTGTTCATGGACCCATCCTTCGAAGTGTCCAGCGCCTATGTCTTTCGACTCTACTGGAGAGACTCCTTTGATTATGACATTGGGCATAGTGAGATAGTAAGTCCATTCCATCGGATTCTCTATGGGTAGGCTCTCAAAAATCTCTTTGTCCCTTAGGTAGTTGAAGTCCGTCACCCATTCTCCGCCTCTGCGGTCTATGCGGTAACGTTTGCCTTGGATGTCCAAGGTTCGCGGAGAAGTCGTTGTGATGAATACTCTGCCCCCACTTTCAACGTAACTCTTGACTTCATCGTCGTATATGGAGGTTATTACGCATGACGCTTCCTTATCGATAGTATCCGTGATGGTCACGTTGTACCCCATGTCACGCAATTCGTTTGAGATGGTCTTCATAGTTTGATCTGGTGAATAAACTAAAATTAGTGCCTCTCTGCTTATCATGGGCTCCTTCAGATCGCTGGGCGAAACTATTATGTTGATGAAGTTTGACGCCACCACGTTATTGTCTGAGTCCAATAGCTCAGCTGTCAATACAAGTTTCGTGAGATTTGTCACGTTTGGTGCAGTGAAGGATATGCTGCCAAGGTTAGTTACATCATAGGGAGTTGCCGTCATACCAGCTATTTCACCCTTCAAAAGATCTGCCAGTCGCCATCTCAACTTCGCGTTGATTAGTTCCTCATCAGACCACTTTGAGAAGTATACCGGAGCGGAAAAACTCTCTCGGGACCACAAGTTCGTCTTGCTGTTAGTTCGGTCTATTATTAATAAATCGTCGTTGTTGATGCTCGATAAGTTATTCATATAGGCTTTAGGGTTGCGGTAGAAATCTAGTAGGCCGTTACACTCCCAATGTAGATCGTAAAACTCAGTTATTATGTATCCGCTGATCTGCGGGTACTTCCTCATCTCCTCTATCATAAACTTCAAGGCTTGGAACTGGCGCCACTGCGAGGAGACTGCGAATTCCTCCCAGTCTCTCCACACTTCTCTCAAATTCCACGCGCCGAATCGTTCCTCAACCCCTTTGGGAATCCCTGATCCCCATCCCGTATCGAACCACCATGGTTCGCCACCATAACCCTCCGTGATATTCTTTAGGCTTGGTAGGCCCCAAACTCCGAACTCTGAAACCATCAGAGGCTCATCTCCTTTTCGAACTGGATTATTTCCAAATGTCCAACTGGGATCCGTCACGTACCTTTTGACGAAATCTACCCATTGCCCGTAGCTTCCTGGTATTGTGTTGTACCAGTGATAGTCATCTATGTCTGTCTTGATGTGGTAGTTTGGAACGCATGGTGAGTTGTCCACGACGAGTCTCGTTGGGTCCAGGGCTTTGGCTAGGTCGTACATCTTGATAAGCCATTCCCTGCCGCGAGAGCTTGATGGATCGACTCCCCACGCTTCATTCACTACTCCCCAAATTATTATTGAGGGATGATTCCTATCCCTTAGTACCATCTGTCTGAAGGTTTCAGTCAACCTCTGTTCGGCCGAGAGCGTGAAAGAACCCACATTGGGCGGCTCTTCCCAGATAAGGATCCCCAATCTGTCAGCCCAGTCGAGATACCTTGGATCTTCCAGCTTTATATGGATCCTTACGAGGTTGATCCCCATCCTTTTCGCTAGTTCCAGCTCCTTCTTAATGAACTCGTCACTTGGAGGAGTGTAAATAGTCTTGGGGTAGAACGCTTGATTTAGAACGCCTCTCAAATAGATCGGTTTGCCGTTTAGATATATCTTTCCGTTTCTGGCTTCAATTTCTCTTAAGCCCGTCGTTACCATTACTTCGTCAATGGGTTTTCCGTTCTTCTTCAGTGTGACCGTTACGTTGTACAGTTGGGGGTTATCCAACGTCCACAATAGCATCTTGGATAGGCCCATTTCCATTTCAACCTCGCTCTCCTTCACGTCGAACTTCGCCTCCAATACTTCTCTTTCAGGCGATGTTACTTTGAGGTCGATGGAGAATCCCTCAGGACTCTCCGGCAGATTGCCTACGGTTGCAATAGCCCTTGCTTTCAAGTTTTCTACATCCGGAATCACGAACATATCAGAGAGGTAGATGCCGGATGTTATCTCAATGTGTGTACTCTGCCAGATGCCGCCTACGAAGCTGTACCACGTCTGTTTCCCGTGGGGATAATTGCTGATTTGCACAGAATCGGGGTGAAATACTCTTATCGTTAGTACATTGTCCCGGCCAAACTCGACAAATTCACTCAAATCAACCTCCAAAGGATAGTAACCTCCTTGGAACTCCCCGACAAGTTTGTCATTGACCCATACTTTGGGGTCATAGTTGACGGCTCCGATGTGCAGGACTATGCGGCAATCTGAATAAGTATCTGAGATGTTGAAAACGCCTTGGTACCAGGCAAATCCATGGTAGTCACGGAGATGTGGAAATTGGCTTTGCCAGCAGAAGGGAACCTCTATCTTTTCTGCGTCAACGAAATTGTCACGGATGTACCAACTCTGGGATTCCCCGACAATACTTGGATCTGTTTTGAAGTCCCAAAGGCCGTCAAGCGATATCCTGACGCGAGGAAACGCTATCCCGCTAGGCACATGCACACCCTCCTTTTCCACAGGCTTAAGACTCAAGTAAAATACACCACTGATAACAGCTGCTACAGCGATCAATGTTGATAAGACGAATATATATTTGCGTCTAATGAACTTAGAGACGGTTACCACTCTCGCCGTCGAAGAAGTGGGCGTATTTTAGTTCGAAGATGAAGTGCACATTCTCGCCGATATCCGGGTTAAATTCCATCTCTGTCATCGCTCGGATCATTACGTCATCTATTTCAATCATCGCGTATTTCACGCTTCCAACCGACTCGGTTATGTATAATTTGCCTCTGAACGTTTGTGCATGGCGACTTGGCGTGACCGCAACTCTTACGTGCTCTGGACGAATCCCTAAAGTAATCTTCTTTGTCTGCTCTAGGTTTTCGCCCTGTATCAGATCTGGCGTTATCTCAAAGTTCATAGATCGGGCATCAAAGAATCTTTTTCCATCTTTCGTCACCAACTGTCCTTCGATGAGATTCATCGGAGGGCTTCCCATAAAGCCCGCCACAAAAATATTCTGAGGACCACTGTAAATGTTTTCAGGCCTGTCTATCTGTTGCACTTTTCCCTTGTCGAGAACGACTATCCTATCAGCTATCGTCATAGCTTCTTCCTGATCGTGGGTAACGTAGATAGATGTTATTCCCAAGTCTTTCTGAAGCCTTTTCAAGAAGCCTCGCGTCGTGACTCTGAGTTTAGCATCTAGGTTGCTTAAGGGCTCGTCGAACAGAAAAACTTGTGGATTTCGGACTATGCATCTGGCCAAGGCGACTCTCTGCATCTCACCTCCGCTCAGTTGCCCTGGGTTTCTGTCAAGAAGACGTTTTATGTTAAGGATATCTGCGGCCTGCTCAACTTTTTCCTTGATTTCATTTTTCGGCAGTTTGCGAAGTTTCAGGGGAAAGGCTATGTTGTCGAAAACAGACATGAAGGGGTATAAGGCATAACTTTGGAAGACCATCGCAACGTCTCTCTCTCTTGGAGAGAGATCAGTCACCACTTTATCGCCGACTATGATGTCTCCACTCGTTGGTAGTTCAAGCCCTGCAACCAATCTTAACAATGTACTTTTGCCTGAGCCTGAAGGTCCCAGGAATACAATAAGCTCCTTATCCTTCACCGTAAAGGTTACGTCATCAGCGGCTACTACTTTCTCTTCTCCTTCGCCGAAGATTTTGGTTACGTGGTCAAATGTGACCTCGACCACCGCGTCCACCTTCCTATAACTACTTCTTTAGCCCTGTGACAATGATACCTCTCAAAAAGTATTCCACTCCGATCAAATACAATACGAAAGGAACTGCCATCAATATAACGCCTCCGGATGCTAGTGTCCAGAAATCTCTAGTATAAGACCATATCATATTCCAGACTCCGAGTGGAAGGTTCCACATGCGAGGAGAGGTCGCAACGAAGAGAGGCCAAGCAAAATTATTCCAGTTCCAAACGAATAGGAACAATGTTAGAGTGATTAGGGCTGGCTTTGCTATAGGAAGGAAAATGCGGAACAGAATTGTGAGTCTGCTGGCGCCATCAACATATGCACATTCCTCGTAGTCTCTCGGTATGGCGTCAAACGATTGCTTGAGAAGAAATGCACTATAAGGCGAGGAGATGGGCGGAATGATGATGCCCCAATACGTGTTCAGCAATTGTAACCTAGCTAGCATGATGTAAAGCGGTATATAGGCGCAGATCTGAGGAATCATCATCAAGCCGAGGATCAGCCAGAAGAGCTGCGTTTTCCCTGGGAAATTAAGCCTTGAGAAAGCGTAGCCAGTGAATGACGCCATCAAGATGGTCCCAACTGATATGCATATTGTATAAATGAAGCTATTCTTTAGCCAATCAAGAAAAGCCGGGTGCGTGAAGATACTGACGTATCCGGTGAGATCTGGATTGCTTGGGAAAACCTCCGGAGGCTGAGCAAATATATTCGCTCGAAGCGAGATCATTACTAGTAAGTAGAAGGGATAAAAGTAGATCGCAACAGAAATTGCCGTCGACATGTAAGCTACAAGCCTGAAAATACGGCTTGAGCTGGACTTAATCTTGGGCATTTGTCAAGCATCACACATATCTTTTATATATGATTCTGAACTGGATAATGCTTAGAGTAAACACTATTGCAACCACGACCAGACCTAAGACTGCTGCATATCCATAATCTAGCGCATACCACGCCTGTCTCACCGTATAGAAAACTATGGAGGAACTGGACCATCCCGGTCCTCCATTGGTGAGAGTGGCGACCGGGTCAAAAATTTGAAACGCTCCTATGAACCCTGTTACAACCATGAATGTTAGCATGGGTTTTACCGCGGGCAGTGTGACGTATCTGAAGGCTTGCCAGTTGCTTGCACCGTCTATCTGGGATGCTTCGTACATAACCTTTGGAATGCTGCGAATCCCTGCTAAGAACAGGATTGTATTATATCCCAATGCCCCCCAAACAACTAACAAGCCAACAGTCGGCATCGCCGTCGCAGTTCTGGCAAGGGGACTCGCAGCGATTGCGCCAGGTCTGCCCGTCTGAGCTACGGCCCCCGCTCCTAGCAGAAATATCCAGTTCCATGCTGAGCCGAGCGTAACCCAGCTGATAACCATTGGAAGTAGAACGGCCGCTTGGAACAGCCATCTTAAGCGAGGCCGAGCCTGGATGACAATGGAGTTTATCAAGAGCGCAGGAAGCATAGACAATGCTATTCCTAACATTTGGATCAAACCGTAATAGATCGTGTTCTGCAATGTCTGCACAAAAACCCTATCGTTTTGCAGTCTCTCAAAATTCCTAAGACCAATATACTTATCTTCAGGTAGCATAATCTTGTAGAAGGATAGATTTATGCCCTGATATATGGGATAGATCGAGAAAACACTTATAAGTGCAAAAAAAGGGAGGATCATGAGGAAAGCGTCACGGGCCTCAATGAGGCGCATGCGCCTTCCTTTCTTTTCTTTACTCACCTAGTGACCTCCTTACTCGTATTCTTCCATGATGGCTTCGAGATCAGCTTGAGCTTGTGCTGCCGCTTGTTCAGGTGTCAGCGTGCCATCGATGACGTCTACGATCCTAGGATTGATCACATCGCCCCATCTCCATATGAGTTCGTGGAACGAGAGGAACTTGAATCCGAGTTCAGCCTGCTTTGCGAACATGCCTCTCGCCCCAATCGCAGCATATGGTGGATAATTCTGAGCTTCTAATACTGCTGGAATATGACCTGCGTATTGACCCCATCTCCCGTCATTCTTTGGTTTGAGCAACCAAACGGCGAACTCCCAAGCTGCCTCTGTCCTCACATCGCCATTCGCCTTCGTCAGGTAAATGCTGTGTCCGGAAGCCCAAACCTTGTATTGAGGCCCGAATATCGGTACAACCGAGTATTCAAAACCCGTCACCTTATCGAACGTCGCTTGCATCCATGGTCCGTGAATCCAACTTAGAGAATCTCCTGCAAGTCCTGCAGCAAGTTCTTCCCACGTATGGATCTTTCCCAGATTCTCGTCAACTATTGTCTTGTATACATTGAAAGCGTATATTCCCTCGGGCGAGTCAACTCTAAAGTCGACTTTACCATCTTTCATTAGAAGATCTTCAGGCGTGAAGCACCACCAAACCCACCAGTCTCCCCACGATGGCAACCCGAATGGATAGAGGTTTTCAGGCAGTTTCGCTCTTGCATCCCTCCACCAGTCCAGCAGATCATCAGGAGTTTCGAGCTCACCCGGCTTCGGTATTGTTATGCCGTACTCTGCCGCCATCTTAGCGTTTACGTACATCGCGTAGGGGTGTACATCAAATGGTATCCAATACGTATGGCCGTCTGCCTGCGCTAAGTCCCATGCGTATCCGATGAACATGTCCCTTGTTATGCCCGATTTTTGAACTAGATCGTCTAATGGCTGCGCTATCGTATCTTTGAAAATAGGCAGCTCAGTAGGATGCATTATCGAGAGATCTGGTATTCCACTGCCCGCCTTGTATGCAGCGGCGAGTTTGCTGTAGACATCACTCCATCCTCCCTGCATGATTCTAACCACTTTGATCTTGCCCTTGTACTCGGTGTTGAAGTCTTCGACCAGCATGTCGAATACGTAGCCGTCTCCGCCACCAAGCCCATCCCACATCTCGATCACTATTTCTTCCTCTACAGGAGGCTTCTCCTCGGGAGGTGCAGCAGGCCTAGACACCGTCCAAGCAAGGAAACCCGCGATCGCCACAGCTGCTATGATAACAACCACTAATGATATAGCTTGGATCTGCGTAATAGCTGACCTAGAACCAGAAATCTTTTTCCTCATGTCTTTCCCTCATTTTTCTCAAAACACTGCATGTAAAGATGCGGTCGGAAGGTATATTTAAGTTTTTCTAAGCATAGATCTGGCTCCAAGTATCTTCTTATACATTTGGACTCGTATTGGCTTCTCGATAAGCGTATGTTGACCGGTCCCAGGATTAGGACATCGAGAAATTTCCTCTGGATTCTCAAGAAGGAGACTTCCACCAACGGAATGCTTGGTGTGGCGTTCAATCCTATGCTCTGCAAGCGCTATTGTTGTGGATTATCACCGAACGTGATGGAACACATAGCTAGAGCATTGTCCAAAAAACGGTGAATATTATCCTTGAGATATGAAGGGCACGTAATGTGAATGCTCGCTCCGGTTGGGATGCTTAGAGGGTCAGCCCGGCGACATCCCTCTGCAACAGGACCGCATCCATCCAGTATTGTGATGTGTTCCCATTAAGGCAAAAAATTTATCTATATTCCTATGCAATGAGTTCGGGGAAACACTTGGCTACATACGTGGTATATACGTCGCACAGTCCTTTCGCGAAGCTGCGCCCTGTGGCAATTGAAAGTGTAAATCTGGAGGATAAATTCTGGGCGCCGCGTTTGCAGAATGTTCGTGAAGTCACTCTACCATCACAATACCAATTATGCGAGGAAACTGGTCGACTCTTCAATTTTCGCCGTGCAGCCGGAAAGGAGACTGGTGATTTTCGAGGCCTTTTCTTCAACGACTCTGATGTTTACAAGTGGGTTGAAGCCGTAGCCTTTTCACTGGCAGGAGCACCCGATCAAAAACTACATGATCTGGCTCAACAAGTGACCGGTGAGATCGTCGCATCGCAAAATGGAGATGGCTACCTAAACACCTACTTTACCTTTGACAGAAAGAAGGAGCGTTGGACCAACCTACGGGATATGCATGAACTCTACTGCGCTGGCCATATTATTCAGGCCGCCGTGGCCTTCTACCGTGCAACTGGTGAAAAAGCTCTCTTAGGGGCTGCTTGTCGCTTGGCCGACCATATTGTTGGGGTGTTCGGTCTAGACAAACGTCCCGGTACACCCGGCCACCCTGAAGTTGAGATGGCACTGGTGGAGCTCTACAGAACAACCGGAAATCAAGACTACTTGAAACTGGCACACTTCTTTATCGACAAGCGTGGTACAGGTGTAATTGGGGCTGGCACCTACCATATCGATCATAAGCCATTTCGGGAGTTGACTGAGATCGTTGGCCACGCTGTGCGGTCGCTCTACTTGAACTGCGGCGCCGCAGACATCTACATGGAGACAGGCGACAAGACGCTATCGGATGCGCTCATCCGTCTCTGGAACAACATGACCGAATATAAGATGTACATAACGGGCGGTGTAGGCTCTCGTTATGAGGGTGAGGCCTTCGGAGAAAACTATGAGTTGCCAAACGCTAGAGCTTACGCAGAGACGTGTGCAGCCATAGCTAACGTGATGTGGAACTGGCGAATGTTACAGATCACCGGTGAAGCGAGGTTCGCAGATGCCATGGAGCTTGCCCTTTATAACGGAGTCCTGTCGGGAATCTCGCTTGATGGAAAGGACTACTTCTACGTCAACCCTCTCGCGGATCGTGGCCGCCACAGGCGTCAACGTTGGTTCGAATGTGCGTGCTGTCCACCCAACGTGGCCAGATTATTGGCGTCTCTACCAGGCTATTTCTACGGCCTCTCAAGTGAAGGCCTCTGGGTGCATCTTTACGCCCAAAATACCGTGCATCTGAAAGTGAACAGCAGCTCCCTGACGATTGTACAACGGACAAAATATCCATGGGATGGCGAGGTCGATGTGGTTCTCCAGCCAGAGAAAGAAATGCCTTTCAGTCTTTTTCTGCGCACTCCCGGCTGGTGCCGAAAGGCAGAGGCCCAAGTAAATGGTAGACCTTTGGATGTATCTATTCAGCCAAGCCAATACCTAGAAGTGCGTCGTTCATGGAAGGCAGGAGATGTGGTTCATCTATCTCTCTCGATGCCGGTTGAACAAATTGTCTCCCATCCCCACGTGATGGAGAATAATGATCGGGTTGCTCTTAAACGAGGACCAATCGTATATTGTGTGGAGCAAGTGGATAATCCGAATTTTGACCCGTGGAACCTAGTGTTGCCAGCAGATGCTTCCCTAGAGACAAAATGGGAGCCTAGACTATTAAACGGCGTCATGAGTATTCGAGGTGAAGGTTTGGCGGTTGATGAGGATGAGTTTAAGGGATACTTGTATCGACCACTGGCAGATCTTCGACCGAAATTGCTCCGGGTGCAGTTCACCGCTATCCCATATTACGCATGGGCGAACCGTGAGCCAGGTCCTATGAGCGTTTGGATTCGTTCGCTTGGGGCATCGACCTAGCTATTAGCTTTCGATCCGGTTTTATGGCTTCAGATCCACCTCAAGAAGCGTCTAATCTGCCTTGCGTCTTCAAAGAAGCTTTTGGATAGATCCAGTTGTACATAGGCGCCTCGAAGGTTGTAGTAAGGCGGACCATTCCTAGAGAAAAGGGTAAGCACCTTTCCGTCATGATTTATCTTGTATCCATCATTCGTGGGTTCGTGTCCTCTCACAATCATGTGAACGCCGAGTAGATTGAGGAACCTGTTCGTCACGTCTTCGCCGAAAAGCCTTCCTGCGCCTCTGGGCGAGAAGAGAGTCCCCTGAATGTCCTCAACGGGGTCGCTCCAAAGGATTTCTTCCAGATGACTTTCAGCAGGATGCTTCTCACGCGCGTACGCTACATCGTCTATGCTTCTAGCTCTACTCGGAACCCCACCGTGCACCATCACGTACCTATTCTCCACGATGACACTGAGATAAAGATGTTCGAACAGACGGGTTAACCCCTCGTAGATTACCTGAGCATCTATACCGAACTTCCTTTGCAGGTGAAAAGGCAGATCGTGCGGACTAGCCAACAGATCCCTTGGTCCTTCATGATTCCCACGCATGAGGATGACTTTTTCAGGGAACATCTTTTTCAGACTTAAGACTACGAAGTAAACCTCAGGTGAGTAGAGGCCCCTATCTCCATAGTCTCCCAAGAACACCATGAATGCGTCCTCGTTCTTGTCCTCCTCGGCGCTTTCGATGAAGTTGCTTCTGTCTAGGATTTGGAGAAGGCTATCTAAATCTCCGTGGATATCGCCAATGACAGTTGCTTCTCCTCTAGGCGGCATCTTGATAATTCGACCCAAAACTTTCTTTTTTTCCAGCGTCCTATCTTCTAAAGAGAGCAGATCGATGACATGAGTGATGAGCCCAAGAAAACTTTTGGAGTCGACTTTTTTTGCTTCTTCCGCGAGGTCGAAAGGTTCGTTCATCCCTAAAATCCCCGTTTCTTCAACTTGCAGAACTTAACCCTTTGCGATTCCTCCATGTTAGCAGTATCCTTGGCAGTATCCACAGTTCGACAGCTCAAATATTGCTCATACATAGAGGAGCCGACAAATAAACAAATCTGGAAGATGGCAAGCTGTTTGGAGGCTTTCTCTCTGTGTGCGCAATGCTTGTGGGCCCGTCTATTTGGAGCCTAATAGTTGGGTTTTGGGGAGTATTTTAAGTGTGTCGAGAAGGAGTCTCATTTACCGTCTTTCAATTGTACCTTAATCCGATTTTAGCATATTATTTTCTCCTGAAGAATAAAAAATAACAACACGCTTTCAATTCTACCTTAGTCCGATTTTAACGATAAAAGAATTCTTTCGGTTCAAGATGTAAATCTTCTTTCAATTCTACCTTAGTCCGATTTTAACTTCATGGAGCGTGGATAAGCATTGACCGATAGCCTTCTTTCAATTCTACCTTAGTCCGATTTTAACGTATGTGCATGGAATTGGCATTATGGTATGAGTGAACTTTCAATTCTACCTTAGTCCGATTTTAACGAAGATGACACAATTGCAACTATATATAAGTCACTTCTTTCAATTCTACCTTAGTCCGATTTTAACATTGATGGGTGGCTTAAAGAGGGGAAGGTTTCTTCGCTTTCAATTCTACCTTAGTCCGATTTTAACTCCACAATTAAGGCATGTTAATTCTGTTTTGGGCTTCTTTCAATTCTACCTTAGTCCGATTTTAACAATTTGTACTGCTTCTTTAAACGTAATAACTCCTGTCTTTCAATTCTACCTTAGTCCGATTTTAACCAGAAAGGGTTAGGTCAAGGCTCGTAACTGATCTGGCTTTCAATTCTACCTTAGTCCGATTTTAACATTGATGGGTGGCTTAAAGAGGGGAAGGTTTCTTCGCTTTCAATTCTACCTTAGTCCGATTTTAACTCCACAAT
>Ga0315312_1001050_pt1 | contig 24083 bp, 23 predicted proteins | sample TDP7_MG_FD_203629 | JGI IMG/M metagenome (GOLD analysis project Ga0315312, IMG submission 203629) | Freshwater sediment microbial communities from Lake Towuti, South Sulawesi, Indonesia - TDP7 | ecosystem: Environmental > Aquatic > Freshwater > Lake > Sediment | place: Indonesia: South Sulawesi... | reverse complement strand
ACTGAACGCATCGCATGAATCATGTAGGTTAAGGGCAGGCAGTAGGATATGGGCTGAATGAAATTCGGCATGGACTCGATAGGATAGAACGTTCCAGACAAGAATGCTGTTGGAATTATGAAAGGCATCAAAGTCTGAATCGCTTGAAGCTGAGTCTTCGAGATTGCTGATGAGAGAATGCCTAAACTTAATGAAGCCGCTAGAAAGATGAAAATGAATAAAGCTATTAGGAATACGTTTCCTCTAATCGTAAGTTTGAATGCATATACAGCAACAGCCATCATGAAGAAAGCATTCGTTAAACCGATTCCCATGTAAACTATCATCTTGCCGAGCAGAAGATCCCAACTACTGATTGGAGTAACGATCAGCTGCTCTATCGTTCCCCGCTCCCTTTCACCGGCAATAGCCACAGCGATCAGCATGATTGGGAACATTTGCAAGACGAACCCAACGACAGCCGGAGCCATAAACTCGATGTATCGAAGGGTTGGGTTAAACAGTACAATACTGCTAGTTCTGACGACTATCCTAGGCGAGAAGCTTTGGGCAACAGCTTGAACGGATGGTAGAACCTTACTCGCAGACATAGGATCTGATCCGTCGACTACAACGTAAACGTAGGCCTGACCGCTTCTGAAGTTCTCATCAAAACTCTTCGGAATGAGAATAGCAGCCTTCGCTTGACCGTTCTTGATAAGGTTCTCAGCCTCATCAAGATCATTTGCATAATACTTGATCTTGATGGTATCAGTCTGCCTCAATGCGTCTAAAAACATCGTACTGAAGCCACGGCCATCCTCATTAACGACGATAGCAGAAATGTTCTTGACCTCACCTGTGAATCCAAGCCCTATAAGGGTCATCATCACTACAGGCATCATAAACGCAATAAAGAGAACGCGTCTATTCCTTGACAATTGAAGAATCTCCTTTTTTACCATCAAAAGCGTCCTATCAACGGCCAATCTATCCACCCCCAACCTTAACCAACTCAATAAAGACATCTTCTAACGAAGGCTCAATCGTCTGCACACTGGAAACTTCAACCCTATTCTCCCTCAAGAGAGCGGTTATCTCCGGAATCGAGGAGGCCGCATCCTCAACGTAGAGAAGTAGCCGCGTCTCTTTCACCTCTACCCTCCGAATCTTCGCGAAGCTCTTTAAGATAGAGTGAGCTTTCTCTACTTCTGATGGAATGAGTTCAACCAATTCCCCTCCTAGCGTGGCTTTCTTCAAGTTCTTGGAGGTGTCAACGGCGATCAACCTCCCCTTGTTGATCAACCCCAATCGATCGCAAAGTTCAGCTTCGTCCATGTAATGCGTATTAATAAACAAAGTGACTCCCTCTTTGTTCAGATCTCGAAAGTATCTCCAGAATGCTTTGCGGAGAGGAGGGTCTATCCCAGCTGTCGGTTCATCGAGAATCAGCAGTTCAGGCTCATGCACCAAAGAGCAGGCGAGAGCAAGCCTCTGCTTCAAACCTCCAGAGAGCTCACCTGCAAGCTTATTCTCGAAATCTTCCAGTTGCACAATTTCCAGAACGCGCTTAATTCTGGCCCTCCTCCGCTCAGCTGGTATTCTATAAATCCCACCGAAAAAGTCAAGGTTCTCATGTAACGTAAGATCATCGTAAAGGCTGAATCTTTGAGGCATATATCCAATCCTCTCCTTAACCTTCTCAGCAAACTTGGTAACATCGAATCCGGCGACGATAGCGTAACCTTCTGAAGGAGTAAGCAAACCACAGAGCATTCTAATCGTAGTCGTCTTCCCAGCTCCATTAGGACCTAGGAAACCGAAGACCTCTCCTCTTCTAATCTTGAGGTTCAAATGGTCTACGGCAGTAAGACCTCCAAATCTCTTCGTCAAGTTAAATGTCTCAACAAGATTCTCCCACATCTTAGTTCTCACAACCAGTGAAGCTGACTGAAAACCGAATAAGCGACCGTCCTCTCCAATCTCCTTCAAATCTTCTTAGCAGATCTTCTTCTCCTGCGCAATGAGAAAACGCCTACCAAAACTACTACCACTGCAGCTATAATTGCCCCATATATGATTGAAAGCGGTCTCTGTGAAACTTGCAAGCCGATAGAGGACGTCTGATCGAAAATCTTGTCATCCTGGGTCCACTCAACTCTAAGATCCATGTAGCATCGGCCGGAGTTAGCTCTACCGTCAATATCTAGGATGAAAGTCGCGGTCTTGTTTTCGCCAACGCCGATAGCCCCGAGGTAGTCCGTAGTCGTCCCAGAGAAGAAGTTTCCAGTCTTCAATTGGACTCTAACAGATTCACCGGTAACGTTACTGACGTTCCTAAGTGTGACACGCACAACGGTACCGTAATCACCTGCAAAAACCTCTCCAGGCTCGACTGCAACCACTTCAAACTTGGCCTTCTCACTTACATAAAGCGAGATCGAGCTCACGGTAGCATTAGAACTTAAGCCCGAGCTGACAGCCAGCAGAAGCTCATGAGCTCCTGAAGGAGCTGACTCATCGATATCTATATAGAAGTCCGCTTCGGAAACTTGGCTTGGAAGCATTGTACCTAAGAACACTGCATCTGAGCCGCTTGAAGATGGCTTAAAATTAGTGGTTAAGAGTAGAAGAAGGCCCACGTCTTTTGCAGTCGCTGTACCTGAGTTGACAACCCAAATCTTCAAATTCACTTGGGTATCGCCGGGATAGATCTTCAATGGCAGTGACATGAATCGTTGCACGCGAATTTCCCCTGACCAAACTGGAATATCAACTGAACGACTCGCAGTCACAGCTATGTCCGCATACGTCTTGTAGCTGAGAAGCAGGCTAAGCCGGTAAACTCCATCTTTCGCTCCGGAATCGATGCTCAAGAGATAGCGGAACGTGAAACTATATCCCGGAAATAGCACTCCTGCAGAAGCGTTGACTCGCGAGGCATAGAAGATCTTTCCATCTAATGTGTAGGTATAACTGAAAGGATATGATAGAACTAGTGTTCCATTCACATTCCAAGCAGCGGCATCGCCTGCATTAGTAACTACGATCAATAATGGAATGTCTCTGTCGCCCGGATGAGGTGTAATAGGCGCTGTCACGGTTGCACCCCAGAAAACATTGGTGACAGTAAGGTCCACGGAATCTGCTGCAAAAGCCTGAGTGTATGCTGAAATAAGAATGAGTATGAATGTTGCAAAGAAGATACGATACCTCTTCAACGTAACCGTCTCGATTATGTAGTTCAATCTGATTCTTGTAACAACTGCTCTACCCAATTCAGCTTCAAATGGTTTCTTAAAGCTTTCAAGAGCCGTCCTAATTCATAATTTTGTCCTAACGAGGCTTTCTGCCACCCTTCCAATCTATTGCGTCGGTTGGACAGTTCTCACTGCACTTCAAGCATTTTGAACATGAATTGAGATCCTTTCCCTCCAGCACCTGAACTCTCATAGGGCAAACTCTGTTGCAAATCTGACACTTGACACATTTTGCCTCATTTACTCTAGGATTAAGAAAGTTAAATCTGGAGAAGATCGTCGTCATCGCTCCAAGAGGACATATCTCTGGACACCATTTTGCGAAAAAAGCCTCAAAAAGTATGAATGCTGGAATGAAGATTATGTCCATTCCCAGAGCGCCATATTGAGTGTAAGAAATTACGTTTCTACAAATCACTCCTACAGGACAGAAGATGCAGAAGAACGGGTAGTGGAACAATGCGGAAGAAACCAAGAATGCTCCTAGCAATATGGCTCCTAAGAATTGAATAGGGTTTCTTCCGGTCAATCTTGTAGGTTTCCTTGACATGTGCAGGCTCCGAGATAGCTCGAAACCTAGACTGGCGGGACAAATCCACCCGCAGAATATTCTTCCCACGAGGAGGGCAATCAAGATGGGGATGGCTATTGCCCCTATGATGCCGATGAGGATAGTACTCGCTCCTGCACTGCCCTGAAGAAAACCAAGCGGACAAGACAGTGTAATTCCTCCAATGGTCAACGTGCATATAGATCCATTGGCAAGCCCAAACCACGGTCCCACCGCTATTAGAACTATGATTGAAACTTGAAGAGAGCCTCTCGCAACTAGAACTCTCCATCTTCTCATCGTTACCATCGTCTCAATCGCCCGCGTTCCGGAAGTAGCATCAGAGCTTTGGGTTCAGCTGGACACGCGTACACACATCGCCCACATCCAACGCAGATCTCTTGATTGAAGATCGGTTTCCCATCATCCGTCAAGAATATGGCGCCAAGAACAGGGCACACTTCGTAGCATACCAGACAGCCGCCTTTCGTCCAAGCTATGCAGAGAGGCTCATCAAGAGAGGCATGTCCGATCTTCAGCTCACGGCCTTCTACGTACCTTAAGGCGCTCGTAGGGCACTGGTTGACGCACCTCAAGTTACCTTCGCAGCGACCGTTCACCGCTTCACATGGACCCTTCAAAGCATCTATCTTCGGAGTGCCGACCTTCGTAATTCCGTCAGTAACATCTGCAAAGATTATTGCTCCGGTTGGACAGACCTCTACACATTTGCCACATCTAATGCAGAAAGAGTTGAAGTAATCCTCTGTTACTGCGCCCGGAGGCCTGACCAAGTCTTTCTGTCTAGTGAGACTGGGCAGTAGTCCTGAGAGAAGAACCACGAAGCCTCCGCCAACGATCGCTTCTATGAAACTTCGCCTCGTAAGCCTCATCGATATCTCCTAGGCTGAGAGTGTTCTAAGAATCCTCTTTTCAATTCTCCCATGGACCGATTGAAAGAATTTCTGTCGTATCGTTGCTTTACGTCGCATAGAAATCCTCGTGGTATTACACCCATATTAAGAATTTACATAAAACAGGGGATGGGGGGTCTCAAGGCTGGTTTCAAGGCGTCAATATAACATTCTTTCAATTCTTTTATAAACCGATTGAAAGTGATACTCTCTGGCTCCATATCGGTGATCATCAGTCTACAGTTGCTTCAAAAATCTTGATCTTAGATCGATCTGCGAAACCCACGCCGAGTTCAGCGGCTTTCTGAATGTGAACGATTCCGTCCGCTACAGCCTTTGGCGGACTCGCACCTTCTAACGCGAAGAGTTTTTCGGCCGCTATCAGGTCAGCAGCAACGGGATCTCTGGAAGCTATGATCGTATTCAACTCAACCATTTTTCCTCCAGTTGGCCCTCTCTCCGTCATGACTCTAGTCGCATCAATTACGACGAGGTTGGGTTTCAGTACAGTGTTCAGATCAGCTATGGATTGGTCTATACCTTCTCTATGGAAACGCCCTTTCTCGTCATCGGTAATGACACCGAGCATGTTTTTCAATGAGATCGTGACTGTTGTACTGCCATGTCTCTTCAACTTCGGCACGCTAATGATGAATGTGGATCTTCTAACCGTTCGATACGTACTCACCTTACGAATTGTAACTCCATTAGGGGTATCTAACGTGTCAACAGAATCTTCAGCCAAGTTTCGGCACTCAACCCCAAGCTTCTTGACGGCTTCAGCTATCCCAGAAGTCTGTAACGCATGTGCTGTATCATATCCTCTCACAGAACTATCGCCAACGATCAGGGCTTCGGGATTCGCTTCTTTTAGTATCTCCACTATGGAGACTACTACGTCCGGCTCGGTGGTCGCCTCTCGGCTGTAGAAGCCAACATTAGGCTTAACTAGAACTCTTGATCCGGTTGGAAGTATCTTCCAGGCTCCACCGATTAACTCTAAAGCCTTTTCAACAAGGGCTTGACGGCTCGTTGCTGATGTTCCTTTCACAACTGAGACCAGAACGGATGTCTCAATAGGTGTTGGTGTTGGGGTCGGGGTTGGTGTAGGCGTAGGTGTCGTTGGCAGTGGCTTCGCAGCCTCGTGTATGCCGTAGCCAGCGGCAGCGACAACAGCGACGACGACGATACCGCCGACATACTTCATGTAACCACGTCTAGTTACCTTCTCTCTCGTCTCTTTCTGTTCGGACATGTCGATCACCAAAATTTCCAAAATCACACGCGCGAGTCAAAGATTCAATCATGCCTGAGAAAAAGCCTTAATCGTACTAACAGCATCACTAGCGCTGGACATGATCAAGCCGACATCGCTGGAATATGTCAACAGTCGCATGCCGCGATCCCTCCAAAACAGCAAGCTATCCATGTCTCTCACATGGGTTCCAGATGCAACTCCATGCTTCTTGCAAGCGTCAACGACTTTCTGAATCGCCTCATTCAACAGCGGACTGCCAAATTCACCGGGAACACCAAGAGAGATCGAAAGATCATAAGGCCCAATTAAAGCAGCATCAACGCCATCAACGGAAACAAGATCATCGATACTTTCTATCGCCCTCTTCTTTTCAATCTGAATCACAACCATGGTATTCTCATTGAGCTCCTGAATCCATTCCTTAACGCCAGCCTTTCGATAATCAGAGATGATCCCTCTCACACCGAAGCCTCTAACCCCTAAAGGAGGGTATTTAGCCCAACGAACAATCGATTCAACCTGCTGTCTAGACTCAACCCGTGGGACGAGCAGGCCTTCAGCTCCAATATCCAAAGCTCGAGCAATCAAATGATACTCTGCATCAGGAACACGAACCATACAAACCAAACCTACAGCCCTACCCGCCCGGATGATGTCCGTAACAGTTTCAAGATCGAATGCCGCATGCTCGGTATCAATGAAAACAAAGTCGAAACCAGAGCGAGCAAGAATACGTGCAATCTCAGGTGTCCTAAACTCAGTAATCATCGTTCCAACTGCAGGCTTACCAGCCTTCAAAGCCACCTTTACCTTATTCTCCCTCATCCCTAGTCTCCACTCGCTTGAGTTTGCTCACAACGATAATAATAAGTTCACCGTAGATTCCAGCAGTAAGAAGCCCTAGGACGTTTATTTTAATTTTCTCGACCTGCCCCGTCATTTTTGGAGTCGTATTCTGAAATCAGCACAATGCTTAAGAAGAACTAGCTCCATGATTTGTTTCAGTTCATGATGAACAAGTGCTTTGAATATGGCTAGTGAAGTTCCGCCTGTAGGTGCCGAGACCGTCAAGGTTGAGAGATTGGATCCGCAGTCGAGGCAGATTAATGTGACTGTCAAGGTTGTCTCGAAGAGCCCTGTTAGAGAGACTGTATCTAGATCGGATGGCTCAGCGCATCGTGTCGCCGACGCTTTGGTTGGAGATGAGACTGGAGTCATATATCTAACTCTTTGGGATGACAATATCGACAAGGTCAATGACGGAGACATCATATCAATCAAGAACGGTTACGTATCGTTGTTCAAAGGATCAATGCGCTTAAACATCGGAAGGTTCGGAAGTTTCGAAAAGACGGAGATTTCTCTTCCGGAGGTCAACACTAAGAACAACCTTTCGGAGAAGAGGTTTGAGCAGGAGAGAAGATACCCGACCTTCCGCCCGGCATATAGAGACGAAGGATATCGTAGAGGAAGACGGTTCAGAGGCTCCAGAAGGAGATACTGAGCCTCCTATCCTTCAACCCGCATAAGACTGCTCATATTGCGAGATTCGACCTCCTAGAGCAGTCTCTGTCCATTATGAAGCTTTTCACAGCGCATGCCTTCTCCTCAAAGTCTTGAAAGCTCCACCCTGGATACGGCCTGTGAGTAGTCGCTAGAACAAGTCGTTCAAATCCAATGTTCAGGATAACATTCTTCACGACGTCTATCAATTCAGCTACAGATATTTGATTATTACACAGGAGATCAATGGGTAGGCCCGTGAACAGAACCGTCCGAGGGAGAATTCGTCTAACCTCTTGAAGCCTTGATGACCAAGAGAGAGCTGCATTCAATGTGGATTTCGAACAGATATCCAAGGGATGCACGCCATCGTACGCTCTGCCAATTCGATCAAGATGTGGAACGATGTTTCCGTCAGCATGAAGCACAGCGTATTTACCCTTGGCCTTAATGGCTTCAGATAACTTCACTTGTCTTTCAAGAATTATCTTTGTAAACACCTCCCCGTAAATCGAACCTCTGTAGTCACAGAAGTCGTCTGCAACTCGAATAGAATCTATTTCGTCATAGTTTGCTGCTCTCTTCACAGCTTCTAAGACTATTTCGAAGAATCTCCTGTGAATGTCTTCAGCCTTGGTCGAGTCGATACGTGTTAGGACTGCGAAATCAAATTGATGAGCTACTTCATCGGAGTATCTTCCAGGCTTAGTCAAACCTGAGCTACAAGCGTACTCTGAGTACTCAGTGGGCCCAATAATTTCAGCTTGAAGAGATTTCCCTCTAACGGCCGATGCAACTCTGGAGACTGCTGCGTCAACTTCGCTCAGTACACCACCAACATCAGGCCACTTGTAACACTCTACATCTAGCTGTCGGCTCCACTCCCGATAGCTCAACCCCCTTCTCCCAAACGGGCCACCATCTCTCAGAAATGGTTGAAAGGCTTCAAGCCAACATCGGACTCCAACGATATCTCCTATAGCCGCTTCTTTAACCGGATCTGCCAGCAAAAAATAAAGCGGAATTCTGTTCGCCCTTCCTTCAAACGCTTCGATGACAAGTTCACGGGAGGACAATAGACAGATCAACTCGATTGAATTAGAATTACGCTATCAACTATAAGATGAAGTAAACGATAAGTGATTAACGTCGTTGCTTCAAGATCAATCTATGTCTAATGATGAGAAAGCTTGTGACGACTATGACTGATGCGGCAATGGCGCCTACTAGGATTAAGAGGCCTTCAGAAGGCCCTCTACCAACTGAAACTAATACTCCGTCTAAAGATTCTGTTGCTAGCTTGTAGGTGGCAACACAAGCAACATCCGCAACTTGCTTAATGCAGTTTGCGTCTAGAGTTTCCAAAGTGTCGTCTGGTGTGTGAATGAATGTTGTGTCCCAGTCCCAGAAACGGACTGCTCTGACACCTTTCATCTCAAATGAGTCACTATCGCTCCCGACAACCCCTACTGCACGCTCATAGAAATTTTCGTACCCCAATTTCCTAGCTGTATTGCAGATGTAGCGCGCCAGACTGTCTGAAGCCTCCAATGTGAACATAACCGCTATTGTTTTACCCCTCGCAACGCCGTCTAGGCAGATTACTCCGATTATAGAATTCAGCATCTCTGCGTTCTTTGTAACCCAGTTCATAGAACCTTGAAGACCAAATTCTTCAGAAGAGAACGCAATGAAGATTACGGTTCGGTTAAGGCTGAACGTGCTGAGAACGTAAGCTACTTCCATCATCGTGGCGACGCCTGGAGCATTGTCGTTTGCACCCGGCGCTGATACAGCCGGATCAAACTCAGAAAGTGAGTCGTAGTGAGCACAGACAATTATAGTTTCGTTCTCTTTGGCGAATCCTTTCTTCGATGCTACAACATTCATAGCCGTAAAATTCTCTGAAATCCGTCTTGTAACCTTGAAGTAGTCGAAGTGTACATCATACCCTCTTAAGTTGGAAAAACATTCATGTAGGAAAGTTGCGGAAGCATTGCACTCAGGCGTGAAAATGTATCTAGTCTTGAAATCGACAAGCCTCTTGGTGTTATCCATAATTCTCTGGATGGAGACCCTGCTCAGGATGAACGAGTAGTCTTCTCTGGATTCGACTATGATGAAACTCTGAAAACCTAGAATTATGATTGAGAGTAGGATGATCTCGATCAAGATAGCCTTGAACTTAACATCCATTGTTTCTAGACTCTTCCTCTCTTGACGATCGATACATTTCTTGATGAAGACGTTCCATAGAGCTAATCCAGGTCTCCACATTCGCATAGGCTCTCATGAATTATGTCGTACAGCTGTCTCATACCTCTACCAGTTCTAGCTGACACTTTGACGAGCCTTTGCGATTTCGCAAGAGCCTTTGTCGCTTCAATATAGTGGACTGCTAGATCTGTGATCGCCCCTGCTCCTTCCTTCTCAATTTGTCGCTTCAAGTATTGATGATCTTCTATAAGACGGTCTAAGTCCTTTTTCTTCACTATGTCCACTTTGTTGAGAACATTGACCATGGGTATTCCCAGCCTGAGCTGAGACGCCATTGAGAGCGAGAATACAGCAGCCAAACTCGTAGGCGTCTCAGCTAAATGAGGGTCTATGAGATACACCCCTACCGTAGGTGCGATGGCTCTAAAAGCGCCAACAATCGTTGGACCTGTCGGTCTGAAAATGAATATCTCGCTTTGTCCGGGTGTGTCGATGAGCCTGAAATCAGCTTGTGTTGTCGTTATTTCACGTAAAATCACTCGCATCCTTTTCAGTATCAGTTCAGCTCCTCTTATCATAGCTCCATTTGGCCCGAGCTTCTCCTTCCTCATGATTTCTTCAATTGTAAAGTGGTCTCTTATATCGAAACTTGGCTTGTATGGAAGATCAGTGCAACCTGGATCGAGATTTATATAAGATATATTCGAATCCATCTCTCTGCGAATCCATTCGCCGAATGTTGTTGTTAGACTTGTCTTGCCAGATCCCGCAGGCCCTAAAAGTAGTATCTGCATCACAGTCAATTTCGCCCACCTAGAGAAATAAGCGTGAAACAAAATCCATAAACACTTCGTCGAAGACGATTTCATCAGCTCTAAAAGCAAAGTTTTCAGAAGAGCTACGGCCCTTCTATCTTGAGGAATTCGTTTCGAAAGTAATAGTCTGGAGCGTCGATTAAGTGAGAAGTAATCTAATGAAAGTTCATTTGAGCGAAATGCCGAAGGCAACTAGGAGGGGTTACCTAAAGTATGCAGGAGGACTTGTTGTAGCCGCGGTAGTTGCCGCCGTTGGCTATTCTTGGATAGCTCCTAAGGAAGTTTCTTATCAGACAATAATAACGGGGCAAGCGATTGCACTTCCGAAATCCAAGACATCAGGTTTCATGTCAGTGGAGGAAGCTATTGCGAAGCGAAGATCGATTAGGGACTATACTCCAGAGCCTCTTTCATTGGAAGAGGTATCGCAGCTCCTTTGGGCTGCTCAAGGAATAACGGAGGCAGCATCAGGTAAGAGAGCGGCTCCAAGTGCTGGAATGACTTATCCACTCGAAATCTATCTGGCGGTAGGAGAAAGAGGTGTCAAAGATCTGCCCGTAGGAGTCTACAAATACATTCCTCAGAACCATAGCATTACCAAGATGTTAGATGAAGACGTTAGGTATCCGCTCCAAGAAGCTGCACTCAGACAGACTTGGGTCGGTGAAGCCCCAGTTACAATAGTCATTGCAGCTATCTATGAAAGAACGACCGTTCGGTATGGTGATAGAGGTATGAGGTATGTACATATCGAGGTTGGCCACGTGGCAGAAAATGTGTTTCTGCAAGCCGTAGCATTGAATCTTGGAACTGTACCGATCGGAGCTTTCAACGATGATGATGTACAAAAGGTCTTGGGATTGGCTGAGGAAGTTAAACCAATATACATAATGCCTGTCGGGAGAGTTTGAGGGCTATGTTCCAGAGCTTCTTCAGAATTTCAGCCGGGGATAGAATGCTTTGCTGAAGATTGACAATGAAGTTAAGGCTAGATATCCTGGCTTAGATGTCTTGACTTGCAGAGTTGCAAATGTCGTAGTTGAGAAGAAGAATTTGAAACTTGAGAAGTTCAAAGAGGAACTCATTAAGGAAGTGAAGGGCAAGTACACTCTCGACTCCCTAAAGGATGCGCCTACCTTCAGAGCGTACCGCGATTTTTTCTGGAGAGTAGGAGTAGATCCGACGAAGAACCGTCCAGCCGCAGAAGCGTTGATTCGAAGAATCCTTCGGAACAACCCCATCCCAAATATCAATACTATTGTCGATTCTTACAACCTTGCTTCAATCAAGACAGAGATAGCCTTAGCGGCATTTGACATACAAGAATTGCAAGGGAACCTTGTTATGCGATTCGCAAGAAGAGGAGAGAAGTTTCTTGGAATAGGGATGGAGAAGCCGATAGACTTGGAAGGGGGAGAAGTAGTTATCTCAGATGATCAGAAACTTGTCGCCATCTATCCGCATAGAGATGCTGACCGATCAAAGGTCACGGAGAAGACGAGGAATATCCTGCTTCTTGTGTGCGGAGTCCCAGGAATCACGATGGACGTGCTCGCTCGAGCGGCAACTGTAGCCGTTGAATACATAACAAGATTCTGCGACGGTGAGGGAAAGATCGGCTAGCTGACGTTAGGATGACCATTGGCAATATTCAAACATTGTTCGCAAATCACATAGCCAGAAAAAGAAGCGCTGGAAGATTCCATGAGAACATACGTTTCAAAGAGGTTGGGTTCATGTCACAACTGCGGTTTCTGTAGCACGTACATATTTTGTCGAGGAACTGCGCCGTGCATTGGTTGCGGCGCATGTGTTGCCGCTTGCCCTTTCGAAGCCAGACTTCTTGAACATGATAGTAAACAAAGAAAGATGATCCGAGTGAAAGTCGATAGCGATTCGGCCGAAGTTCTAGAATGCATCACTGTTCTTGATGCTCTCGAATCCTTAGGATACGTTGTTTCAAGATTTCCTAGAGAAGGAGACGTATTCGCTCCATGTCGATTAGGCGGATGTTGGGCTTGTGCTGTGATCATTGATGGAGAACTGAAGCCTAGTTGCACAACGGCTGTCAGAGACAGCATGAACATTCAGACAGTTAAGCATGAGGTTGCAAAACATGCACCTCTGAGGCTTGTCTCTGGCTTTCAAGGACACTCCGTCGGAGGGGTTGGAACACCCTACTGGATCAAACCCAGAGGATGGAATTATCGCTATATTGAAGCGGCATGTTTCGCTCATGGATGCATTCTTCGATGCCCAACCTGCCAAAATTGGGAGATAACATACTCTTCTGTAGAAGAACCGTTGACTCCCAGCCAAGCGGCTAGAATAATGACTCGTCAGAGAAGAGCTTATGGAGTGGACAGAATGGCGATAAGTGGAGGAGAATGCACATTGAATCGACGTTGGCTCATAGAGTATCTCAAAGAATTGAGAAGACTAAACACGGATGAAGCAGCAAGATTTCATGTCGACACGAACGCGGTGATTCTAACGCGCGACTACATAGATGATCTAGTTCGAGCAGGCATGACAGATATAGGCCCGGATGTCAAAGGCCTCGATATTGATACGTTTGTACGCATCTCTGGACTAAAGGATGAAGAGTTGGCGAAGAAGTTTCTTGAAACAGAGTGGAATGCTGTGAAATATTTGCTCGACCAATATTGGGGAGAGATCTTCATTGGAATAGGCGTCCCGTACAATCCGAAACTCATCTCACTTGAAGAGGTGCAACGGATTGGAGAGAGAATTGCTGACATGGAGACGACTGTGCAAGTTTGCGTGTTGGACTATCGACCTGAATTCCGTAGACAAGATATTGCGCGACCCGCATTTGATGAAATGGTTCAAGTGAAGAAGGTGTTAGAGAGAACAGGATTGAAGTGTGTGATCTGTCAGACTGAGCAAGGTCACATAGGTCCGTAGTTACTAGAAACGTTGTGTTAATACATGAACTCATCCGCTAGAGGAGCATTTGAAAAAAGGCTGTTGCCTCTATTCATCACAATCTTCATGTTTTCATTGGGAGTAGGGATAGCCACTCCGATAATTCCGTTACTCGCTCAAAGCTTAGGAGCTTCTTACACTGAAGTGGGACTCGTCGGAACATCCTACTCGATAATCTTCATAATGTTCGCTGCTCTCTCGGGGAAACTTTCAGATAGGCTTGGAAGAAGAGTCTTGATTCTCATGAGTGCTGTGCTAAATGCGCTTGCCGCCGTACTATATCTTGTTGCCCGAAATGTGAACGACATTATTCTCATCAGGACACTTGAAGGGCTTGCTTGGGCCGCCTTCTGGCCTTCAGTCGAAGCTCTGACCACTGAGATTGCAAGTGCTTCAGCATCTGGAAGAGCGATGGGTTTGAGCAGCGCTTCCTATGGAACTGGCTTCGCGTTCGGTTCCTTACTCGGAGGATCTATCGCGGCAACGACAGGCTATCGAAATACTTTCTACTTCTACCTTATGCCTTCTATGATAGCTGCCTTGACCATCTCAATATGGTTCAAAGACGTTAGAATTGTCGACATCTCAGAAGGAGATCAATGTGTAACTCCTCAATCCATCGAGCTTAAGGTGAACTTGTGGAGATCTCGTCCTTTCCTGCTCTCCAATGTCATCGCTGCATCTTACACATTTGTACTAGGAACGCTTCTAACTCTCTTCTCCGTTTATGCAAAAGGTTTAGGTGTAGAGGTCTTTTGGATTGGAGTGCTATTCACGCTATTCTGGATTGGAAGAATAGTTTCCTCGATGAGTGCCGGGCGAATATCCGACAGAGTTGGAAGAAGATCTATTTTGATCCCAGCTCTGATCGGCTGCGCGATCGCATCATTTCTTGCCGCAATCTCTGTTGGCATCGAACTTCTAAGCATTTCAATGATGATAATGGGCATATCTATAGGAGCAGTTTTTCCCGTTGCTGTTGCACTCATTTCAGACAATGTTCATACGCGACAGAGAGGAGTCGCCATGGGAATCTTCGAAACGTCATGCGGAATTGGCCTAATGACGGCGGCTACTGTCGGCGGTATAATTGCAGACCAATTCAACCCTCGCTACCCCTATGTTCTGTGTGCGCTAATTTCGATAGCTTCTGTTATCGCATTAGGGGTAGCCCTAAGACATGCACAAGTTCGTTCAAAGAAATAGATAGCTTACAGCGTGTTGTAAGCTTCCTTGAACGCCTTAAAGATAAATGAGTTCTCGATGTTCTGACATAGAATTCTATGTTCTTCTGGCAAATGATGAAGAAGATACATCGCTTCGAATATATCGCCGTTCTTGAACCAAGGAATGAAAGTACAGGATGGGACCTTATCCAGCTTTGAATGCCTCATTCGCTTTCGAAGTTCTGCGATTTCATAGTCTACGACAGATGTGTCAAGCACTAAAGCGCTCAAAGTTATCCAAGACACAACAAAGCACTATGGCAATATAAGATTTAGCCCGCAGATATCACATAATTTTCGACATAAGGTAAAAAAATGACAGAGCAATCCTACCGCAAGCTCTTCTTATATGAAAATCTGATAATCATCTAGAGGCAAGGAAGAGTTATCGGCCCTTGAGGGAAGACTACGACTCGGGAGTCTTTCCCTTTCTTCTCAAGCGATTTGTTCACAGCAGCTTGAACAGAGTCAGCCTTCTTGAAGCCCATAGCTTCGACTTGCTCTCGCTTCAATCCGTCTGAAACCAAAACGATCTCGACCCTTTCCCTCATCTTAGCCATCAAGTATGCCGCTACTCCTGATACTAGGTTTGTGGAAGGTTTTGGTCGCCTGAGCTCCCTAAGAATCTCCTCAGGCGATTTGAGGGTCAGAAACCTGTAGAGATCCTTCTCGCCCACCCCTTCGTAGCAAGGAGAAGCTAGAATATAGACTCCGCCATCTGCTACGGCTTGGTCGCCCATTTCAAGAGCTTTGGAAGTCTGATAGAAATTGATGTCCATCGGCGAGCCACTTGAAACGACGACTTCGGCTCTAGAGGGCATGTGAACGCCTAGCAGATCCTTCGCGAATCTCGCGCCTTCTCTATGCGCTCTCAGGAAATGCCCCGCGAAGACCTTCACGATGCGTTCCTCTGAATTCATCACAGTATTGACGATGAAGTTGAGGCCTATCATTGCCGCAGCCTCATCCATCTCAATCCTTATTGGGTTATCATCCAAGACGCCAGGCCTAGACTTTCCTTCCACAACGTAGAGATGGTTCCGGTAGATGGTTTCTCTACCACAGACACCTGGAAGGATGCTCTTGGCTCCTCCTCCGAAGCCCGCATACCTATGGGGAACAATATTGCCAGTGCTGAACTTGAGATCGGCTCTCGCGACTTCTCTGTTGACCCAGACTCGGTTGCCCCTTCGGGTAGCTCCCAAGTCAACAAGGTTCCTGTCGGGGTTGTGCTGCACTACAGCGACTCGATCGAGAACATCTCTCCCTAGCTTCTGCTCAACCTCCGCTTCGGTCATCTCTCTGTGCTGCCCGAGACCTATAATCACCTTAATTCTTTCTTCTCCGACTCCAGCCTGAGCGAGAACGTTTAGAATCGAGGGAACGATCACATGATCCTTTGTGAGGCGCGTCACATCCGTGGAGATTATCACGATACGGTTCTTTCCTTTCGCGATCTCGGGTAGTGGCTCGGAGTTGATAGGGTTCAGCAAAGCATCTCGAATGGCCTTTGACTCATCGTCGGCACCGGGAATAGTTTTGGGGCGGAACACTCCCATGAGGTTCGGTTGAGGAACCTCAAAATCAACCTCATCTTTGCCATATGGGATCGATAGCTTCGTGCATCTCCTCTCCTGAAGATTCCCCCTCAAAGTATCATCTGTACAGCTTCGCTATTCAACCGTGAATTTGTATTTCTCGTACACAGTGTCCAAGATCTTGGAGAGAGAGGCGATTGTGACAAGGTAGATGAGCCCGACTACAAAATAGACCTCGAGCGGTTTCAGGTTTTGAGCTATCACGACCTTCGCTTTAGCCAGAAGCTCTGGTACAGTGACCAAGAATGCAACGGAACTGTACTTCGGTAGGTAAGCTGCCTCATTCGACCAGCTCGGTAATGCCAACCGAAGTGCCTGAGGCAGTATTACCCTGACTATGGCTTGAGTTCTACTCATTCCAACTGAAAGTGCAGCTTCCATCTGTCCGCCGCCAATAGACTCTATCGCGCCTCGAAAATACTCCGCTTGATATGCTCCGCTGTTAATTCCCAAGGCCACTATGGCTGAGAACGTCGGCGAGAAAAGAAGACCCAGCGAGGGAAGACCAAAATAGATGATGAAGAGTTGAACGGTTAATGGCGTTCCTCGGATAAGCTCGATGTAGGCGTTTGCCAAGTACGACACCGGTCTATGACCATAGGTTCTTGCGAGAGCTGCAGCAAGCCCCAAGATCACTCCAATCCCGAGCGCTGTGAAGCTCAGCTCAAATGTAACGAGCAAGCCCTCTAACAGAATACCCAAGTAGTCTATCATTTCTCGTCAGCAACTGCGTTCCTGCTTTCGTGGTTGCCATAAAGCTCACTCAGTCGGCTGAGGAACCTCTTCGTCCTCTCATTCGCTGGATTCCTGAAGAAATGCTCTGGAGACCCTTTCTCCACCACTGTGCCTTCATCCATGAAGATCATCTCAGAGGCCACTGCTCTCGCGAAGCCCATTTCGTGAGTAACGCAGATCATCGTCTTCTTCTCCTTGGCCAGATCAAGCATTGTCTGCAAGACCTCTCCTATCAGCTCGGGGTCAAGAGCGGATGTCGGCTCGTCAAGGAGGATAACCTCAGGATCCATCGCTAGCGCTCTAGCAATGCCTACTCTCTGTTTCTGGCCTCCAGAAAGTTGGCTAGGATAATGGTTGGACCAGTCTTTCATTCGAACTTTCTCAAGCGCTTCTAGTGCAATTTGTTTGGCTTGATCTCTTGGAATCTTCTTCACAACTCTTGGCCCTATCATCACATTGTCAAGAACAGTCATATGATTGAACAGGTTGAAATGTTGGAAAACCATTCCGAACTTTGACCGGTAGTAGTTGATCTTATTGCCAGCCTTCGTGAGGTCGATGTCCCGGAGGAAGACCGTTCCACGATCTGGATGATGAAGCATGTTAATGCATCTTAGAAGCGTGCTTTTCCCGGCTCCACTCGGACCGAAGATCACAGTCGTCGTTCCTTCCTCGACATCGAAGGAGACGCCTTTTACCACTTCGACCTTTCCATAGGATTTCCACACGTCCCTGACTATTACGACCTTTGTCAAACGCCTGCCACCAATCGCTTTTTCTCCCGTCCCCAAGTTCCTGCTATCCGCGTTATTGGGAAAACTATGAGAAAGTAGATGCCCGCTACCACTAGGAATGGAATGACGGGATCAAATGTGGCAGCTCGAACATAGTCAGCTCTTCTCATAAGCTCAGCAACTCCCACGACGAAAGCGAGAGACGTATCTTTGACCATGGTTGCGAGCTCATTTGCCCAACTGGGTAGAGCAAATCTCAAGGCCTGCGGCGCGATGACCCGTCTGATCGCCTGTAGCTTGCTCATCCCTAACGATCTGGCAGCGTCCATTTGACCGCTACCAATCGATTCTAGGGCACCTCGAAAGATCTGGGATTGATAACCGGAACTGCAGAGTCCAAGCGCAAGCGTCACCGCTAAGAATCCAGGTATCTCGAAGACTGTTGTTTGGATTCCAAAATAGAACAAGAATATGAGGACAAGAGGAGGAACGCTACGCATCACTCTTTCGTATGCGGCGACAAATTGTCTTCTGCTTTTTCCACCATAAACTCTGAGAATTGCTAAAGGTAGACCTGTGAGAAAACCCAAACCTAATCCGCAGGCTGTAAGACTGATAGTTACTGGCAACCCTTCGATTATGAAGCCAAACTGCGACGATAGCACATCAAGAAGAGATGGCAAAAGAGGGAACTTCCAGTCATGGTGTATACTCTGAACTAAGCAAACCACTTACTGATAAGCTGCTTTACAACTCCGGTCTTGTGAAGGTTTAGGAGCGCTGTGTCTATTGCTTCTAGAAGTTCCTTTTCACCCTTGGGAATCCAGAGACACTTCGGGGGAGCCCACTCCGTGTATACGATCCTGATCGGGTAGCGTGTCGCGAAGCTGTCTGCGACTGGCTTATCTATCAATGCGGCATCGATTCGTCCTGCAACAAGATCGCTTATCATAAGATCAACTCTGACGTATGAGACTACGTTTTCCTTCTTGACCTTTCCTTCCTTGACGAGGTCATTGATGATGCCCTCTTGTATTGTTCCTGATTGGACCCCGATCTTTAGATTCAGTTTTCCTGCTTCGGCTAGGGCAGCGAAGGGTTCTACTGGTGAGTCGCCTTTCACCACGAGCACATTATCGCCTTGTAGGTACGCGATGCTGTAGTCTAGTTTCGGAATTCGCTCCGCCTTCAGTCCCATCGCCGCAGCGATCATGTCTATCTTGCCAGTCTGGGCTGCGGCTATGAGAGCGTCGAATGGCATATCTTCCCATTTCACGCTGACGCCAAGCTCTTTCGCAACAGCCTCCACTATGTCTACATCAAGTCCGGCGATCTTCTTCGTGTTTGGGTCGACGAACTCGAATGGCGGATAGTCTGCGCTTGTTCCTACGACGATGTATCCTCTCTCTTTGATCTTCTCGAAAAGGCTTACCGGTGGCGGCGGGATCTGGGATTGACTGTAGTAGTATCCGATAGTAACACCTACGAATAACATAATCAAGCCAATGGCGATTAGCTGTAATGACTTACTGCTTCCTACGGTCCTACTCATTATCACAACTCACCTCCGTTCGAGTATTAACGCAGATTCTGTTCTCTTGGTAGTTTCGCCTCAGCCAGTTCTCGAATGCTACATGGTCAACCACGCATTCAAGACATGATCCAAGGCGTCCTCGACAGACCTCTACGCAGAAACTGGATGTCTGCTTCCTCCCGCCTTTCTCTACATTCGCGGTTTCCGTCATTTGATTGAATCCTCGTTGCGGCATATGTTTGCTTGATGAAGACTTTTTATCTCTTGCGGTCAAAAACAATCGAAATTAATCAAATGAGACCAAAATTGGTCAAACCCAACTCGACAACAATATCTCCATGCAGGACGCCTTGATCGGGTAGAGAACTACAGCGCGATAGGCAGAATTCGCAGGCAGCGAGTGAAGAATTCTATTATTTCCGAAGTATGCTCACGAGGTTCCATGTTCTGAAATTGGAAAAGTCTATTCTAATCTTGAAGTGACTGGGGTTTTTCTGACGCAGAGGCTGTCTCGTATAGAAACTCTCACTCTAGACAAGTTAGCTGATTTACTTGCGCGGTCTCATCAGGATTCGTTGAGAAGAAAGACTGTTAGAGTAGACTGTGATCTGATGATTGAGGGCGCTAGAGATAATATAGGAGACCTAGCCGATTTGTAGTATCATCAAATGTGACCTACTATGGGTGACAAACTCGAAAACGTTGTCTTCGTAGGTAAGAAGCCCCCTATGGCCTACATAACCTCGATTATCACAGCTTTCACAATACATGACGAAGTTATAGTCAAAGCGAGAGGAAGATCGATTTCTTTGGCAGTAGACACTGTTGAGATACTTCGGAGGAGATTCATGAAAGACGTTGAGGTGAAGAGCGTTAAGATTGGGACAGATGAACTCAAGATGAGGGATGGAACTCTGAAACCTATCTCAACGATAGAGGTCATCCTGACTCGAGGATCTTGACAGACATCCGTCGTGGCGCCGAAGGCTTTCTGACAGCCTACACTACTTCGCGTGTTTCATTTTCTAGAAGAGATTTCATCGCTGAGAACAGTCCGAGTAGAAAAGAGTAGAACTCTTCAGGTTGTGGTTCCGGCATCTTCTCATGAAATTCAAGTAAACCAAACTCTCTGCGAATAGGCCTGATGGATATGGCTCCTCTCTGCATCTGTTCCTTCAAGAAGAGTTGAACCTCCTGTTCCATTAGGAGGGGCATCCCTTTGCTTGCTCTCCACTTGTTTCCATTGTCAGTGATCAGTTTCGTCCAACCTTCAATGCTTGTTAAATCATAGGGGAATTTCTCAACGGGCATAAGCGGGCTCAGTAGGCTAAGTATCCAGCATCCAAGTAGCTCGCTGTAGGATGGTGCTTTGACTGCGCGAATCGCATTCAAGAGTTCTTCTTCGTCCTGAAGAAGGGAATCCCAGCTCTCGTCGAATGCTACTCTGTGTCCATCGAATGCTACGGTCAGTCGAAGGTTGAATGAAAGCATTTTCTTGAGGTAATCGACAGCTTCTTTCGTTCGCCCCTCACCTAAGATGGAGATGAACCCTGAGTATGCTTTGCCTAGTATCTCTGCTATGCTTGAGACCACTGTTTCACCGACAGATCCGACGAATACGGATATTTGTTTCTCCTTCTCCAGTGTAAGGTTCTCGCTGGAAAGTTCAACTTCACATGTGTACGGGATCTCTCCGAAGATTATCTCGTCGTATCTAATTTTACCTCTATGGGCTTTAATTATGCGTTTCGTGGAGGCCTTCAATAGTCCTAGTTTATCTCTAAGGAGTTCCTCATACTCAACGCCTACGCTGGTCTTCTTGTAGAGATGGTTTGGAATTTTATACCCGCGCCTACTTACTTCCATCTCTACATATTTCTCAGAGCGGAGAGATCTTAGAGCCCTTGTGAGTGTTGAGAAGCTTACCCCAATATTTTCAGACTTGAGTTTCCGCCATAGTTCATTAAAGCCTACGCCTTTGTCATCAGGAAGGAGGCTGAGTACTTGGTAGTGTTGTTCCTCCGTCTTTGGGAATGGTCCGCGTCTCGCCAACTTGCTCCTCTCTTGAGTAGTACTATCTAATTCAGTAGTATTTATCAATGCCGATAGCTCTATCATCTATCGGAGGTTAGAGTCTATGCCGTTTATCGGACCTTGGGAGATCGCTCTTATACTTGTGATCGTTCTGATCCTGTTCGGACCGAAGAAACTGCCTGAACTTGCCAAATCCGTAGGCGATGCATTAAGACAGTATAGAATGGCAACAGAAGGATCTTCAACTCAAATACAGAAAACAACAGCAACTCCTGAGAGAACTGATTTAGTGTCCGCCACCGCTAAAAGTGATGAGCAACTCCTAGTTGAGACCGCTAAGAAGCTGGGTATATCAACTGAAGGGAAGACGGCAGAGCAGATCTCGAATGAGATAGTGAAAGCTACTGAGAAGAAATCTGAGACGTAGGATCTGCAAGTAACTCGGAGGAATAGCTACGAGAGCGAGGGTTGCGGTAGGGTCAGTTCTACTCATACTAGGCTTCATCATTTACCAGTTCGGCATCTCCATGATTGAACTACCCGGAAGCTATCTGAGTGAAGTAGCGAACAGTGTTCTCGCCGCTCTTTTTCTTGGACAATCGACAGATTTGTTCGCTGTTTTTCTACAGTTTGGTGGAGGTATTGCTGCAATTCTCGGCCTGATCATCGCCATTAGCGGAGTTGCTACTCCTCAACGAACAGAAGCACGGTATGTTCAAGCACCGCCAAAAACATTAGCCAAGCCAACACAGCCGTCTATGCAGCAGCTCAATTGCAAGTTCTGTGGAGCTGAAATTGAGGAAGACGAAGTTTTCTGCCCGAAATGCAGAAGAGCTCAGAAATAATCTGCGTCCAAGCGACCAACGCAAACGGGCAACCAACTCGTATGCGCTCTTAAGTAAGTGACAGCGATGAGAGCGAAATGAAGTCTGGAAGTAGCAAGTCGAAAAAAGGGGAGATGACTTTCTGGGAGCATACAGAAGAGCTCCTAAGCCGACTGCGAACAATTCTGGTCAGCGTGTTCATCGCAGGAGCGATCGTCGGCTTCTTTCCTGTGAACCCTGCGACTCTTCTTGATCCTCTCGCCATTACGTATACCCCCATAATTTCCGTGGTATTGCGGCAGATAGAGAGAGATTTGCTTCCGAAGGATGTTGTGCTTATTGCTGGAAGCGTAATGGACACAGCTGGGATTTATTTGATGATGTCAGCTCTTATGGGAGTGATCGTTTCTATGCCGATAATAGCCTACGAGTTATACAGGTTCATCAATCCGGCTTTGCTGGAGACTGAACGAAGATACATGGGGCGATTCATAGGATCCTTCGTAGGCCTCTTCATAGCTGGAGCGTTCTTCTCATACAAGATCATAGTTCCGATAACTCTCAGAGTAATGCTGTGGTTTGTCTATAGTTCTGGCGCGGCTATGTTTATACCAATTGCAGACTTCTTCACTCAAGTCATAGTACTAATAGGCGTTGTCGGACTGTTCTTCACCTTCCCCGTATTCTTCGTTTTGCTAGTTCTGCTCAGTGTATTGAAGCCAGATTATCTTTCCTCAAACAGAAAGGGCGTTTATGTGGGGTTTTTCATTTTAGCTATTGTCTTGACCGCTGACCCGACACCGATAACTGACATGATTCTTCTCGTTCCTTTCATAGCTCTCTTTGAAAGCACCATCTTGATCTCACGTTACATTGAAAGAAAATAGGGAATAAGGCATGCCACTCAAGCATCAATTGAGGCTTGGCAGCCTAGGCTTTCTTTTCCAATCGCTTCTTTATGTAGGATCCTACCTGTTCTATCTCACTGAAGCGGCCTCACCGATACGCTAGTAGCTTGTCATCGTACTCGACTTTTGAAAGGAACTCGTATCCTGTATCCGTGACTAGTATAATGTCTTCTAGGCGAACCCCGCCGATCTCTGGATGGAATATCCCTGGTTCAACGCAGACAACCATGTTCTTCTCGAAAAGTTTCTCTTTAAGAATTACCGCTGCTGGGTGAGTTCCTATTGTCGGCAGTTCATAAAGGCTCGTTCCTATTCCATGTCCTGTCTCATGTTCATGTTGATACTTGCCGTAGCCGGCTTCCTCAATTATCCTTCGAGCTTTCCTGTCGACATCGTTGGGATTTACACCGGGTTTGATAATTTCTATGGCTTTCATATGGGATTCATAGACTGTTCGATAGATTTCCTTCTGCTTCTCATTCGGCTTGCCGATGATCTTTGTCCTCGTGTATTCTGCGCAGTATCCGTAATAGATGCATCCCAGATCGACTAAGAAGAGGTCTCCTTGTCTAATCATACGTTCCGATGAGTATCTTTGAAGTAGGGCTGCATTTTCTCCGGAAACGCAGAGAGGCGCGAATGTATACCATTCCGCGCCGTTCATCATCATCGCATGTACACCAGCAGCGCCAGCTTGGAATTCTCTTACTCCAGACTTCGCTGCCTCAAGGGCAGCTTGGATCCCTGTATCCGCGATAGCGGCTGCCTCTCTCATGATTTTCACTTCATCTTCACTTTTGACGGCTTTCGCTGAGAGTATTGGTTCAGTTGCATCGACAAATTTTGCTTTATAGCACTCCTTCTTCAATTGCTCATACCCATGAACTGAGTGAGGTGTATCTAGCCCTATCTTCCCGTCGCTCGCCTTGTAGTCGTTTAGAACTTCTTCAATGGCTTTCGCCCATTCTGTTCCAGCGAAGGGTACAGCTCTAATATCTTTGATCCAAGGCATGCTTCTCTTAGCGTTGGCTAAGTCAGCGTGCCC
>Ga0315312_1001049_pt1 | contig 24088 bp, 23 predicted proteins | sample TDP7_MG_FD_203629 | JGI IMG/M metagenome (GOLD analysis project Ga0315312, IMG submission 203629) | Freshwater sediment microbial communities from Lake Towuti, South Sulawesi, Indonesia - TDP7 | ecosystem: Environmental > Aquatic > Freshwater > Lake > Sediment | place: Indonesia: South Sulawesi... | reverse complement strand
GGGTTCGCAGTGGGTGGCACCCCGAGAAAGTGAAGAAAGGTCATACGTGCCAACATCGGAACCAGGCCCAGCAGAGTGGCCTCTGGAGACAACACAGAGAAGGGGCCGCGTGCGAGTACCCCTAAAGCTGCCTTGTACTCCTTGCCTACCCCACAGATCAAAGACAGCCCAAGAGAACCACTGACGAACAGCGTCATCCCAAGTATCGCGTACTTGACCTTGAGCGATCCTCCATGAGTCCGAGGTGAAACCTCACGACGCTTAGCGTTCACTTCGCCGATCACATCCTGCAGAAATCCAAAGGGGCATATCCAACCGCAAGTCGCCCTTCCTACGAGGATGCCAAAAAGAACGAAACTTGCAAGTGGGATCCATGGCAGAATCGGTTCTGCAAACAGTTCCTGAATCGCGTCGAAGGCCGCGACGACTGTCTTGTCGTTGTGCCCGAATGTCAGTAGTATTGGCAGGGTAAAAGCGGTTCGAACAATGCCGAAGCTTGCTCCCAAGAATATGGCTGTACTAATTGTCTGAGCGATCTTTCTGACCCACCAGATTCTATGTCTCGGTTGTGGAGTCTTCTGCAACAATACTTCCCCTATGGTATGCCCGCGATGCAGGTTTCACTAACGACTTTCACAAGCTTCCACAGTTCGCCCAACTGCTTATCGAAGATCCCCAGATAGAGTAGGCTCAGTCCCATTGTTAACATGAGTGATGCTAGGAGTCTCTGCTTCAACCTGTCCGCCTTATGCTGATTTTTCGTATGCGTGTTACTGGTCCTTCATTTAACTGTTTTCAACCACTTAATGTCGTTCAAGATTTCATCTGATTCTTCCGCTGGAGTCTTGATCCATCGACGATCTGAGCGTCTAACGGTTAAATAGGGTCCACTAAGGAATGACCTAACTCTTGATGGTGCCGGTATGGGTGAATATTCGAGGCCTACTCCGCGAGTAATGGAGGAGCTGAAGGCCATAGTAGGACAAGAATTCGTAACGACCAGTAAGCCAATTCTTGCTTCATACGTTGCGAAGGGAATCATGGGGCTTGAGTGTACGATTGCTGATGCTGTGGTTCGTCCTAGAACGGTTGAGGAGATTCAGAGAGTGCTAAGGGTCGCAGGAGACGAGAGAATACCTGTTACTCCGACTTCCGGAGGGTTGAGCGGAGGCTTCGCCTGTCCCTTCGTCGAGCCCGGGGGCATTCTACTTGACCTTTCGAGGATGGACAAGATTCTGGAGGTGGACGTAGATTGCAGGTACATGGTTGTGGAGCCAGGCGTGACGAGTGGAGCTGCATGGAGCTACTTCAGAAGCAACTATCCGCACTTGGCTCCTCCGGTTCCAGATGGAGCACCACCGGCTGCAACTGTTCTTGGAGATGCCATAGAGAGGGGATTCAGTCTAGTTACGAACAAGTACGGTCCACAAGCTGACCTTGTCTTGGGAATGGAAGTTGTGCTTCCTACGGGAGAGGTTGTTAGGACTGGATCGTGGGCTCTTCCCGGAGCCAAACCATTCTACAAGTGGGGGCTAGGTCCTGACCTCGGCGGCCTCTTCCTAGGTGCACAAGGAACAATGGGGGTCGTGACAAAACTGGCTATCAAAGTTCTTCCTCATACTGAACATAAGGATTTGATCGCTTACGGGTTTGAGACGATAGAGCACATGGTAGAAGCGACCTTCGAGGTACTCAAGAAGGAGATATGCGTGCTTGTACAATGCGGGAACTGGTGGTTGGTTCCGACAAGGATCGCTCCTGAGAGCGAGGTGTCTTCCCAGAGAGATTTCTGGAAGAAAGCCGGCGTTCCTGAATGGTTCTCAAACTTCGAGATCTGGGGCAAAGATGACGAAGATCTGAACTACCAACGGAGAATAATACACTCCATCATGGATGAAGCGAGGAAGAGAGGAATCAAAGCTGAGGAATGGAAGCTCCATCCCAAGCAGAAGGCGAGTCGTCTCACGAAACCCAACAAGATAGCCATTCCCTATGCGTTGTTCAGAGGTTCCTTCCTGTTCATTACTTGGTACACTCCATGGAAAGACGCTTCACAGTTCTGCAGAATCGCTGAGGAGAAAATGGCAAACTACGGAATCCCGCCCGTTCTTTGGGTTGCATCCATTGACCATGGAAGACAGGCAATCTGTATGCCGATTGTCTGTTTTGATCCGACCAGTCCTGAGGAGCTGCAAAAGGTTCAGGATTTCAACCGCGAGACCACGGACATCTTTCTATCCAAGGGATGGCTGAACTACAGGCCTGACCCGACGATTCACTCGCCTAAGACGTTCTCCATGGCAAAAGGCTATTTCGATCTGCTAAAGAGGATCAAGAGCGTCCTTGATCCTCACGGAATCATGCATCCCGGACGGTTGGCCCTTCCCTAGGTGGATGACGACACTGTCGAAGATCAGCCAGTACAAGAGCTACATCTACCGGTGCATACATTGTAGAGCATGCAGATTCTGCTATTCAGGAGAACCTGACAGAGTTGGATACCGAGACTATACAGGCATATTGACGAATTGCACGGCAGGCAAGAAGTACGGATGGGAATCACACTATGGCTCCGGAAAAATGTGGATAGCACGAGCCGTAATCGAAGGCACGGTTCAGCCAAGCGAAGAGATGGCAGATATTCTACTGCGTTGCCCGACGTGCGGAAACTGCCAAATCCAATGTGAGAACAATATTCCAACGACCGAGATCATCGAAGCACTGAGAGCGGCATGCGTAGATGCCGGTGTTCAATCACACGAAAAGCACAGTGCGTTCCTACAGTCCATTCAGGCGAACAATAACCCATACAACGAGAAGCACGAGATGCGCACAGGCTGGATGCAAAACCCGGAAGACCGAAAGGCAGATCTCATCTATTTTGTGGGATGCACGGCAGCATACAGACAAAGCGACGTCGCAAGATCCACCGCAAGACTTCTAGAGAAACTTGGACTCGATTTCCGCGTTATGCGTAACGAGGTTTGCTGCGGATCACCGGCGCTCAGGATCGGTCAGGTTTCAGTAGTTAGGCAGCTGATTGAGAAGAACCTTGAAGCTCTCGAACGTGCAAGTGCGAAGAAGGTTCTTTTCAGTTGCGCTGGATGCTTCCGAACCTTCAAGGTTGACTATCCCAAGTATGTTAGGAAGTTGCCCTTTGAAGTAGTGCATGCGGTAGAGTTCTTTGCCGATCTCCTAGACAAGAAGGCCTTGAGCCCCAGTAAACCTTTCAGTCAGAAGGCCACTTGGCATGACCCATGTCATCTTGGACGCCATATCACTGCTCACGTGAAAGGCAGAGCCTCAATTGAGTCGAGCGAAGTGAAGAAGTTTAGACAAGAGTGGTTTGAGAAACCCAGAAGGCTTCTGAGGTCGATCCCGGGCGTTCAACTAGTGGAAATGTACAGGAACAGAGAGGACGCATGGTGTTGCGGAGCAGGTGGAGGAGTAAAATCAGCGTATCCTGACCTAGCCTCTGAAACTGCGCAGGAGAGAATTAGGGAAGCAGAGGCGGCGGGCGCCAGTTCACTGATCACGGCATGCCCGTTCTGCCTAACCAATCTCTCTGATGCGGCAAGAGCAATGTCTTCGCAAATGAGAGTCCTCGACCTATTCCAACTGCTGGAACAGACGGTCTAGCACTTGTTCCTACAATGCGCAAGGGGGTTCTAGGCGCCCCTTGTCATAGCATAGGCCAAGTCCAAGGCTGCTTGCCTAGGATCCTTCGCTCTAACAACTCCACTTGAGACAAGGATTCCTTGAGCTCCCAGCCGTAAGGCTGATGAGGCATCTCGACCGTCTGTGATTCCCGCACCACATAGAATCACGATGTTCGGATTGACCCTTCTTATTAGGGCGACAGTGTCAGTCACAACTTCAGGCCTCGCCTTTGAGACAGCAACGCCTGTTCCTATTAGCTCCGGCGGCTCTACCGCAACAAAGTCGGGTCCTAACGCTGCACTAGCAGCGCCCACATAGGCGTTGTTAGCGCACACGACGGAGGTTAGGCCTAGAGCTCTGACTCGCTGTATAGTCTCCTCAATCACTCTTAGCCCCAACTGCCTCTCCGAATGATTGAGCAGGGTCCCACGACCTCCCACCTGTCTGAGTGCTTCGGGAGTGACATGACCAGTATACGCCCCCTGTGGAAAGGGATCCAAGTGTTGAGCGAATACGGGGATCTCGACATGTTGGCTTATCAAAAAGATGTCGGTTGTCTGCGCGGCCGCAACGATGTTAATTCCCGTCTCCTTCTGAACATCGTCAAGAGCCTTCGAGAGGTCCTGTGCCCTTTGACCCGTTGCCTCAGGGTATGTCTTGAAGTTGACAATCATCGTCGGTTTCTGGTTAGGGCTCATTATCAATCAGCATTGAATCTATACGGAAGTTAGTATTTATCGCCAGCGCTTCCGTTGAGATTTTTGCATTGCATGGAAGCAGCAGTTGATCTGATATTGGTTGAGATAAGGTAGAGAAAGCAGTAAATATCAACGGAGCCAACTGAGATCATGGCGCTAGGCATGAGTAAGGGGCAGAGAACGACTATCTCAATCATCAAGGCGGACGTAGGTTCCGTAGGAGGCCACCACGTGGTGCATCCAGAACAAATCAGAGTTGCCAAAATGCTTCTCGAAGATGCAAAGAAGAGCGGAACGATTATTGACTACCATGTCTTCAGCTGCGGCGATGACCTTGAGCTACTCATGACACATCACGATGGAGAGAACAGCAGCAAGATACATGGACTCGCCTGGTCCACGTTCAAAGAAATCACTGAGAAAGTGTCCAAGCCTATGAAGCTCTACGGGGCAGGACAGGACCTGCTCTCGGACACGTTTAGCGGAAACGTGAAAGGAATGGGGCCAGGCGTGGCGGAGATGGAGGTCGAAGAAAGGAGAAGCGAACCGATTGTTGTCTTCGCCGCCGACAAGACTGAACCAGGAGCTTTCAACTATCTACTTTTCAGAATCTTCGCAGACCCGTCCAATACTGCTGGTCTCGTCATAGATCCGTCCATGCACGACGGCTTCACCTTTCGGGTAATGGATGTTCAAGAGAACAAGAGTGTTGACATCTCTTGCCCAGCCGAAATGTACGATCTTATAGCACTTATCGGAACAACGGGACGGTACATAATCGAAAGAATATACCGGACATCTGACAAGTTACTTGCTGCGGTCTCAAGCACAACACGGCTTAACCTGATTGCAGGTAGGTATGTCGGGAAGGATGATCCGGTTATGATAGTTCGCACACAACACGGCCTTCCGGCAACCGGAGAAGTCCTAGCTCCTTTCGGTTTTCCCCATCTTGTTGCTGGTTTCATGAGAGGGTCACATTACGGACCTCTGATGCCGGTCGGTCTGGGAAACGCCAAGTGCACTCTGTTCGATGGGCCTCCTAGAATCGTCGCTCTGGGCTACAACATCTGCGACGGGCGTCTTGTTGGCGTCGGCGGAAGTGAGCCAGCGGATCTGTTTAATGATCCGGCCTTCGACCGGTCAAGAGCTATTGCAAACGAGGTAACAGACTACATTCGAAGACACGGAGAGTTTATGCCTGCGAGACTAGGCCCGGAAGAGATTGAGTATACGACTCTTCCCCAAGTCCTTGAGAAACTGAAATCGAGATTTCAGAAAGTGTGAACACCGGTTAGGTTGCTCACAGCCTCTCCCACGTTTGCACCGACGGGCGGTCCTTCAAAGGCTATATTCTGAACCTTTCTTCATCGCTACGTCGGAGGTTCGTAGGTTGGCGAGACGGATAGTGATTGTCGGAGCCGGGCCCGCGGGAACTACTGCGGCGATTCAGGCAAGAAGGACGGATCGACCATCGGAAGTATGGTTGGCTAGCAAGGAAAGCGAGCCGGAATATTCCCGTTGCGGACTGCCCTACGCATTCTCGGGGATTGTGTCGAATTTGGAGGCTCTCGTTTCGCATTCAGCAAGTTTCTACGAGTCTGTCAACAAGATTAGGCTGCTACTCAAAACCGAATGCACGAGAGTGCGGTCTGATCAGAAAACCGTTGAAATCACTGATATTCAGACCGGAGATACGAGAGAGCTCATCTACGACGCGCTTGTCATAGCGACCGGTGCGGTCCCTACACTGCCTCCTATAGAAGGGGTTGACAAGAACGGTGTCTTTGCCATCCGAACCTTGGACGATATCCGCGCCCTCACTCGGCATACGGAGGCTCGTGAGAAATCGGTTGCCATCATAGGCGCCGGGCTCATTGGCCTGGAGATGGCGGAGGCCTTTGCGAGAAAAAGTTACAAAGTAACAATCGTTGAGATGCTGCCAGAGATCCTACCGGCCATACTTGACCCTGACATGGCTTGCATCGTAAGGGAGAGAGCTGAAAGCCACGGGATACGGATTATCAGGAGCGCAACAACGAGCAAGATTCTCGGTGAGGGGTATGTCAAGGGAATTGTCGTAGGGAACGAAACGATCAAAGCAGAAACGGTAATAGTGGCCACAAGGGTCAGGCCCGACTCAAAACTTGCGCGAGAAGCCGGGGTCAAAATCGGGGAGTCAGGGGGCATACTTGTCGATGAAAGGATGCTAACAAACCTGTGCGATGTGTACGCAGCTGGGGACTGCGTGGAAACGAGATGTGCCGTTACTGGAAGAAGGCTCCTCATACAATTGGCGACAACTGCTGTGAGACAAGGTTTGGTCGCTGGAGCAAATGCCGCTGGTGGCACCGAAGAATACACGCCCTCTACTGGAGTTGCCACAACGAGACTGTTTGGCTTGGAAGTGGGCTGTGCAGGATTGACGAGCGACATCGCTGAAGACTTGGGATTGACGCCGATATCGGCAAGGGTGACCGGCTCAACGCGATTGCCGTACATGCCTGGCATAAGGGAGGTTACGGCGAAGCTGCTGTGCAATCCGAAAGACAGGCGCCTGATAGGTGCCCAAATAGTGGGAGAGGAAAATGCCTCATGGAGAGCCAACTTTGCGTCCTTAGCAATGCACGAGAGACTTGCTGTACACGAATTCAGGAGAATGGAGACTTGCTACGCTCCTCCGCTTGCGCCAGTCTGGGACCCTCTGACCCTAGCTGCCCATGCCCTCGAACGCAAGCTTGAAGCGTCCACGAGTCGCTGAAGACTAGAGGAGATACCTTTGCCTGTGAAGATTCTGGTGTGCGATCCAATGGAAGCTGAAGGAATTCAGATGCTACGCAGAGAGGGATTTGAGGTTGAAGAGAAACCAACAATCTCTAGTGAGGAACTCTTGAAGGTTGTTGGTGAATACGAGGCTCTCCTTGTCCGTGGCAGAACAAGAGTGACCCAGGATGTCATTCAGGCGGGCCGAAAACTGAAGGCTGTGGTCAGGGCAGGCGTTGGCCTCGACAATGTGGATGTCGAGTTTGCGAGGAAGGCGGGCATACAGGTACTTTCAACACCTGCAGCACCTACTGTGAGCGTGGCCGAGCTGACGATTGGCCTAATGCTTGACGTCCTTCGTCAAGTAAGTTTCGCCGACCGGAACATGAAGGACGGCAAATGGGTCAAATCGCGCATGATGGGTCGCGAGCTGAGAGGGAAGACCGTCGGAGTAATTGGTGCTGGAGGAAGAATCGGAAGCGAGGTCGCGCGGATCTTGAAGACTGGATTTGGGACGAACGTTGTCGGCTACGACATCACAGATATCAGTGGACGCGCGGCCGAGCTTGGTATGCATTTAGCGAAAGATCTTGACGATCTCCTTGTCAGTTGCGATATTGCCACTATCCATGTTCCGTATTTTGAGGCGACCCATCACTTGCTTAACGCGGAGAGGATGGCCAAGATGAAGAAAGGCAGCATTCTCATCAACACGTCGAGAGGAGATATTGTGGACGGGCAGGCACTTCTCAAAATCCTCAAGGAAAGGCATCTCTCTGGTGCAGGACTTGATGTTTTTCACAGTGAGCCCCCCATAGAAGAATGGGAGAAGGAACTTGTCTCGCTTCCGGATGGAATCACTGTATGCACTTGCCATATAGGCGCGCAGACGATCGAGAGCCAAAGAACCGCCAGCGTAATGGCAGCAGAAGCTCTCATCAAGATCCTGAAACCATAGACTTCTCATAGTCTGTCGCCCCAGAACTGCTGCGTGATAACCGAATATCTTGATGGCGAATGGGACAAGTGAGACTAGCGCCGGGTGTTTTGAGAATCGTTTCTCCAAGGAGTGCGCACGTAAGAGTCTGCGTATGAGCTTCAGCTTTCTTGTGAAGGAGCAAGAAGATGGAAAGCATTAGGAAGGTCGTATTGAGGCGGATTCAGTCTTACCATCATGAGATTCTCGACTTCACCAAGGCCCTCATAGCGGTGCCAACAGAGAATCCACCCGGAAGGGCGTACGAAAAGTGTGCAGAACTTCTTTCACGGAAGCTGGATGAGATCGGCTTGGACAACAAGGTCATGAAGGTTCCTAATGCCGGAGAATACTCTCGATATTGTGTATTGAGCTTTCTTGGTAAAGGCAATAGGACCCTGTACTTCCATGGTCATTATGACGTTGTGCCCGGTGAAAGCGAAGAGCAGTTTAGACCGCACCTAAAGGATGGCAAACTCTTCGGGCGTGGCTCATCAGACATGAAAGGCGGGCTTGCCGCAATGATCTATGCCCTCAAGGCTCTCGGAGAATTGAGCGACGAGCTAACTGGCAGAGTAGGGTTGACGATAGTGCCGGATGAGGAAACCGGTGGGACGCTAGGCTCGCAGTATCTGGCCGAAATGGGCTTGTTGGGAAGGAACGGCATCGGAATGCTTACCGCTGAACCCACGAATGGTGCGATTTGGAATGCGAATCGTGGGGCCATTTCAATGAAAGTATCGGTAAGAGGAAGACCCGCACATGTTGGGCTTCACTACGAGGGAGTCAACGCGTTTGAGAACATGATGGTCGTTGCAAATGCGTTAGTTAAGCTGAAGAGAGATGTGGAGAAAAGGAGAACGAAGTTCAGGCTGAAGCCGGACACCGCCCGTCGGTCCATATTGCTGATCGGAGGGCAATGCCAGGGAGGAACAAACTTCAACATCGTTCCCGCAAAGTGCTCATTCTCTATAGATAGGCGCATGAATCCTGAAGAGGAATTGAGGACCGAAAAGAGCAAGCTAATCAGAGTTCTCAACAGACTGAAGCGAGATGGGATCGGCCTCGAGTTCGAGATTCTGCAGGAAGCAAGGTCAGCAAGCGTTTCAGAGAACCAGCCTGTGGCACAGGCTCTAGCAGAAAGCGTGGGGATTGTCACCGGTAGGCGCCCACGATTTGAGATGTGCCCGGGAGCCCTAGAGATCCGCTTCTACATCAATAGAGGAATTCCGGCCATAGCCTACGGGCCTGGACTTCTGAGAGTTTCTCATGGGCCGAATGAATTTGTGAAAGTCAAGGACATTCGCACATGCGCGGCTGCCTATGCACTTGCAGCTTGGAAGATTCTAAGATAGCAGCTGGCTCTGAGTGGTCCTCACGCACAAGGCTGGTCTTGAGCGTCGGAAAATTGATGGGATGACCGTATCTATCCAAGTTGAATGTCAGCGGTGTCCTCAAGGTCGAGTATTCCAGCTTGCCAGCATTTCGTGCCTCAAGTAGTTTGGCTTGGCCGTAGCTGAGCTTAATACCTATCCGAGCGACTATGACTAGCTTATTCGTTGGAGGACCATGAATGAGCAACGGCCTCGGCGAGTCAAAAGATGTCTTCTATTTCAGCACCTGTGGCGAAGTCAACACACAGAAGACATTGGAGCTTGCTTTGGATAGGGCCCGCAAGTCGGGCATAAGCAAATTGATCGTTGCCTCCGAGACAGGCCTAAGTGCTCTTAAGGCCGCTGATATGCTTCAAGGTTCCAACGTGAATCTCATAGTCGTAACATCTGCAGCTGGCACACGGATCGAGAAGACGATAATCGGCGACCTGAGAATAGGGATTTCGGACAAGAGGATTTGGAATCAACTGGAGAGGAGTGGCGCCAAGATCGTAAGGGCGACAGACCCTTTGTACAATATAGGAGCCAGCCTAGAAAAGAAAGGAGTTCCCACGCTGGCGACGCTTATTCGACTGTGCCTTGGAATGGTTAGCTCGGGTACAGCTGTATGCGTGACAGCTGCGTTGATGGCTACCGATAACGGCTTACTTAGGGAGGGGGAGGAGGTCATGGCAGCCGCAGGGTCATGGGTGGGGCTAGACACAGCGTTGGTCGTACAAGTGACAAATTCGGTGAACCTATTGAAGGCAGGATCGCTGCAAATCAGAGAGATCGTATGCAAACCTCGAAATCCAGCCCACAGTTGGCCGATCAACCAGAAAGACTGGGTCGGCGATCTGGATCCGTACAAGGCCTTTGCGGAATAATGTGCATGCTCGAATAGCCGTCAACCAGGCACAGCTTCACAAATGTGAATCAACACTGGACGTTCAATTGGCTGTCTTGGTCCGTTTTCTGGCGCTAGTGAGTGATTCGTTCTCGTATTCTTGCATCTCTAGTCTACGCAGCAGACTCTAAGAGGTTCCTGTGCGATAGAGGCCTGTGCGCTATCAACCCGCATAGGTCTCCTGACGCGCGGTCTCATACATCTTCTACCAAGCATGGAGACTGGACGGCGGCTGTGAGGCACCAAACACTTTTAGGCTGTGCGATCCATTTACCAAAGAAGGCGATTTCAATGAGCACAGTCTCAATAGAGGATTTTCAAAGGCTAGACCTTAGAATTGGAAAAGTCCTCAAAGCGGAGAGAATTCCAGAAAAGAAGAAGATCTACAAGCTGCAGATAGACGTGGGCTCTCAGCAGATACAGACGATCGCAGGGGGGGCCGAATACTATTCGCCGGAATACTTCCAGGGGAGAGCAGTGGTAGTCCTGCTCAACCTTCAGCCGAAGACTATAGGGGAAATCGAGTCAAAAGGAATGCTGCTCGCGGCCGACCTTCAAGGAAAGCCGATTTGGCTCACTGCAGAGGGAGAGGTTCCCGCAGGAACCAAAGTAAGATAGTTAAGACCATTCGAACCTGAGTGCGCAAAGGGATTATATAGACGCCTCGGACCACGTTGGAAAACTCAAGAGGACCAAGGAGATCAGAGGACCCTTCGATGAAGAGAACATTGATAATCATTCTTCTTGTCGCATCAATGTTGTGCCAGAATGCTGTAGCAGTCACTGGTTCAACGTTCTCAGCCAGAATCGAGCGCGACATGATTGGCGTGAAGATATCGTCAACCCTGAGCCAAAACGTCACAAGCCTCTTTGAGAAGAAGATCAACATTTCAGGAGGTTCATTGACTAATCTGACAAGGGCCTTTGAGAAACAGATCAGAGCAAGATCGCCTGAGGCCGCTGTTAGAGATCTCTCGGCCTATTGTATGTTTACAAACAACACTATAGAAGTCGCCGTGCAATTCAATGTCTTCGGAGTTGTCTCAAGGCATGGAGAAGTTGTCACAGCGAACCTAACATGGAGAACGCTCAACATTTCTGACGACCTCTCTATAGAAAATGTCAGCTACAATCTCGTTGGGAAGGCGTACTTAAGAGGGATCGTTCCTCGTCTCGAGAACATGACTGGAGCACGGTTCTACGAGAATCGTACTCTTCCCGTGACGGTCTACAGGGCAAAGGATATCGCAGGCAATGTTACAATGCTGGGATTCAAATTTCTGGGAGCGCCTCTTTCGAAGTGGCAGATGACGTACGATGTCACAAAAGTGGAGACAAGTTACAGGCTCAAGTTGGGCAATGTCGTCGACCTCGCAGTTATGCGAGAGCCGAATGCCTCTGTAACGGAGTTTGGGATTCTAATGGATCTTGCAGGCGAAATAACTACGTCGGGATACGCAAGGCTCAAAGGAGATCTGATAGAATTCGAAGTTGGTATTGGAAACACTCAGATTCTCATGTTGATGGCAGTTGTCGTTCCGATGCTGATTGCAGTTACTGCACGTATGCTTGAAGCGAAGAGGACGAGAATCAAGACTGATACTGGGCGGAAATAGCCCCATCGTAGAGATTTGACGAACTCCAATAGAAGGGACCTTGAATTATGAAGATTCTCATTTCGTTTGATTTGAGTCAAGAGCATGTCGAGAGGGTTCAATCTTGCCTGCCAGGGATCGACATCAGGAAGAGCTCTGACCCAAGGGTACTACTTTCCGAGATCCGTGATGCTGAGGTCCTCTTGGCTGGTAGGTTCAATAGTGAGATGTTCGCAGCGGCCAAGAAGCTCAGGTGGGTTCAGGCTGTAGCGGCAGGGGTTGACAGATTCCTTTTCGACGATTTTGTTTCTTCCAGCGTTGTTCTTACGAACGCGAAAGGAGTTCATCCGGCTCAGGTTTCCGATCACGCTTTGGCTCTGGTCTTGGCCTTCAGCAGGAAGCTCAACAAGTTCATGAAGTTCCAATTTGAACATGAATGGGCTCGTCTTGGGTGCGAAGAGCTTCAGGGGAAGGTTATCGGGATAGTTGGCCTAGGAGCGATTGGAAGGGAGATTGCTCGGAAAGCAAAATGCTTTGGCATGAAGGTTGTCGCCCTTGACAAGACTGTTGCCGTCCAACCAAGTTCCGTTGATGAACTGCTCAAGCCTCCAGCTCTGCCGGCATTGCTGAGACAGTCTGACTTCGTTGTCTTGTCGGTGCCTCTCACCAGAGAAACTGAGGGACTGATTGGAGAGCGTGAACTGACTGCTATGAAAAGAGATGCCATTCTCATCAATGTGAGCCGAGGCAGGATAGTTCAGGAAGAGGCACTTGTTAAGGCTCTCAAGGAGAACAAGATAGGAGGCGCTGGTCTTGATGTTTTCGAGAAGGAGCCTTTACCAAGTAGCTCTGATCTCTGGGCTATGGAGAACATCATTGTTACACCACATGTGGCTGGCTCGACGCCGCACTATTGGTCTAGAGTCTGTGACATCTTCTGCGAAAACCTGAAGCGTTATGCTTCAGGGCAACCCCTAATCAATATGATTGACAAGAAGGCGGGCTATTAGCGTCTGACCCAACGCAACGCTCCATGATTCAGAGCTTCTCTCAGTATCAGTCGAGGGATATTTTTCATCTTCTCGGTCTTCAATACTTTCGTTTTTCTCTCTTGCTTATATTGAACGCAGATTCATCTCGTTCGTGAGGAGTCGCTACCGGATTCGTTTGTGTGGAAGGGGAAGTGGCCGAGTATATAGAAGCAGCCATCTCAAAGATCAAAGATTCTGTATTCATCGATGAATCCAGACTTGATTTCGACTATATACCGCCTAGGCTACCGCATAGAGATGCTCAACTGAAACGTCTAGCGCAAGCATTTCATCTTTTGCTGGACAACCCCGGTAGAGCCAGCCCTAGGGCGTTAATCTTTGGAGGTGTTGGCGTAGGTAAGACCGTTCTGGCGAAGTACTTTGGCGAGAACCTCGTCAAGGTTGCAAGGAGTCGAGAGGTCAATCTGGTTTATGTTTATTTGAACTGTCGAACGGTTGAGAGCAGGTGGTCTCTGGTATTGAATTTGGCTGTGAAGATAAACCCGCATGAACTCGCGGTGAGGGGATACAGCCCAAGCCAGATGCTTCGAGGGATCTACGACTATCTGAACGATAATGACCTCTATCTGCTTCTAGCATTGGATGAAGTTGACTTCTTCATAAAGAGAACTGGCGAGAACGTGATATACGACTTCACAAGGCTAAGTGAAGAGCTCGCTAACTTCCCAAAGAGAATAGCAGTGATCTTCATTGCCAGAAACCATGGAATATATGAGCTCCCTCAACTCGACCCAAGCACAGTGAGCTCCCTCTTCGGTGCGAATACGATTGAGCTCCCACTCTATCAGACCTCAGAGCTGAAGAACATTCTAATTCAGAGAACGATCGAAGCTTTCAAGCCACACACAGTATCCGAGGAGGTCATCGACTTCATAGCCGATATCGCTGGAGAGCAGGGAGACGCCAGATACGCGATTGAGATTCTAGCTTTCGCAGGAAGATATGCCGACCTTGAAGATGCCAAGAGAGTTACTCCAGAACACGTTAGAAAGGCACGATCGAAGATACACCCACGAATCAGACGGGACGATCTGATCCCCCTCTCCATTCAAGAGAAGGCGATACTTCTCGCCGTTGCACGAGGATTGAGGCCTGACGAGGCGTACATAGACCTCAAAGATGTCAGAAAGGCGTATCAGATATGCTGCGAAGAATATGACCTCACAAAGATCGGACTTGCCCAGCTGCAGGGGGTCTTGACAGAACTCTCCAAAACTGGGCTTATCAACATGAAACATCTTGAGGGCAGACTCCTAGTAAGCCTCCCAGAGATCCCAATCGAGATCCTCAGAAGAGAATTGGAGAACATAATCAGAGATGAGAGAAACACTAACCCTCAGAATAAGAAATGACAACTACACCCTTGAAATAGAGAAGACCCTAGGATCCAAGGCGAGGCTTAGGATTCTAAGACTCTTCGCCAAATATCCAAACCATGCCTTCACCAAATACAGAATATGTCAAATAACAGGTTTGAAACGCCAAGTTACGTCAAAACACATGAGAGAACTACTTGAGCGAGATCTAATTATGCAGAAAGGGAGCCCGATAGTGAGATACTATTTCAACACCAACAACGATCAAGCAGATGCGCTTCGGGAATTCTTCTCGAAAATGTCGCTTACGTAACAACACTACTCCGGCTGTTCAAGAGTTCGTGAAGCCTCAAGATCCCATGAATCAAAAACCCAATTCGCATCTGGAATGTTCGGATCTAGGCAAGATTGCCCCGTTGTGCCTGTCATCTGCTTATCGGAAAATTAAGACCCTAAATAGGATTGAGATTATCACCACAGCGAATAGAAGAAGTACAATCGGAAGAAGCGTCGTCTGGAGAGCTGCGATGCTTATCGCCACGTAATCCTTCCAGTCAAGCTTGAGCTTTCCTCTCTGCTTCTGGGGGTCCGGAGCATTTGCTTCTCTCCTGCTATCCATCGTGACACCATCTCATGGAAGACCGATGAATTGCCGACCGTATGTCATAGGTGGCATGCGACCTTACGACCAGAGCCCACATCAATCAGTTCTGGATGAGCGTTCCGGCACTTGTCCTTTGCATATTCGCATCTTGGGTGGAATTTACACCCTTTTGGCGGGTTGGTTGGGTTTGGCACCTCCCCACTCAATACCGTTCTCTCCCTCTTTATGTCTGGATCTGGAACGGGTATGGCTGCGAAGAGCGCCTTGGTATATGGATGCAACTGTTCCTTGAAGAGATCGCTTTTCGATCCGATCTCCACGATATCTCCTAGATACATCACTCCGATTGTGTCACTCATGTGTCGTATTACACTCAGGTTGTGAGAAATGAATAGGTAGGTGAGCCCCAGCTCAGCTTGAAGATCCTTCAGCATATTGAGCACCTGAGCCTGAACGGACACATCAAGCGACGACGTAGGTTCATCAAGCACAATGAGTTCTGGCCTCAACGTCAAAGCTCTTGCGACGCAAATTCTCTGCCTTTGGCCGCCACTGAATTCATGGGCAAATCTGTTCATGTGGTCCTGGCTCAGGCCGACCCTCATCAGAGATTCCAGAACAGTCTGATAGAGTTCCTCACCTTTCGCCAGCCCGTTGATTAAGAGAGGCTCTCCGACAATGTCCTTGATCATCCATCTAGGGTTGAGGGATGCGTATGGATCCTGAAATACTATCTGCATTTTTCTTCGAAGCTGTCGAAGCTGTTCGCCTTTCCATTCGGATATGTCCTCCTTTCTGAAGAATATTCGCCCATCGGTTGGGTTGATTAACCTAAGAATGCATCTTCCAACTGTCGTTTTTCCGCATCCAGATTCACCTACCAACCCCACAGTTTTACCTTGCGGAATATCGAAGCTCACTCCATCAACAGCATAGACGTAACCTACGGTCTTCTTGAACACGCCCCCGCTGATTGGAAAATACTTCCTAAGACCTTCGACTCTAACCAGTGTATCCGACAATTTCTGTCATTTCTCCTTTCTGTGACCGGGGCCCGCGTAGAGATGGCACGCGACTTTGTGATTCTCTTCAACTGCAATCATTTGAGGTCTTTCCTGCTTGCATATGTCCCAAGCACTGCGGCATCTCGGATGAAATCTACATCCCTCAGGCGGGTAGATGAGATTTGGAACCATTCCCTCTATGGTTTCTAGTCTGTCCTGCTCTCTCGTCAAGGAAGGTATTGTTCTAAGCAGTCCCTTCGTATATGGGTGAAGCGGGTTCCTGAAAAGCCTCTTCGTATCGGCATATTCCACGACCACTCCCGCATACATCACAGCAACAGTATCACACATTTCTGCGACTATCCCCATGTCGTGCGTTATTATCATGATCGACGTTTGGAGGCTGCGCTTCAGATCGTTGAGTAAAGCCAGTATCTGGGCTTGAATCGTCACGTCGAGCGATGTAGTGGCCTCGTCCGCTATCAAAAGCGAGGGCCCACAGGCCAAAGCCATAGCAATTATCGCTCTCTGACGCATTCCTCCACTCAGCTCGTGAGGATACTGGTTCACAACCTTCTCAGGGTACGGCATCCTAACAAGTCTCAGAAGATCTGTCGCCTTGCGAAGAGCAATGTTCTTTGTTTCTCGACCTGACAACCTTGGAGGATTACTCATTTGTGCTTCGAGTTCTGTGATCTCTGACTCAATTGACCTCCGTTGATCAGATGGCGTGTTCTTGAGTTGCTCCTTCAATTCATCTATTCTTATTCGAACTGCTTCCTTTCTAAGATCTTGATGAAGTAGAATGACTTCAGCGACCTGATCGCCAATCGTCATGACCGGATTTATGTATGTCATAGGATCCTGGAAGATCATTGCGATCTTGTTTCCCCGGATGCTCCTAACGTCCTCGTCTGACATCTTCAGGAGATCTTGCCCTTTGAAGAGAACTTCTCCACCAACGATCTTTCCTGGCGGGTCTGGGACAAGTCTCAGAACAGAGAGAGAGGTGACAGATTTTCCGCATCCAGTCTCTCCGACGAGACCTAGAGTCTCTCCTTGCGCTATTGTCAGGTCGACTCCATCAAGCGCCTTGACTACACCCGCGTACGTGTAGAAGTAGGTTTTCAAGTCTCGAACTTCAAGCACCGTCTCTGTCATGTCACTTCAGCGTGTCCTTACACCATTTTTCTTCTCATCTGTGAATCTAATCAGACTTCAGAACTAGACGCATGGTGTATTTATGCGTTGGACGAAAGGGAGAGGTGAACCGCATGTTCAGTCAGCTGTCTGCTGTGTTTCTTGGTCTAACCTAGTCTTGAGGTCCACTCAAAGCCTCCGCAATGGAAAGAACGCAGTAAGTCAGAACTGCCAGCGTCAACAGAATGCTAATGAACACAACAAGAAACGCCTGGCCTTGGATCGGCTCGACGATGCCGAGTTCCCTCAGCCACCAAGGCACTGACTGAAATACGTGACCTCGGAGAAACTCAAGGACACCCACTAAGGCGACCAACGTAGCCGCAATGAGGAATATCGGGGTTAGGATTTTCCTCCAAGCTGACCTCCTCGATCTTTTTTGCAAGCCATCCGTCGCAAGGCTTGACGATGAATTCATCCTCGGCTGTGATGTTGGTAGTACGATTTGTGAGAGTCTTGTCCCCACATCTATCAGCGTGAAAGCAAAATCTTTGATGTTCCAAAGAATGACATCGGCAGTAACCGTGACTCTGTTTGTAAGATATCTTCTGACAAGAAGGAATACCCCTACTCCTGTCAGCATCCCCGCGGATGCGAGAAACGGAATCCTGTAGCAATTGCCTATCGACACTGCTGTGGCTGCGACTCTAATGCCTAGTAAGAGCCCGAAAGCCGTTGCAGCAACATTACGTGTCCCCCCTTTGACCATGAGACATACCGAGACAAGTATGGATCCGCCCAATAGTGAACTGACTACCGTGATGAACGACCACAAGGGCAATAGTCCCATTCGATGAAATTGAAGAATAGCAGGATTCAGCTCTCCGACTGTGCCGAAGTGCTCAAGGGAGATCCAAGTAAGAACAACATCTATGACTCCCGTCGTAGCCATCACGTAGACAAGAAGCCTACTTCCTCGACTTCTCTTCCAGGCTCTAAGCGATAGCGTCGCACACGGTAATTCCTGATCACGGGTCATTGCAGGATTTCGCCTGAACGCGGTTGCTCTCAGCATAACGCTGGTCCTTCTCTATGATAAAGGTTATCTACGTGAACGCCACTGCGAAAGATGAACAAGAAGATTAAGGGAACGTTGAGGTATCTCGACAAATCATGCGCTTGAGAGACTACGTCATAAAACGACTAATCCTGCTATTGCCGGTACTTTTCGGAGTGACATTGATAGCTTTCACCTTATCTCATGTCATCGGAGACCCCGTGGCGGCCTATGTGAGTGAGCGCACTCCTGAATGGCAGATTAAGCAGGTAATTGCGCAAAAGGGTCTAGACAAGCCGATCTTCGTGCAGTACGGGATCTATGTCAGCGACCTATTGCAAGGAGACTGGGGTTTGACACGTTCCGTGAATGATAGACCTGTGACCGAAGTAATCAAGGAATTCTTCCCGCCAACGTTCGAGTTGACAGCCGCTTCTCTGGCAATGATACTTGTCATCGCGATTCCGCTCGGGATTGTCTCCGCGACCCACAAGGACAAACCCCTCGACCACGCAACCAGACTCTTCGCCCTGAGCGGGGTTTCCATGCCTGTCTTCTGGCTAGGACTTTTGATGCTATTCGTCTTCTACTACCGATTTGAAATAATGGGGTTGCCGAGCCTTCCCAGCGGAGGACGGGTAACCCCGTTTCTCTATCCTCCCTTGACATCCATCACGGGATTCTACCTACTGGATAGCATTCTGCAGGCAAGAGTTGACGCGTTCTTCGATGTCCTTGCGCATCTAATCATGCCTGCGTTTGTCCTTGGATATCACGGTCTCACAATGGTCACTAGGATGATGCGTTCAAGCATGTTGGAAGTGATGCGGCAGGACTACATTATGCTGGCCAGATCGAAAGGATTGCCGGAAAGGGTTGTCATCTACCGACACGCGATGAAGAACGCCATGATCCCGACTGTCACAGTCGTCGGCCTGTCTTTTGGCAGCCTTCTGACCGGCGCACCGATTACCGAGACTGTCTTCTCATGGCCGGGATTGGGCAGATGGGCGGCTGGAGCCATACTAAGAACTGATTTTAGTGCGATATCAGGATTCGCGATTGTGTCAGCCCTAGTTTATGTCATGGTGAATCTGATCGTGGATATTCTCTACGCGTTCATCGACCCACGGATCAGGTTGGGATGAGATGTGCTTGCGAGCAGCCAACAGCCCAGTGTGAGGAGCCGTAGGGAAGCGCAAATCGATGAATTGAAGTTCAGCCTTCATCTACTTCGACAAAGCCCCCTCGTGGTTCTTGGCGTTGTACTTATTACCGTAACAGTTGTCGCCGGAGTTTTTGCACCATACATTGCTCCCTACGGTCCTGAAGAGAGACAATGGAATAGAAACCTAGAGCCCCCAAGCCTAGAGCACCTTTTGGGTACAGATGAGACCGGAGGAGACATATTTAGCAGAATTGTTTGGGCGATCAGAGTTGACCTTGGCCTGGCCTTACTAATAGTTACAGGTCAACTAGTAGTTTCAATAGTAGTGGGATCCATATCGGGGTATTTCGGCGGAAAAGTTGACGAGACCTTGATGAGAGTCACAGACGTCTTTCTCGCTTTTCCAAGCCTTATTTTGGCCATGGCGGTCGCTGCCGCTTTGGGAAGAAATCTGTACAATCTGGCTCTATCTTTGATTGTGACTGGCTGGGCAGGCGAGACAAGGCTTCTTCGAGGCGTTGTCTTGTCGGAACGAGAGAAGTTGTATGTAGAGGCGGCCCGTGCGGTCGGGGCCTCCAGAGGGAGAATAATGTTTCGACACGTGTTACCGAACGCGATCTACCCCCTTCTGGTCAGCGCGACTCTTGGCTTGGGAGGCACCATCTTGGGGTTTGCAGGTTTGAGCTTCATAGGTTTTGGAGCTGGATCAGGAATGGCGGAACTGGGATACATGATTGCGTTGGGGAGAGATTACCTGTATCGTTCTCCATGGGTTGCCGGGTTTCCTGGACTGGCTATCTTCTTCATCGTACTGGGATTCAACCTAGTTGGGGATGGGTTGAGAGACATACTTGATCCTAGGCTGAGAAGATAGCTGTTCAGATCGAAGAGATTTTTCACGGCAAAAGTTGCCCATAAACTTATTTACCAACTTGCCGGTACAGCTATGAACGGGAAATAGAATTGACTACACAACAGAAACCCACATTGAACAGGAAAGTCATCATAGGAATAATCGCGATCGTTGTGATTCTCGGCGCTACAGGCGGCTACTACTTCTGGTACCTCCCTGTCCAGCAGGCGGAAGAGGCCAAGAGGCTTGCCGAAGAGGCGTACAAGAAGAAGCTTGCGCTCATCCCCCATCCTGACACATTTGTTCACCACGTGATCGGAGATCCCCAATTCTTGGATCCGGCAGTAGCCTACGAGACATCGGGAGGATACATAATCCTGAACGTATACGAGACCTTGATCTTTTTCAAGGGAGGCAGCGCGGCCAAGCTTGAACCATTGCTGGCAGAGGAGATGCCCACGATTAGTGATGGCGGAAAGACCTATACATTCAAGTTGCGGAAAAACGTTAAGTTTCACGACGGGACGCCCTTCAATGCCAAGGCTGTGAAGTACTCGATTGACAGAATGATCATCATCAACGAAGCAGATGGCCCCTCTTGGATGTACGACAAGATACTCGGAGCAGAGAAGTACATGTCCTCTAAGATGACAGAGGCCGATATGAAGGAGTACTTGGCGGCTGGCGGAGTCGAAGTCGTTGACGACTACACAGTGCGGGTAAAACTCGATAGACCGTACGCACCGATGTTATACATATTCGCGTTTTCAGGTGCATGCATCGTCAGCCCGACGGCCGTCGAACAGCATGGCGGAGTGGCACCAGGAAGACACAACGAATGGATGGACAAGAACATGGTTGGCACTGGCCCATACAAGTTCGTGGAATGGATCCCAAGACAAAGAGTAGTAATCGAGGCTTTCGATGGGTACTGGAGGGCACCGGCAAAGATCAAGCGAGCTATCATACAGACTGTGCCAGAGCTTGGAGCGAGGGAGCTTGCACTATTCACCGGGGAAGCTGACGCGGTAGGCATTCCGGCGGCCAACATCTTTGATATCTTGCAGAAGGATCCTTGGATAAAGGAGAGAAAGGTAGTTCTGAGAACTGACCTGCAGTTGAAGCCTCCGGGAACAACCATAACGGTACATGCCGCTTATCCAATGTTCTCCATAACCTACATCGGGATGAACGTCAGGTTCAAGCCTCTCGATAACTTGGACTTCAGGTACGGTATGTCCTATGCGTTCGACTACAAGACATTTATCAACGAGGTGCAAAATGGGTTCGGTGAACTACCCAAAGGATGCATCCCCAAGGGCATGTTCGGCTACGACGAAAATGTATTCACGTTCAGTCTAGACGCCACAAAAGCCAAGGAATACTTCCTGAAGGCCAAGGCGGCAGGTGCATACCAAGACGGACTAAAACTAACGTACTACTACAACGCCGGAAATGAAGTTCGGAGGAGAGCAGGTCTCCTACTCAAAGATAGCATTGACAAGTTGAATGTTGGGTTCACAATCGATGTCCAAGAGCTCGACTGGCCCACGTTCCTGGCAAAGACGAGGAGGGGGGAAGCACCAATATTCTGTGTCGGCTGGATAGTTGACTATGCTGATCCCCATGACTTTGCGCTGCCATTTGGCCACTCCACTCTGGGAACTCTTGCTAAGAGAGTAGGCCTGAGTATTCCGGGCTTGGACGAGAAGATCATGAAGGCAGCGGAGATCATAGATCCCATCGAAAGACAGAAAGCGTACACTGAAATCGTGAACATAATGAATAAGGAAGCGCGGTACATCTGGCTCGTTCAACCAACTAACTACTTTGCAGTCCGAGACTGGATCCAAGTGACAATTGATCCGGAGCTGAAGATACCAGATCAAGCCAACCCGATGTTCTACGGATACTACCTGTACACAATGTGGAAAGGATACCCCCCACCCCCAACGAAGTGAAGAGGGAATAAAACCCCACCTTTTTTTCTTTCTTTGTCTACATTAGGCCGTCATAGGCGTAGGTATGCATATGAGACTGTAGCCGGGTCTACGGATAGTTCTTTACCGTGCGTCGGGCAATTGAAATATGGTGCCTATGACGACCACTATATCGATGATCAACCAAGAATGAGTTCAATCCTGGGGTAGCTGAGGCACCTGGCTTAGGCGCGCACGCAAAGCAAAGGATGCATAAGACAAGGGCTATTTCGTTTTCTGTTTCAAGATCTCCTCGAACTGTCTCTTGTCTATCGCTCCTATGTCGAACAAGGTCTTCGCAACTTCTGTGATCCTGAGGAAGGCGTGAAGCTTCACATCAGTCGCTTTCAGCGCATTGGGCCCCCCCTCTTCGCGGTCAATAAGGACCACTGCATCGTTGACTACGCCGCCTTCGCATCTCACGGCATCTATTGCTTCCAAGGTACTCTTCCCTGTGGTGATGAGGTCATCCACTATCAATACCCGCTCGCCCGGCGAAAGCAATCCTTCAACCCTCCGTTCTCTACCATGGGTCTTGACTTCCTTCCTCACGTATAGGAAGGGCTTCTTGGTTCTGAATGCCAAGACCGCTCCGTAGGGGATGCCGGCTGTCGGGAGGCCAGCGATTCTGTCAAACCTGTCAATTCCAATCTCATTCCTCACAGTTGACTCGTATATCCCCGTGACAATGTCGAAGGTTTCTGGGAAGCTCGGTAGGACTCTCAGGTCTATGTAGTATGGGCTCATCTTTCCGCTGGTGAGCGTGAATGTTCCGAACCTTAGTGCTCCTGTCCTAACGAGAATTCTGCAGACATCCTCTTTCGGTTTCTTGATCTCCAAGAGCAGCACCTACGTCTTTCCAAGCGGATAGACGAGAACTTCCCCCTGCTTAATCACGCGAGACTCTACTTTCGGAGCGATCTTCCCAAGGGCTGTCAGAAACTCTTTCTGTCCTTCGCCATGGTAGGGGATGGCCAATTTTGGCTTGACTAGTACGGCGATCTCAGCGCCAGTCTTGGGAGTTGCCTTGGGTGCGATTCCTATCGTGCACAGGCATACATCCACATCGTGCTTCTTCCCTATATCTGCCATCTCTTTGAACGGAAGGCTATCACTTGTGTGATAGAGAGTGACACCGTCCTCGCTAGTGATCACGTATGTAAGAGGCGCCTCTGCCGGATGAGAGCTCTTTTCAGCGCTTATCGTTGCGTCTTTGATCTGAAACTCATCCTTCACGTTCGCCGCCGTAAGTTTTCCTGAAGGTATGGCGGCACTCAGGCGATCATACGATGCCTTGTCGCATATGACTTGGCAGTTGATCTTTGACTGAAGATCTATGACCGTTCCCTCGTCAAGGTGATCATAGTGCTCATGAGTTATCAGAATGGCATCCACATCCGCGAGGGTTGATTCGTCGACCTCGACCGGGTCCACTACGACACCAATGTGAGGCGACTTCATCAACACTCCCGAGTACTTGTTCAGCCATGTTATCGCGATCTGCCCTCTGCTTAGAGAATTCCTTTCAAATGCCATTCAAGGCACCAGTCATAGGGGTTTGGAGCAGTGTCTTTAACTCTTTTGGTTCGTCCCGTGCGCCGAAGCTGAGCATTCTTCGGCTGTGGAAAGTTGGTGGTTTTCTTTTCTGGTGGTTGTGGGTTGGGGGGTTGTCGGGTGGTGGGCTGCGTTCCGTGTCCGGGTGACCCGAGCAGGAGGGTGTATTACACCCTTTTTTTCCTCTGCGTGACGGGTATTATGCCTCGTCGGTCCGCGCCCACCAACCCGTCGACGACAAGTGGGGTAACGGATAACTTTCCATAGCCTCATTCTTCGATCGGTTTAAATCGCAAGCAAGGTCCGACACTGATCGGATGTAGCCTATGGTAGAGGTCTGGCTCCCCTATGGAAGAACGGAAGTTTCAGTGAATATTCCGGATGAAGGA
>Ga0315312_1001048_pt1 | contig 24118 bp, 18 predicted proteins | sample TDP7_MG_FD_203629 | JGI IMG/M metagenome (GOLD analysis project Ga0315312, IMG submission 203629) | Freshwater sediment microbial communities from Lake Towuti, South Sulawesi, Indonesia - TDP7 | ecosystem: Environmental > Aquatic > Freshwater > Lake > Sediment | place: Indonesia: South Sulawesi... | reverse complement strand
GTGGCCTGCGTACGCAGAGGATCAGGGCGAAGAGATCGTAAGAATGGACGGGCTTATTCGAAGGAACGCTGGCGTAGCACTCAATGAGTACGTGGTACTCAAGCGGGCTGACGTAAAAGAGGCCCAAGCCATAATCTTCGCGCCTACCGATGTCAGGCTGAGCGTAGACGAGGAATTCGTCAGCTTTGTGAAACGCAGATTCATGGACATGCCTTTCGTAGAGGGCGACATGACGCTCCTCTCAATATTCGGCAGTGCAGTTCCGCTTGTCGTGACTCGGACTAGACCTCACGGGCCGGTCAAGATCCTCGAAACCAGTCACGTGCAGGTCCTGAGCGAGCCGACACCTGAGAAGAAAGGCATCTCGATGGTCACGTACGAGGACATCGGAGGCCTCCACGAAGAGATCCAACGCATCAGGGAGATGGTCGAGCTTCCGCTCAGACATCCAGAACTCTTCCAGAGGCTCGGAATTGAGCCGCCGAGAGGGGTATTCCTCTATGGGCCTCCGGGCTGTGGAAAGACCCTCCTGGCCAAGGCGGTCGCCAACGAGTCTGACGCAAACTTCTATGTGATCTCTGGGCCGGAGATAATGTCAAAGTTCTACGGCGAATCAGAAGCAAGGCTTCGAGAGATCTTCCAGAAGGCCCAGGAGACTGCGCCGAGTATAGTCTTCATCGATGAGATGGATGCGATTGCGCCGAAACGTGAGGAGGTTACGGGTGAGGTTGAACGACGCGTCGTCGCACAACTCCTGTCGCTGATGGACGGGATGGGAACCAGAGGCAACATCATAGTGATCGGCGCGACGAACAGACCCAATGCAATCGATCCCGCGCTTAGGCGACCAGGAAGGTTCGATCGGGAGGTCGAGATAGGGGTTCCCGACAAGCAAGGCCGTCACGAGATCCTTCAGATCCACACTAGGAACATGCCTCTTGCCGAGAATGTTGACCTCAAGCGTCTTACTGATGTTACTCACGGTTACACTGGGGCTGACATATCGTCGCTCTCCCGCGAAGCCGCTATGAAAGCTCTCAGACGCTACATGCCCGAGATCAACCTCGAGGAGGAACGGGTCCCTCCGGAGATACTTGACAAGATGGTTGTGAACGAGGACGATTTCCTCTCCGCATACAGAGAGATCACCCCAACTGCGATGAGAGAAGTCTACGTCGAAGTTCCGTCCGTCCACTGGAAGGAGGTCGGCGGTCTAGAAGAAGTAAAAAACGAGCTGATCGAGTCAGTCGAGTGGCCTCTGAAGAAACCTGAGGCCTTCAAGAAAATGGGCATCAAGCCGCCAAGAGGTGTACTACTCTACGGCCCGCCCGGCTGCGGAAAGACCCTGCTCGCAAGGGCCGTCGCAACAGAGGGCGAAGCGAACTTCATCGCGGTCAAGGGGCCCGAGATTTTCTCCAAGTGGGTCGGCGAGTCCGAGAAAGCAATCCGAGAAATATTCAGGAAGGGTAGGACCGCGGCGCCCGCAATAATCTTCTTCGACGAGCTTGACTCAATCGTTCCGAGAAGGGGACTAGGGTACGGTGACTCGGGAGCGAGCGAACGGGTAATCAGCCAGCTGCTTACAGAGCTCGACGGGATAGAATCACTCCAGAACGTCGTGGTTATCGCTGCAACGAACAGGCCCGACATACTTGATCCCGCAGTTTTGAGGCCCGGCAGGTTCGACCGTTTAATCTACGTGCCCGCTCCGGACTCCAAAGCACTCAAGGAAGTCTTCAAGATTCACACACGAAACATGCCGCTATCGAAAGATGTCGACATAGACCAACTCACCCGCATGGCGGCAGGATACTCCGGCGCGGACGTTGAAGCTCTGTGTAGGGAGGGGGCGATAAATGCGCTTAGGCGAGATGCTGACGCAAGCGAGGTTACGCTCGCAGACTTCAGAGAAGCGATGGACAAGATCAAACCGAGCATCACCCCAGACATGGATACATGGTACCAGAACTTCTCTAGGCGTTTCAGAAGAGAGAGGGCCGCGGTACCGCAGGCTATCGCGTAGACAATCCACAGGCGAACTCGATGAACAAGATCTGGGGGCCACGCCCCCTCAACCTAGCGGTCGTTGAAGCCCTCCAACGTAAGGGGGCCCTAAACGACGACGATCTACTAGACGAGGTCAAGGACATCTATGGAGACCTAAGCTTCCGCGAGCTCAACAGCGTCCTCTTGAAGCTCGAACTCAACGGCATCCTGAGGGTCACAAGGCTCATGAAAGGCAAGAGACGCGTGGAGCTAGTGGCAGCCAAACCAGCGTAGTTCCGCATCTGACCTAGTCTTTCATGAGCTTTATCTATCGGACCGGGCCTCGAAACAGACGCCTAGCTTTTCTCTACAACGGATGGGCTGCAATCTACCGAGGTACGCGTAGTCCTTGAACTCTGGTCCTGACATTGTTGTGGTCGGGTGCGGCGTAGCCGGGGCCACAGCGGCTGAAAATGCAGCCAGTCTTGGGTCCAGAGTTCTCATTCTTGAGGAACACGAGCAAGCCGGCGTACCGTCGCACTGCTCTGGCCACGTAGGCATAAAGAGCATGAAACGCCTGGGGGTTCACCCGCCTAGCAACATCATCAAGAATCAGATACGAGGCGCGACCTTCCATTCACCCTCAGGACAGGTTCTCCGACTTGAGCGTCAGGCTCCAATCACATGGGTTCTCGACCGCCGAGCCTTCGATGAGCACTTGGCAGCCAGGGCGAAGACGGCAGGAGCAGAGATGTGGCCCAATTGCCGGGCGCTCTCGATGCGAACATTGGAACCGGGAACCGTCCAAGTGCGTGTCTCAGCCGACGGCAAGCCGCGCTCCGTTAGCTGTAGGGTCGTAGTTGACTGCGAAGGCGTAGCACCTACACTGGCACCAGCCCGACCCGCAGGTGAACGACGCAAGTCAATTTGGGTCAACTCCGCCCAGGTACACGTCGACCGTGTAACGGACTCAGACAATGACATGGTCGAGGTGTACTTGGGATCCAAATACGCGCCAGGATTCTTCGCGTGGATAATACCCTGGCGAGACGGATCTGCCAAGGTAGGTCTGGCCACCCGTGAAGGAAACGCGAAGACCCTTCTTGAGCGATTCATGAAGAAACATCCTGACGCTTCCCGAAAGCTGAAGGCTAGTGTGGGGCATCAAGCATCTTTTCATCCGATGCCGCTCGGAGGGCCGATCTCCAAGACGTTCTATCCAGGGATGCTTGTTGCGGGTGACTCCGCCCAGCAGGTGAAGCCCACGACTGGGGGAGGGATCGTGTTCAGTCTCATCTGCGGAAAGGCAGCAGGTGAAGTCGCGCATGAGGCAACCGTCATGGATGATACCTCCGAGCTTTTTCTTTCGAAGTACGAAAGACAATGGAGGAATGAGATTGGCAGCGACCTAAGTGCGATGCGCCGGATCAGGATAATGCTCTTCAGACTACCTGACCAGTACTTGGAGAGGATCTTCTCTGTAGCTCGCAGTCTCGGTGTAGCGAGTGTGCTGAGCAGGGCTGACGACATCGATATGCAAGGCAGAACTTTGGCTCGTCTTGGGCTCGATCCCAGATTAACAGTCAGTATGCTCTATTCTTCAGTGCTTTCGCTTCCGTTCCTAGCGGATCCCGAGAGAAGCCGCCTCAAGCCATCAAGCGTCTAGTGGCATTCAGAGCTAGGCACTGGAATGCCTCGAGAGACACTTGACTTGCTAGAATCTCGCAACGGCGGACGCATTCTCACATTGAGCCATAATGTGCGCACTAACGGTGCGGTCCCTCGGAATAATAGGCGGCTGCGACATTGATGAAATCGTCCAGCCTCCTGCTGAGGATCTTCAACGACTTCATGAATTCGTCTTCAGGTCGAAAGTTCTCGGCCGCGGCGAGAGTCTTCGAGATCGCCTGCCCCGCCATCTTCGAGTACCGACCTTTCTCCTCCGCGTGGCGTGTGGCCTCGAACACAGCCTTATCGAATGCCGTTCTGGACTGCAGGAATGCCCTCTTGTAATCGCGCCTCTTCAAAGCGTCTTCAGCATCCGCGACAAGGTCCTGAATGGATATGGCGGGCAGTTGCGCTTCCGGGTCAACATAGAGTGAACCGAGAGCTGCAGAGTAGAGCTCTTCGTCCGGGCAAAGCTCTCTCAAAGAGTGCTTAAGGGACTTCGATAGCTGAACCGTACTCTTCTCTTGACTCAGGCGTCCGAGTGCAGGAAACCGCATCGAGATCACCCTTCTTCTGCAGTGATCAGCGACAAACGTTTCGGAAGATAAACGCACCGCCTTGCAATTTCAACGTCTAGTGGATTCTTGACTAGACATTGAAGTCAGGCCATGCGCATCGACTCGCGCCGTATCCTGTCAGCAGACGTGTTATGCTGTCTCCGCTGTCTACTTGGACGAGAGTCGACGAAAAGCTTCAGTCAGCGCAGGGACGACTTTGTAGAGATCCCCTACGATGCCGTAGTCCGTGTATTCGAAGATAGGTGCTTTGGGATCCGTGTTCACCGATACTACGACACGGGCGTTCTGTATTCCCGTGATGTGCTGTATCTGACCGGAAATGCCGCAGGCGACATAGAGCTTCGGCGCCACCTTTTGACCGGACAGTCCAACGTACAGATCTATCGGAAGCCACTTCAGGTCCTCAGCAATTGGTCGGGAGCAGCCGACAACGCCATTGATTGTCTTCGCCAGCTGCTCGATGAGCGGGATATCCTCTTTCTTCTTCAGTCCACGGCCAAATGACACGATGGTCTCAGCCTCCGTGATTCTCACGCCTGCAAACTGCTTTGGCTTGCGATCGAGGACTCTTACCGGGGGTTCTCCCATCTTTACTTGGACTTGGATGATCTCCCCGGTTCGATTCTGGTCTTTCGCGAGAGGTTGGAACACTCCTCTAGGAATCGTAAAGATCTGAGGTTTCGACCGGATGATCAGCGTCTCGCTCATGTTCCCTCCAAGTACCAGACGGTCAGCTACGACGCAGTTCCTTTCAGTGTCTACATCGAGCTTCGACGATTCTGTGCAACATCCGGTCTTGAGGCGCTCCGCCAACCTTGGTGCAAGCTCGAGCCCGCTTCGCGTCGCGCCGATCAGGATGACATCCGGCCGGTAGGTCTGGACCATTTCGGTGAGTACGTCTGAGTAGAGGTGAACCTGGAAGGTCTTAAACGAAGAGTCTTGAGCAGCATAGACCCTGTCCGCGCCGAACGCGATCAGATCTTTGCTCATTTCGGAGATGCTCTCGCCAAGGACTACGCCCGCCAGGTGTGTTCCGAGTTTTAATGAGAGTTCCCGGCCCTTGGATAGTAAGTCCTTCGATACCGCAGCGTTCTCGGAGAAAACCCAGACTCCATCGTGCTTGTCACCAGCTGTCAAGCGGCCTTCACCACTCCCTCGCTCGCCAGCGTACTCGCAAGCTTCTCGGCTGCTTCTTGGGGTTCACCCTGTATCACTATTCGCTTCCTTTCCCCCGTGGCGACTGTGGTTTTCAGAGGCTCTGTGAATGACCCCTGTCGGCCCAGATCGTTAGCCTTCAATCCTATGTCATTTGCCGACCACGCGACCATAGGTTTCTTCGAGGCCGCCATTATGGCCATCAACGTGGGAAGTCTCGGTTCGTTGATCTCCCGTGATACCGTGATAATCACCGGAAGTTTGGCTTCGACAGTCTCGTAGCAGTCCTCAAGGTTCCTGTCGACGATAACATTCCCATCCTTCAGGGTAACCTTTGATGCGTAGGCTATCTGAGGAAGACTCAGGTTCTCAGCTATCCTCGGCCCGACCTGGAAGGAGTACTGATCCTCCGAGGTTTCGCCACATAAGATCAAGTCGAACTGCCCGATCTTCTTAATCGCCGCGGAAAGCGCCACTGCAGTCGCATGTGCATCAGAGTCTTCGAACTCTGAACCTGTCAGCATGTAACCTTCGTCGGCTCCCATCGCGATGGCTTCTCGCAACGCCTCCTTTGATTGGGGCGGTCCCATCGTGAGTACCGTGATCTTTCCGCCGTGTTTCTCCTTTAGTCTCACGGCCTCCTCGATCGCGTTCTTGTCGGATTCGCTTATGACGCGGGCGACGCCTTCGGTGACGATCTTCTTGTTCCTTCGGTCGATTCGCAGGTCTTGCGTGTAGAAGACCTGTTTAGCGAGCACGATTATGTTCGGCATGGCTCCTGCTCCACCAGTCGAGCTCGCATCTATGACAGATCAGCGCTTAAGATGCTGACTATTCGAGCGCTTCCGCTACAAGCTCGGCGATGTCACGAACAGGCATACTGTCTGAGGTTCCAAGTATCTTTGAGGCATCCTCGAACATTGAAATGCAGTAGGGGCATGCTGCTGCGAATACACCGGGGCCAACTTGCTGCGCTTCTTCCATCCTTATCACGCTGCATTTCTTCTTGGCCTCTACGGTATACCATGTGTTGCCCCCTCCGCCGCCGCAGCAGAAACTCTTCATACGAGACCTCGGAAGCTCCACCAGCCTCCCGCCTGAAACTGCTCGAATGATTGCGCGCGGCGCTTCGAACTCGTCGTTGTACCTTCCGAGGTAGCACGGATCGTGGAATGCGATCGTCGCCCCTCTTCCTTTTCTCAGTTTCAGTTTTCCTTCACGAAGGAGTTTCGCGATTAGCTGAGAATGGTGCACGACCTCGAACTTACCGCCGAATCTCGGATACTCGTTCTTGAAGGTATTATAGCAGTGAGGACACTGCGTAATGATTTTCTTGACGGCGCGCTTGTTCATCATCTCGATCAGTTCCATCGCTGCTTGCTGGAATCTTCCCTCCTCTCCGACTCTACGTGCGACTTCACAGTTGCATTTCTCGTCATTACCTAGAATCCCAAAACTGATCTCGGCTGTTTTCATGATCTTAATGAGGGCGCGGGACACCATCTGGTTCCTGGTGTCGTATGAGCCGGCGCATCCAACCCAGTACAGAAACTCCTGGTTGGGTTCCTCGCCCCACAGTTTGATGCCTAGTCCCTCTGTCCACTTTGTCCGGTCCGCGCTTGGAAGTCCGTAGACATTGCCAACCGCTGACAGAAAGGTCAGGAGGTCTCTCTTCTTCTTGTCAACCTTGCCTTCAGCAATCAGGTGTCTACGCATGTCATAGATGGCTTCGACATGCTGGATCAGAATCGGGCATTCTTGAACGCAGGCGCGGCAAGTCGTGCAAGCCCACAGCTCTTCAGGATCTACGGTTTCTCCATGAAGGCGTTTTTCGGTGTCTGGATGCTGGAGCTCGTAGTTCTTGAGTTTGAGTATGAGGTGCATAGGTGATAACTTCGTGCCGCTCGCATTAGCTGGGCAGGCGTCGGTGCAGCGTACGCAGTAAGTGCAGGCGTCGAAGCTCAGTTTTTGGCGCCATGTGAAGTCGTTGATCTCTGCTGCTCCGACCTTGACATCGAAGTTGCCTGTTTCCATCATCTGTTTCAGATCAAACGGAGTTGTCAGCTCGCCCTTCACAGTGATCGGTGTGTAGTAGGTGTTCAGCGGCGACGTGATCAGGTGTACGAGTCGGGAGTTGGGTATGTACGCGATGAGGGAGAAGGCCAGCGCCGAGTGAATCAGGAAAAGGGTTGGATACAGTTCAACGAGGACTCTTGGTCCGAGCGGTTCAAACAGCGGTGTGAGCACGCTACCAGCTGGCGATGGCCACGCCCATGTGTTGATGCCCATCATGAGAAACCCGGAAAGGGCCATGGCGACTATCACGACGTAGACGAACGAATCTTCCCAAGCCGTCTCCAGCGGAGGGCCGGTAGCTCTCACGCGTTTGTATTCGAGCAGAATCAGTCCGAGACCAAAGAGGAGAGCTAGGTAACCCACAACCGCCTCGAGAATCGGGAAGAACATTCCGAGCAGCAATAGGAAGCCTATGATCGAGATGAGCGCGTGTGTCGTGCCACTGTATTTCTTGTCAAGGACCCTCGCTTGCGCGACACCTACGTAGACGAGCCTCCTGAGCCTTGAGATCGCGCTCCCCGTGATCTGCTCAGGTCTTCCCTGTTTCCACGCACGTATGTGTCTCCTGATGCCCATAACGAAGAGAAACGCGGAGATTCCTCCGATAACCCACCATGCAATGACGAAGGGCAGGGGCACCTGCTGGAAGATGTCCCTGATGATGTCCATTTGAGCTTCCCCCTATGTGCCTGTCTTTGGAGCGTGACGACGAATCAGGAAATATGCGGGGACCGCAGCTGCGAGCGGCGCCACAATCACGATCAAGCCTAGGATCGTATTCATCGTGTCAATTGGGATTGAGAGATCAGCTGACAGAATTTCATTCAACGCATACAGCGTCAGGGTCGACAAGAGCCCAATAGACCAGACTACGATCGCAGTCTTGAAGGGTCTGCGAAGTACGCGTACCTCTTTGCCTCGGTCGATTAGCGGCATCAGAAGAAGGACAATGAACATCGCTCCGGCCAACAGTATTCCCATGACCTTTGCGCTCAGCAAGTCGACGCCGAAGACCGATGCCGGAGGGACGAAATGAACAAGGTCGTACACCCATCCGATCCACTTCAGAAGGCCGTAGGCCCACAGAAAGTACCACTCGGGAGCGATGAACCGCGGAGTCAGGAACCTGTTTGCCGGATCCCCTGGCGGCTGAACAGCAAATGCTCCCAGCAGCAGGACGACGCCAAGCGTGACGAGTGAGATGATCAAGACAGGCGTGATCTGATGCGGAAAGAACGGGCCGAAGAGCGGGCCCTTCTGTCCTCCGGCTTGGCCCTGGTCAGTCTCTGGAGTCTTCCAACCCTCCTCAGGTTCCGATACTCCCTGCAGGACGACCAGAACAATGTGAATACCAACTAGGACTACAGCTATGACAGGCAGGAGGCTCACGTGGTAGAAGTACATCCTCGTGAGCGCGACAGCAGAGAGGGCGGTTCCGCCAAGAAGGATTTGCGCGATCGAGTCTCCGAAGACGGGTATCGATCTCATTATCTGTACGCTGATGGTTGCAGCCCAGAACCCTAGCTGATCCCAGGGAAGAAGGTAGCCGGAGAAGGAATACGCAAGCGCCAGACCTAGGAGAATGACTCCTATGAACCACGTTAACTCGCGGCCGATCCTGTACGGGCTGCGAAAGAAGGCCCAGAACGCGTGAACCGCCAGCGCGGCAACAAGGAGGTTTGCGCCCCACTGGTGTATGCCTCTGATCAGCGCTCCCAGCGGGACAGTTTTCATGATATTCTGAACGCTCAGGTAGGCTTGAGTTGGAGTGCCAGGATCGCCTACGGCAGAAGGCACGTAGTGGAAGGCGAGAAGTAGACCCGTGACTCCTTGCAGGATGGCCAAGAAGGCTGTGATCGCGCCCGCATAGTAGTAAGGGTATCCCAGCCAGAATAGCCGTGACCTGTTTTGACGCGTCAGCGTTACAGGTAGGGCAAAATTGACGCTCCTCTGTACTTCCGCGATAAGTGGGGAAATGTGGAAGCGTCTGTCAATCCATTTGCAGGCCTTCTCTATGCGTGTAGACATGGCAAGACTCACCCACAATACCCGTAGATCTCTAGACTGTCGGCGACCCCCGCGACCTTACCGTCTTTGATCCCGATCGGTATCATAGGCGCGGCGCGAGGCGGCGGCCCGGCGACTACTTTCGCTCCTACGTACTCTGCGCCGTTTTGCATGACGTCTTTCACAACATCGTGTGGATCGAAGACACCGTCATGACATCTGCAAAAGATCACGTCCTCATTCGGCCGATCCAGGCGCCACGTGGCTATGCAGCAGAGATGCGTGCAGGTGCTCGCGAAAGCAATCAGGCCGTCAGTAGCCTTTGCGCCTCGCAACTTGCTCTCGTCAACGCGGATAAGCACTGCCGGGATATGTCCGCGCCAAAGAACACCAGCGCCCTTCCCGACATAGTCGAAATCTTCCAGTCTGACTTCGGTTCCAGCCTTGTCAGAATACCAAGTACCCTGCTCCGGTCCATACCTGAAGACATTATCTGCTTCGCCCTGTTCCTGACCCGCTCCTGCGCCAAGTAGGAGTGAGGAAAGAAGTGAGAGAAATGATAGGATCGTCCCTACGATACCGGCGGATACTATTGCCTGAACGAATTGACGACGCTTCATCCGGGGAACTTTCTTTTCGGAAGCGCGAGACTCTTTCTCAGTCAGGCTTTTCTCCCTCACTGGAACGTTCGAAGAGATTTGCGGAGACGATCTCTAGACGTGGTTTCCTCGTGAATGCATCATCCATGAATGTGCTCCTGTAAACTGCCAATATTCCTGCGGCAATGAACGCTGCAAGCGCGAGCATTGCCCCGACAGCCGCTGATCCCATTCCCTGTACAGCGCTAATTACTATCAGGGCATCCAGGACCAGTTCCAAGATTACGAGCGTTATGATCGCGAGGAAAGGGGCGTCGGAGACTGACAGCGGGTTCTCGCTTCTGACCATATCGTTCGGTCCGAGGGGGTTTAGTTTAGGTATGATCTTGCCCCTGTCAGTCCTGAGGACGTAGAACATGATTCCCATTATCAAGAAGAGCATGAGAAATGCGACAAGTCCGGCCTCGAAGGACGGGATCTCTATCGCGAGGACTGTTCCATTTGCTGTTCCGGACAGTCCATTAACGAGCAGTCGCATCTGGAAGTCGGTCGGTGAGTAGCTCTTGCCAGCGTATATTAGTCCTACCTTGCCCCAGAACTTCGCCCTGCTCATTTGCGTCAGAGCTTCATGATTATTGTTCGGCTTGGTCATTTGCTTATTTACAGAGGACCGCGCACTGAAGGCCAATCTCTTGGTGAAACGATGAAGACAGTCAAGATTGTAGTATATGGAGTCGGTCCGATTGGCTCGGGGATAATCAAAGTCCTGAACAGGAAATCTTGGGCGCAGATCGTCGGGGCGGTGGACGTCGATAAAGAGAAGGCGGGAAAGGATGTTGGAGAAGTTGCCAGCCTAGGCCGCGACATTGGAGTGGTGATCTCTCGTGAAGCTCGGACGCTGCTCGCCAAGGTCTCACCTGACGTGGTCGTTCATACAACATCATCGTATCTGATGGAGATCCAACCGCAGATTCTGGAGTGCGTGGAGGCGAAGGCAGACGTAGTTTCGACCTCGGAGGAACTGTCATACCCATCCCGCAAATATCCAGGCATAGCCGACCGCATTGACGGTGCAGCCAAGCGTAACGGCGTCACGGTCCTGGGAACCGGAGTGAACCCAGGTTTTGTGATGGACACGCTTGCAGTGGCAATGACAGGCGTTTGCCAGACTGTCGAATCCGTGAGAGTGGAACGAGTCGTTGACACGTCGAAGAGGAGATGGCAGCTTCAGAGGAAGACCGGAGCAGGGCTGAGCGTTGCCGAGTTTCAGAAACTTGTCAAGCAAGAAAAGATCAAGCATGTAGGCCTTCCAGAGTCGACGATGATGATCGGGGGCGCGCTGGGCTGGGAGCTTGAAGACGTGCGGGAAGAAATCAGTCCGGTCATAGCGGAAGACCAGATACGAACCGACTACGCTACTGTCGAGCGGGGAGCCGTGGCTGGGGTGCATCAGATCGCAAGAGGCGTTATTGATGGAAGGGAGCGGATAACTCTGGATCTGAAGATGTATGTCGGTGCAAAGAATCCACGAGACGCAATAAGAATCGAAGGCGTTCCCCCGATCGACTTGACGATTAGCGGAGGCGTACAGGGCGATCAGGCGACGGCGGGGATTGTGGTGAACTCGATACCCAATGTGGTTGCATCAAGTCCTGGGCTCAAGACTATGATTGATCTCCCTATCGTCCATGGAAGAGACTGACTTCGCTTCAGTCTTGAAATCTTAGGGAGATCCTTAGCCGAGTGTTGGTTAGCTAGTGTGCGTCCTCACGTACTCTTCGACGCAAGAGGCCAACACGTCGATTTCCCCCTGTGAATGCGAATACGATATCGCCGCGTGCAACAGATCCGGCACGATCATCAGTATGCCCCTGTTGAGTAGGAAGCCAAACATTCGTGTTGACTGCTCCTTGTGCGCCTCAGAGAGGTGGCTCGCGTCTCGAATCTTTCTCTGCTGGGTGAAGTGGATCGCAAATAGCGACCCGACCCCCGTCACTTGAGCATCGAAACCCGATCGATCAAAGATCTCTGAGAGCTGTGTTCTTGCGCTCTCGCCAAGTCGCTCGATCTTCTCGTACACCGGTTCATATTGAAGAGTCTGAATCGTTGCTTCCCCCGCGACGAGCGTTAGAACATTTGCTGCGCCGGTTCCTCCGTGGAAGCAGTACTCCTCGCCCGAGTATTTCGTGTGGTCCATGTGCTCCATGATGTCACGGCGTCCCGCGATTGCTCCGATCGGCAGTCCTCCGCCGATGATCTTTCCGAAGACCGTGAGATCAGGCCTGACATTGAAATAGGCTTGGCCGCCGCCGCGGCCGAGCCTGAAGCCCGTTATGACTTCATCAAACACGAGCAAAGCGTCGTTCTCATCGCTGAACTCACGGAGTCCCTTCAGGAACTCCGGTTCAGCAGGTATCATTCCGCCCGCGCCTAGCACCGGTTCCACGATGACGCAAGCGAGTTTCTTCCCATCAACCTTCTTCCGGGCTCCGTCAAGGTCGTTGTACGGAAGGACTATCGTGTCGTTGAGTGCTCCCTTGGTCAGTCCGCCGGAGGGCAGCTTATCGAAAGGAGGCTTGGTGGCGCAGTGCAGTGCATCGTATCCTCCCTGCCAGCCGCCTTCAAACTTCCCGATCAACGAGCGTTTGGTGAACGTTCTCGCAAGCCTGACAGCGTACATATTCGCCTCAGTGCCAGAGTTCGAGAATCTGATCATCTCAGCGCTCGGCACCAGCCGTTTGATCAGCTCTGCGTGACGGACTTCGAGCTCGTGTACTAGGCCGAAGTTCCAACCTTTATCGAGCTGTCTCTCAATTGCCGCTTTGACGTTGGGATGAGAATGGCCTAGAATCATCGAGAAGTGTGTGCACCAGTAGTCGGTGTAGCTATTGCCGTCGATATCTACGACTTTGCTACCTTGCGCTTTGTCCACGTAGAACGGATAGGGTTCGAGGAAGCGATTCCGGTAGCTTACTCCTGCCGGCAGGACATTGAGGGCTCGGTCATAGAGTTTCCGTGATCTTGCAGTTCTTTGCTCGAAATCTAGGCGCGCCATCCGTCGGGGCACCAACTCAATGCCTTGAGCTGGGAGGTGATACTATTTGCGGTCAGCAGAGATTCCACTCGCTCATGCCGTCCCTATCAGGATCAAGAGCATGCTGAGACAGACGCCGATGCCATATGGGGATTCGAACTTCTGGCCTGAGGGACCCGCTCACAGGGCCCTGGGGAGCTGTCTTTCTTTCGACACGATCAAAGGAAAACCGTGAATCTCTGTCTCACAGTTTGTCAATCAACTAGGCATGAAGCGGGAAGTATTCCGGGAGCACTGCTTACCGGGGTGCAAATGTATGGCTTCGGCCTCAATCAGGTGCGGCTATTGCGGGCAGTGGATCCCGCGGTATGCTCAATACTGCCTGTACTGCCACAGAAAGTTCCTCCTCAGAGGATTGGGTCTCTAGACTAGCTTCGGGGATCTTTCTCGCCTCCATCTATCTACTTTTTCAATTCGTTGATCTAGCAAGGCAACCGACAGCTGATGCTCGGCGCAACGGAGATCGTTCTCGTCATCATAATCTTGGGCGGGCTTCTTCTACTCCAAACTAGGACACGTGCTGGATCTCTCGTTCTGTACCTCGCAATCGGAGTTCTGCTCTTGATACTGCTCATGGCTGCGAGGATCATCAGTTCTCTGCTGGGCATTGTGGTCTTGCTTGCACTCGTCTGTGTGGTTCTGTTCTGGAGACTCGTACGATCGAGATGAACCTGCCCGATTAGACGTAAGACGCAATCACGAAGCCAACAGCGATCAGTGATATTGTCGAGAGGATGACTATCACGTTCGACGCGAGCGCCGGAATCAGGTCAGGAATTCGGTCGTAGTTTCTGACCGCTATTCGTCCTGCCCTGTATGCGATCGGGATCGTGACCAATGATACGAGGACGGGAAGGGGAGCCGTTCCGGTCGCAACCGCCAGCAGTATCGACGCGTATGTTGCTACAAGCCCGCCTACGTATAGCCAAGCGGATCTCCTCTTTCCGAGCAATATCACTATGTGTCGTCTCCCCGCTGCCTTGTCTGCTTCGGCGTCTGGGAACTCGTTCAGGAACAGGAGCAACGCGACTAGGATTGTGACTGGAACGAAGACGGTGATGCTTGGGCCGTCGATGACACCTGTTTGAGTCACGTATGCGCCTAGTCCCATGAACCCGAATCCTGACCCGGCGATGAGTTCGCTCAGCCCGTGAATCCTCGAAAGGATAGGCGTGTACAGACATATCGCGACCAATCCGTAGGCAAGAATTGGAAAGAGCGGATAGAAGGCGCGCATCAGGAAGTATGCGCCGATGCTGGCCGCCCCAAGTAGGCAGATCAGACCGACTGCGAACGCGTCGGAGGGCTTCATCTTGCCTTCCACCAGGATCGTGACTCCGCCGCTGAAGGGGGTCTTCGTTGTGTTGGCATCGACGTGAGATCTGTAGTCGAAGTAGTTGTTGAACACGTTCACTGCTGCGTGAGTCAGCAGGGCACCGATCATCACAAGCAGAGCATCGAACGGGCGGAATACAGCATGCGCATAGAACGAGGCAGCTAGCGCTGCGAACACAATCGCGACGGTCAGGGGCAAGAAATTCGCTCGCGTTATCACGACTAGATTGCTGGGCACCGTCGCCTCCTCGCCTTAATCTGGTCCAAGTGAGACCGCTCGGTCTCCGCGTATAGCGTTAACGCTTGCTAGATGGCTGGTCACTGATAACTAGGGCCTAGTTTCCAACGGACGTTTCACTCGACTCTGTGCAGGATCGCAGGTGCTCGGTTTTCTGCCTCTCTGTATGCATCCCTCGATCTGAGGCGGCTCTAGCCCTTCGTTACCCCTATCGGGAGGAGTCGGCAGACTTTCGTTGCGATGCCCACCTGGTGGCTGACCTCCGCGACTCGGTCCACATCCTTGTAGGCTCCCGGCGCCTCCTCTGTCACTGTTCCCATTTCGGCCGCTCTAAGCATGATGCCCTTCTCAGCGAGTCCTTTCTTGACCTCCTGTGGCCCCCATCGTCTCTTGGCGGCTGCTCTACTCATCATACGTCCCGCGCCGTGCGCGGTAGAGCCGAAACTGAGTTCCATGCTCTTCGGGGTTCCGACGAGGAGCCATGAGCTGGTACCCATGCTGCCGGGGATGAGAACTGGCTGCCCGATCTCTCTGTACTCTAGCGGAATGTCCGGATGCCCCGGGGGGAAGGCACGGGTTGCACCTTTGCGGTGGACTATCACCTTCCGCTGATGGCCCTCTTCGTCGACTACATGGTTTTCAATCTTCGCCACGTTGTGGCACACATCATAGATCAGATGCATATCCAGCTGATCGGCTGCTCTGCCGAAAGTCTTCTCGAAGGCTTCGCGGGTCCAGTGTGTTATCATCTGCCTGTTGACCCAGGCGAAATTGCAGGCTGAAGCCATTGCGGGAAGATAGTCCTCCGCTTCTTGGCTCTTCGACGGCGCACAGGCGAGCTGCCGGTCGGGCAGACTCATGTGATACTTGCTCACGGCCCGCTCCATGACGCGTAGGTAATCGCTGCATACTTGGTGACCGTACCCGCGGCTTCCTGTATGGACCAAGACGAGGATTTGTCCAGCACGTTCGATCCCAAGATACTTCGCGACTCGTTCGTCGAAGATTTCGTCTACCTTCTCGATCTCGAGGAAGTGGTTACCGCTTCCGAGGCTTCCGAGCTGGCGGTGGCCTCTGGCCTTTGCGGTCGATGACACCTTCGCTGGGTCCGCGGCCTCCATGCATCCTTCTTCTTCGCATCGTTTCTTGTCCTCAGACCAGCCGTAGCCACGGTCGATGGCCCACTCAACTCCGTCGGCAACAACTCTGTCAAGCTCAGCTTGGCTGACGCGAAGCTGGCCGAGGCTACCCAAACCGGAAGGAACCGTATTGAACAAGACATCCAGAAGCTTTGGAAGAACCGGTCTCACTTGGTTCTCAGCAAGGTTTGTGCGGATCAGTCTGACCCCGCAATTTGAGACCACGAAACCGTTCGCCATGAAATCGTGATGAGCGTCTCTGACGGTGAAATCGTAGACGTAACCTTCAAACGGCACAGACTCCTTCTGCACAATTCGATCCCAAACTGCGCCCGAACGACCGAGTCCTTTCGTAGCAGTTTTCAAGTAGGCCCTAAAACTCGGGAAGTCGGAGGATATTCGTGGCGATCCAGCTCGATCTCGGTACAGTGATCTCTCAACAAAACGCCTGTTCGCGTCATCAGACACTAGTCTCTCGTAGATCTCTGTCGCAGATACGCCTTGACCACGCAACCCCAGGGCGAGTTGAGCTATGCTCTGGCGGCTCTCGACGAGCGCCAGCTTGAGCTTCAGATAGCTGACAGCTACGTTTGCCATGAATGTCTTCTCGCGATTGTACTCGAATCCGATCGTGCCCCAAAGCCGCGCTAGGTTGTCTGGTGTTCCGACGATCCGCAGTCGAATCCTGGTCGATGGTGGGCCTTTCTTGACGGGTGTTGCTTCGTTCTCAACTGAAGTAGAATAGGTCTGGACATCGAACTCGTGAAGCAGCCTCTTGAGCTGCCTCATGAAAGACAGCCCGCTCTTCACGTGCTTTGGATTCTTGTTTTGGGATAGCATCGGAGCGTAGAATGTCCGTTCATGACCTGTCATCGTCTTTGGGCTCGAAAGCTCAGCGCCAAAGAAGGCTGCTAGGAACAGGCGTTTCTGCCAGAGCGGTAGACGGAAGATCCACGAGGGCAATTTGAAGCTTTGCCTTGCCTTCGCTCCGGACGGAACGCCCATCGCGATCAATAGTGCAGCGAAGCTTCTGCCGACAACCTTGAAGCTATACTCGACCGTCTCGAATTCTTTCAGACCGTACTTTGTAGATATTCTGTTCCTCCTAGCTCTTGAATAGAGCCTTGATGGTTTGTAGCCAAGCCTCGTTATGTCGTCGCGAATATCTTCAAGGTCTTCCTTCTTCCCAAAGAATCCCACGAGGTGTGTTGACCGCGTGAACACGATTGTTCCGTCTCCTAGGACGAATCCCATGATCTTCAAGACGTGGGGAAGTTTCTCGGAGTTGGACCTGAGGGGTACAAGTCCTCGCTTTCTCAATTCAGAGACTAGGAGTTCCTTTGCACACGGTATCCGCAGAGCTTCGATGTCACGCTCCGAAACAATCGTCAGATGTTCAGGTTCCTCGTATGGTACGCCGCGGAATGCATAGACGGCGACCGGTTGTCCATGAAGTTTGCCTAGTGGAACCATGCCATCGGGAGTCAGGAATGGGTGATCCTCTGTCGCCACTAGTTCATGTCCGAGTTCTGTCCTTGCACGGAAGACTCCCTTGTCTGAGGGAAGCTTGAGGAACCCCAAGATGTCCGTGGAACGCAGGGTCTTGCGCGAACCAATGCATTTGACCCTTTGCCTGGACCAAAGTCCTTCAAACTGGCGAATGGGCAACGTGAAACCGAATTCAGTAAGGACTAGGCTTTCTCCGGAGAGGCAATTGATATCATAACCTACCCCACCGGGGCTGACGACGCCTTCGTCGTAGTCCATTGCGGCGACGCCGCCGATTGGGAAGCCGTATCCCTCGTGGCCGTCCGGCATGGTCAAAGACCATCTGTGTATCCCGGGGAGTGTTGCGACGTTCGCGCATTGTTCGAGCGTGGCGTCTGACCTCATCTTGTCGAGCAGAGGCTTGTCGGCGTAGATCCTCCCTGCAACTCTCATGCCGGGCTTGAAAGACTGCGGGATCTCCCATACGTAATCGCTAAGCTGCTTCAGAGGAACACGTTCAGAGGATCTCCCATAGGCAGTTTCTTCGGCCAAGGACCCGCACCAAGTCGCGTCATTCAAGAGCGCCGCGTATTTACGTTTCGTTAGAGTCCGCGCGAAGCAGTACCAGCATTCGAAGGGGTCAACCAGACTACAGGCGTCTTGCGAGAAGCTTCACCGCTGGCGCAAGTTCGGAAACCGCGTAGACCGTTAGGTCAGGATCAGCTCCTTTCTCGCCAGTATCGTCCCCGAAGACCACATGAATCGTCTTCAGACCCAGTCGCCTTGCACCCGTGATGTCGGCCTCTATCGAGTTTCCAATCATCACAGCCTCGCTCGGGTTCAGGTCCAGCTCTTTCAGCACTTCTCGGAACGGCTCTGGTCTGGGCTTTCTGAAACCAACTTGGGGAGATGTCACAATTGCGTCGAAGTATCTCACTATGTCCAGTCGGTTCGTGATTTCTCTGATCGCCCAATCGCTCCTTGCGTTTGACAGTATGCCCATCTTTAGTCCCAAGGCGCGAACATCCGCTAGCATCTGATGTATTCCCGGGAAGAGCGTCCAGGAGTCCACTTCAAGACCAAAGAATCTCTTCACAAGTTCGAATGTGTCGGGGCGCCGCTTCGTTTCCACTCCCATCCGGTCTAGGAGTTTCGGCAGTGATTTTTCGACGTCGATTTCTTCTAATGTGCGAGCGGCATATTCGGACTCCTCTTCATGCAGTTTGACGTACTCACGTTTCAGGTCGTCAAAGTCTACGATGACTTGATTCTCTCGAAGTGCGTCACAGACGGCGCGTATCCTACTCTCTCTGATCAGGTCGGGAGACGCGGTGAGGTGGATCAGAGTGTCGCCCAAATCAAAGATCGCGCCCCTCAGCACCGCAATCCCCGCCGGGTTTCAAGGAGGCCTACTCATAACCGTTGCCGCGTTGGGAAGGCAAGAGGATATGAGACTATCTCACAATACAGGCCGCAGGGATACATCTGCTTGAGACAGTCAGGCCCGAGGATGATCTTGCTCGGCGGAGTCGGAGAGATCGGCGGAAACAAGTTTCTCGTCGAAGACGGGGACACCAGAATTCTCCTCGATTTTGGGATGAGCTACGCTGACCGCAGGAGATTCTATTCCGAGCCCATGCTATCGCCCAGAGATGAGAGGGAGCTGTTCGAATTCGGCATGCTCCCCAAGATTCGAGGTCTCTACAAGTTCGAGGACTCTGAGCCGAGCGTGGACGCCGTTTTCTTGTCCCACTCCCACGGGGATCATTCGGCCTGCATCTCGTTTCTCAACAGGGAGATTCCGGTCCACTGCGGAGAGACTACGGCGACTATCATTCGAGCGTTATACGAGACGCGGACGAAGAGCTTGGAGGCCGACATTTCCGGGTTGAAGTTCAACACATTCAGAACAGGGTCAAGAGTCAAGGTCGGCTCTATCGAGGTCGAGCCGATCCACGTTGACCATTCAGTGCCTGCAGCCTATGGATTCGTGGTTTACACATCTGGGGGCACACTTGTCTACACGGGCGACCTGAGGGTTCACGGAACCAAGTCTGAGATGACAGCGGATTTCATAGACCGCGCGCGTTCAGCGAGGCCGGATGCGGTGTTGGCAGAGGGCACAAATCTCATTGGGGCAACGTTGACTACTGAGTCGGAGGTTCAGTCGAAGATTTCATCGATCATGCGAGCGAGCTCAAAACTCGTCTTGGCTGACTTCTCAAATGTTGACATAGATCGCTTCAGAACCTTCCACAACTCAGCCAGAGAGAACGACAGAGTGCTCGCCGTATCGCTTAGGCAGGCCTACATACTTGCGAAACTTGCAAGCGAAGGAAAGATCGAGATTCCCAATGTCGCTCGGGACAAGAATGTGGTCGTCTATCAGCGCAGCAAGAAGCGATACTTCGACTGGGAGAAGAGCATACTTTCATTTCAAAATGTCGTGGAAGCATCCGACATCAAGAAGACGCAAGAAAAGACCGTGCTGGTGAGTTCAGCTAGGGACTTCAAGGAACTTGTCGACATACAACCGGAGCCAGGAAGCTGCTTCATACTTTCAATATCTGAACCGTTCACGGAAGAGCAGGAGTTCGAGTTCGAACGTTTCGTAAACTGGCTCGACCATTTCGGATTGCCGATGTATCATGTGCACTGCTCAGGCCACATAATGCCAGGCGAGTTGAAGGGTGCCTTGGAGCGAATGGCGCCGAAGATGGTCTATCCCATCCATACTGACCATCCCGAGTTGTACGCGAAGTTCGTTTCCCAAGCGATGAAGGTCACTGTACCTCAGAAGAATGTTCCTTATCCGATACGGCGGTGACTGGCTAGGCCCTCTCGAATTCTATCCTAAGCGTCATGTTGCGCAGTTCTTTCGCAAGTTTCTTGACGATCTCAAGATCCACCGGCATCCGCCTCGGCTGCCGGCCAGTCAGTATCACCTTCGTCTCGGTGCTTCCATCCGGAATCCATATTGTATTCAACGTCAGGATGGAAAGCGGGCTGAAGAGGTCTTCAAGGAATTGGCGGGCGTCTCCGCCGTAGCCGAGGACCTTAACGGTCTTCCCGAGCGAGTCAGAAATTGCGTGAGCCACCCTAGCGCCTCCCGAGAGCATCTTGCCCATGTCGCGCCTATCGACAAGAACCGCCACGTGTCCGTCCGCTTCAACAGCTTTATGATAGGTTAGGTCTTGGAGTGCTGGATTCCCCTTTTCTAGGTCGGAGAGAAGTCTAATGATTTTCAGGTCGAGGTCTGTTATCTGACCTTTCTCAATCTTTTCTTGGCACTTGCGGCACATTATGCCGCTCTTGATGCAGAACGCATCCAGAATCGTCTTGACCATTCGTCTTCATCGTTTCGTTGCCCTTGGTTGTCGCTTCAACATCCCACTCAATGGAGCGAGATGTTTCATCGAGGCACTACGATTCTGTAACTCTAATTAAGTTTGCTAGCTGTTTTCGGCCCCGTGACTTCTCTTAGCGTCCAGAGTCCGGCTGGTCAGTCCAAGAAGGCGTTATATGAACAGAGTCGAGAGAATAGGGCGCCTCGCCGGTTCACAAGCTGACGGTGAACACTCATGAAGATCTTCGAATACGAGGCGAAAAGAATCGCCGCCCAGTATGGTCTACCCGTGCCGAACGGGCATCTGGCGTCTAGCCCTCTCGAGGCGAGGGAAGCCGCCCAGAAACTTGCTTGTCCCGTGGTGGTGAAGGCGCAGGTCCTTGTAGCAGGAAGGGGTAAGGCAGGCGGAATAAGACCGGCTGACACTCCAGACGAGGCTGAGAAAGTCGCCTCGGCGATTCTAGGATCCAAGATCGAAGGTGAGATAGTGACCAAGCTTCTAGTCGAGGAAAGACTGGACGTTGCACGTGAGCTGTATGTTGGTCTAGTTGTGGATCGTTCCGCAAAGTGCTACACTGTGCTGGCTTCTCAGGCCGGAGGCGTGGATATCGAGGATGTCGCGCAGCGGACTCCCGAGAAGATAATCAAGCTTCAAGTGCAACCCGTCGGCGGACTTGAAGCCTACCAGGCGAGAGAGCTGGCACAGCTGCTGGGATACAGGGGACCTCAACTGACAGAGCTTGCCTCATTCATCACAAAGCTGTGCACAATGGCGGTAGCGTATGACAGCGAGCTCGCAGAGTCGAATCCCCTGGTTGAAACAAGAAAGGGAAGCTTCGTTGCTGCCGATGTTCGCCTGATCGTGGATGACAATTCGTTGTTCAGGCACAAACCTCTCCTTGAAGAGACAAGAGAAGTCGGGCACGAGCTGACTCCGCTTGAGGTCAGAGCACGGGAAAAAGGACTGGCGTACGTCGAGCTCGACGGTGACATAGGGATCGTTGGCAACGGGGCAGGACTGGTCATGGCAACCCTAGACATGATACAGGACTACGGCGGTCGGCCGGCCAATTTCTGCGATGTCGGCGGGGGCGCTAGCGCCGAAAGAATCGCGGCGGCGCTTGAGATCGTCCTCGCCAACCCGAGGGTGAAGGTTCTGTTCCTGAATATCATGGGTGGGATCACACGCTGCGATGAAGTTGCGAGAGGCCTGCTTGATGTACGGAAGAGGCTAGGGCTGGCAAAGCCGACAGTCATCAGGCTTGTCGGTACGAATGAGGAAGAGGGCCGCAGAATTCTACAGGACGCCGGAATATCCTCACTCCAAACCATGGAAGATGCCGCCGCGAAAGCGGTCGAGGCTTTGAAAGGACGGGCCTAAGATGGCCATACTTGTCGGCTCCGACACGAAGGCGATCGTTCAGGGGATTACAGGCTCACAAGGCATCTTTCACACCAAACTGATGCTGGAATACGGAACCAAGATCGTTGGGGGCGTGAGGGCCGGCAAAGGCGGAACTCAAGTCGAAGGCGTGCCGGTCTTCGACACAGTCAGAGAAGCCGTATCAAGCACAGGCGCCAACGCATCGATCATATTTGTTCCGGCTCCGTCTGCTCGCGATGCCACACTCGAGGCGATATCACACTCTCTGAACCCGATCGTGCTGATTACTGAGGGGATTCCGATCAAAGACTCGATGGAGATAATGGCTTCGGCGAAGGCTAGAGGGTGTGTCATTGTTGGCCCCAACACGCCAGGCATAATCACGCCGAGCGCGTGCAAGCTCGGGATCATGCCCTCGCACGTATTCAAGAAGGGAGAGGTGGGTCTGGCTTCCCGCAGCGGAACGCTCACCTACGAGATCGCATCCAGCCTTAGCCGCGCTGGTCTGGGTCAGTCCACGTGCCTCGGCCTAGGCGGAGACCCGATCATTGGGCTGAGCTTCGTTGACGTTTTGGAGATGTTTAGGAAGGACCCTGAGACAAGATCGGTCGCGCTGGTCGGGGAGATTGGCGGCAACGCTGAGGAAATGGCCGCAGAATACATCAAGGACTCGAAATACCCCAAGCCAGTAGCCGCTTACGTTGCGGGCAGGGCGGCCCCGCCCGGAAAGAGGATGGGTCACGCGGGAGCCATAATCATGGGAAAGACAGGCACCGCCGAATCGAAGCTGGAAGCTCTCAAAGCGGCCGGCGTGAGAGTCGCTCTCAAGCCGGGAGAGATCGCGAGACTGCTCGCCGAGAGATGAAGAAGGCACAGCAGATGACGCTAGATCGTCTGGGAGGTTGGAAGCGAAGTCACTACTCCATGCAAATATCTCCGGAACTGGACGGCAAGGAAGTGACTCTGTTCGGCTGGATCGAAGACATTCGCGATCTCGGTAACCTAGCCTTCTTGACTCTACGCGATCGGGAAGGCGTGGTCCAGGTTACAGTTACGAAGAAGAGCGCGCCTGCCGAAGTCGTGGAGAGGCTCGCCTCCGTTGGCAAGCAGTACGCGGTCGGAATCCGAGGAAAGGTGAAGGCTCGGAGGGAGGCTCCCCGTGGAGTCGAAGTAATCCCCACGGAAATTAGGATCCTTGCTGACGTTGTTTATCCTCTTCCCCTTGACCCGACAGGCCGCGTTCCCGCAGATGTAGATGTCCGACTCGATGCCCGAGTAATGGACCTCAGGCGTGTCACGTCGCGAGCCATATTCAAAGTGCGACATGAGATCCTTCGCACCACAAGGGAGTTCCTAATCGACGACGGGTTTGTGGAAATTCAGACCCCGAGATTCATCGGATCTGCCACGGAAGGAGGAGCAGCTCTGTTCTCTTTGGATTACTTCGGCCAGAAAGCCTACCTGGCTCAGAGCCCGCAATTATACAAGGAACAGTTGACATCGGTCTTTGAGAAGGTCTTTGAGATAGGTCCGTTCTTCCGCGCGGAAGAATCGCGAACAAGGAGACATATTAGCGAATTCACGTCGCTCGACATCGAATGCGCTTTCATGGATCAGAAAGGCGTCACCGAGATACTGGAACGTCTCATTCATCACATATACAAGTCCGTTTTGGATCGTTGTACAAATGAGCTGAGCACGCTCAGCGTTAGTTTGGAAATGCCTGCTTTACCCTTTCCGCGTCTCACCTATGATGAAGTCGTTGACAGACTCTCAAGGGAAGGTGTCGAAGTTAAGTGGGGGGAAGACATCCCCACAGCAGCTGAGAAGAAACTCGGTGAGCTGTACAAAGGCTTCTATTTGGTGGTCGACTGGCCCACTGCGAGCAAGCCCTTCTATATCGCGCCGAGAGCGGACGATCCGAGATACTCTGACTCGTTCGATCTGATGTGCGGCTCGCTCGAGCTGGCTTCGGGTGGTACAAGAGTTCACGAGCATGATGTCCTCCTCGCGAGATTGAAGGAG
>Ga0315312_1001047_pt1 | contig 24124 bp, 22 predicted proteins | sample TDP7_MG_FD_203629 | JGI IMG/M metagenome (GOLD analysis project Ga0315312, IMG submission 203629) | Freshwater sediment microbial communities from Lake Towuti, South Sulawesi, Indonesia - TDP7 | ecosystem: Environmental > Aquatic > Freshwater > Lake > Sediment | place: Indonesia: South Sulawesi... | reverse complement strand
TGCAAGAATATCAAGTCTGAGGTCAAGATCTTTTGACATTTGAAAAAAGCTAGCCTCTTCACTATCTCTTATGTATTCCAATATCCTCAATCGTAGCATCATATAGTCTACCTCCGCCCTGTGGTCCATCTATGGGTAACTCTCCTGTGGTTTCCCCTATTTCCGCTAATAGAGCCTCCAGATCAGAGATTTGCATGCGTGTAGCACTGACCAGTTCATACCTGAGTATAAGAGCAAAACCGCATTTCGCGCATATTTGAACCTGGCAGAGAGGTGTTTTTCCGTGCGGGTTTGGGCCTACTATGTACCAGCTATCGTTTCCACATTTATCGCACACAATGAAACTCGCTGTCTTCATCCTCATCTCAACCTCAATCTCCCGAATCTTTCTATACTGCTTGGGCCAAAATAGGGAAGAGGATCTAGATTGAGTCTTTGGTTCTATCTTCTCCCAACACCCTCTTCCTAGGCAATTTCTTCCAATTGAAATACGGCATATAAAAGAGTTTTTCAGAATTATACCAAAATATCTCCCTACTTTTGTCGAGTGTATCTAAAAACGAAAATGCCAAACACTGTTGTACCGAGAACAAAAAATGGGAGATTGAGTTCATTTGGGTTTTTTGAGTATTTTCGTCACTTCTTCTAGGGCAGCTACCAGTTTTGCAGTATTTCCTATCCACATCTGTCTGCCTTTAAGTTTGAACACTTTAGCGTTTACGTTTTCGCGTTATTAGCGCCGCTAAGGTTTTTTCAGAATTATGCCTTAATCTGTCCCCAATCTCCACGCGACTGTGTATGCACTCAGCGATGGTGTGGATACGAAGAAGAGAATTATCACATTAGCTTCGCATATGGTATTCAAGACGTAGAAAAAGGATCTCAATTCTACTTGAGTACGATTCTGACTGAGTTTTAGCGTCGTCTAATCCTGCCTCGCTCTGTTTTACCCACGAGTCTTCTGTAAATATCGCGTTTCTGCAAATATCGCGTTATTGCCACGATGCTTAGGACAACAGATACGACGGACATGCCTATCGCTACGTAAGCGATCATTGACGATGTTTCTGCCGCAGAGAGCCTAGACGAGAGGCCCTCCACTGATGTTTCAAGGGTTTCAACTGTGCCCTCCAGTGTCTGAGTCTGGTTTTGAAGATTTGCCAGTTGAGTTTCAAGGGTTTCGACCGTGCCCTCAAGTGCTTGAATTTGATTTTGAAGAGCTGCCAGTTGGCCTTCAAGTGTTTCAAGCCTTTCCCAGAGTGCTACGACTTCAAAAATTGCTTCGACTGTTTCGTTGGAGGATAAGTCGCAAACATTTACTTTCCACATGCCCGGCTCATCTATTACTTTCAAGATGTAGATGTCTTCCATTGAGTAGCTACCATTGGAAGCAACCCGAACCTCGCTTTCGACCTTTCTGGCATTGCTTGGATCAAGTAGTTTGATGGATAATGAAGCGTTTGGGGTGGCCGTTCCTGATATAGAGACAGAATCACCTATATTGTAGGTGTCTTTATCCGTTTTGACTGAAAGAAATTCCGCTGAAGCCATTGCAGGCGTGGCTGAAAGCATTATTAGGATTGCTAGCAACATGAGAGATGCATTTCGGCTGGCTGGATTTCGGGCCAGGTTTTGTAAAGCGCTTCTCATTTTTTCCACCTTCTTACGACTTTCTCAATACAGGTCATAGAGAACTTTTTCAGAACTATGCCCAAATCTATCCAAAATTGGAGGAAAGGGCGAATCGAATATCGTGTACTCGTCACACGTACTCACGTATCTTTATTATTTGAGACTGAGATATAACAGTACGGAAAGTGCTACGCACGCAAAAAGGTCCGGCAACATGGCGAAGGGTCCAAGGCCGAAAGCACGGAACCCAAAAGCCCATTGCATAATTGGGTTAGAGGTAAGAGTATATAAAAGTAGGATCATCGAAAATATTATTAGTCCAACTGTAAAGTCCGACTTTGTTTTCCGGTATATCTCAATGTACGTGAGCAATAGGATTATTCCAAGTGTCACGTTGATCGTGGAGACCACTGTTTTGGCTGTGTAGAACAACTCTATGTCGCCAGGAGGAGGTGGGGAAGTGCCCCATTCCTTTAACTTTGCTCTTACAGCGGCTTGAATCTTCTCCCAGCTAGCGCCGTTCTTTCTCATGTCTTCCATTAACTGCTCAATTTCCTTTCTTCGTTCACCAGTGAGAACCCAGCGCTCCCACCCCTGACGCTCTGGCGGAAAACCTAGAGGCCCACTTATGGCCCAGAAAGTTGCCAGCAGAGCTACCGCTACCAAAGCTGCCAGTATAAGTAGGGTCCTCTTGTCTCTCTTCATCTTATGGGTCATTTGTTTTCCTTCCTTTTCTCTTTTTTCCATAATCTCTCCCAAATCTCCTCGAACAATGCATAATTCTCTTCCATCTGCGGGGATAGGAAATATGTGAGCCATACCTCTCTCCAGCGGATGTGATTATTCTGTTCTTCTCTAGAACTTTGAGGTGATGCCTTATCGTTCTATAATCCATTTCAAGCAGATTCGCCAACTGATTTGCATTCTGCGGAGCCTCCTTGAGAGTCCTAATTATGTCGGCACGCGTTGTACCGCCTCTCGTGCCTGCGATGAGCCATCCAAGCACATACTTCAACGGGCGAACGCGATAAGACATCTATTCAGCCCCGAACTGAAAATCTGCCATCTTTACTGCTATCTTTACCAAACGGGTATCTTTCATTCAGGATAGGACGCAACTCAGATATGAAGACTTGAAATAACCCGCATAGATAAATCGTTCTGAAGCGTGTACGTGTTGGAAGATCATGGAAAGTAGCAAGACGTCCTTTAACGTTATGTTCGATCTGGTCCTCGGTACTTTTTTGGAACGGTTAATTCTCTCTACAGAGGCCTGACGCAAGGATATTGAAGCCGAACCTTGAGGTTGATCCGCGATTTGCAGAGTTATTGAAGGAAGCCGTGGGAAAGAACGTAAGAATCTTCACCCTGAACTCAGTATTCACTCCTCCAGAAACCTTCAAACTGCAATCTAACGCACCAACTTTTAAGTTTTAAGTTTCAGTTAATAGCTGAGGCAGGAAAAAGATAATCCATAACGTTTTTCAACAGAGTTCACAAGTTGCATGTGTGGTTGACTGCTATGGGTGAGACCTTGTTCGAACGCTATCGTCGGCTTGAGAATGAACTCGAAGGGAAGTGGTTTGCTTTGTCGGCGGATGGTGAGGTTTTGGCTGTGGCGGATTCTAATGAGAGGTTGTGGAAGAAGTTGGGGAGGACTGGAATAAGGGTGGCCATTGGTTATTCTCCAACTAAGGGGGAGAGAAAGGCTGCGTGTCTATTCTGTTGACGAGCGTGGAATGGTTAGGATTCAGTTGTAGTTGAGGGTTCGCTTGGGTCAGCTAATTATCTAGGTTTGGTTGATACTGGTTCAACATATGTTATTCTTCCTGAAAGGGATTGTGTGAATCTTGGGCTGGTTAGGGATGAGAAGCGTAGGAAGGTTTTGATTTTGACTGCCAAGGGAGAGACGGTGGCGGACTTTTACTTTGCCTCATCTGTTGGTGTTGTGGGCACAAATTCTTCTGTTGAGAATGTTGAGGTTTTGGCTAAGACTGTTCATGGTATGCCATGTATTTTGGGCATGAGTTTCTTAAGGCATCTTGATCGGAGTTTCAGCAAGGAGAAACAAGAATTTACAATATCCTAAATATGTTCAATAACTTATTGTCATCCTTGCACGAGTGTTTTTGGTTGTTCGATTTCGTTAGCTAGGCGGATTAGAGGTTGTTTCTTTTTGTTTGTTGTCATAGCAGACTTTGAAACGGTCGAATATGTCTGTTCTGCCGAGTAGCGGTGGGATGTCTTCTTTTTGGGAGAAGGCTATTCTGGCTCTGAAGTTTTCTTCGCCTAGTTTGACGTTTAATTCGTGGATATAGACTTTTATTTTTCCTCGTGTTATGCCTCCCACATAGCCGGGTTTTCCGGCTTTGATTTTTGTAGCCTAAGTCTCTGCATGCTGATTTTGGAAGCAGCGTTATGTCTGCGCCTGAGTCTGCGTAGAGTGTGAAGCCTCTCCATTTTTGTTTTTGGCTTGTAGGTGGATTGTGGCTGCTGGCCTGTGGATTTCGCCGATTAGGGTTGAGTATTCCCTTCTGTATGGGAAGGTATACTGTTTCATATGGAGAATCAGCCTTTCAGATTAGAGAATGAGTAGGTCTTCCGTGGGAATGTAAGTGACTAAGATTTTCTTGTCTGGGTGCTTTTTTTCTAGTTCTTCGATTTTTTGGTAGAGTTTTTTCCCAGATGCTACTATTTTTCCGTTCATAGCAGCTACGTATTGGCCGGCGTATTTCCTCATATCTTCGTGGCTTATTTGGTATGTTTCTGATGTTTGCATGATATGTTTCCCACTAGTTATCTACCGGACACAATCTATTATGCGTTATCCTTGCATGAGTGTTTTTTCTGGTTGTCCAATTGCCTTGGCCAGGGCAGGATAAAGATAATCAAGAAGCAGTAGGTGCGCTTACGTTTATTAATTGTGTCAATTATTTGTTGGTTTATGGCTGTCGTAGGGGTTGATTTCAGTGGTAAGTTTCCTGATGCTCCTCCTTGTTACTGCGTGGCTATTAGGGATTGCCATGTTCGTTGTGTTTTGATGACGAGGAAGGCTAAGAGAATTGTGAAGTTGCATAGAATTCCTAAGGCGATGGCAACTGCTGCTCAGATTTATTATACTGTTTTGCCTTTGGCTCGGAAAGACGATGTAATTTTGATTGATGCTGAGTACGATGTTGAGTATTTGAGGAAAGTGCGTAAGTATTTGGAGCGAACGTTGATTGTGTCTTCAGTTGCGGTTGGCCACATTTCTGACAAAGCCGTCGAAAAGGCTGACAGGTTGTCAAAGGTGTTTAGAAAACAGAAAAAGTGTGATGAAAAAGACCCGAATATCTTGGAATTTGTTGGCTTGATTCATCCCGCCCGCGGAGCCCGTTTCATTCCTTGAATGGTCCGGAATTTCCTCGATAGGGTACTTTCCCTCAGGTCTTTATGGGACCTTCACGGCACGCCGCAGGAGGTTGTCAAAATAAGCTACCGTAATTTGTCTTATAAGGATATCGTCGTTACGTGATGGATGGTTATCCCTGCATGAGTGTTTTTGGTTGTTGAATTTCGTTGGCTAAGGCAGGATAGAGATTGTCAAGAATACGATTAATCTCATCCTCACCAAAACCAAGCACCCTAAGTAGAGCTTTGTCAATTGTGAGTCTGTCTGAGAATTTTGTTTTTAATTGTTCTAAGATGCTTGGAAAGTCTGTATCTTCGACTTCGTCAAATGTTTTGAGCAAGAACTTTTTCTCTTTTTTAGATAACGATTGCGGATTAAGAATTTGAAACTTCTCAAGCGTCTATTCATCGATCTGTAAGAAAGCTCCTCTAGTTTCTTTTCTGTTGACTAACGTTTGTAGAATGTTTAAAGAACTATTGAAAAACAGGGAGAGCATTTTGGCGTCATCATCAGAAGATATTTTAATGGACCATGATGTACCTGGGGGTGCTTCGGGAATAGACGAGTAAAACGCTAGAAGCGCAGAGCCTGGGGCTGAGATATCCATTCTCCTTACAACAATGAAGTTTCCAAGCCTTTCTTCCACGTATTTTCTCCATTTCTCAATAAAATGTGTACTTTTTCTACCTGTGGAGATTTCGAGAAACTCTTCAAGTTTCGAAAAGTTCTTTGAAACAACATAATCTAAGTTGTCGCTAATATCTGGGCGCTTTACACCAGATGTTCTTCTGAGTGCTGGGTAAACTGAATTTAATGGAACATCGATCTCTCTATTAAGGAATCTATGCCTTGCTGTCAATGATTTTTCGCGAATTTTAGAAACAATCCATACATCGCTCCTTTTCATAGCCATCGATTCATCAGCGAGTATAGTGAGAGATTGCACTTTCCCTTCTCGTGCAGTTTCGATGCCTCTTCTGATCTCTGTTTGTGTGCCTTGAAGGTAGTCACTGAGAACTGTCAACTTTTTGCCCGCTTTTAGCTGAGTTTTCATCCATAAATCGGTCAGAAGAGGATTTTGGAGTGCTATCAAAGTAAACAAGTTATCTACAAGTGTTCTAAGTTGTAGTTGTGTAACTTTGTATATGACCATTTTTTCATCTTCGAGTGTTTCGTTAACGGAAGAAGAAACTTCTTTGATTTTAGTTGCGAAATGATTTGCTTCTTGAAGATTTGTTGGTAATCTTTTAAGTATTGTCACTGAACATTTAGGAAGGCTTCTCGCTTCAATTCTGCCCATATCCCCGGTGCTTTTCAACTTCTTGGCCACTAATAGTATCTCCCTAAACTGGGCGCCCTCTGAAAAAGCCGCCCTTTGCCATGTAGTTATGATGTGTTCAATTTGATAATTTGCAGTCAGAAGTTTTCTTACACCTCTTGCAGATTTTACTCGAAGCATTGTTGCTGGCAAAACTAACGCTACTTTTCCATCTTCTTTTACGAATTTATCTGCAAGGAAAATGAAGTACCCATAAAGACCAAGTTGACCGTGCAAATAGTCTTCATATCCCTGCAAACGTTTTGTAAGCGCTTCCTTATAATCCGTTGGTAGCCTTTCTTGCCGTGTGAAAGGCGGATTCATTATGATCAAGTCGGCTTGCTCAAGAGGTATTCTCTCGCCACCGACTCCTTCCAATGTCACAGCGCCTTTAGATACATAGGCTTCTTTTGAAAGCCTGCCTTCTGCGAACATATCCAATGTTGGTCGTCGATATGCCACTTTTAATTCACTTGAAATTGCAGGTATGGTTTGTCCAGGTTTCAATTCTGTCGAGTCCCAAACAGCCACCCGCACTTTTTCAGTTTCATAGAGCAACGCTTGAAGCGAGAGGTGCACAACTGCTAAATGTGCCGCAAACGGCATTATGTCTATTCCAGTTAAGTCTTGTTCCAAGAACCTTTTGTGATCTTCAAGTTCAAATATCCCCTTAGCCCTATGAAGTAACTCCCTCTTTCTGCGATAAGCAGCAACCAGAAGAGTGCCACTACCGACAGCCAAATCCATAACTTTAGCATCTGGCTTATCAATAGCCAGTTGTGCAAGAATCTCAGCAGCTTCATTATTCGTGTAGAAAGCTGCAACTGCCTTCCTAATCTCAAACGGAATCAACTCGTGAAAGACTTTACCCAGCAAATCATGCCTAATCTTTTCAGGAGCCAAAGCCTTAACAGCAATAACGGCCTTCTTCACAGCCTCAATAGCTGACTCTGGTAGACGAGAGACAACATCGAAACCAAAAATACTGCTATAATCCCGACGCAAAACAGGCTCAAAATACTGACGCAAATCGCCAGGATGTTTAACCCTGTCCTCATCAACAGCTGTAAAACTCGCATCCACACGGCTCAGAACATGATAAAACAACAACTGGTTAACAAGAAGATAAGTCGCAGCATGCCGCATCTCCTCAAGAGGATATTTCCCCTCCTCATACTGCAAGACATTCTCAAAAACAGACCTCCCACCAAAAATATCCTCCAAATCTCCACTCCGCAACTGTCTAACACTGGCAGTAACATAGTCAACAGCGTCCCGCAAAACCCTAATAGCAAAACTAGTATCAGCCTCAACAACCAAAGGCTTCAAAACATGCCCAGAAATTCAATCAGCAACCTCAACCATGCTCCCCTTAAAAGGTTGACTGGGTCTCAGATCCTTAAAAATACCGACACAACTGATCTGCGTCTTCGAATCCCTAGCAATACTCTCAATCACATTACTAGGCCAAGGCCTACACAACTCTTCAGGAAACAAAACGGCGAAAGCACCCTTAGCCTCAGTCACATTCTTACTATAATCATACAACTGGACCATAGCATCCAACAACTTGGTCTCAGCGCCCAACTTGGTCTCAACAACGTACTCGGCACCATCCTTCAAAACCAAATCAGGCATCAAACGGCGCCCATCCAAAGCTCTAAAACTAACCTCCGGAACAACCACAACACCTCTACGCTTGAGCTCATCAATAAACAAATCCCGCAGAGTCATCTCAGTAGGCTTACCAAAACTCATTCAACATCAACCATATTATACTATTAGAACCAATTTTTATTGTTTAGCACTCTTTTCTTATCTCCTCGATTACCTCTTCTACACTATTATATTTTCTAGAAGGCAAATTCTTTAGAAAATCTTCAAGTCTGACCTGTTTGCCTTCCTCTAGCTCTACGATCCTCCACCCGACTTTTCTGGTTAACATGCTCTTGGTTAGGGGATATCTAGTTCTCCCGATGATCGCCCTCACAGAGTCTAACCCAACCGATCCGGTGGGGCTTGGAAACTCCCCATTCTTAAGAAAATGCAGGAATCTTTTCGCGTCCTCAAACATAGAAAGATTGTTGAAGAAAACGTAAACCTCATAGTCTAGGCGGCCGAAGGGCTTAACCCGGTTATACAATTCTTCCAGTTCGCTGTCCGTGTACTGATAATAGTACATTCGTGCTCCAAGTCCATGAAGACGGAAATAGGCTACGTGACCGGTGTAAACAGGCATCAGCCTTAAAGGGTCGGTGACATGTGGAATATTCAAGTCCTCCAAAATCTTTCGCAATGTGTCTCGCACTTCGGTTGTCTCCCATTCGTGGCCGCGGGTCTCCCAGACCAGAGTTAGCGCGTCTCTATCTGCTCTCTTGAAAAATTCGTGAGCTTCTCCTAACTCGTCGGGCGTGAAAGATCCAGGCGTCTGAATAAGCAACATGCGAGCCTGTAAAACATGGCATATCTTTTTCATCTTGTTGAAGGCTTCAGCGGCAAGATCAATCTTCAACCTACATTTGTGGCTTATCTCCTGGTTTGCCTTAACGGTGAACTCAAAATCCTTTGGAGATTCCCTCCTCCACTTCTCAACCGCTGAATCTTTCGGATATTGATAGAAGGTATTGTTCAGCTCCACAATTTGGAAAGTCTCTTGGTACCTCTTAATCGAGACTGGGTACCCGCAGCATCCAACTCTTATGGTCATTTCGAGGGCGCCGCCAAACAATCCTGAGATCAATCAACGTTCTTTATCTTTCCACGGATACCTTGCTAACGTTGTCTTCTTTCTCGAGACGCATTACGTGTTCAGCTCTCTCAGCGAACGCTTCGCTGTGGGTCACAGCGATCACCTGCTCAATGGTTTTCAGCCTTGATATCGCCTCTGCCAACCGCTCTATTGAACCGTCTTCTCTTCCCAAGCTCTCAGTAGGTTCATCGAGAAGGAGCACGCTCAATCCTTGTCCAAGCCGCGACTGCATGATCAACTGACCTATGCCGATCCTGTATGCGAAAGCGAGAAAAGTTCTTTCGCCACCTGAAAGGTTAGAGACGCTACGTTCTTGACCGCCTGCGCTTTCGGTGAAGGGCGTATAGTTCTCGTCGATCTTGACGCTTAATGACGTGTTCTCAAGACCCATGAGTTCATCCAGTTCCTGCTGGATGATTCTCTCAAGGTATTTGACGAACTCGCTCCTAAGCTTGGGTTGTATGCCTCTGTAGGCTCCTCTCAAATCATTTACGACCTCTAGAATCTTTTTCACTGTCAAGATTCTGTTGGCTTTCATTTCAGCACTCTCTAACCGTTCTTTCAGGCTATCCAACCTCGATGAGACCTCTTTCTTCTGGCTCTCAACACTCTGTACACGATACTTGACCATCGAATGTTTCTCAAAAGCCGCGTTGCGAAGCCTTTGAGCTTCCTCGAGTTGAGTAATGTCGAATTCGCTTATCTCTTTGCGTAGAGCTGCAATCTGTCGCCTGACTTCCTCTTCCTCACGCTGTCCCTCTTCAAACTCCTTTGACCTGCCTAAAACGAATCGACGTTCATCTTCGAGTTGTTTCTCAACCTCCTCCATCCTAGTCAGCGTCATGTGAAGGTTTGAAGCGGCTGAACTGACCACAAGTCTCATCCTTTCCAGTTCCTTACTGTTCCTTTCGAGCTCATTCAGCCTTCCCTTATACTCGTCTCTTTCCTGCTGTAGTTTGCTGATCAGGTCTTGCTTATAGTTGGGAGAGAGAAGTTGTAGACACACTGGACATCGGCTTTCCTTAGCCAAGTTAGAGATTCTCTGCGTAGCTTTTCCAATCTCCTTCTCGGCTGATTCCTTTTCTCCTTGGATACTTGATATTTGGCTGATGAAGATGTCCAGATGCCCTTTGATCTGCTCGATCGTCTGGTTCGGCGGCAATCCGACTTCCTGAAATATCCTCCTATACGTGTTCTCTTGATTCTCGAATGTTGTCAGACGTTCTTGCAATCTCTTGATCTTGCTGTCCCTCTCTTCAATCTCGTTTGCTAGCCTAGCTGAAACCTCTTCTATCGCTATGATGTTTCCTTGGAGTTCATGCTCTCTAGCTCGCAGCTCTTCATTCTTGCGTCTTAAGTCCTCCAGCGCTTCAACTCGGGCAGAAGCCTCTCTCAACTCAGCCTCAGCCTCTGAAAATTGTCGTTTCAAGTCGCTGAGCTCCATCTCCCTCAATGAGAATTCTTTCACTGCCTCGTTGTACTGGGCTTGCAGCTCGTTGATTCTCAAGATGTCTGGATCACGTTGAAGGGTACTACTTTCACTTTCGTACCATCTTAGTGTAGGCCTCAGATTGGTCCATGAAGTTTCGTAGTCTGAGATTCCGAAAAGCTGATCTAGTTTCTTCTGCCTTTCACTCGGAGGCATGTCTAACAGTTCTTTTAGATGTTCTTGCCGCATCCAAACAACCTCTCGAAACAGGTCCCGGTCGATGCCTATGATTGCCTTCAACTGTTCACCGACGGCGTCGCTTTTCATCTCAGCAATCAACTTGTCGCCTTCGAAGAGTTTGAGCTGCTCCATTTCTTGGCTTATGCGGTCATCCTTCCTTCGTAAGGCTCTCCAGATCGTGTAGTCTCTGCCGTCTTTAGTAAACTTTAGGGCTACTTTGCCAAGGTCAGCTCCTTCTCTGAGGAGGTAATCGTAGCTTCTCCCTAAGGGATCTCCGAAAAGTGCGAAGTCGGTTGCTAGAAGTATGCTGGATTTTCCGCGTCCTAAACCCCCAACGAGGCAGTTGAAGCCGTCTGAGAATTCGACCATGGTCTTGACGTGCGATCGAATGTTCTCTAGCATTACGGTCTTAATCTTCACTCAACACAGCCTCCAAGGCCTCTTTAACCTTTTCCTCTTCGCCCTGTACCAATGGCTGAATCAGATCTAGGGCTAAGCGGGCGTATCTTTCGGCTTCTATCTTAGGGTAACGTTGGGAGAAAAACTGAAAGAAGTACTCCAACGCTTTTGTTCTAAGATCCTCCATTTTGCCATCAAATATGGAGCGGATAACCTCTTCAGGGATTCCCCTCTCTCTCATCTGGAGAAGCGGACGAACCAGAAGCGCCTTCTCAGCTGCATTCCTTATCTTAGCCAGGTCGATCTCCCTTCGAGTCGACTCAGGTGGCAGGACTCCTCTCAACACTGGTATGATGACAACTCCAGGTTCATCAGATCTCTTTACGGATTGCACAGCCAGCTCCGTGATCTTTTCCGGTTTCAGCCCACCGTAATCTTCCTCCAAGATAATGAAGTGGCGGGGGCTCTCGAGCTTGACACGGCTGATCTTAGGATTGCCGTTTTGATCGACCTCGACGTAATAGAATCCTTTCTCAATCTCAGCGTCTTCGTAGCTCACTGTTTCGGTGCAGCCGCTGTAGACTAGAACGCCTCCCTTGAATGGAATTCGCGTAGGAGAATGGATGTGACCGCCTGCATAATAGTTGAAGCCGTCGGGAAAAAGGTCCGGTGAAGCTTCCGCTTCCATTCGTGGATGTCTCTTCACTATAGTCGGGATGTCCAAAGCCGTGTGGAAGACAAAGATGTTGAAGGATTTTGGATCCGGCTTCGGCCTCTTTATCTCGTAGAAGGATGGCAATTGCTCCTCCGTTTTTCTTCTGGTTCTAAAGTTGGGTATTCCATAAACGTAGCAGTCGTCGTTTCTCCAGCATGCTTCCTCATGACGGGGCAGATAATAGATTAGTCCAGCCCTATCGAGCGGGTTAAGAATCGTGCCTGTTATGATGTTGGGTGCGGCATCATGTGATCCGTCTACAACAAGGATGGAGACTCCAGCGTCCCTAAGCCTTCTGAAACTCGTGATCACGTTCTCTAATGTAGAATTTGATGGACGAGCGTACTGGAATAAGTCTCCAGCTATGATCATGAAATCCGGCTTAAGCTCGATTGTCTTCTCCACAACCTCTTGAAAGGCTCTGTAAAAGTCTTCGCGTCTCGTATCTAGGTTGTACTGCTCGTAACCTAGATGCAGATCAGCCGTGTGGACGAAGGTGAAGGGGTTCATTTTTTCTCCTCGGCTTAAGAACTCTAGGAACGCTTTCACAAAATGTTTGAGATGACTTTGAGCAGGTCTGATCTCGCTATTATTCCAACAACCTCGCCTTTTGTTATGACGAGTATGCCTGGATGAGCCTCGAGCAAGGGCTTTATTATGCTTATGTCCGTATCCTCTGGGACGGTGGGGAGCGGCGGCTCCATTACGCTCTCTACTCTTTCATCCGCTATGGTGGAGCTTAGGTTGCGGATTATGCTCTTTTCAGTGATTGTGCCTACTACTCTCTTTCCCTCAATCACGGGAAGCTGCGATATTGCGTATTTCATCATGAGTTCGCTTACTTTCTGAATTTTTTCATCTGGTCTTGCGAAGATTACGTCCTTAGTCATGACCTCCCCGCACTTTTTGCCTCTTCCCTCCGTTAAAACCTGCAGGATCTTGTTTACAGTTGATAACCTTGGGTCTACTTTTTCGTTTTCTATCTTTGCTATGTGAGCTTGGGAGACGCCTACGATCTTGGCTAGTTGACTCTGGGTCAATCCTGCTTCGATCCTCATCTTCTTGAGAAGTGAGCCTCTAACTGACACTTTGATAACCTCTAGTTATTTTCTATGCACTATCGATATAAAAAGTTATATATATCGATTGAGGCGTCTATAAGTTTTGCTGGATAGGTCGGATGTACGTGAGGAATATCTACATCAACAGCCTCGAGCAAACGCCGATCGAAGAGCAAGAACTAGAGATTGTTGAACGAAAAGGTCTGGGTCATCCGGACACCATTTGCGACTGTATAATGAACGAGGTCTCGGTCGAGCTGAGCAAGGAGTACATGGAAAAGTTTGGGACAGTAATGCATCACAACATCGATAAGGCCCTCTTGGTCGCTGGGAATGTCGAAACAAGGTTTGGCGGCGGTACGGTAAAGAAACCTATGCGTCTCATATTCGGCGATAGGGCTACATCCAGAATTGGAGACGTTCAGATACCTGTCGATCAGATAGCGGTTCAAACAGCAAAGGACTGGTTCAAGAAAAATTTGCGGTTCGTCGATCCAGAAAAACATGTAAATTATCAAGTCGAGATCCTGCCCGGTTCTTCAGCTCTCGTAGACATCTTCAAGAGGAAGGGGAGGTTTCTCGGCGCGAATGATACTTCAGCAGCCGTCGGTTGGGCGCCCCTAACAAAGACTGAAAAGATCGTTCTTGAAACTGAAAGATACCTCAACTCCAAAGATTTCAAAGGGAAACATCCCCAATCCGGCGAAGACATAAAGGTTATGGGACTTCGAAAGGGGAATGAACTAGACCTCATAGTTTCCATGGCATTTATAGACAGGTTTGTTGGAAGCGAAGACGAATACTTCGAGAAGAAGGCAAAGATCACTGAAGAGATCAATGGCTTCGCTGGGAAATGGGAGGATTTCAAAAGCACAATCCAACTGAATACGTTGGATGCTCCTGGAAGAGGCATCCACGGAGTATATCTAACCGTACTGGGAACAAGCGCAGAAGAGGGAGATTCCGGCCAAATAGGCAGGGGAAACAGAGTAAACGGACTCATCTCGCTAAACAGGCCTCAGTGTTCCGAAGCAGCGGCTGGGAAGAACCCGGTAAGCCATGTAGGAAAAATCTACAACCTTCTAACACATAGGATTGCGAATCAAGTCTACACGCAAGTCGACGGATTGAAAGAGGTCTACGTTTGGCTGCTCAGTAGGATAGGTCAACCCATTGATCAGCCGGCGATAGCGGCTGTGCAGGTTATCACTGGACTGGGTTCTAGGCTCAAAGAGATTAAGGGACAGGCTGAGAGGATCGTCAACTACGAACTTGAAAACATAGACAAGTTCTGCACAGACTTAGCCTACGGCAAGATCCCAGTCTGTTAGCTCTTCTAGCAAAAAGGAATTCGTCTCTAACTTCTGTGAAGATTGCCTTTTCGATATGGACATGGCGTTGCGTGTTTTTGAGACTCTGATAGTCAAAAGGACTATGGGAGGGGGTAGGCTCCGAGCCTATAGCCATAGGCTAATAGCTCCAAGACAAGAGAATTTCTCATGTGGGACAAGTGGAATAGCAAACCTGAATAACCTTGAATCTTCTTCTTATCCTGAATTCTAGAATCTTCACTTAACTCATCTGATAGTTTAATGTCTGACCGTTCAACAGCATAATGCTTAATAGCATTTGTTTGTCATTACTTTTTTGGCGGGCGGGTAGATCAGTCTGGAATGATCGCGGCGTTGGCATCGCCGAGGTCGAGGGTTCAAATCCCTCCCCGTCCACTATATTAATGAGATAATTTGTGCCTAATTTCTGCCTTTTTTGGCTAGATATTCGCTATTAATTGAGAATCAAGAACGCGTCCTATACGGATTTCACTTCCAGCTTTGAAACCTCGTCTTTATATAGCGGTTCTGCATAGTCTTCGTTGGGTAGTGGACTTGCCTGGATATGGGCAGACGGAGAAGACGGTGCTTATAGCTCTTGGTGATGGTAAACCCAAGTCGCATAGGGAACTAATGGAGGCGACAGGGCTGACGAGTAAGTCTGTAGGTGGTGCTCTGTACAGGCTTTGGAAGGTTGGTAGTATACTCCGGACAGAGAAGCCAATCTATGAAGCGTTGAAGTCCTTCAAAGGCAGGGCTGGAATCAAGAAGAATACCAGAGCTTATCATCTGTACCTCTACGGGTCGATGCAAAGTTCAGCTGTTGTCAATGGTCTTAGGTTTGTGAAGTATTCCGAGCAGCATTTGGAAAAACGCTCTTCAGGCTTGAGCAAAGCCGAGCTTATTCGAAGATTCTTGAGAGAGAACTCCGGTCAGGCTTTCTACACGACAAGAGTGGCTGAAGCCCTTAGAGACAGAGAAGTCAGGCAACAGGATATTATGGGCACATTGAAGAGAGCCGAAAAGAGAGGGTTGGTCTACGTTCGCGGTTATAGGGCGCATGACGGGGAGACGCCATTTAAGGAAGGGTACATAGTTACATGGATAGATTCAAGCAAGCCCAGAGATCAAGCGTTAGAAGAAGCGATCCAGCGAACAAACATGACATTAGCTGAGAAGGCTTCGACCAACCCGATTATTCAGCGGGTGCATACTATACGTGACATAGTCATAGAAAGCACTAAACTTAGAGATCTGACAAGCTATGAGTTCATACAGAACAAGCTCGACTGCACGGAGTATGAGCTCAATGGGGCTTTGGAGCGGAGTATGCAGTTGTACCATGACATTCAAGAGGCGAAGTTGTTCAATGCTTACCGTTATTTCTACCATTCTTCAATGGCTGAGGATGACTTGAAAGCTGCCATAGCGATGAAGGAAAACTATATCCGAATGACTAAGGGCAGAGACAATCGCATAGGCCACAATTGGGAGGCTGTGGTCGGCTGGTTTATTGACAAGCTTACGGCTGGCGCCGAGTTCTGGAAGCAAGACCATCGGAGCATCATGGATCCAAGACGGATAACTATTCACTTGATAAAGCCTGTTGGTGGCCGAAGGCTTAACGCTGAAGTAGATCGTGTTTGGGAAGTCACGCCCGGTCCGTTGCTTCAACCCACTACTTATGTGCTAGAGTGCAAGTGGAGATTGGTCAAAAAAAGGCATATTGATGACTTCTTCGACGTGCTGAGGTGGAGTAAGGAATTTGGAGTAGACACTCCTGACGGCAGACAGATAAAACAAGGCGTAACAGGCGTGTTTGCAGGCAGCTCGTTCGACCCAAAAGAGACTGTACGGTTGAAAGACGAGACAACGATCAGCCTAGCAAGCTATGCAGCAAGGATGAATATACAACTGCTAAAGTCTACAGATTTCAACGAGAAGTGGCGTGAAGAAGGAGTACCGAAAGATGTCACAGTGCAAAAGATTTGTAGGATAGCCAAAGATGAGAAGGAAGTCCGGGAAGCTCTATTGTTAATGTGGGAAAATCCTGAGAAAAGCGAGGAAACCTTGACAAAGATTGCTGAGAAGAACAGATGTGTGTATGAATTTGAGACGATGCTCGAAGGCAAACGATAAAAAGAATTGTCTGAATGATTTAGGGACCATTGTCAGTCAAGAGCATTGTAACTCCCGTTTTTGTCATCCCTACTGTTGGTAAAGAGAATGTTTGTATTAGTGAACAATGAATTTTGCCGAGTCCGTTACAGGTCAAGAAAGGAAGAGAGTTATCGCAAGGGTATGAGCGAGCATTTTCTAGGTGAAAAAAGCTCATTTCAGAGATTGGTGGATGGTTGAGTGAGAAGAAGGGAGAGTTTGAAGATTTTCTGTGGAAGTGTCTTTTTGTATATCGAACTTTTCTCATGTTGTGATGGAGATAGAGAACGATCGCAAAGAGAATCAGGAATTATCAAGATTGTTTCTCGAATAGTGTCTTCAATGGAATAACTTTCTCCCCATCGTGAGTTAGTTTAATAGCAACTTCTCTTTTTCTTGGCACGCCAAAGCGTTCGATATATATGTACTTATAGTATTCGAGTTTCTTCAGTTCACCTGTAATTACGCCTCTCTCCCCTCTCGTGACCTCATCTTCGGATTTCTGATAGACTCTGGAAGCCAACTGCTTTACAGATGATACAGTCCTTGCTGGCGCATTAGCCAACTGCTCAAGTATGGCGAAGGAGACGGGGTTCAGCTGCATTGGAAGCCGAGGAACATCGTAGGACTTCTCGCTTGATTTGGCAATCTGAGCACGCTGGGGGATCACGGCAGGAATGTCTTCAACAAAGTACCGACTTGCAATGCAATACGAAATGGGAACTGCGTTGAATTGACCTGCCAGGAACAAAGCCAAAGCCATTATTTTTGTACCACTTGAAATGTCAACTGTGACTTCGTTACCCATTTTCATTTCCTTCTGAATGACCGAATGAACTAGCGACGTGGCTTCAGGGAGACTGAAAAAATTAGTCCGGTACGTCTTAGAATCAACTTCAACAATGCCTGGGAGAAGCTTGAGATCGTTCTCGAAACATTCTACGAGCTTCTCAATTATCTCCCTTAGGTTATCCGTCAAGTCATGTGTGTTCCGGATTATGATGATTTTGTCAGCTCTGTGCTTGTTGACTGCTGCCCAAAGTCTCTCCAGTTCTAAGCCTTGCGCTAGAATGAGGGTCCTTGCCACACTGTTACCTCCGTGATGCAAGACCATCTTTCGCGGAAGTAACATAAAAATCTTGCTGAATGCCTCGTCACTCATTTTTGAGTGCTAAACCCTCAGTAAACTTTTTATACTGATAAGTCTAATATCAATAATCGGGGCCGCCAAAAACCAGCCCTATAGCTAAGAATATAAGGGGGAACGAGACAACTTTGTTCTCTCAACCAGCGTCGAGGGGAAGGCAGCAGAGTTGTGGTTACCTGTGAAGATACAAAGGGTGATGAGTGGATGAAATCCTTGGAAAATGAAGTTGACTTGTACACCGAGCTAGTAGAAAATTTCAGATTTTTGCCGCTCCCGCTCACAAAAGCAGTCATAAAATTGAAAAAAGAGCAATTATGGAGAGAGATTGGAAAGGCACTCACGAATGTACCACTTGATGAAAAGGTCAATTATGCCCGACTCAGAAACCGCATCAGCAAATACACCGATCAGAACGGTGTACGCTATTTAGATCTGAAAAGAAACCTTGAAGAGCTAGAAAAGATAAAGTACATTCATGTTGATAGGAAAAGTGAGCCTGCTTACTACCCAACTTCTATCTTGGTGCAGGGATTGGAATTCATTGACAATCTTGAAAAAGTGACTAAAGAAGCAATCGTGAGAAGTCTCAAAAGAGATCCCCGATTCAAAGGATACGGAGATCTGGATAATCTGGTTGAATCAGGAATCTACACTGCTCTGGAAGATAGTCTGAAGAGATAGAAGGATTTTGGCTGAATGAGTTCAGATGAGTTCATTGAAGTCGGTGCGGAGTTTCCCGGTCCCGCGCCAGGATCCAAGGTGTATGCTAGATTTAAGGTAACTCTTGCAACCATAGAAAAAGCATTACTCTGGATTCCAAAGGCCTTTAAAAAGCCCAAGAACGGAAAGATTAGCTTTTTAAAGAAGATACTTTTGATCGGTGGAGGCGAAATCGGCACCGAAATTGGCCTAGCAGCTTTAGAAAAACAATGGCTCGTACGAGCTATAGTAAGTGAATCACCACTCTATAGGAAGGATAAATCTGTCCCACCAATAGCCAACCTGTTGTACTACCATAAACGAATAGACGAAGATTGCCGAGTGCAAGCGTTTACTAACAATCTCAGACCCTTTGAATACGTTCAACCTGAAAGAATTTCTAGTAACCTTTCCTACATTATGGAGTGTATCCAAACAGAAAGGCCAGATATCGTATTGCTTGAAGACATTTTCATGAACAGTGATGAATGGAAGACCCTTTATACCTTACTCGAAGATTCAGACTACTTCAAACAAAAAGCTACATTTTTTATACCGTCACCACGCGTGAAAATAAGGACATTGCATAAAAGCTACATTCAAAGTGACATTTTTCTAGACAAGGAAAAAATGAAAGAATTCTTGGCCGAGACAGAAGAAACGAAATATTATCTTAATGGGAGGTCAAACGACAAGATAAATATTGCACATCTTGAGAAAGAGCTAGCTGGAGAGGAGCAGGAGGATCATCCTCTCAAAGCAATACGTGAATCTTTGGCAGACAGAAAAAGGCTTGTCTTCAAACTTCCCATGACATCCTCTGGATATGGACAATTTATTCTTTCGGACATGTCAGAATTGACAATGGATTTTATTTCTAAGATGAAAACACTCCAGAAAATGCGAGTGGAAAATGAATACTACCTTTTCGAGAAGTACATAGCTGATCGGACAGAGACTTGCCTTGCGGTCAGTCAAACTACGGATAGCCGAAAGTGTATTGATGGCATATTCTACGCGAAATATGATCCATTAAAAGATCCTAAGGGGAGAGAGAGTTATCCCTTTTCAGATTTGCAGGGAATAACCAGACTACGACAATCCGAAACAAAGAAAGATGAAACTGAATTATGGCATAAATTTAGAAACATTGGCAAAAAGATTCAAGAAGCGGTTTTTGCACCATTTGTGTATGTTGAATTCATAGTTGACGAAAATCGCAACAATAGCAAAGATTGCAGAGTCATGCATGAAAAAAGACTAATAGTCGGACCTACGGACATTACGCCAAAAGATGATAAGGGAGCAGCAGATGTAGAGGCTTCGGTTTCAAGTCAGAAACCAGATGATCCCCAAAAAGAAAAGGGTGCATCGCCTGAGAAAAAGTATGATGTGTTCATTTGTCACGCAAGTGAGGACAAAGAAACATTTGTGAGGGAATTGGCAAATGCCCTTCGTCAGAAAGATTTGAGAGTTTGGTATGATGAGTTTGCATTAACTTTAGGAGACAGTTTAAGACGTAAAATCGACCAAGGACTTGCCAACTCTTGCTATGGTGTAGTTGTCCTAAGCGAGTACTTCTTCCTAAAGGAATGGCCTAAAAAAGAACTGGATGGTCTTGTGGCCAAGGAAACAGGTTTAGATAAAGTCATTCTACCGATTTGGCATGGTGTTACGAAAGAACGAGTACTGTCTTTTTCACCAATTCTTGCAGACAGATTAGCTGTTTCATCAAACAAAGGCATGGATATTGTGGTGGAAGAGATTCTTCGAGCCATAAAGCCTAAAATCATAGAAAAACAAAATACAAGTAACGAGAAAAATGAGAACCCAATTTTTTATGTAAATGAGATATCCTATCGTCCTGACGATGCAGGATTTATTTCACGAATATCCCATGAGGAAAGCCAGTTCGCCCTTTTTATGGAAAGCTTGGAAAATGTCTTAAAAAATGGGTACAAGATCAAACAAACTCAGCTGCTGCCTCTTAACCCTTTGGATGAATATGTTTGTTGTACATTAATACCTCTTAGGAAAATCAATTTCACAAAAGATATCCTAGACCATAAACACGGCGAGGAATCTCTCCCTCATCAATTCCCGGAAACACGAGTTAAATTCCGACTATATGAAAAAGTGTTATCTGAGGTTCGTGGCAAAATTCCCCCCTCTTACAGGAGAATAGTGGGTTATATGATGCACCACAGTAAGGAGGACGGTTGCAAAATACTAAAAACCAGGATGGAGAGTCTTGGTTTCTCTCCTGAAACTATAGTGACATTAGTTGAAGCCATGGAATATACCCGAAACCAACCAAAGAAGGAAAAACGGTAGCGATGATCTGTTCTGACTGGGAAGGACCTTGGGTAACAGCAGATCATGCTTACGAAGTCACTAAGAGAGGAATTCCTAATGGGGACAGACTTTTTGCTGGAATAAGCGAGTATGATGACTATCTGGCATATGTGCGAAAAAAAGAAGGCTATGAACCAGGAGATACCCTCGCGCTAACAGCACCTTTTCTGATTGCTCATAATATTGATAATAAACTCTTAATAGACGTAGCGAAGGATAACGCGAATTTTATAAAAGGATCTTTAGAGGCAATTAAAATCTTGGGACAGTTAGGTTACGCTATGAGAATAATCAGCACAAGTTATTGTCAGTATGTTCATTATACCACGGATTTAGCTGGCATACCTGTAAGAAACACAAAATGCACTTACTTTCCAATCAACAAATATTCTAAGGTGATAAAGGATAAAGACAAAAAATTCGTCAAAGAAAAGGTGAAGGACATAATAAACCTCCCTAGATTGGGAATTTCTGCCTCAACTACCGTAGAAGATCTGCCTTCAGAAGCTTTAGAATCTATAAAGAAACTGGACAATTTTTTTTGGAAAGAACTTCCAGAAACAAGTTATAGGCACATCTTTGAAGAAGTCAAACCTATTGGTGGACACAGAAAATTCAAGGCTTTGCTGGAAGTCTTGAAAGAAGAAGGCAAAGAACTATGTGAATCCGAGACTATCGGTGACAGCATCACAGATTGGGTTATGCTAAAGGAAACGAAAGATGCAGGGGGACTATCTGTTTCGTTCAACGGTAATGACTACGCCGTCAAAAATGCGAATACTGCAGTAATCTCAGATAATTGCATGGTAACTCCTATTGTTATTGACTTGTTTAGAAAATCTGGAACTGAAGGCGTAGAAAAGGTAGCAAGCAGTTGGAACTACAAAACTCTGAAGGAAGCTGTCCAAAGCGGTAGAATAAGCTCTTCACTTTTTGAACGGTTTCTGGAATTTACTGGTGGAAATGCAGATAATTTTCCCGAGGTAGTTTGGATTACTAAGGATAACTTGGAAGCAACTATCAAAAAAAGTAAAGAAGTCAGGAAGAGAGTACGCGGAGTAGCAATCGGATCCTTAGGCTGAGAAGGACATTAACATCCCAGTTTTGCTTAGTCCACTTTTCAAGAGTCTTAAATCCATCAGTTTTCTTTTTTCAACAGTTGCCATTCATCGTTTGGCTCTGCGTTTCTGCTATCTAGCATCTTTATCACTCACCTATAAACACCTAACTTCTAATGAAGGCGCAGTATAAAAAGTCCTAGTTCGCATGTTTGTTTTCGTATGCGTATATTCATCCATAAGTGTCAATTGAGTTGTTACTTAATGCTCGAATGTTTCAAAACTTCGATAACCTTGTTTACAAAATTCTGCCAACCATCCTTAACCAGCTCTCCGCTGAATGAGACCTTCAAGAAGTGAGCTCTGTCCCTAAGCACATTTCTAGTCGCTTCGATAAACCTCTCGCTTTCCTGTATGCTTACGTAGAGGTATGGGATGCCAGTGGACTCGAAAGGTTCTACACACTCTTTTATTCTTGCTTCTGCATCAACCTTCTTGAAGTAGAACCCGTGCTTTTTCACCTCTATTACAAGCTTCACGGAATCTCTGTTGAATGCATTGGTATACTCTGAAGGAGAAGCATCCTGGTCAACAACCAAGATGTCAAACTCAGTCGGATTATCTTCAATGAAGACCGAAGGTCCAACTACTTTATAGTCTGTTATATGTCTTTGGAGAAATCTCAATATTATCCTGTTTGCAACATCGCCCTTGTATTTGTACCACTTCCTACCACTTTTTGACTTTAGATTCTCTAGAATGCACAATATCTCATTCTGCTCTTCTGAGAAGCCCATGACAACATGTTACTCGCCTACCCGTTTTTATCTTTAGTGTTTACAGAAACGACACTATGTTTCCCTTTCATCCTTCCTTCTTAGTCCGCACGCTTTTTTTTAGATCAATAGTTTCTTGCTATGACCTCCCTATTACTCCTCTCATAGAAAACGAGCATACAGACAAGTTCTCTATGCAGATTCCTAAAGGCTATTAAGACCAGAAATTCGTTAATCATTTGGTAGGAACCGAAGATGATATTACTTAGTCGAACATAACCAATGGGTGAAATCGGATTTGAATACGCAAACTAAGCATTTTGATCACCTCATTGTCCGCGACCTGATGGAAGATGTTCCACCTTTGGAGACTATCGATGCGGAAGCACTAGTCAGAGAAGCATTAGCGAAGATGTGTGCTAAGAACTATTCCCAACTGCCAGTTATCCAGAACAAGATCTGCATAGGTTCAATAACACTCGAATCCATTGTTTGCCGACTTAGAAAACGGGAACTGAAGGGAAATCTGGGACTTAACTTCATGTGCTGGCCTGTAGAAAGATTTGTCGACAAGAATACTAGATTTGTCAATCCTTACGACGACATACTAAAACATACTGAGTGGATGGCTGAAAAAGGCTTCGTTCTCGTCGGTTCCGATCAGAAGTTGGAATCAATCGTCACTAATTTTGATCTAGTAGGTTTTTTCAAGAACAACGTTGAAGTCTTCCTGTTATTGCGAGAGGTCGAAACTAGTCTGAGATATATGGTTTCCAAATGTCTTGAAGAAGACAAATTGAGGGCAGTACTTGCCTCACTCAAGAGAGAACATGGTCCATCACCATCCTCCATCAATGATCTCACCCTAGATGAACTCAGACAGTTGGTACTCGTGAACTGGGAGGAATTCAGAGATTCTTTCTTATATCGACAAAGGACTGATAACCAACTCCAAAAGATCCGAGACTTCAGAAATCGGATTTTTCACTTTCGAACTCGAATTACAGCACCTGAACTGACTTCTATCAGGAAACTCCGAGATAATTATATTAACCTAGCAAATAGCCTTCCCGATAAGTGAACGAGAGAACACGACTTTCTAATTCATTCGTGCAATTATTCTTTATTAAGGTTCCTCCGATAGACTGGGAACGTGATGAAATTGAAAGGGTTCCGAGCATGGAATTCTTATGATTGGGAATTGTTTTCGAATGAGCGCCAAGGTCATGACGAAGTCGTAAATCTTCTTAAGGTCATTTTCAGGTCGAAATACAATCTTAGACTTGATGAATTTGATCCGAAAGAAGCAGAGATAGCAGTAAAGCATAGCTTACGAAGGCCTCATTACTACGTAGCACATAGACCCGACATCTTGATAGCAGATGGAGATAGACCACAAGATAGAATCGTTATAGAGTATGTCAATAGTGAGAGAAGCTTCTTGAGAGATTTGAGAGGTATGCTTGCTATTTCTATGATGATGATGAAAGCTCGTGGGTTTATCTTAGCTATAGGGCATAGTGTTTTTAGAGAGCATGCATTTGTCGGTATTCCTAAAAACAGTAAATTAGAAATAATGTCTATGAAGTCGCTTCTAGACTTGCTCGACAAAGGCGATCTCAATGCTCTAGTTGAATGACGCCCTTACTTAATCGCAATATTGTCAT